>Ga0105239_10000743_pt1 | contig 46339 bp, 55 predicted proteins | sample KBSC44metaG_FD_92761 | JGI IMG/M metagenome (GOLD analysis project Ga0105239, IMG submission 92761) | Corn rhizosphere microbial communities from Kellogg Biological Station, Michigan, USA - KBS C4-4 metaG | ecosystem: Host-associated > Plants > Roots > Rhizosphere > Soil | place: Michigan, USA...
AACAAGCCACAGGCTTGAATGAAGTTGTACCGACAAAAAGTTATGACAAGAGTCCCCTCTCACCACAGTCAACATTCATGCAAAACATTATTGAGTCGAGGGATGTACGGCCGCACCCACCACGTAAGAGCTCACTTAGACGACTCGTCTCCATCAACAGGAGTGGATCAGGCATTCCTAAGTACAGCTTTCCTTTGCCACGCATCGAGTCAGAAGCAAAGTGGGAGCAAGATGAAGGAGAAAGGAGTCTGCTTTCGGAAACCAAGGGGCATTCTGTTCAGTGATTCGAATACCATTCAGATTATTACGACTGAGACAGTCTTCGACCATATTAATTGTAATTCGAGAAAATGTGGGGCTTGGGTTTAATTAACGCTGGTGTTTGTTTGGTCATATTCATTGCTGCTCAAGTCGTTGGCGCCTTGAGCTTGAAGCGGGTGGGCTCAGAAAGAATAGTTTTGGATACCCGGTGGTCAACGATGTGCTCTGTAGTTCCATCCCTAAAATATGGGACACCTTGTTGGTGTAGATCAATGTTGTTCACGTTATTGTTTGGTAATAGCCATAGCAGAGAGTCCATGGCTGGGAAAGGGATATTTAATCAGATTGCAAGGTGTTTGAAACAACACATACGCGAGGACATGGGCGAATGGAGGGGCACGCGTTGGGCCTACTCACACGTGACCAGGGGCTGAGGTCGGAGGAAGAAGGGAGCAATCAGTGTGGGTGTGCACGTGTGCCTGCGCTGCGCTTTGTTATCGATTGATTCAGAGTCTGGACGAGTTTGTGCCAATCGCGCCCCTGTACTCCGTACGTAGTGTGCCACCTGCTCTTTGGGCCCCTCGGGCGCCAGTTGGGTGCCAGGCCCTTTACAAGTTTACAACATCTCAAAATATTATAATTCCTGTGTTTCCCTGTGGCCTGCCTAGCATACTCACTCCAAACACACAACACAGGCTCTCTCCAGGCCCTCAATCCTGCTGATCTGACCCCCTAGTCGGTGTCTTTCTGTTTCTTCACCTGTACTGGCCTTTATCGCAGTCCTCTGTCTCTGCGACCATCACGATCCACAAAAAGATTCCCACTAACCCTGCGCCCACATTCCACCTCTCCTCGCATCTGCAACCACCGCCCTAACAGATCTCTCGTCGACGTCTGCATTTGTCTTTGTACGTGCATGTCCTAGCAACAAAGCTGTCGCAATGTCTGTTCTCCCTGCCGAGGTGCAGGGAGCCTTGACCCAGCTCCTGCAGGCTCTCTCGTCTCCCGACAATGCACTCCGCACTCAAGCCGAAGATCAATTAAACAATGACTGGACTCCCAATCGTCCCGACATCCTGCTTATGGGCTTGGTCGAGCAGATTCAAGCCTCCCAGGATCCCTCGGTATGCCATGTTGTGAATCTGCTCCCAAGTCCAATATACTAATTCCCCGCCTCACAGACCAGGTCGTTTGCTGCAGTCCTATTTCGGAAACAGTCATCCAAAACACGAAAAGTCCCCACCACCGGCGAATCTAAGGAATTGTTTCTTACGCTGAGCGGCGAGGCTCGAAGCGCTATCCGCTCCAAACTACTTGAAGGATTGGCTAGGGAGCAGGTCAATTCCGTCAGGAATAAAGTCGGAGATGCAATTGCCGAAATCGCCAGGCAATACCTTGATAATGGTAGGCATCAATCTCTTTCCATGCACATCGCGGAGACCTAACGAAGCCACTTTTAGGTGAGGTGTGGATGGAACTCCTCAGCACTTTATTCCAAGCCAGCCAGTCCAATGACGCAGGTATGCGAGAATGTGCCTTCAGAATATTTGCTACCATGCCGGGCATCATCGAGAAGCAACACGAAAGTGCGGTTCAGGAGGTCTTTGGAAAGGGCTTCAAAGACACCAGCGTCGATGTAAGTGCCTTGTACCGGGGATATTCATTCAAAACCGTGCACTGATTTTATCAAGGTCCGTCTTGCCGCCATCGAAGCTTTTGGTTCTTTCTTCCACTCAATCACCAAGAAGACACAGCCAAAATACTATGCCCTAATCCCCGACATTTTGAACATACTTCCTCCTTTAAAAGAGGCGGGCGATACGGAGAATTTGTCTAAAGCCTTCAATGCCTTGATTGAGCTCGCTGAAGCCGCGCCAAAGATGTTCAAAAATCTCTTCAGCAATCTCGTCAAGTTCACCATCTCCGTCATTCAAGAAAAGGACATGGATAATCAATGCCGACAAAATGCTCTAGAGCTTATGGCTACCTTTGCCGAGTGGGCTCCAGCCATGTGTAAGAAGGACCCAACCTACACCACTGATATGGTCACTCAGTGTCTGAGTCTCATGACTGATGTCGGGGCCGACGACGATGATGCCGCTGAATGGAATGCCACTGAGGACCTCGACATGGAAGAAAGTGATCTTAACCATGTTGCCGGTGAGCAATGTATGGATCGACTTGCAAACAAGCTCGGCGGAGACATCATACTTCCAGCAACCTTTACCTGGCTTCCGCGAATGATGCATTCTGCCTCATGGCGAGACCGACATGCTGCTTTGATGGCAATTTCTGCAATCTCTGAAGGCTGTCGAGACCTAATGATTGGGGAGTTGGATAAAGTGCTCGAATTGGTCGTCCCGTCCCTTAGAGATCCTCATCCACGCGTCCGGTTTGCCGGGTGTAATGCCTTGGGCCAGATGAGTACAGATTTTGCTGGGCCGGTGCAAGAGAAGTATCACCAAGTTGTTCTTACTAATATAATTCCTGTCTTGGAGGCTCCGGAACCCCGAGTTCAGGCTCACGCCGCCGCCGCCTTAGTCAATTTCTGTGAAGAGGCCGAGAAATCTATCCTCGAACCTTACTTGGACCAGCTCCTCAGCCACCTTCTGCAATTGCTGCAATCACCAAAGCGTTATGTTCAAGAGCAAGCCCTATCCACCATTGCCACCATTGCCGATTCTGCTGAAAGTGCCTTTGTCCGCTACTACGACACTCTTATGCCGCTGCTTTTTAGCGTTCTTCAGTCTGAACAATCCAAGGAATATAGACTGTTGCGTGCCAAGGCAATGGAATGTGCGACCCTGATAGCGCTCGCTGTTGGTAAGGAGAAGATGGGTCAGGATGGCATCAATCTCGTGCAGACACTGGGCAATATTCAAGGAACCATTACCGACGATGACGATCCACAGGCACAGTACTTGCTCCATTGCTGGGGCAGAATGTGCCGTGTCCTGGGCAGCGATTTCGTCCCCTACTTGCCTGGGGTCATGCCGCCTCTCCTTGAGCTTGCTTCTGCGAAAGCCGACATCCAGCTTATTGACAATGAAGAAGATGCACTCGAGCAGGAAGATGGTTGGGAGCTGGTACCTTTGAAGGGAAAAGTCATTGGCATCAAGACCTCAACCCTTGAGGACAAGCACACTGCCATCGAACTCATCACCATTTACGCACAGATCTTGGAAGCAGATTTTGCGCTATACGTTACAGATATCACAGAACGGATTGCTCTCCCTGGCCTTGCATTCTTCTTCCATGATCCGGTCCGCGTTGCATCTGCCAAATTGATTCCTGCATTGTTGGCTTCATACAAGAAACGCTATGGCGACCAATCACCGGAACTTAGGGAATTGTGGACTAAATGTTGTGACAAGGAGATCGAAATCCTCAGCGCCGAGCCTTCAATCGATACCCTCGCGGAAATGTTCCAATGCTTCTATGAGAGTGTTGAGGTTGTTGGCAAAAATTCGTTGACTCAGGCACACCTTGAAGAATTCATCCAGTCGGTCAAATCGACACTGGAAGAATACCAAAAACGTGTACAAGACCGTGCCGATGAAAAGGCTGAGGTTGCACAGGCAGGTGCTGAGGAAGATGAAGATTCGCTCTCTGTCCAATATGCCATCGAGGATGACCAGACATTGCTTTCAGATATGAACAAGGCTTTCCATACAATTTTCAAGAATATGGGAGTCAACTTCCTACCTGCATGGCAAAGATTGATGCCATTCTACGATGCATTCATTACTTCATCCGATCCCACTCAACGTCAATGGGCAATCTGCATCATGGACGACGTACTTGAATTTTGTGGAACCCAGTCATGGCAATACAGTGACCACATCATCCAACCATTGATAAATGGGATGAGGGATGAGAATGCTGCTAATCGTCAAGCCTCAGCATATGGTGTCGGTATCGCTGCTCAAAAGGGTGGCGAACAATGGTCCGACTTTGTTGCTGCCAGCATAGAGACTCTGTTGCAAATCACTAGAATTCCAAACGCTCGCAGTGAGGACGATGTTTTCGCAACTGAGAATGCATGCGCTGCCATTGCCAAGATTTTACACAGCAACTCATCTAAAGTTGCAAATCCCCAGCAAGTGGTTGAACAGTGGATCGACACCCTTCCAATCACCAACGATGAAGAAGCTGCACCTTACGCATATACATTCCTTGCGCAGCTAATAGACCAGTAAGTTCTTACCCAAGTAAACCATTAAATTTCTCACTAACACGCTTGACAGACAACACCCAGCTGTATTTGCCAAAGCACAGCAAGTTTTCCACCACATCGCTTTGGCGCTCGAGGCCGAAATGATTCAAGGACAAACTGCCAAGAAGGTTGCTGAGAGTGCTAAGCAGATGGTCACGCAGACCGGTGTCAACGCAGACCAAGTCCTGCAGACCCTGTCACCTGACGGTCAAGCCACCGTGCGAAGCTTCTTCTCATGATGTTGTGATCATGGTACCGATGACGGCATAGTCTCTCAAGAAATAATAGTTTAGAATCGATCATGATATGCCTTTGGAAAAAAATGAAATTGCAAAGCTGCATCCAGCTAAGATTGGTGCGCATGCGGATGTGTGTGAGATGCTCTATACAGTGTAAGGCCGAGGGGGGAGATACCATCCCGCATGCACCAACTATGCTCTGGTTAGCCGCTGCAGGACGTTGAAGGAAAGAGAGAGACGAAGTAGAAGGAAAGTTTATCAGATCAAATCAATCTTAGATAGACGAGAATTAAAGACACCAAGCCCCTAGCCCACCATCGAAATTGAAATTGGAACCACTTGAGAACAAGTTCTAATCCATATTGTGTGCGTGCCTAGGTAAGTACCTACCTTACGCATTGGACGCGAACCTGGCTCGAGCTCCCTGGGCAGTTAGATTTTTGATTGCCCAGCTATGATAATAGATAACCTTGGTACACAGCTCCTGAGCTTGGGGAGCAACCCACCCCTACGCAGGAGATGGAAACCTTCCGGTTCCTAAGTTACACCGGGCCAAAATAGAAGGGCAGTGGGCATTTGGGGGCTCAGGAGACTCTGACTGACCACCTGGTTGGACCTTAGGCTGTAAAGCGTATGGGGTACGTCTGAATGTATAGTAAGTAAGTAGTATCTGATTCCATAATCTACTGATAAGGCGAGGTGGACAGTAGAAGGGGAGGGAACATGGGCATAAGGGGACGAAGAAACCATCTAATTGCCTTATATGTGCTCCGTTTATAGCTATATTCATGTGTATTTACCTAGGGAGTATGTAGAAAAAGGAGAGGGAAAACCCTCTCGAGCCCTGATAATAAAGAAAACCGGGTGTAATTCTCCTAGAGCTATAAACACATAGAGAGAAAGAGACAAGGGGTAACCAGTATCATATATGCAATTCTCACCATTCCTAAGTGCAGTAGTTACATCTAATAGTAGTAGTGAATCATCCATCCTATGCCCATCCCATCCAGTCAATCAGGCAATTGCATTTCCGTCCCTTCCCCCTCCCTTTTCCCACGCATTATCGTTAAAAAGGTAATATGTGACAAAGGGTATTTTTGGGCCGATTGAAAAACGGTGCGAAACAACCTTATCCTCCGCTCCCCATGCCAGTTCGGCTTCATTCATTTTGGTATTCTGTAGGCCACACATCATCATCGCCCCAATAGGAATCTGTGTCCCTACTGAGATCTACAGACTCTCCGGACTCATCATACTGGCATCGCCGTCCTCCATAATGCCATTGACCTTGGTGGCACCATTGACTTCGGGTGTACCGTCTAGGCTGCTATCTGGCAATAGAGAGTTTTGATCCTTGTCTGCAAGTTTCTCGACTGGCGTTGATTTCATCTTGCTGGGCGGCGCCTTTTTCTTTTCCGGACTGCCATCACCACCTGGCCCAGGAGTACTGGGATTTGCGACTCCATTGACCATGGGCGAATCGTCGACAACGCCATTTGTGACAACGGACTTTCTCTTGCCCTTCTCCGCTGGTGTGGTTCCCGTACCAGTCTTTGCGGCAGGGGCATTCTTCGCGGCTGGCGCTTTCTTCACTGGGCTAGTGGTATTCTTGAGAGTGCCGTCACCAATCTTGCCGCTGGCGGGAATTCTTGCTCGACCATAGCCTGGCCTTTGCTTAGGCGGCAGATCTAGATCTTCGGGCAATGGTCGGTCCCCATTATCGTGCAGCCGTTTCGTAAACCAGGCCTTGACCAAACCAACCTGATCCTCAATATTTTCGACGTTAACCTTAGGCCATCGTGGAGGTTCCTTGAACATCTTTTCTTCCGAATCCGCCGTGTTTGCTTGCTGGTTATTGATACCAAGGCGGTTCTGAAGAATATGGAAGGGCACTGTAAGACTAGCCATGCCGAATTCCTTGTCAAGGCCTAGCTCGCGGAAGCCAAAGAAGTCTTCGTCCAGATCTCCCGCGAAATCCCCACCAACGAATTGTTCGCCTCCATCGGCAAAGGAGCCTTGCCCATGAGCCGTGTCATCGGTCAGAGCAGGCCGGAGGAGGTCTGCCAGATGGGCTTTCATCCTGTCATGCATGGTGATAAGACGGGCGCCTGTGCGATCGATATCTTCCTTTACGTACAGATCTAAGTCGTTAATGGTCATCCCGCTGGAGTGTAGCGAATGTACGATGGCTTCTTCCCTGCTATTCGGAGTTTGGTACTTTGTCTCAATTTCTGCTGATCGACCCTGAGTTGCAGGAACTGCCGTCGCCACAGGGATCTTGTAATCCTCCTTGTAGTTGACGAGGCTTGTGCAAAGGCGTTGAAAGAAGTCTCCTGCTAAATCTGTGACCGCATCCAACGCTGAAGGCTGAAACTCCTCAAAACCGGCATGAAAGAAGATTTTACCAATAGACCGCTGAAAAGCTGCTTTGCAAACCCATGGTGCCATCAAAGGTCCATCATCAGAGACAACATGGTTTGGAATATCTTGCTCGACAAAGGGTTCCGGTTGATACTTTTGGAATTGATTTTGGTATGTTTGTGATTGAAGTTGCATCTGCTTGACAACACCAATTTTAGAGACAATTTTCCGGGTCTCTTGCATTTGTCTCATGTTTGCTTCCATTTTGGTTGAGAATTTGCTCTTGGGCGCGGTGAATTGTTTCGAGGGGTACAGGCGTAAGTATTGCTCAGCATGTTCTATCACATTGCCCTCGGTATCTTGCTCCCATCTGAGTTGAGGCTGGAGATCGGGTATTGCGGCGACGGAGTCATAATAGTCCGGAAGAAGGCTCTCTTCTTCTACTTCCATTCCCTCGGCAAGTGATTGGCCTTGAAGTTTGTCTCGGCCGGAAGATTCACCAGTCGAGTCCGAAACATCTCTGCCCGCAATCTCATCTTGAATCCTTTGCCAGCGTCGCATACCTGCTCGAGTTCGGAGCAAGGCATTTTCATCTGGATTCAATTTGTCACCACGGAAGAGTTTGTGCCTGGCGGCAGCAAGCATAGCTCTGTCTCGCTTTGTTTTTTGCTTCCACAGTTTGTATTCTTCGTCTTCGTATTCAGGCACAGCGGCTTGCGAGGGCAGTCCAGGCAGGTCCATATCGAGGGCCTCGCTGCCTGTACCTATGACGCTGCCTGGGCCGTGGCCACCCACCGGCGTCAAGATGCCTCCCGGTGGTGGAGTGGAGTGGCCTTGACTACCTTCGAGCTCAGACTCTGCACGAATACCATTTTGTACAGAACTGAGAGATTGAATAACTGGCTTGGTTTCCGGAACGGGGGTGGTCTCAGGTGGAGCCTTCCGTGAAGTCTGACCAACCTTCTTTGCACTTTTCTTGGGAGCCTTGCGGCCTCGAGAACTCATGATTGGTTCATCATCACTTTCCTCGGCACCATCATCCAGTTCACCATTGGCGATCTGTTGACGTCTTTCCTCTGCCTCAACTTCAGCGCGATCCCTAATCACAATATCAGGGATGAGAGGGACGAGCTTATCAGTCTCCTTCTGCATGAAAAGAGCATGCTTGCGGAAAGGATGATCCGGACTGCTGTTGAATTTCAGACAGTTTTTCCATATTTGACTGAGGTCATCCACGAATTCCTTCTTCGACTTGTACGCAAATTGTTTCAACTTCTTTGTCATGGTGCCTAGATCCATAGGCTGTTTGATGATGATATAATAATCGGGTGCATCCTTTTTCTTTACGGGGTTCAAGAAGGGTGTTGAATGTTCCGTATGGGCTTTCAACTCAGTGAGGACTTTTTCGGCGGACTCGTACAATTCCTCCTGCCCGACCTTGTCTTCGCTGGCCCACTTGCTTCTATTCTTGCGAACTTCACTCATTAATGCCCGCAACTCCGATTCTGTCGCATGGACCATTGAGCGATGTTCATCCAGCAGAGCAATGAGGTTCTTTAAGGTCAGACTCGACGCGCCGAGGTTGGCTTTACTGAGACTACCTTGTTGCATGGATGCATTCTGTCGATTGGCATGACCCTCTGCCTCAGCTTCTGCGCGTCGTTCGGCTTCATCAAGCCGTTGCTGATCCAGCATAGCGTCTTGGTCATTTTCTAGGGTAAAGAACATGGTCCGGGACAGCGACTGGACAGTCTCGGTCTCCTTGCGCTTGGCCTCTTCCAGCTTCTTGCGCGCATCTTCGGCTGACTCCTTTTGAGAGACGGGTGGTTTTAGAGGGACCTTGGATGATTCGACGGTAACGGGTCGAGGGACAGGTGAGGAGGTTGCATCTGCGACGATGTGGACTTTGTTTGGCTTGTCCTTTAAGGGTGATGCGCTGGACGCATCTTCATCCTCGTCGTCATCGTCATAGTCGTCATAATCATCGTCGAGTTTCCTTTTCCGGGAGACAGGAGCGACGAGAGGTATGGAATCAGTCGCGGCGTCGGGTTGTGAGGGATCGGAGAGTGCATTCGCATCGCAGGATCGTTCTGGAGCAACGATTTGACCAGCAGAATCAAACAGGGTCGCGAACTTGGACTCGGTTTCCTGATACAATGCGCGAAAGCGGATAATCTGGGGATCCTCCTCAATATTTGGTTCAGGATCCGGGGCTTGGCCCGACTGAGAACCACTCCCGAGACTGCGCAGTCTGGAGAAGGAACTGGGAGTATGAGGACGGGATGGGGCCCTTAGAAGGCCATTGAGAGTATCGCGGTGGATTGCATGGAGGAGAGATTCATCATCTGGAGGTTTCTGGCTGTTTGGGGGCGGCCATGCGAGGGACATGGCCGATGCCAACCCCCGACGTAGCGAGCGAGGGGTGCGGACTGCTCCAGTTTGCAGGCACGCAGCGGCGACGAGCAAAGGGGCTGGGCAGGTATTAAACCTGGTAGAGATGGGGAATCAAGGGCGTAGAATCGAATGCTGATGGAATTGAGTTCATAGAAGATGGATGGGCAAAGTTGTTTGATGGAGAAGTTGTGGTGATTCTGAGGTTGGAGCGCGCAGAAATGGACGCATGAGGTTGAAAGAACGTCCAGGCCAGGCCGCACGCAGTAACAGTAGCAGTCACGCAGGAGGTAAGGAGTCAGGACTCTTAGGAGTCGCACTCGAATGGTAGGGTCGTAGCCCGTACCGAGTCCTTGTAGGCCGTTGGTTAGCCTACTGGCTAGGCAAATGGTGCTGGTGCCACTCCCAAGTGTCACGCCTGTCTACGCTTATGTTCACCCGGCTCATGCCCGAAATGCCCACCCCCAAGCCTATTTGCACCCACACCACGCCCAGATCTGCATTGTTGCCCACGCCCCTACTGAGCACCAGCACCCGTGTCTGCATCCAGGCTTCGTATTTCCCCAATGCTTCAACACCACTAATCCTCCTGACTAAGTACTTATGTAATGCGCCGAATCCACACGTGCTCCCTACAGAACGTATTGATTACTGTATCGATTACGAAGTACGGAGTACTCATTGCTTGCTTCAACTCCAACGCTGAGCCCCTACATCACCAACCTGGAACAATTGATTCATAGCTGCCGCCAGAGCCTTTTCAGATCATTGCCCCTTACTGATCTAATAATGGCCTTGATTCTCTAACAGTTAGCAGTCGCTGGCTATCTGCTCATTCAGCAACCTTGCTGCACTTTCACCAACCCGTCGAGTCTCCAAGGACACCTTCGCAGGAGCCTACCCTCGATCACGACATCGACAATACGTACCACCACCACCGTAGCAGCCATGCGCATACGTTTCCCTTTTGCCAGCAAGTCCCCTTTAACCTCATCATCTATAGTCATATACTAACAGCCATCCCAACAGTCGCTTTCGTCATCCTTCTTGTCTTCTCCTCTTCTCTCGGCCTCCTCCCTCACTCCTCCCTTCCATCTACCCCCGCCGCCGCACAACCATATATTCCACGGCAGTCCGACAAAGCACTACACTTCATATGCTTCTTTGCCCTGACAGCAACCTTCTATTTCATTCTTGATACCGCTCGTCGGCGGGTGATCCATCTTACTCTGATTGTTTGCACCCTTGTTCTCGGTGTTGGCAGCGAAGTTGCTCAAGGCCTTCTCCCCAACGACCGAGAATTCGATGCATGGGATGTCCTGGCCAATGTTTTGGGTAGTCTCGCCGCCTTGGGTCTCGCAAGTGCATACCACCGGCGAGCCGCCGAGAGAAGACGCCGAGCCAAATACTCTTCATTGGCAGGCGATGGCGGCGAAGGAGATGACCTGGAGTTAGGTGACACGGCGAACGGAGAGCTGGGACGCCCACGAGAATCAGATCTGGAAGCAGGCATCGCCCCTACTACGAGCACCCACACACGCACCGTGGAGGAAGAGCTGGACAACTGGGATGAAAATGTCCCGGACGATGCATGGGATGATGAAGACGATGTGACTACAAGCGGCCGGAACACCAAAGTGACTCCTTCAACTAGCTCGGTTGGAAGCGAAGATGTACCCAAGAAAATGGCAGTGGACTGAATTTGAGTTTTCTGATGATGGCGAGGCTATGTTACAGACGAAAGAAATTCGACCATGAATTCGAAATATACCCAGCGATTGTACGACTATACACAGTGATGGCGAGAATAACATTCTAAGTGTTAACCTATGACCCGGTTTTCTTCCGCCCGAAATATATTATCATGGTCGCGCTGGATGCCTGAGACCAGGGAGTAAAGAACTCCTGCAAAATGCAAGTAATGAAAAGAAGAAATCGATGGAAAGTCATCCGCTGATTATTGATTGCATTGACACAGCACTTGCCGCAAAGCCAACACTAAGAAGGAACTCTAACGCCCTCGCCAACGCTCTATCCATGACATCTTGTATTTGCCACGCTTCAATTCCTTCCCAATCATGAACAAAGGCTATTCATAGTCGTTTATCATATTCCTCCAATTAATGGTGTTTTGAATCAGTCTCAATCGCTTCCATTACATCACGCTGTCACGTCGTTGCGACAGCCTTGCTCATCTAAAACAATTGAATCGGCCGAACGAGATGCGGAACGGATTTCTGCGAACGCCATGTCTATCAACGGTCACGCCGCCACCTGCCCGGCGGCCGCCCCAGTTCTTGGTGTACAAAAATGGCATGTTATAATTGTGGAGGTCGTTAGATTGATTGCTGTCAATGGAAAGGGGTGATGAGGAGCCGTGTGTGTGTGACTTGGTCTCCGTTCGAAGCTGGAAAGAGGGTAGATATATGAGGAGAGATTGTATTCCGTCCTGGGAATTAGGGTGGATCTCTTTGCCTCTTGCGTTTTGGATGCAGTTATGAGGGCCGAATTTGAGGAGAAGCTTAGTTACACACTGTGCATCATCTAAGGGCCAAGTCAGATATAATATAGCATTCCCTGAATGAATGCATTGAATGCTCCTTCCTTTCTCCTCCCCAGCAAACGCGCACGGACTTGCCATCTACGTCATCGGCGAACACATTGGTTGGATCGACGCGACTGCCAAGCCATCGCATCCAAGGCACTCGTCGCTCTTCCAAGTCCAACCTGGACCCTCACTCATTGTTCGGGCTGTGCTGTAAGGTGAGTTGGCGATTTATGACGACGCAGAGATTGAGGAACGAGGAGCCATGACCACACGAGGTGTGGCATCCTGATTTGCGCTCAGGTGCTACTCCCTTTGATCGGGATGTGGCCTTCAAAGGAGCGCCTTTTCCAGATCATTTGCCGACCATGGCAGTCAATGAATCACATCCAAGCATTTGCTTGATTGGAGTCAGAACCGGGGTATTCGACCCTCCTGATCTGTCTGGAACACCACATCTTGCATTGGAAGTATTCCGCAGTATCATGCCCGCCTCTCGGTGTTCGACGGCTTGGTGACGGCTTCCTATCCGTCGAACGCTCTTGAAACAGGCACTACTAGAGGAAGCCCATTGGAGATGTCACCATCATGTGTTCTGGTCTCCTAAACCTATCACTCCGTTCATTGATCTAGCCAGATACTAATGCCCATCGGCGCATCAATGTTTGAACAATGCTCGCAGTACCCTGTGCACTGCCAGTCACCTTCGGCACAGTCACGCGAAAGCTGCCCCTTGCTGACCATACACTTCCACGTGATGCCACCATGACCTATGAGTGCATATGCCTTGATGTCTGCGTTTTTCCTGTCACAAACCACCGATGAGGAATAGCAGTCATATTTGAACGTCCCGCCCTTCCAGAGCGTCTCGCCGTACCATAAAGATGCCGTGTATGATGCAAATTCGTTGTTTACGCTCGCTGTCTGAATGACATGAGCTGGGTCACCTTCAGCACGTTTGAGTGCGTTGGTGTCTACTTATGACGTCAAGGGTGACGCGATGCTGGCTATGATCGATAAGTTGAGAAGGATTGTTTACAGGCAAGTTCGCTTCATCTTGACTTTTTTCCAAGGTTGAGACACGCTGCACGATGTTACTGTATGTTGGCCTGTGTAGATTGCCCTGGGTGTGCTGCTGTGACGAGCCCCTTAAAGAGTGACAAGAATACACACAGGAAGTGCCTTTTGTGGTCAGCCTGCAATCTGAAGCCCGCAACAGTCCAGCATCGAGAGGATCGGGAACCGCATCCTCGTGAGAGGGACAGTGCGGGATAGGCTAAAGAACGATATTTCGAAAGAAGCGTGGTTACTAATAGACGACTCGAATGTGACATGTAAGACTCGAGGCACGACCGTACGGGGAATACCTAGTTAGGGACATAACGCAAGCGCACACAGCCAGCGTTGCGTATCTTCGACAAGAATACACCACATCATGAGAGGATAATGGAGTTTTGGCGAGGGACGATCCAAATCTAACACAGCCTTGTCTCCACCAAATGCTCCGTCCTTCGGCATGGGATGGCTGGCTGTAACTAGATATTTAACATAAGTATCTGATTTATGTGTGCAATCATTTCGTCTAGTTGGTGGTTTGGCACGAGCTGCTCTTACTTGTAGCCGTGCATCGTCAAGAACATATTGCGATGAGAGTTTTGGAGAGTAGACATCCAGTTAAAAGGCGTGACAGTTTGAGCGCGTTGCAAGCCAAGCGAGCGACAGACAGCCTAGCCTTGCCAGGCCCCTGGAAATGTCCAACTAAGCAACTAACTTATTCGTCGTTAGAACTGAGGGGGAAGTGGTAAACCCTGTGAGTTGCTTCGAAAAGGAGTCCTCCCATAAATTATAGCCTGCACGGTTCCTGTATCAGATTTAGCGATGATGGACTCGAACTGCAGGGGCGCTTTCAAAGGAGTTATGGGAGAGATTCCGTTGCTGGAGCTTTAGTCTCGAAAAAACAGGGGGTATCATTGCCAGCACATTAACTAGATTATCAGAGGTGCTTCCGATGCTGGATACGCATGGCCCTGGTGCAATGCGAAGTCTGCGCAAAGCTATGTTGCTTCCACCTTGTTCAACAGACCTTCTCGCCCATAATGTGGTTTGGTTTTCATTCGTCAAACATTCAGTCATATACAAAGATGCTGGGGTCTACCCGCACTGGTGTCACCTATCCGCTCTGCTTAGACTGCGCAGCACCGCACTCAGATCCTTGGGGGGTGTTTTCTCCCCGCCAGCAAGTGCTCTCTTCCTCTCTTCTTTGTCTCTCTGGGCCAGCCCTTCGGCACATATCGACAACACTCGCCCTGCCATGTTGTCTGCTGCATCACGGTACTGCGCAATTTTGTGCATACCATCTGCAAATGCGTCGATTGTCGGCTCCAGAGAGTCATGTAGCCCGTGAAGGTTTTCAGAGATTTGCTCAGCGGGCGTGATTTGTGCTTGCAATAAGTCCAAGGCCGCGTTGTCGGTGTCCGAGATTAATGTCCTATCTGGCAAAATGCCTGCCTGCTCGTTGGATCCTTGTCGGTTAGGAAGGCTAGGCGGTCGCAAGAGAGATTCCAGTTCTTTTTTCTCTACTTGAAGCCTGCTTTCCATTAGTCTCAGCTCTATACACCATTGTTAGAGTCTCACCGTTTGATTTGCACTTCTAGCTCCGAGATCTTTTCAGCATTTTGAATATTTTTGGGGTTCGGCCGTTCTGGAAGTACTTTCTTCTGCACCAGTTCATCTTCTCGGCTGAACCAGTCGGAGAGCTCCGAGCGGTTGGCCAGATCATTCAGTAACTCTTCCTGGATAACCCGAGCTGCAAGCGGTTAGCAGCGACCTGGGAGATACATGTAGGGCACAAACCTGCGGAACGAGCGCTCGAATCTTCGAAATCCGTCCCCATTGGCTTCTCGTCTAGTACTCGGGTCGCACACCATGTTAACAGCTGCCTCATGCGTCGTGGCTCCAGTAACCCTTCGCTTTCGATATGCTTGTAAAAGTCGGGGGGTTCTACTTCGTTATGAGGAAGAGCTGTCACATCATTAGCATAGAATACTCCAGAGCTCGGTCTCAAATCCCACCATTAGAATTGCCTGTTTCAATCAAGGAGCTTGCCCTTCGTCCTCGAAGCCCTAAACTGCTTCTCCTTTCCCCTTTGCCACTCTTTCCCTCTCGCATCGCTTTATTCCGTTTGATTACTGGCGTATCGGCGAATGGGAGTGCTATTTTCGTTGCAGAATGACCCTCTTCCTGTGTTGGAAGGGTTTCGGATTTCGATGGTGGTTCGGGTTGAGGTTCAGGAGACGAGATGGGTTGTGAATTGGGCGGCGGGAGTGATTGAGATTGGGAGTCTGGAGGCTTAAGTATATGGACCACAGGTACCTTAGGTGGCCTTCCTTTGGCTTTCACGGGCGAGCTCCTCTTCTGATCTGCGGGCTTACTGCTTGCTCGCTTCGGCTTCGTCGTGGTGTCCGGCTTGGGGATTGGACTTTTGTCGCGTTCAACATTTTCGCGAGAAAGACGTTTGGAACGGCGTACGTCAGGATCCGCTTTCGCATTAGGCGTGGAAAATGAGAGTCTCTTCCTCCTTTTTCTCTCCACTGCTTTGGATTCGTCCAACACCGGTTGCACCGTTTTGCTGTTTAGAGAGTCGGATCTCGGCGCGGCTGATTGGGCGCATAATGCTGGTTGTGTTTCTTCTGCCTCCTTCGCGGCTGGCTTTTGTTTCTTTACACGGTTGAATAGAAACCCGTCGTCATCCTCGTCATAATCTAGCAAGAATAAATTAGCACCAACCTCTCACATCATCAATGTGTAGCTCACTCATTTTGCGCTTCTTTTCATTTTGCGCTTTGCTTCCTTGCTGGCGCGACTCTGTTGCTGACTTGGAAGGCTTTGGCTTGCCATTGACCTGAACGCGGTCGGTTTGCACTGGGTCATCGTCCCTTTGCTGCAATCTGGCGCTTATCCGTCGGTGAGACATTTGACTTGTTGAAATCGGGAGGGGCTGTAAGGGCTGGCGCGCGACGAGCATAGTTGAGAGGTGGTAGATCTGATGGTGGGTTGGACGTGGATGTTTCGCGTCAGGCACGAGGCCGATCGCATTCGAACGGTCGGCTCAACTTGAAGGATATTTCATTCTAATAAGAGTTGCAGTAGCGAAGGACTCACGAGCCAGAGTACAAGAGTGAATGCGCTGGTTGAAGGGTTGCCGAAAACTAGAGGTGGTCGTGTTGGTAGAGGGCAATGCTGAGCCGCGGGCGGGCTTCGCTGGATTTGTTTACATGGATTGCATTGCACTTGCTGGTCACGTGCCACGTCGACTCTGCCAAGCCCTCCTAACCTCTTTTGTCGCAACAGCTCAAGCAAAACCGCCCCATGTGCCTGACGACCAAGGTTTGCTTCCAGAGCCGCCAGCAGTGAAATAAGATGAAATCAATTGACGTGTTGCATCACCTACCTAATGTATCTTACATCAATACCGTCCTTGCAATCAAGACTAGTATTCATCCTCGCGTTGAATGCCGGGTGTTACTTCCAATCGCCGATGACGAATGCCGACATCCAGCCTAACACACTCCCAGTAAGTGGCCTATCCGAGTGCTTGGGTCGGTTATGTGCGCTGGAAAGGTCGCAGATGAGAGAACTACATGTCTCGCACTGTGGCCCTGGCAGTCACCTGTTGACATATATGATAGGTCCACTTGGTACTGTAATTATCTAACAGATTCTGGTACGATCACATGTCAATATTCCCAAGTTTAGCATACCTCGTAATAGCGGCGCAAGCATTCTGCCCTGAACGGATAGAGCCGGAGTCTTGCAAGCTTGGCTCATGGCTACTCATCTTGTAAGTGGGTGTGGACGAAGCGAATTGCGAGATATTACATGCTCCAAACAGAATACGGAGCACGGAGTACGAGGACTTGGCCTTGGGCACCTGTATCAATTTGAAACAGCACGCTCCATCATGTTACCACCGTAGCAGTACGCACTCCTTAGGTGGCATGGAAGCATCCTTGGATGGTAAACGGCCCCATTCAGTCCATTGCCGTCAAGCAGTTGAAGAGACCAACAGAGAGGATTCCTTGGGATGGGCTTGCGTGTCACTTGGAGTAATATGGATCCTGATGATGCAGAGGGTTTGTGAACCATTGGTGACGGACGTTGGAGAAACGGGAAGAACAGTTGCTTCTCCACTGGTGGCTTCCCGTTCTCGTCTGTGCCTGCCGTGCTTCAGGTTATCAAAGGGTTAACCGCTAGCCCGTCACTAGCGCATCCACTAGCTCAATATAGCACCGTTATCCTTTGCCGTCGATGCGACCTCGCCAGTGCACTAGCGACTTAGTCTGGGCTGACACTAACCGCGATCCGATAGCGCTGTACTAGATACCTTGCACAACATGAGGGGCCCTGGACACTTTCGACAGTCCAAAATCGTTGCCGATGCCATCATACCTGATCTCTCTCCTCCTCGATTCAGCTACTACCACTTCGTCGAACAACTTGAACAACTATTTCCCCCTCCCAGATATGCTCTTGAATCTTGTCCAGTCGTTGGCTCCGCCCATAGCAGTCTAGGTCTGTATGACCACGTTCCTTTCCAATCCATTTCCGCCGCGAGTTCTCAGCTTTAATCCTCCAGCTGAGTGCCCACTATTCCGCCCGCTCCCCGTTCCTTCGGTCCTCAGATACCAAAGGAATAGCCTCAACGACCCCGACCCCGACCCCGAACCACCCTTTATCCTTTGCTTCACTACACGCTACCATCTTCCACTGCTCGTTCTCTGCAACGCATCATGGTTCACATCTCTCTTCCTCGAGGTATCAGCCATCTAGGCTCCAAGAACAAGGATAAAGACAATGGCACGGGCTCAAATGGAAATGGAGATAGAAGACCAAGTCCACCAAGGCTTGCAAGTACAGCCAGCACTGCCACTCTGTCCGACCAGAAGCCACTGATTCTCAAGGTCTATGTAATAAAGGTGAACGCGTCCCAAGCCGTGTACGATATCTCCACTAATATCAATAGGCACGAAACCTGGCCGCAAAGGACAGGTCTGGGACCTCTGACCCTGTATGTACTCTCTTGCCATCTTGTCGTCTTACGAACTCTTCTCACCCATTCACAGTACCTTGTCGTCAGCCTTGGGAATGCGAGGCAATCCACGCCCACAATCAGCAAGAATTTGAATCCTGAATGGAAGATCTGCTTTGATATGCCTTTGACTGGCGTCCCTCTGCTGGAATGTGTCTGCTGGGACAAAGATCGCTTTGGCAAAGACTACATGGGTGAATTCGACATTCCCATCGAAGATATCTTTTCCAATGGCCAAATACAACAAGAGCCAAAGTGGTATAGATTAAAGTCCACACGAAAGGAGGGCAAGAAGTCGAGCACCGTTTCAGGCGAGGTTCTCATCCAATTCTCCATTGTAGACTCTGCAAATCCCTCAGCTAGCCCAGAGGAGATCCGCAAGAAGTTCCAGACTTACATCGGCTCCCAGGAGGAAGATGACGAGCTCTCTCGGGTATCAACCAATGTGGACGATCAAATCGTCGAAGATGAGGTGGACGACGCCGACATCTTGGACGACGACACTGAAGCCGATACCTCGCAGAAGGATCACGTGGCGGCACGCAAGGAGAAAAAGAAACGACTTGCTCGCCTCCGCCGTAAGTCCATTGCAGCAAGGGCTTACAACCTCCTTGGTGCGGACAATGATGTGTCTGGCATTATCTTCATGGAAATTCTCAAGGTAACGGACCTTCCTCCCGAGCGCAATATGACTCGCACTTCCTTCGACATGGATCCTTTTGTTGTCGCTGGATTGGGCAGGAAAATCCTGAGAACAAAAGTCATCCGCCATAATCTCAACCCCGTGTACAACGAGAAAATGGTGTTCCAAGTTCTGCGTCACGAGACTCGCTACTCTCTCACTTTTACTATTATTGACCGCGACAAGCTCTCGGGTAACGACTTCGTAGCCTCTGCATCATTCCCTATCCAAAAGATCATTCAAGTCGCGCCAGAGGAAGATCCCGTCACTGGACTCTTCGATCTTCCAGAGCCTCCTGAGTTTTCACCTGCCGTGGAGAGGAAAGAAAGTAAATCTCGTTTCCGACTTCCACTTTCTCGAACATCGTCAGCCAGTAGCCTTTCAAAGCTCGCCCGCCCAGTGTTCAAGCGAGACGATTCCCAGGCTTCTTTGTCGAGCGTGAATGGAAGCGAGGGCGCTCGTACCCCTCTTCCTACAAGTAATCCGATGGACGCTGGCAGTACACTCAAAGTCCCAAATGCTGCGGATAATGGAGGAGCCTTACCAACAGAAGACCCTGGCATGAATACCTACACCATTCCACTGGAGTTGAAGAACAAAGAGCGCTGGGAAGCCAAACACAAGCCGGAGTTATTTATCAAAGCACGTTTCTTGCCTTACACTGCTCTCAGGCAACAGTTCTGGCGCGCAATGCTCAAGCAGTATGACGTTGACGAAAACAAACACATTAGCAAGATTGAAATGACGGCTATGCTTGATACCTTGGGCTCAACATTGAAGGAGTCGACCATAGATTCCTTCTTTACGCGATTTGCACCAGAAAATGCGGATGTCGGTGAAACCGATTTGTCATTCGACCAAGTTGTCATCTGCCTTGAAGAACAACTGGAGAAGAGTAATGGAAAGAAATCTCTTGCCGAACATATCAAAATAAACATGGGGCCATTTACTCAGCCAGCCTCTGTTTCACAAGGTGACAAGGGGACCGAATCACCGCCCTTGCCGGAAACAAGCACCACCCCATCGAGTAATGAAGATTCAAGTCGCCAATCCATTCCCACAATCCAAGTTCCCCCCACTGGTGTAGCAGGCGAAGAAGGCAGATTATTGGGACCTGATTTATCAGAGGAAGGAGATGACGAGGAACATGTCATAGAGATCCGTGAATGTCCAATTTGCCACCAGCCAAAGCTGAACAAGCGCACTGAAGCAGACATCATAACACACATTGCAACATGTGCCAGTTCAGACTGGAGACAGGTCAACAACTTGGTCATGGGTGGTTTTGTAACCCAAAGCCAAGCCCAGCGAAAATGGTACTCCAAAGTCATTACCAAGATTAGCTACGGAGGATACAAGTTGGGTGCTAATAGCGCGAATATCCTTGTTCAAGATCGCTTGACTGGTCAAATTAATGAAGAGCGCATGTCAGTCTATGTTCGAATTGGCATTCGAATGCTCTATAAGGCCCTGGGCGCCCGGGAAATGGAGAAGAAGAGAATCAAGAAGATGCTCAGATCACTCTCCATCAAGCAAGGGAAGAAGTTTGATGATCCTGCTTCAGTGGCTCAAATCGAAGGGTTCATTGCCTTCCACCGCTTGGATATGTCCGAAGTCCTCCTCCCAACTGAGCAATTTAGGAATTTCAACGAGTTCTTCTATCGTGCCTTGAAGCCAAATGCTCGACCTTGCAGTGCACCAGATCAACCAGAAATCATCGTTTCGCCCGCAGACTCCCGATCGGTGGTCTTCAACACAATCGATGATGCGACGAGAATATGGGTTAAAGGTCGAGACTACAGTCTCGAGAAACTATTTGGTGATGCATTCCCCCTCGAGGCGAAGCGCTACAAGGGCGGAAGCATGGGAATATTCCGTCTTGCACCACAGGACTATCACCGCTTCCACATTCCGGTGGATGGCACGCTCGGAACACCAAAGACGATTGAGGGAGAATACTATACGGTCAATCCCATGGCTATCAGATCAGCTCTCGACGTCTATGGTGACAATGTACGAGTCCTCGTCCCTATTGACTCCGTTACTCATGGAAGAGTTATGTTTATTTGCATTGGAGCGATGATGGTCGGATCTACCGTCATCACTCGGAAGCCTGGTGAGCGAGTGAAGAGGGCCGAAGAGCTTGGGTACTTCAAATTTGGAGGGAGCACAATATTACTCTTTTTCGAACCAGGCCGAATGGTCTATGATGACGACTTAATCGACAACAGCTCTGAAGCCCTGGAGACCTTGGTAAGTGGCCGTATTACCTTATCTATGCGAAACCTTCGTAACTAATCTTCTACCCTGTCACAGATTCGTGTTGGCATGTCGATAGGACATTCACCCCAAGTGGGACCTCACAGACCTGACATGAAAAAGGATGAAGGCGAGATTACACTTGAGGATAGACAAGAAGCCAAACGAAGAATTGAAGGTAGCTTGGCTCCTGAAGCTGAACCAGAGGGATCTGAAAAGCCGGGCGTAGGGGGCTTCGCACTGAGTTGAACACACCTCCAGTAACGATTTGATGCAATTATGTATGATCTATGGAATTTAGCACCTGGCTGAATGCGAGAAGACACGGGATAGAAATGAGCACACATCAAGGACCCTAGAATTGGGAACAGCTCTGGATATATGCGAGCGGCAAAAGCATTGATGTTCCTTTGAATAGATTTCGTTTTACTCAGCATGAGACGAGCAAATAAAGGGCTCCATCACCTATCGATAGCCCACATCCAGGAGGGCAGATGGTTCCACTCCTTCTACAAACCTTCCGCACACGCCACCTGGATTGCAATTGTGAGCACAAGCTTCAGCAGCCTCTGAAGACTATTCCCGGATTTCTTCGAATATGGAGGAGCCTTTTCCCAGGCTTCAGAGCTCATTTCCAACGAGCATGTGCTACAGTTAACGAGCTGCTGTGCCCAGTACTATCCACACTCTATATGTACATAGGTACCTAAGGCCTATATGGCCTACCGCCAAACTAGGTAGTCAGAGGTTTTGGGGCTGCGGGCCGTACTGAGGCCGTTTGGCTTCCAAGTCTGGCGGTGGAGGTTGATGACTCAGGGGCCTGTCCAATTAGGTGCCATTCAAGGAGCACTTGCATGACGTCGCTGTTCTACTCAACCTTGAACACCGCGTTTGACCGTGGACGCCCGCCATCAAACCTCATAGTCTCCCACAACGCCGTGATGATTCCAAACGCTCTTTCTATCGCAATGATGTTCCTACAATTTCCAACCCACGAGAGCGAATTGAATCAACTTGGCTGGCTCTATGCTACCATCATGTTAAGTGGTCATTTCTCCCGCGCGGCTCCACCGTGGACCCTCATCGCTTGCTTGCCACAGCACCAGAAACTGTGCCATCTCGAAGTTCCAGCCCTTTCGACCTCCGGACAGGGCTGCTTTGCTTTGTGAAACCGTGAAAGACACTGCTATGAAAGGCCAAATGCAGCCCCCTGCCTGTGATACATTTGACTCTGCTTTGTCATTAGAGATTATCAAGCCAAGCCAGACTATCATTGATACAACATGACAAGGTTTGACCGAATCGTCAGCTTCGTGGAGGACGAACAGGTATAAAGAGAGCAGATGTGGACATGATCACCAAGGGCGAGGTATATTCAGTCAGCACTAATAGGAAATCAGCGATCGAGATAGCGAAACAAATAATTGTGCGATTTCAGAGAACCACCACACACCACTGCGATTCAGCCCATCAACTCGACTCCCATATTTTCACAAGGCTCAAGCAAGCCGTCTCTAGTGATGGAGAACCTGCCTACAGATTTCTTTGTGACAAGTGCCGCGTACACACCTACAGTTTACCGCGACCAATATCCATCAATCGACCCTGAAAACCCTGCCAATGCACAAGACGGAAAAGTTATTGTTATCACTGGTGCATCTGCAGGTATTGGAGCCAGAGGCTTTGCTCCAGCTTTTGCAAAGGCAGCGCCAAAAGCCATCGTCCTTGTGGGCCGTGATGCGGGGAGATTGAGGACAACCGAGGAGACTGTTAGAGCCGCGAACCCAACTATCGACGTCCTGTCTATTCCCACCGATTTAACAGACCTTGCTTCTGTCGAGAACCTCTTCCGCCTGGTCGGAACAAGGTACGGCCATGCTGATGTTCTTGTCAACAACGCAGGCACTTTCGGCCAGAGCGATGTCGTGGGCAATGTAAATCCGACGACATGGTGGTCTGATTTCGAAATCAATGTGAAAGGCACCTTTCTTGCAACACGAGGCTTTTTGTCCTTGCTCGGACCTGAACGACAAGGCACGATTATTACCTTGAGCACTGGTGGCGCGACAGCAATCTACCCAGGCCTGTCGGGCTACTCGATTTCTAAGCTCGGAGCATTGAGGGTTGCCGAATACGTTGCAGCAGAATATCCAAAGGTCACCTCGATTGTGTTGCAACCCGGCATGGTAATGACTGATATGGTGATTGGTAAGTCCTTTTATTCTTGCATTAGTGACCGTTTGGTTAATGTCAGAATGTAGACAGTTTTAAGCGTTTTGCTCTCGATACCCCTGAACTAGTTGGCGGCACAGGTGTCTGGCTAGCCACGAACGCAGCCAAATTCCTCACTGGCAGATTTGTTTCTGCCAACTGGTCCGTCGACGATCTCGTGAAGCGAAAGGATTCCATTCTTGCTGGAAACGACCTCAAGGTCATTTACCAGGGCAATTTTGGGCTTGATCAATTCAAGTGATGCGGCTGGGTTTGACCAAGCATTGATCGGTATGGCGTGCAATGGTTTGGGGCCTTCTGGGAACGATCATTGATCAATGAAGTATGAAGCCTTTTCTGTACTATATGGGACTGTCTGGTGGATCTGATGAATTCGAAGCATGGCATCCTCAATCTACCAGGTGTATATATCTGCTGTTGGCGCATCACTGTTCACGATGGAACACGTAGGGGGAGGCTCTTGCATCCCTTTTAGGAAGACGCTGAGCAATCTGTTTCATGTCGACTCCTAATTCCTGAGATTCTCAGGGCTAATACAACTGATCAACATTGCCGTTCCCGTTTCTACTCACCCCTAAATCGGTCACCTTCAAATCAGGCTGGAGATGGCTTCTGAAGAGCCAGTCAAAGTCAAACTTTGAAGGTGTGCGCACATTAATCACTAAAAGTGCAGTGCTCAAGCTCAGGGTGAAAAGCGGGGTCGGGACTTGCCCCAACACGAGGTGGGTGGGAGATGCAAAATCCCCAGCTGAAATGAAGGTGGATGAGTTCAATTTAATCTTCCTCGCGGCAAGGCACTTCCAGCGTGCATTGAATACGTGATTCCAATGCTTAGCAGTCCATGCATCACTTTGTGGTTCGCTTACGAGTAGGTTGCAGAGGTACTTTTGTGTGGTGACCCACAACATCGCCATGTCCAACAGCAAGGATGCACCGTCCACTTTCCTGATCTGGAATCCGGCTGGGAAGGGAGACAGGAAGGACCAAGTCTTTCGCCGGCACCGGCACGCAGCCATCGTACATCATCAAAGGCGCAAGAAGAGAGACGCGCAATCTGGTTCTCGTACCTCCTCGAAGATACTCCTGAGCAAGCCATCCCTCCGCGACTCTGCAGGTGACGCGACGCCCTCCACCAGCCAACGCTCCTCATCAACATCTTCGGGCGCTGCCTCTCCAATCATAGAGCCGGCAGCCGGTCGCATTGATCCTTTCGATGCCCTGTGTATTCGGGGTTTCCCAAGCGAGGCCTTGTCCCTCCTGCAGTTTGGTGCGTGGGCATTGATTCATGATAGCCTGGTTACAAGGAAGCTAACCTAGGTTACTACAGCGATTAAGAACCAATGGCCTGCTTTTTCATCCTCCAGTCAACCACAAATCATCGAGAAATGGAGAACAATTACCATGCATCTCGCAATGGAAACACCTTACTTGCTCCAAGCCATTACATATGCCGGATGCTGCTACCAGCTCTTCTTCGGCTCAGGTGACCACTCTACAGAATTCCTCCGCTTAAACTCTCACCATGAGACGATCAAATACGTTCGAGATGCCCTCCGAACATCTAATGGAGTTATTAGCGATGCAATACTGCTATCAATTGCTATCCTTGGAGTTCACTCTTCTTCTCTACCACCTCAACAGCGGGCACTGTCGCAGGATCCATTGTACCGTGACAATGATTTTTACTCTAGTCAGCCGTGGGACCAGACTCATATCAATGCGGTTTTGCTCCTGACTAGGCAAAAGGGCGGACTAGAGAGCGTTATGGTTGAGGATCTTCGTGGGATGATCAACGTGTAGGTTTACCTTTGTCACCTCCTTTCAAGATTTAAAGTCAGCTAAACATGGGAATAGAATTGACGTACAAGATTCCCTAAGTACTCTGAGGAAACCAACTTTCCCTCTCACAGTGCCCACTGCCAAAGTGATACAAAATATTTGTGCAAAGTGGAGTCTAGATCGAAGGAGGAAGTTTGCAGCTCGCCAGAACGGCTTCAAGTTTTTGCAGCACATTGATGGTGGCGACGAACTATTCAATTTGACCATCAAAATATGCAGCCTACTCGAAAGTTTTGATTCAATGCTACAGGAAGGGCCCCAAAGCGGAATGGATTTCAACCATCTCGTTGCTGTTAGGCGTTACCTTCAGCACGACGCCTTGTCAATCCCGATAAATAGCAATCCTCTCCACAAGCTATGCCGCATAGCCACCATCACATACATGGCAGAATCTATCGAGCCTGCATGTGTACAATGGCCGTTCCACATATCTACGTCTAAAGCGCTTATGTTGGTGCTAGACGAATGCGACAAGATTGGGATTGGAGAAACCCAACCGGAGCTTCTCTTGTGGGCTACAGTTGTGGGCGCCTTCACAGCAAGAGGTACACCCTTATATGATTGGTATATTGAGCAGCTTTGCAGTTATCCCTTTATGAAGGCTGGAGGGACGTGGGATGAAGTACAGCAACAGTCTGAGAGGTTTCTGGTTTTGAAGTACCGACATGGACGTCTTTGTGGCAGAGTCTGGGAAATTGCTCGCTCACGCTCGTCCGAGGATCGCTCTTCCTTACCATTCCGACCCGCCACCGTACCCTTCACCCAGTAAGTCAAAAATAGTCGTGCAGTCAGGGTACGTTAAGAATGCTCTGAGAATTGAGAGAAAGCCCTCGTAGGCGGATCTTCGTCCCATCGCCAATTTTCTAAGATTTGCATTGGGTGCCACATACGTTTGCAGAGTCCCCTCATTTGGCTTCTGGGAATATCTTGGGTACATCAAAAGAATCGGTCTCCCAGAATCTTCCCTCCCAACTCTCCTCATGCGGTCTCTCCCCTCCCAACTGGCTATCCTCGGCAACTTTCTCCATTTCGGTCCAAGCACGCAGCAAATTGTCACCGACAAGCAATTTGGCCTGTTCATCGGTCACATTGCCTCGGGCAAGAAGCCGCTCAATTAGATTTGGCCATTGTGAGACATCCTGCCAGAGATTAGCTCGATTCAGATTACCGCAAGGGCCCGGGAAAAACAAGCCGCCACTTTACAGATTGAACATACCTCCAGACCCTTGACGAAGAAGGTTGACCCATCGAAGTCCGAACCTAGTCCAACATGTTCCCAGCCGGCGACGTCGGCAATCCAGAGGATGTGATCTATGACATCCTCCACTGTAGCCTCTTCAGGCTGTTGAGAATTCAAGAAAAGCGCAATCGCAGGCACCATCACCACACCGCCGTTCTCCTTCAAGCTTCGCAATACATCATCTGGAACATTCCGAAGGTGGCCATGAACACTATATGCTCCAGAGTGAGAGAAGATGACTGGTGCTTTAGCGACCTCTAGCACATCCCGCATGGTACTGTGGGAGACGTGTGATAGGTCAACGAACAAACCTAATCTGTTCGCTTCCAACACGAATGATCTTCCAAAATCCGTCAGTCCGGCATCCTTTCCGGTCTTCAGATCCATGCTAACCCATGATGTGCCATAAGCATTGTCACAATTATGAGTGAGCGTCATATAACGGGCGCCAGTTTCAAAGAGCAAGCGTAGAGCACCCAAAGAGTCTCCCGTTTGATGGCCACCTTCAATTCCTATCATGCTGGCAACTTTGCCACTCTTGTGGACTCTCCGAACGCATTCTGGCGAGAGGCATAGTTCCAGAGACCCTGGGTACTCTGCAACCAAACGCTTAGTGATGTCAATCTGTTCGAGGGTATCTCGCACGGCCCACTGTAAAAGAGATCAGTATTGCTTCCACGCTATTCCTCAGTGATTTAGCAAGGGGTTTGTACGAACGTTGGGCTCATTAAGATCAGGTATTCGCTTCTTCGGGTCATTGTGATCCACACCTTGGACCAGATCCTCGGGGCAGGGAACGAAGACACTCCAAAACTGTCCACCCATCAAACCCTGCTTCATTTTCTGAAAGTCTGTTTGACTTCCAAGCCTCTCGGCCTCGAAATCATGACCATAGATCTGATTGTGCAGCTGATGTCTCAGCAGGTATGGAAAGTCGTTGTGACCATCGATCAACGGGGTACTTCGCAAGATCTGGCGGGCTCGCCCTGCGTAGTCCTGCTGATCAAGAATCACTTCTACAGCGTCCGACGTCGTTGGACCGATGATTGTCTGCAGGGTGTCACCAGAACTCCCTGGGGCTAGCCAGAAGACTGCAATTCCTAGCAACAGGAAACCCGAGATGAGAGCAGGCAAAGACAATCCCCTTGAGCTCCCTTGTCGGTCTGAAATATTCCCAGCTTTTGATGACTGTTTGGAAGACATCTCTTGGCTCGTCCCTCTCTAGCTCGTGAACACTAGCCTGGTGGACGGTTTCTCAAAGGGATGGTGCTATGAGGATGAAAAAGGAGCAAAATATAACTTGGCCAGAGTTTGCCTATATACTAGGTATATCGGTTGCCTTAATAAGAGCCGCTGTCGTATAATGTCACCATTCATTGGCACCCGAGGCGATGATAAATATCCTCCAAGTTTTTCCAAGCGTAAATGGTGCTATTCCCACCAAACATTGAGTTTATCACCCCACCAAGCAACGCCCGTGGATAAGCGAAGGCTGCCAGAGAGAAGGTCCTCTGCTTCGAAGCATAATAGGGCGTACAATATTTGACCCATCAGCGTGTCGTCTGAACAAACTTTCATTCGCGACGGTGGAATAATGGTCACACCTCGGTACACTTATTGATTGCATTTTGGCTGTACACCCCGGCCCTATGCGCTGGGGCATTCCTAGGTCCATGTCAGATAATGATTGGCTTTACTACGCTCTACAGCTGTATCTCCTCAAGCATCTCATGCCTCCAGTTCTGTCTTGTTATACTTTAGTGTCCCCACCCCGCACCCCAATCAACTACAGCAAGGCTATCGAAAACCATGCTCTAAGAGCTAGTCCTGTTCCTGACAGAGCGAAGAGCCCTGGTGAAGAGTGAAGGCTTCTCCTCGTCCTCGCTATCGCTGCTCAAGAACTGTCTCTGGCCGTAGGCGAGATCAACCTCCCTCAAATTGATCAACTTGGTCCCCTTGTAGAACTTCCAGAACAGGAAGATACACAGAAACAACACAATGACGAGGTACGAGAAGACAAAGTCAACCGGATGCCAGGGTGTGAGCAGTGTTCCGTAGCCCTGGATGAAGAGCAGGAAGATGTTCAGCACCGTGATGAAGTATGCGCCGTAGGGGTACAGAAACGCCCGGAAAGGAAGCTCATCGTCGGTATGACCCTGGAGGTGCCAGGCGCGGCGGAAGCGGAGGTGCGTGATGCCGATGCCTCCCCACGCAATGAACGTGGCTGCGCCTGAAAGCGAGATGAGATAGTTGAAGGTCTTGGCCGCGCCGCTGGCTGCGTTGACCAACGCTAGAAGTCCGACCAAATTGGTCGCGATCGCCGCGTAGACGGGCACGCCGCCGAACAACGTCTTGAGCAGGAATTTCGGGGCGCGTCCGAGATCGGCCAGCGCATAGAGCGTGCGAGAACCAATGTAGATTGAGGAGTTCGTGGCTGAGAACGTCGCGGTGAAGATGAATGCGTTGATCAAGTGCGGACCGCCGCTCCAGCCTGCGTGCTTGAGGGCGATGGCGAATGGTGACATGGCGGCTCGGCTGCTCGAAGTGAGGAGGCCCTCGTCGTTGGACGCTACCGAGATGCTGGCGAAGAACATGATTCCCATGTAGATGAAGACGACTCGGAACATGGTGGCCCGGACTGCCTGTTTGTTTTCGAAGCGTCGTTAGCCCATCTTTTCGCGACATTTCTCTTTTTTCTTCCCCCCAAAAGACCAATACGTACCTTTGGGAGATCTCTGCTTGGATTGCGGCTCTCACCACCAGTAATGGCAACCATTTCCGTACCGCAGTGATATACGGCTGCAAGGACAAATGACTGTCCGAACCCGTTGATGCCATTTGCGAACGGTCCTGGATCCTTCCAATATCGGAAGCCAATGTAGTCATGACCGATTCCACCAGTGTTGACTAGAATTGCAAGGAGGTATGTGACCATCACGCAAGAAATCTTCCATAATGCGAGCCAGAACTCCAACTCGCCGTACACGATGACGCCGAAAAGGGAGATTGCCTGATAGAAGGCCCAGGACAGCAGAACCCAGCCGTAGACTGGCACTTTGTCTGTCCAGAAGCTGAGGCAGATGGCGACGAGGTTGTATTCGGCGGCGATGTTGCTGGCCCACTATGAATGGGTTAGCGGTGTCTATGTATAGGGTTGGCGAGAGGTATTCATTGGTCGACTTACCAAGTACCAGTAGTTCCAGCCTAGCGCAACTGAGAAAGCAGGATCGATGAATCGACCAGCCAACTCGGTGAAAGCGCCAGGTGTTGGATAGAGCGTAGCCATCTCTCCGAGACTTTGCATCACGAAGAAGACGTCAATGCCGATGACGGCGAAAGATATGAGCGAGCCAATCTAGATTTCACACTGTTAGCTCAAGAAGAAACAAAGCTGGCAGAACAGAACGTACTGGCCCAGAGGCAGCTATCGACGCCCCCACACCGTACCAGATACTCGCTCTGGTGAGTTTGTTTGTCAGTTTCGTTGGTGTGTAAGTTAGGAATGGATGGCAAAGGGTGAAGCTCACCCGATCACACCACCGAGAGCAATCATTTGCAGGTGACGCTGCTTCAGCGCTCTGTGAAGACCATGGTCGACCACCACGCCATTGTTGGCGATCTCAATGCCTTCTGTTTTGTCAATGCTGGATCGAACGCGATCGTCTCCAACATGGACTTCAGCGATATCGCCTTTGGCATCCATCTTTGAAATCTTGTCTATCTACCAGAGCAGGTTTTCCCTCAGGGACGAGTTGGAGAGACGGGGAGATCGAAGCAATGAAATACTTCCGACCATCACTGTCCCTTATCTGGCCTGACGGTCATACCGCCGTTAGCCGCGTATCGGTATCGATCAAGATATTAAATCCCACCCAGTGGCTTGCGAGATAAATGGAGAGACCAATGTAGATCTCGAATATACGACGGCATTGGATTGCCATCTTTCCTGGTGGGGTGGCGAACACAGAACGGGGTAATCGAGCACGTTGTGGTGTGCATTTGCATTTGCAGGATCGCTTAACGCCATGGAGAAGAAAGCCACAAAGTGGACTAGTATGCGATACACCCTATAAGCCGCCCACTTGCATCTAAACCGTGTATAGCCGTGCGTAGACCAATCAAAGGGCCATGGTGTACGAGAGTCACCAGTCAGGAATGGGTTTAGATCAATGGGCGTATCAAGCTACAGTGGATGGCATCCCCATCTTGGCACTGATAGCAAGCATGATCGACATCCGAGGTTTCTTTCGATGGAAAGGAAGCTCGCTCAACCGCCCTTTTGCGTTACGTTGCGGCCAACAAGCTTCAGGCATCCCATCCAGGGCCCGCGCCAATGGGCATCCTGCGATATCTTCAGCCTGGTCATGTGATTGAACACCCAACAGCGCTGATCCCCGCGCCTCTGTCGGCTTTCTCCCTTTTCAACTTGGTCTCGTCCTTCGTTTCTTAGCTCCGACGGACTAGAGAACTGCTAAGGCAGGCTACGCAAGTTACGCAGGCACACTATATCATCGTTTGCACAAAAGAGTGACCTACACAATTCAGTGCAACTTCGGCTTCGAAGATCAATGACATTGTCGCAGATGGCTGGAAAAATTCCACCTCGCACTCTAGCTCCAAGAGCAAGGGTAGATATGAAAGCGCAATATTTCCCAACTTAAATGTCGTGTCTAGCAGCTTGTTGATCTCCTCATTCAGCACGAGATTATCTTGAACGGTGTAACTCTAGCTGCTTCAAGTGGTCTGATACTCGTGGGTTTTAGTTACCGGCAGCACAGACAGAACCATGGCTCCAACAAAGACTCTTCTGTTGGCGGGTTGGGCTCTTCCTGTCTTTGCCGACCTCGTGGTCCCTCCCAAAGCTGATCTTGCTACCCATGGTCCCATATATCAAGTAGCGAAGAACAGCTCTTTCAAAGCCTTTGAAGACGCGGCAGCAAAGGCGACGGAGGCCATCAACAAGATCATCGCAACTGGAAACAGCTCCTTTGGGCCCTTCGACAGTGAAACGACATCGTTCTCCCTATCTGTTTTCAATGCTTTTGACGACAAGCCGTTGTATGAGTTCCATTTTGAAGCTCCCGGTCTGAATGGCTCGTACACAAAAGGCAAGTTGTCGGAAGATACGATCTACAGGAGTGGTAGTCTGGGAAAGCTCATGACGGTGTACACATTTCTGGTTGATATTGGAGATGACATCTTCACGGATCCAGTCACGAAGTATATAGTAAGTTATCGAGCTTGCCTTGTGGTAATATATGGTCACTTATTTCCTGTCCGCTTAGCCGGAACTCGCGAACGCACCTTTTATAAACCCAATACTTTCAACCAACTGGTCTGAGGTTACAATTGGAGCTCTTGCCTCCCAGCTGTCGGGTATCGGCCGTGACTGTGAGTAAAAACTTTCAGAAGATGAGACCAAGCTAAAACTAGGCCAGATGTACTCGGAGACTTCTCTATCGAATCATACCAACAACCGGCGCCTGATGAGTTCCTTGCCTTCGGCTACCCAAAGATTGACTCTGCGGCTGACCCTCCATGTAACTTCTATGGACCCCAGTCGAGCTGCACGCGCGAACGTAAGTTGGCATCATTCTATTTGGAGATTTGTGATGGTTAATGTTGCCTTTTCAGAGACGCTCCAGGGCATAATCAGTCATCCGCCTGCGTTCAAATCCTATGCGACTCCAGCATACTCCAATCTGGCATATCTCCTACTCGGACTGGTCTATGAAGAGATCACAGGACGCACTATTGATGACGGGCAGACCGATGTGTTCCATAACAAACTGGGCGCAACTTCATCTTACCCTAGGCCTCCAACTGTTGATGTCGATGCCGTCATCCCCTACAATGATTCCTTCGCGCTATTTTCATATGATTTGGGTCTCCTGTCTCCGTAAGACAGCTCCTATCTTCCGATTGCTATTGTCTTTGCTAACACCGTGCTTGCTAATAGGGCTGGGGGTCAATATGTAACGACCAAAGATTTGAGGACATGGGGACAGGCTATTCTGAAAAGTACCCTCTTGCCCCGTGCCCTGACTGGGCGTTGGTTGAAGCCAAGATCTTTCACTTCTCAGTGGGCATCTGCCGTTGGTGTAAGCCATAACTCCATCTATCTATAAAGGATTACCTCCGCTAATACGAGAATTCTATGCTAGGCTCCATTCGAGATCTACCGTCTAGAGATCCCATCGAACGAGCTTATCGACGCAGGGCGAATTGTGGATACTTATTGCAAGCAAGGCGATATTGGACAATATTCCACCTACTTTGGTCTTGTTCCAGACCTCGAGCTTGGAGTCTCCGTGATGTCAGCAGGAGTCAGCCCGAACAGACAGGTGCCTCCTGTTCGCGATACCGTGATCGAGCTATTCGTGAGTCCCCCAACGGAAATACCTCGATTTCACTCGACATTTCTAACCCCTTGGCTTTACAGTACCAAGCCGCAGATGCCGCAGCGAAGGAGCAAGCCAGTCGAGCCTTCAGAGGCACGTTCAAATCGAGGGAGGCCAACTCCTCTATCACACTGGCGGTAGACGACGGCCCCGGCGTCTCCGTGACGAACTGGGTCAGCAACGGAGTTGACTTCCTGACCAACGACCTCTTCTCCGCATACAGCAGCTTCCGCCTCTTCCCAACCAAGCTCACCTACGACGAGGATGGCATTACCTACTTCGCCTACCGTCTGGAAATGGCGCGCTTCAACGGCGAGCCCGTCATGGGTGACTGGTGGTCTGAGTACAACGATCTCTGGCTGCAGGTCGACAACTCCATCTACGCTAACTTGGCGACCGACGCTTTCATCATCGGATTTGATGCAAATGGGATCGTGCAGAGCGTGGCGTCGCAGGCGCTGCGGACCACGATGTTCAGAGTCTAGCTGGATACGGAAGTTAATTAAATTTATACTCATATGTGATGTCGCGCACTGCGGCGCCACCTTAATATCGAGATGGATCGATCGAATGAATGAATCCCGAGGGCCGGGTCGGGCTGTCAAAAGTTGCTCTGAGATTGGCAGACACCCGTAAATAGCACCAGACCTTCCACAGGACCAAACTTAAAAGACTAGTTATATTATATTTAATCCGATGTCACCACGCTTGGGAGTACATCATCAAATTTGAAAAAGTTGGCCACCCAGAGAGCTGTACGGGAGCGCCGCACATTGTTGCGGATATAAGCCGCTGGAATGCGGAGTGACGAAATTAGTTATGATGCCTGCCGTCTAGACAGGACTCATGAGGCGAAGGGCCCTTGACCAGACAATAATGAGTGCATGTGACCAAACATTTGAATGGTGGAACACAGGAGAGGTTTACCGTTGCATCTTTGAATGGAAGGGAAGAAATACTCCGTCATTCTGTTCATATTTTCCACGTAGGCTTCCCGTTGCTAATCTATATATTTAATTGATCTCCATGATTGTCCGCCTTCCCATTTATGACGGGGAAGGAACAAGACAAAACGTTCTCTAGGAATACACAAATCCAACACACACATGGCATCTCAAAAGCGCCCGTGTGCGAAAGCCCCTCCCCAAAGACTAAACTACACCATGACACCTCTGGTCTCAAAAACACCCCAAATGATTTGGTTTTCAAAAGTCCTGCGTTGAAGATGGTTTGACTGGTTTTGATTTGGATGTTTTAAATAACGCAGTACATTTTTTGGACAGCTGAACACGCCACACCACATCAGATGGCATTTTCGGTTCACAAGAACAAAGAACAACAAAAAGATAACTAGGGCACAAGCATGGCAGATTTAGGGCCAGCCGGTGCAGTCGTCGATCCACTGTTCAGCGTCGCAAGGTCGGAATGGGATCTGTCTCTTGGTGAGATGGTCGGCAGCGGTGGTGTCTCTCTTGACAGGTGCTGCTTCTTGGACGGGCTCTTCTCTCTTTCTGGGCCAACCAGTGCACTCATCGATCCATCGGTTAGCGTCACAAGGGATGAACTCGACCTGTCGCCTCTCTGGTCGGTTCTCACGTTTCTTGAGTTCGGGGGTCACGGCCGGGGTGGCGCCGCTGGTGATGATGTCGTTCCAGTTGTCGGCTGTGGTCTGGTCACGAGTGCCCAACGCTTCAATCTGGGCTTGAGCATCTCGGCAGAGTGCAACAGCGGCCTCGTTGGCTTCGCAAGAGTTGGCGAGCTGTTCACAGATCTGGGCAGTGATGGTATCTGAGTCCGTATTAGTGAAGAACATCAGGTCTTTCGTTCTGGTCTACTCACTGGGATTCATAGCCGATTTCGAGTCCTGAGCAACAACAGGATCGACAGCGCGGAAGGCAAACTCGTCAGCTGGTCGGCCACCCAATCCTCCTTCAAATTTCATAGTTGGAACACAGAAACCGAAGTCAGGCTGCACACTGATTGTGTGAGGCTTGGCCTTTGCCGAAACTGAGGCCACAGCCATCAGCATGGCGACGGTAGAAGTCTTGACAAGCATTTCGATCGATAGAGAAGTCGAAAAAGTCCTGGGGGAAAAAAGCCCAAATATTCAAAGTGTTTGTTCGAAAGGAGAGTCTGGCTCGTGAAATGAATGTGTACTGGCCGGCCAGCGGTAGCAAAGGAATGTATGAAAATGAAAAGAATAACGGGTACAGATGGGTCAGAGGGAGAAATAACTCGATCTACTAGAGACTGGCTGGATCAAGTCTTGGTAGATTTCTTTAATACATACCTGCATCATTGCAGATTATGCGGATGGTTGGCACGCCAAAAGCTTGTTTCGAAACTGATGCACGGGGTGTCTGAATTGGGTTTCACGTGCGATGCTAGGGGCCCCTTCCAAAGCTTAGCCATTCTCGCCTCCAAGAGACCGAAACGTGCGGCCTGAAATAAACTTGGTTGTGGCTCCTGGCATACGAAGCATCGATTTGAGAATCGTCGTCATCGTGCTTGAAAGAGATATGCACGTATTTCATGCTTTTTATTGTTGGATATTGATAGGGTTTTGTTGGTGATAAAAAAAGGCTCAGAGCGAAGATAGGGAGATTTTAATTACCATCCGGATCCAGACGAGCCCTCGCTATTAGCAGGCCAAATACGAAGCATGAAAGGCACCGAGAGCGCTGCCATAATGGCAATCATGCCTCAACAATTTGTCTTTCCGTGAATGGCAGTGTTGGCTGGCTGCCTTGGGACCATGTCAAATTCCCTCAGGACTGTGTGGAATTGTAAGAGGGCGGCAGCTGTGACAGTGCTTGTGAAATTGGCGGTAGGAGATTGAGACTAAGTACCCCGCCTTGCTAGGGTCCTTGGCATTGAAGGATGAAGCGAGTTTTAGCCTGGGCAGTCGGATTTGCTGAAGGGGTTGACGATGAAGCTGAGCGTGTTACAAACTGGAATATAGGAGAGTTAGGGTGAGCCCGAGCATTCGTCAGCTTTCCCCTGGGTCACGTGAATATCACGTGGCACATGGGTCTACGTCATTTCCAAATCCTCAACGTCCCCCTTTAACGGCTATCTGAAATCCGATCGCACTAACGCCCAATTCCGAGTTTCATCTGCACAAGAGGATGGAATCTGGAGCATGCGAGGTAAGTTTAGATCTCGATTCGACCTGGGCAAACTTATCTCTCATTCAACTCTCTTTGGTCACGTTTCGTGGAGAAGACAGACGACCGAAATTCTTCAATATGGACACAACGAAGAAACATTTGAACCGGCTCCCTTTTCCGCTTGACTTTCTGATCAATATTCTCCTAGAAAGCATACATTATAGCGCAGTTCTTACTCAACGCTTGTGCAGGAGTTCCGACCACTTCTGAAACTTGGGTTTTGCCATGTTGCCAGAAAGGATAGAGCAGATTATGCGATCAACAAGTTCCTCTTCCTTCTGGTGACCATGCTACCCTTGCTGCTTGCAGAACGCGAAGCTGGCCAGCTCGGGGCCACTTGATATCAGCATGAATTACTCAGAGAGTCGGGCTCCCCAGGTTAATTCTGACCTAGCATTCCATCGACCACAAATTGGTAAGGCAATGGCAAACTCATCGTATGTCAGAATGCGGCATATGCCATGTCAGGTAGCTGTGAGAGTACCTTGCCTTCGGGAGGCCGGTGGGCTTCACGTCGAGTAGCAACCCTATCTGTTGGGAATGGTTGAAGACTGCTTCAGATCGGTAATTAGGTAGACGTGCACTGCGTTCTGGACCGTTTCAATGGTCCTGGAGAATAAGGTGAGAGATACTATCCTTTCCAAGAGCCCTTTTACAGCCATCTCAAAGTACTCCGTATCACGTGTCTTTTGGGATAGTATACACCAACCCGGTATTCCGCGCAGTGTTCTCAAAAGGGAGCAGGCTGGGCAGCAAGCGGAGATCGACATCCGAGTATTAACCGATCCATTCCAGGCAAAAAGGACCGTGAGAACCTCCCATTCCACCTCCACAATTCTGGCTTTTTGGTTCAGGCTCTTTCAAATTTAATATCGTGAGCCATGACGGAGACCCGGCGTCAACAGGGCATATCAGACCCTGGAACGAGCCCAGAAGATGTTTCTCAGCAAGGACTAGAAAAGGAGCCTTCCTGCGGCCAACCACAGTCGAAGATTGCTCGCCCTTACTTGAAGCTTGCCTGTGCTGGCTTTTCCTTCTTTTACGCTGGAACCAATGATGGCACTATTGGGCCACTGCTTCCATATATCCTGCGAAGGTACCATATCAGCACTGGGCTGGTTACGGTTATGTATGTACTATCCTCCCATCAAATAGCTCATTACTCAGTTTCCTGATCCACATGTCCTCACAAAACCATAACAGATACGGAGCCACGTTTGCCGGCTGGGTATTATCTGCGCTCACAAATACACATCTAACAACGACCCTCCGCCTGAGTCTGGGCGCAACCTTATGTCTAGGGGGAATACTGCAACTCGCGGCCCAGCTCTTGCGGTTCTGGAATCCGCCGTTTCCCCTGTTCGCTATTACGTTCATGTTGACGTCCTTGGGCCAAGCGTATCAGGATAGCTATTCCAACACTTTTGTGGCCGGTCTGCCCCTCGCCCACCGATGGCTTGGCTTCATTCATGCGATGTACATGCTTGGATGTCTCACTGGACCATTCATTGCCACACCCACCGCGTCCAAGACCAAGTGGTACCTCACATATGCGATCGAGGCAGGCCTTGGAGCCATCAACCTCGCCTTCGTATTAATCGCCTTCGGCCGCGACATGCGTAAGGAACACAAAGACCAATTGACAGAACGACGGGAGGAGGGGACAGAACTCGAAGAAGCCGCGGTTTCACCACAGACCGGAGACGGCGTCAATACCAACACCGCCAACGACACCACCAGAGCCCGAAACAAACAAGCATTCCAGGAAATCAAGCGAGCACTGCGCCTCCGCTCCGTCTGGCTGCTGAGCATGTTCTATTTCTTCTACCTCGGCGCCGTCATCACCGTGTCGGGCTGGGTGGTGGAATACCTGGTCCAAGAGCGCTCCGGCTCGCTGTCGTCCATGGGCTACGTCCCTGCCGCGCTCAGCGGCGGCGGGTTCCTCGGCCGCCTGCTGCTCGCGGAACCAACCCATCGCTTCGGCGAGCGCAGGATGATTCTCCTCTACATCGTCATCTGCCTCGCGCTGCAGCTCATGTTTTGGCTCATTCCGAACCTCGTCGCCGGCGTCGCTGCCTATGTTGCTTTGGGGTTTTTTTCCGGCCCTTTCTTTGCGACGGTAAGAAGCCCCCTCCTGTCGTTTTGTGTCTACATATGACATGATTCTTATTACTACCCGTAATGGGCGACCCTAAAGGAACTTTCTACTCACATCTCTAACTATATCGCACCAGGGAATTTCAGTTGCCTCAAAGCTGTGCCCGGCTTCCATCCAGCATACCGCTCTCGGTAAGACACGGCGGCCCAGCCCAGCCATATATGCCCAGCGATGTGCCTCTGACGTCGAGATATTAAAAAAATTCAACAGGTTTCATCTTCGTCCTCGCACAAGCGGGCGGCTCGCTCTTTCCGACCGTCACGGGCGTGATCGCCGCCAACGCGGGCGTCAAAGTCCTACAGCCGATCCTCGTCGGCCTGTCCATCGCCACTGGTGTCAGCTGGTGGCTGGTACCTAAGACTGCAGGGAAGATTAGGGAGGTTTGATCGACTGAATTATGAACCAACCAACCAACCAATGAAGGACGAACCTGAATAAAGGACAGAAGGTAAATGTAGGCAGGTGGGGCAATGAGTTGTGAGCTGCGAGACGTGACATGCGGGTCCACATCAGCCGCTATGTAAAGAACAAGTGTGGGAAATGGGGTAGACGCTCTGCCTACCTACCACGTACCTTATCCCACCGAGCGAGACTCTGGAAGGAGGAGGGTAATTCTAGAATCAACCACCGGGGCAGAGAGGGGTTAGAAGGAAAGGAGAGATGGGAGGAGACACGTAGATCCTATTGCGAGAGACTTGAAAAGAGACACTCCCTGTGTACATGTTGCTTTCCCGATATCAACAGGAGCTGCGTCCTGACTCCTGATTTAGCTGGCGTCTCTGCTCTGAAGAGTCTTGGTAACGAAATATTTTATTTATATCTATCTATACGAATCGTCGATTTCCTGGGAGGGATGTACGCATACTGTTAGGAAACCCATAAGAAGCCACCAAAATGCGAAAAACAAAAAAATATACAAGCAGCGCACCCGCGCCAGCCACAAAATCACATTCTATCACTCGCTAGCTAAGTGGGTAGGAAGGGGGAAAAGGTTTAGCAGGAATACAGCTCGTCATTTTCCAAGCAAAAAAGAGACTCCATTCCTCCGATTTCCGAGCCATCGTCTTCCTTTCCCCACCATGGAAGCCCTGCTCCTTTTCAGCAGTCTCACAAGAACTCAAGAGGACGTCGTCATTCCAGTTGGGGGCCTCAGACGTATCTCAGTCGAGGATCTGCTCTGCTGAAGGTTGGACGTTTCTTGATTCGAGGCACCTCATCTACGACAACAGGCTGTTTTCTCAGTTCACCCAGCCCTCGCGTTCTATACTCGATCTGTACAATTCAATTCAGTCACTTCACCTCGGGATCATCTACATCGTCTTCTCTGGTCATCTCCATTCCCTGTCGAATCGTGTCCGGCGAAACGGCTGAATATGGGTCGTCTGTGTCTGCAACGTCAGGAGTGGCGATGCCCGCATCACCACTTTTTGTAAGCTTCTCTTTCTCCATGATCTCCGTTTCCGCTTCAGAGACCGTGTCGTCTTCACCACGACTCTTTCCAGAATTTGTCCTCTTAAACATGCCACCAAATGGACTCCTTTTCCTTGCGATTTTTGGGCTCGGCTCTTGCACCTCAATGACAATCGGCCCAGTCTCTTTTTCGGCATACTTCTCAATAAATGCTTCTTTCAGCACCTCGTAGAGGAAGCTGTACTGTAATTCATTCATGACCATCATCATGCGTTGGTCGCGTAAAGCGTTAACAGTTTCATAAATAATATCTTCCTCCTCGGGAGGATCAGGCGTACTGGGTTTGGAGGGGCCACTTCGGCCCCAAGTTTTATGTGATGATGTTGACTTCGACTTGGAAGAAGATCTAGTGGATGTCTGACGTGGTGAAGACTCGAGTAACTTCCCTGCTTCAAGTTCTTGGAGAAGATAGTCCAGGGCGATCCAAGTGCCTGTCCGACCCACGCCGGCAGAGCAATGAACAATTCTCGGAGAGCCCTTCCCAACCTCTCTCGAAGCCTTGATAAGCTCAAGCAGAGCCAAACGATCCTCAGCTTCTGGTTTACCGTAGTCTGGCCAGCCATTATAGAGATAATGATAGATCTCCTTGGACTCATTGCCAATGGTCAATCGCAACCTTCGAACCTCCGATTTGAGTCGTTCGTCGTAGATAGATGATAGTAGGGTGACAACCCCAGAACCTCCTGCATCTTCGGTCGACTTTTCGCCATCTGAAGAATCCTTATTGGTTTCGGAGTCTGTTCGTGGACTATCAGTATCGGCGCTCAATGGAGGGGAGTCCAGGAAAGGGTCACCATCGTCCTGATCTTCATCATTTTCCTCCTCAACACTGTCCTCGTATGCAGGCAATACCATCGTCGGGTTTTCCAAGTCAGCCGGATAATACAGGGCACATTTCTCCCTGTGTCCTTCGTACAGGCGAGTCAACATAATGATTACTCCAACATCACCCTGCGTTTCGTGCATTACCATATGCCAAAAGTGGGAAAACTGTCCTTCTTTCGGCCCCTGAGTAGCGATATATTTTAACTGAGTGCGCTGCGAGACCTGATTCGTTACCGATGTGGTGGACGCATTGCGAGAGTTGGGTGCTGATGCACGACTAGGGAGTGTAATGGGAGACGCATTGACATAGTCTGAACCGCCAATTGGCTTCTTCAGGTGGATTCTGAGAGCGTCCCATGGTTGTACATTGGCATAACGATTACGAGCTATCACTTTCGACGATCTGTCAACCCGGTAAGGAGACGAGTGAGGATTCTGAATGGCATGGGTAAGGCGATATCGTTGGGCCCACTCCAGATCACTAAAACTCGCCGAAATTTCTGTACTCAAAAAGATTTAGTCACCTTGATCTTAACTCACATGTAATTAGTCTGCAAAGGGGGATGAATGCCTACCTGAGGAGGACTTGTTTAGGTAGAAAGGCATTTTCACCGAGATAATCTTGGCTGAGTCATCATGGTCACCAGAAGAACCAGAACCGCCATTTGAAGAGGCTTGTCCAGATAATGAGACATCGGTCCCACTCTCTTGGGATCGCTGTCTCTTAATGGAGTTGGTCGGTGGAGTGTCGATATGCAATGACCGCGACATGATCTGACTTATCTCAGCGATGGTTGCTGCATTGGAATGGGAGGAGCCAGGGCGGCTCTCGACTGAGGGAAATGGAGGAAGTGATGAGGACGAGGTTGGACGGATCGTCAGATTAGGAATTGTTTTAGCTCTTCGGCCCGATGGATGGAGATGGAGCCTGTGGAATAATGAAGGTCGCTTGATAGGACCGGTGGAACTGGAAGAATCCTCCTCAAATGGATCTTGAGGAGCGGCGCCGTGTTTGTCAGTAAAGAACTTTGAGACGGTCGTTGTGGCTATCGGATGGCGTTTTGACGAGAACACGGAAAATAGCTTCGCTGAAGGGAATGTACAACGATGGTGTGACGGTATGACGATGAGATCGAGTTGGAGGTTGAGGGAGAGTTTGCCGGATCCGAGATTGCCTATTTTACAACAATCTTGTGGATGCTGATCTTCTGATGGCGCTTGCCGACGAGAGTGAAAAATGTCACAGACAGAGCTCTCTATTTGATTGATCGCACGGAAAAGTTAAAGAACTCGGATCGTCAGCACGCCCGGTGGTGATGAATCGAGATAGATATCGCTGTCGCTGTCGCTGTCGCTGCCGACTGCTTGGCCCCAAGCTCTTTTAGGGCGATGCGTATGTGGCCCTTTGAGTTCTTGACCCCCTGATGGAGATGACTTTGACGGAATGAGCGGTGGGCGTCGAGTTGCGAGAGGAAAACAATAGGTAGCCTTATCACTCAGTGTATGATTTAATGATAAACGACAGTATCTGTTCCAATCATTGGAAACGGTCGAAGGGTGGTGAGGCTGACTGGAGGAAACGAGTCCCGACCGCTGACCTCATTTTGCAGGAACCGTATTGTCACACGTCGGTCACAAAACCAAAGATGCGGTCAGGCGACGTCATATTGGATTGCGCTTTGGGGGTACTCGGCATCATCTGGGTGACCTTGGCCCCTCACAAATATTGTAAATACTGGTATTACTCTGGTACATGGCCAATTTATGATTTCCAGTGGACAGCCCTTGCCGCTCCGAATTTGTCTTCGAAGGCGATCCGCCACGTGCACGTGTGCCCACGTGATGTCGTATTCATCATCGTTTTGTGCTCCGAGCCATTCATTCATTGAGCTTTTTGTCCAAACCTCTCTGTGCTGGAGACTGCTGTCTTCTGCGAAACAGTCTCCTTCCACTTAGCTTGCCTGGTTGACATATATAACTATACGCATACATCTTTATCTACTCTGCCCTCCACATGTGCGCATGGTAATACCCACAATTCCGACGATGTCTTGGTTCTGGATGCTTGAGGTAGGCTGTCGGCGCACCCTTCCCATCCCGCACTCAGCCAATATCTTGCATTCCCACTGACAAAGCAAACCTCCATTACAGAAACGCATGGTAGAAATGGTAATACCACTCGACCCGACCCTCTCCTCACCGCACCACCTTCCTTCCAATTTTCCGCCGTGTTTGCTTTTGCGCCGCCTCACTCTAGAGGAACTTAACTGACGCCTTGGTTGACGGGGAAAAAAGCTGCTGAGAAGCCCTACTTTCCACCGAGGCGTGCAACGCGTGCACAAAACCGTCCATCAAATGCAACACGGCAAACCGCCCGAATATTATGGTGGCACGCATGATCGTATGTCCTCCCCACCATCTACCTTTCCCCCTCCCCTCCCTTCCCACGATTACCGCAAACCGGAAACAACAACTCGCACAAGCACACCCACCCACCCACTCTCTCGTGAGGTAAAAGACGAAGGGAGACCAAAACAAAAGGATCATCCATGACTTACTTGATTTGTAGCAGCCGAGAGAGAAGCCGGCCGAGGCATCAAGAACTTCCTGTCGCTTTTTTGGGAAGAGCTGAAAACCGGCCATAAACCTCCACCTACGCCGCCGAAACGGTAAATGGTAGACGATGATTGCGTGTGGCCGCCCGCCCGCCGGGTGCTTTACCAATTTTTGTGAGCAAAAAATATTAAACGGCTCACGGTAATGATTTGTGATTTGTCCCCTTTCATCTTTTGGCATGGCGTTGGAGGCGCGGTAAATGCGAAACCACCTGGGAATTATACACATGGCGTTGCCCCAATGTGCAAGGACACTGCAAAATATCATTGGACGGTCTAAGGCAACATCTCGGAATGGTGTTATTGAAGAGAAGGCCTAGAGACCGGGGCTTCAAACAGGTGAACCAAAAAATGTCATATTTTCTTGAGACCAGGAAGTCCTCGGTGCAATCGAGGGCCTAATTTGGTTGGAATATCAATCGCCTCGTAGGCGCGAGTTGCCCGAAACAAAAGATGTTTTTTTGAGTGTCAAGCTACCAACTACCAAACCCATCTACTAACCTGAGCAAGCTATTGCTACCTTGGAACCAGCTCCAAGTACGGAGATTGTGTCAAGGACAGTCGCACTATTTTGACCGGATAAGATTGGGTTGGCTCCTTCCTTTCTACCATAAGAGCACGACCCTCATTCCATCCGAAGAATACACCACGCCTCACATCAGATATTCTGCTGCCTCTCACCCCCTTAGGTTTCTGCGAATTTCATGATAGCTTCTCCAATTACGGAGATGAGCGGGACATTGCGATCGCCTACCTAATCTGGCTCGTGTTTTATTTGATGTCTTTTTCAGCTTCCTATGGCACGGGCCCCGGGTTTCAATAGACGTCGGACCAGGACCCGCAAAAGAAGGAGTGTGAGTATCCCCTTTGGATATCGGACAGTGCAAGGAAAGCCTCACTCCATGTTGTGCTTGAGTCAATAACAGTCATCAAATCAAACTCTGTCATCCCTTTTCCATGCCTCGGGTAACTACAAGACATTAGATGGACTTCGAGTGTCGGAGTGTTACCTCAGCTCCGATCAAATAGCCAGGATCAAATAGTCAGGCGCTCGGGTTGAATTAACCCAGATGAATCAATTTGACAACTTTCTCCCATGCAAGAGTCGGCGATTATTGTCAATAGTACTTCTGTGTTGTGGCCAGTGCTTGGGGATTCGCTTCGCTACCTAAGGTCAGTCTGGGCTCGGCACACATTTGGTGCAGATCTGTGAGACCTTCACAGAGATCTCAATATTGGCCACGTTCGGGCATTGTTTACGACAAAAAGCACTCTCGTGGTACATGAATTGAGAGTGGTTGATCAGGCTCCTGGGCGGAGGCCTGCCAAGTGCGGACTTTTGGTTTAGTGAGTTTGTGATTGATTGGTTGGATCTGCAGGAAGCCGCTGTCATATTGGACTCCCCGGGACGTTGGAGATTCTGTAGCCGAATTAATCGGTTGACTTCTCAATCAATGGCGGAAGGAAGGAAAGGCTGATTGAGACGTTTCTGATTCGGTCTGCATTTCCGGCTCCTGTGAGACAGGTGGATCAAGCGGATGTGCGACGAAGGCCCTCTAGAACGTGGTGGCGGACTGCTCTGCGGCTGTCAGTTAAATAAGTCAGAAACGATCCCCCAGAAATCGTTCCCAACACCACCAAAGGGAAGCGGAGACTGGGCACGTTCATGGATTATTCCGTGTACATGCATAAGTAACAACTGTTCTTAGTTTAGGAAGGGGTCTTGGACTTGAACCTAAGATAGGGTTGTGCTCGTAGTAAATCGCCAAATCCTTCCCACATCCCATCATTGATGACGGGCAATTCCTTCCTCAATAGAATGCGGCCTTTTAGGAATTGATCAGCGCTGTCAGACGTGGAGAGATCCATTGAATGAGTTACAATAGTGCGCGTCGAAAGGAAATTTCATTTCTAACGAAAGGCTGTGATTGTTTGTCAACCTCTGGTTGGAGAACCACCTCAAGAAGAACGTTGGACGACCCTGCACCTGGAGATAAACCGGTGGTTGGAAGGGGGCATGCACATACAGTTCGGCTCTTTGTTGTACGGAGTACCAATACTTAGTAGTGGCCAAAATGGGGCGAGCATTCCTGGGGTAACAACGGTGTCTTGGATTTTGACATATGCAGCTTGAATTGCAATATCTTGATATAGGCCCGGGGTCTGGCTGAGTGGCTTACTTGGTGTGTTACAGGAGTCTTCCGATTGCGTTCCGTAGTGGAATCCTAGTCAATCAAGGAGAATGGTATTGCGTGGCTGTCAATCCTGGGTCCTTCAAGCTGCCGCTGCCAGACTTCTTCGTCTCGTAAGTTGAGGACCTTTGTGGAGGAGACAAGCTCTGGTATGGCTCATGGGGACCTGGTGGAATTTCGAAACGGTTTCAGCCCCATCGCTTCCAAGGCTTGATGGAGAAGAAATACCCCGAGTGGCTGACGCAAACGAGAAACCATGACTCGTTTGGCCAGAATCGAGACGAAAAAGCCCTTATCACACTCTCGTTCTGGGCTAGAAGAAAAATAGGCGAGTTACTCGTACCCTGTACGGAGTAGGAATGGAGTTGTGCATCGGGGCTTCGAGTAGAGAAACCAGGTCATGGTCCGAAACGCCGTGACAGAGAATCAGGTCTGTCACACATACTCTCAAACAATGTTGGTGGGCACGAGAGTCGGGACGACTCGCGCACAGACACTTGGGTGTCGTAGTGTCGTACTCGTAACGAATTTTCTCTTCGCCGTGAAAAGCGCGGTGGCTACGAGCGTACACCAGAAATCCTGCTAGGTTGTGATAGGAGTGGCAACCTGGACTTGAAGGCCAAGGATTAGAGTCACCAGTGCAACTTACTTTCCAGAGGATACCTAATTACTCGTTGGGAGTACGGGGGAGCCCGTTTGGGAGGAGTCTCGACTCTCAGATGCTCGGGTGGCAGTAGGTGGTTGTCATGCGTCGCTTCTGCACGAGCGTTGAAAGTGGCTGCATTGCTGATGCAGTAGTCGACCAGAAGTGGAGGGCATCCTGTGATTACTACCGATCACTGGTCAGCCTGCGACTGTCTCAGGTGATCCAATGGCATCAACAATGAGTTGATGGGGAGCTAGTGATGGATGGAGGACAAGGCGGTTCAAGAAAAGTGGTTCGGCAGGTCTTGAATGGGTTATTTGGTGCAGAGCTTTGTGCGACGTCGGTTGCATGATAGTTTACAACCATCGTACGGAACAGTACAGAGGACGGGGGCAAACGTGCGAGGCCGTGAAGCACACTTCCCAGGGAATGATCCCAGATTCGCTAGTTTGTGTCGAGCGTGGCGGCACTAAGAATGCAGGGAGATCTTTTTGATCGCCGATGCAAGT
>Ga0105239_10000744_pt1 | contig 46257 bp, 36 predicted proteins | sample KBSC44metaG_FD_92761 | JGI IMG/M metagenome (GOLD analysis project Ga0105239, IMG submission 92761) | Corn rhizosphere microbial communities from Kellogg Biological Station, Michigan, USA - KBS C4-4 metaG | ecosystem: Host-associated > Plants > Roots > Rhizosphere > Soil | place: Michigan, USA...
CAACCATTCGCCTAATTGATCTCAATAAGTCCAGGGCCAGCAAGTGTGGCCTGCGCGACGGCGTCAGCATCGGCGAAAGGACCATTGCCCTGCACAAGAGCCGCGATGGTGAGGCCATTGAGCAAATTCTCAGTATAGGGGAAGAAAACATCGAAGGTGGCGACGCCATTCTCGACGGTGATGTTGTCGACCTCCTGGACGAGTGGTGTGTTCTGACCGTTGATGAAGACCATCGAGACGCCTGTCTGGGCTTCGGTCTCGTCGACCGCGACAGAGAACTGGATGGTCTGGTCCTCGGGAGTGATGGGCGCGGTGACAACGGTGAGGGGCTGGAAGACGGGCAAGCCGACGAGGTTGCTATTAGGGCAGGAGTTGGGGACGATCACGGCCTGGTTGAGTGCGCTGAATGCGAAGGCGCGAGCCGAGCGAGTCAGGAATGGTTGTGCCGATGGGATCAAGCCGGTCGAGGCGCGGAAGAAACCGTTCTGCTCGCCTTCCTGACCGATGACGGAGCCAATGATAGGGACGACGGGAGCGACGCCGTTGGTGGCCAGGTGCAGCTGCACGTCCTGTAGCGTGCCCAGCACCACATCCGTGAAGGTCTTCGCGAACGACAAGGCTCCGTCAAGCGTCGTACTCGGGAACATGTACTGGCACGGCTGGATCATTTCCTGGCCGTTGGCGGCGAGGATCGCGTTGGCGTTGATGGCGTGTAGCTCCTCTTGGGCTTGGATTGCCGTGATGGCGCGGATGACTTCTTGTCGCTTTCTGTGGTCCTGGACTTCGAACCCAGGGACCTCGTTGGTCACGTTGTATAGCAAGTCCGTGAAGAAGGCAACCTCGAAGAGCTCGTTGAACGCGATTAGTCGGAAGCTCGTCAGGTCGTCATCGGAGAGGCCAGTAGGGGCAGCGCCGTTGGGCTCCGTTCCTTGGGCTTGGACTTCGACGGCTCGGAGTGCATTGGGGCTCAGATTGGGGAACCCGTTGGATAACGGGAAGGTGAAGGGTGTTGAAGGTGCTGGAGTGTTTCCTGAGCCATGGTTTCCCCAGTTGCCATGCGTCATTGGCGCGGCACTGCTGGCGGAAAGGAAGGCGGAGAGGGCGACGAAGGCGGCTGTTTTATGCATGTCGGGCAAGTTTGAAGATGATCTGGTCTGGAAAATAAAAGGAGAGAAGTGCTTGAACGAGTCAGATGCTTGTGTGAGTGTGCTTGAAAGAGTGTTTTCTGTAATGCAAAGAAAGAGTGGACTGGCGTTTTGTTTCTGTGATTCAAAGAGTGGATTTGGCTTGTATTTGTTTCTATTATGATGACTGGGATGAATATTGACCTATCTAGGGGGGGGTCTTCAATGATCTTATATCAATGAGCTCCAATACATCGATTTCCCCTGGACTACTACTGATGTACGTGCGCGCCGGCACGCTGTTGAGGCCTTGAGGGAGTACTCAAGCTCAAGTGTTCAATAACGCTTGGTTGCAAACACGTCACAATCCCATCCTCCATTGCAACCAACGAGCACAGACACAGGCACTATGGGCCTATGGCCATCTATTTTCAGGTGTCAATATGGAACCCTAGAGGGGTACCACTGTGGCACATGCCGTGCGCCTTTGTGATGGAGGATATTATTGGAGAGGCGGATGGTACAGTGAACCGTGCGGGATCATGGATGGAATCATTGGGGAACGTGTGCAGTGCCCCCCCGCGAGTTTAACGAAAGCAGAAAACACCTCACTTTCTCCACCTTTCGCCTAAATTAGGGAGCGCGACGCGAAAGGTCTATTAGTTAGGGCCAAAGCCTATCTATGTGTAGTGATCGTGTTTGGGCTGGCTGGATGGCGGTGCGAGATTTGGAGAGGGCCTATCAGTAGTTGTGGTCTTCGTATTCGTGCTCATCTGGTGGCCAGTCCTGGATGAGACTCACAACTCCCAAGAAAGCTTGACTATCATCCTTCTTTGGTACCTGGATGCCATTTAGGGCTTCGATTGGCACCTCGAAGTTTCATGGTTTAGCCTCCCACGCTGGCCTGAGATCCTCATCCACGGTGGCCAGCTTCAGATATGGAAGCAGCTTATTCCATTCGTTAGATACGAGCTATGATCCAGCTGCAGCATAGTACAATGTTTTCGCAATAATCTTTTCTGAGAACTCTCGTGTTCGATGGTCAAGTGGGATCCAAGCTTGTTCGGCGTGTGGTATCCATGAGGTGTTTAATTTGCCGCCTTCAAGATCAGCGCGAGCAACAGTCTCGACAATGAGTGGCCTTGTTGTTGCCGGCGACTCTCCGTCAATTCACGACCAATTTCAAGCAAGTCCAGCCATCATGCCGGCGTCGAATCAATGGGGCACGGTATTGACATACATACCTCGAGTGTCTTCGACAAGTTTCAGAAACTCGGAGTTGGTCAATGTACTGACCGTTAATTGCACCGGTCTCAGGCCAGACACCTGGATAGTCAACGGCTTTGGCGACGATGCATATCAGGTCTTGTACGCTAGTAAACGTCAAATTCATGTCCCCTTCCGCGGGGATCATTATGCATCGGTTCTCAACGCCCCAAAGGACCTTAAGCATTTTTATGTGCTTCGTTGTCTGCTGAGATACACCCAGATAATTCATCGAGCGGCCAGGCTAGAACAGAGAGTACTCCATGACCTAGATCTTGCTATTAGAAAGGCTGTTGGTGGGCTATAAAGGAATGAAAGCTAACCTCCTCCTCCTCCTCCTCCTCCTCCTCCTCCTTATTTATCTCACGCAGACATCGAGATAGACTTACGATGCCCATTCACTCAGAGCAAACCGTTTGCCTGTTGCAGCGACATATGCATTTATGAGATTCTTCTAGGCGAAACCTCTAGATCAGCGTCTGCAACGACAAAAGACAGCACCATGTCAACCGCATTCAGGAGTGTTGTGAGGGCTCTTTTGTCATTATAGTCGGCCTTGACAACACCAAACCCTTGCCTTTCAAGATTTGGATACGAGGTTGCCTTGCGAGGTCGATCAGCCTTGAGGTGAGATGTTGATTTGGGCAGACAGTCCTTATCGAGCGAGTAAACACCGTAAGCTCATGATTACCTTTCGCAACGAGAGCATCTAGAATCTCTCTTTCGACATCTTGCGAGCAAAACGATCATAGGCATCAGCTCAAAGCCACACATGGCAATTTAGCGTTCTTCAGGGCGAGAAGACTCACTGCCAACCCTCCTGCAAGACCTCTCTTGACCATTTTGTACTATGTCGTGTTGAATCCGCTTGATGTATTCTCTCTACAGAATGCTACAGAAAAAAATATTGACAGAATAGTCGATTCCAATGAACAGGGGTCTTTTAGCTGGAGTTCGTGAAATTTTGTTGATTGGCGCTAGTATTGCCAACTCAGAAAACGCATGATGATGATTTATGACCATAGTTTCGGCACAATGTAACTTCTTTATACGGCGATGTCGAATCATACCGGCCGAGACCCAATCCTCTGCAAGTCGATCCACTGTGAGTGGTAAGGATGTTGGATAGGTGCCAACTCGCGGACAAGGCTGGTGGGAGAAGGGGGGAGTTGAGGTCCATTTGATTTGGGTTAGAACTTCTTCGGCAACCATCAGTACCAACGATGACTCGCCATCGGCGAATGCCCATGGCCATAAACAGCGAAGGACTCATCATCGTTGAAATATTCACTTTTTCGTGAAACAAACCCTAAAACTCTGCCACCTGCTCCAGTCAGTTGTTAGCTATGGATGAAGCTGTTTCATCACCCCGTATTCAAATCGTGTCGCTGGTCATCGGGGTTCCCGAGATGCGGGAAATCATTAGAAGCCGTTTCCACGGGGCGCTAGTGTGTTGTTATTCCCACGGCTTCATGTTGTTGGAATAGAGTCGAGCACTCGAAGTTGCGAGATGGGGGATCTCACCGTTCAAGATCCGAAAAGTTTGTGACGTCAACCTTTGAAACGCGTTGAACGCGTTTTGGGCACGACGCGAATCCAACGTTTAAATATACTTCGACTGCCTGACAGGTGAAATATCAATTCACGTGAACCACCCCACACGATTTACTTCCACACCCGGCTTCAGGGGCTGGATGTTCTTGTCAGACGAGATAAATTCGCTCCCATGGAAGCAGGCACATTCACTCTCCAACTCTCAGTACAAGCTTACTGTCTGGCTACGACTCTTTTCTACAAATATCAACTCAGAGATTGGTTTACCGACCGAGGAAACAATGTCATAATCGTTTCATTTCACCAGTGAATCCGACGCCTATTGCGCCAACTGCTAATGTCAGAAATATGAACAGGGGGAAAACGGACATCTCAGACGTCTTCCTTGCCAGAAACCATAGTCCATCCATGAAATACTGAGTGGTGATGCAAAGGACTAGCCTTAAGCCAAAATGATTGTGTTCTGTTGGCAACATACTATGGCTTTGCAATCGCAGTATTTCTCGCTAAGATTGAGACTGTTCTTCGGCCGAATTAGAAACACGTCAGTCCAGACTAAGGCGAACATAGGCAGACTTATGAGCATAGCCAGCGTCTGGACTAGATGCATCTGTCCCGGTCTTCTCTGTCCAGGTGATCAACATCTTCCATCCACCATTTGTGATGTCATCGCCACCGAAATATCCAGCATGGACTCCTCCAGAGTAGAGGAAATCCCTCGCTGGAGCACCTGGTCTAGCGAGAACTTTCTCTTCAGACCATTTGCCAGTGACAACGTGATCGGCATAGTCTCCCCCTGGAACAGCATCAAGATCAAGAGGTAGATGGCGGATGTAGAATGTGTTGTCGCCATAGATATTGAGGTACACCATGATGAAACTGCGCAGAGCTGGCACATACACAATGTCCATGTTTTGGACCAAATGGTCGAGGATGACTGCTGTTGAGTCGACAGATGGCATGGTGTTGCACCACGATTTACCATCCCAGTAGGTATATGATGACAAATTATTGACACCCGATGGGGTGGTTCGTGCGACGAGTACACCATTGCCACTTGTACCGGCGTTGACCCGTCCCTTGTGCTGACCGAGGAGATAGATATATCCATCATTGGCACCAATGCCTCCAGGGCCCCAAGCACGTATGCCACCAACTGTTCCAAACGCGATCTGTCCCTGTTTGAACAACTGATTTGCAGTTCTCTCTGCGACAGGACCATAGGTTGGATCGACAGATACCATCAGGACAGAATTTCCAATCTCGTTGAACACAGGAGCTTCAATGTGCTTGTCAATGTCGAAGACTAGCGTAGGGTATAGGATGGCGTGCGAGGAGTTAAAGGGGATGAGGGACGAATCAGGCCAGATTGCATAGCGATAACCTTCTCCAGATATGGCGACGTTGTATGACTGTTCTCCCAGGGTCATGGGTGCAAAGCCTCGCATTCTACCCACATCATCTTGCCACTCACCAAGGTTATCCACAAGGTCGAGTGGTTTTCCATACAACGCATTCATTCCCTTGTCAGTGGCAACGGAGCTGGAGACAAAACTGACCAACTGGCCGCAGTCAGTTGTATTGTCAATTTGGACACTCTTTGTGTCACAGAAGACGAAGATTTGGGTTCCATTGATACTGCCCCCTCTCCCTCCATCACGTGAAATCTGTGGGACGGATTTCATTTCAGCCCGCACCGGATTTGGTAATTTGGATTCAGTCCAAGAACCTGTGTCATCTGCAAGGGCGAAATCTCTCACCAAAGATTCATTGGCAGTGTAGAGTGATGCGTCATTGTAGAGCATCTTGGTGGGACCATATGGTGGGTGACTGGGATAGTACTTTGGAGGTTTGCTGGTAGAGACACCTAGGACCTTGAACTCTGCAACAGATAGGCTCGGTGCAAATTTAGGAGAATCTTTGCGAGGGGTGGAAAGGGGATTTGTGGGCGTGGCCGCCAAAGAACTGCTTGTCTGAGAGGGGACAAGATCAAGCACAGCACCAATCAGTCGAATTTCCGCTGGTGTGGGATTGTTCAATGATTTCTTCAAGTAACAATCATCGGAGCCATTGACTCTTTCAGGTGCAAAGAGGAACCCGACGCATCTCGTCCCATTTGATATCTCGTTGAAGCTGTTGCAGTGTGTATGGCATTCGTCGAATGATTGTGCTAGGATGAATGGATAAATGTCTTGTCCAGGGAAGTCAACGTCGCAAAGAATATGAATATCGCGCGTGTTGTGAGGGTCATTTACTATCGTTTCATTGAGACTATCGCAGAGTTGGTATGTGACAGTGTCTGTGGAATCGATACAACGACCTCCAACGCATGACATGGCAGTCCCAGGATGACCAGGACTCGCACTTGATTTGCCGGAAATTGGATATTTGGTGCCCTGGTTGTAAGCCTCTCGACCTGCGAGACCACGGAGAGGGTGGTGAGGATATGGGGACGCGAATTCGAAGAGAGAAAGAATAAGTACTAAAACCATCAGCATCGAGCTGATGGCGCTGCCTGGATATGCCATATTTTCTGGGCAATGATACAAGTTCTGGATTTGACGAAGTTGCCTTGCAATGACTTTGAGGCGAAGGGCGGACCTGCCGATTTGAAGCGATATACGAGAAAGGGATTGTCGATAAGAACTAGCGGTTTTAGTTGGAGATTTCGAGAGATGGAGGTATTAGTAGAATTCTGGAGGGGGGTTTCTGAATGAGAAGCAGTGACAGCGTGAAGAGTGAAGATGTTGGAAGGAGTGACAAGAGGTAGCAGAAGGGAAGGTTTAGAAATAGTTTGGAAAGGGTAAGTGAAAGGGAAACAATTGAATGCACGGCAGAAGAATCAGTATCACTGTTCTGGTCACGATCGACATTCAATGCAGTGAAGACGCGGCAGCTTCATGCCGGGGTCCAACGCGTCCCAAGGGATCATGTGGAGGCTTGCAAATTTGAAATTGGGATAAGCCAGAGAGATGTACTGGAATTTGGATTTCGTCAGTGGTTTAGGTAGGTGTCAGGGTATTGTCTATTCATCAAAGGTCTAGAATGCCCAGGATGGAATGCACATGATTTGCTTGCCTTCATATACTCAAGTGTTTGGTGGCCCAGATGCGCCACCACTAGTTGAGATGAATGATCTGGTGGTTGTACGTGAGGCGTCACTTGCTGTAAATAGGATATCTTGTGCCTGTCAATCAACATCGATTTGGTCGAGCAACAGTTGCATTCCAGTTTAGAAGAGATGCCAGCCTTGTCAGCGTCGTCTTATGTCATCCCCCATCTCCAGCCAATGCTTTGCGGGGTACTCCATCTTGGTGTTACGATTTCCCACCGTACCTAGGACCTAAAATGTGGTAATCCAACCAATGCCATTCCATCACTGTGCCTTCTTGAGCTCGTCACGCGCGCTCTGAGGCGGTGGAGCATTCTTCTCCAAGTCGGCGGCCCATAGTGCTGCACCGACTGTGTTGGTGAAAGCAAAGATTAGGTTGGCAAAAGGTATCATTTCCAAAAGAAATGCTGCAACTCCAAATGATGTATAACCCCCACGGTGCTCTTCAATGTGGATCTCTCGCTGTCTCTTGTTCCACTCCTTGAGTTGGAAGTATCTTGTGTGGGATGCTGGTCCGGCTCGCTTTCCTTGTAGAACAATGAATATGACAGTCCCAACTACGGGGATGAAATTAAGAGGCAGGTAGAGAACATAGCGGATGATGGCGTTGGGTGAGAATTTGGCAAAGGGCTTCTTGAGTAGCTTGCCCAAGCGTGCGATATTGTCACCGCCAGCCTTGATTTGTCTTCCCTCAGAGACAAGATTCGTACACTCCCTTGACAATAGAGTGCCATCAAAGGTGTCAATCAATGCATCTTCAATCATGAATGTCCTCGATAGCAGGTTGATGATGGTGGAACTCTCACTGAGAGTGAGCAAGGCTGCGCTAACAGCAGCCACTGGGCCAGAGGTGAAGGCCATAACGGCAGCTTGAGGGAGGTAGGCTACGAGAAACATGAATGTCGTGACACCAAGACTGAGGGTGAGTGTTGGAGCAAGTTTAGACGTTAAGGGCTTCCAGAGGTCCCGGTGTGAGATGAAATAGAGAATGCCCTGGAGTTGATTAGGTTCAAGCCATCGAAATGATCTGTGTAAAGGCAAACCTTGAGCGGATAGAGGTAGGCTCGAGATTTCACTGCATCCGTTGTCAACTCTTTAACTTTCTTGGACTCCTCCGCTGCAACTTGCTTGACTCTGTCTGCCATGTCTGCCATGATGCTAGGTTGGCTTCTGATTGATGTGGAAGCTGATGGCGTTGCTGATGGTAGGAAATGGCGAGGAGCGGAGAGTCCCGTTGATGTTCAGGTGTTCAAGGAGGTAAGAAGAGCAGTGTAATTCAAGACCCAGTCTCTGAGTAGCGAGGTCATGGGTATGAGCATTTAAATACTACAAGATAGTAAGGATGTCGTGTTGTCAAAGATTTGTTGAGTTTCAATCGTGTCATTGCTCCTTCCTCAACTGCGTCATTGCCCTGACGGCCGCCATGACATCATCGGCTCAATTGGTGCATTCCCCTCCACATGCAACAAAATCTTCGACGCGTTCAAAGTTGCTTTCAAAACTCGAACGCGATCGAAAAGTTGGCAAATCCCTCTTGACTCTCTCTCAGCCGCTGGTTCTAGCTGATCTCTGAACCAGATAGTAAATTTATATTCGAAACCAAGCTCAAGGTAAGTACACAGTTGGGGCGCCGCAGCCATCCCCGCCTCTCCCGCCATGGACATATATATATCTACCAATCTGATCTCTGAAAGAGCCAGAGTCAAGACCCATTAAACAGGCTAACGAGCCAGCTAATTCTGCTCGCTCGTTCATCCTCAAGCTACTGAGTACATCCTCCTAGCCTGTCTTATTTCTGTGGAGTGAACCCACATCAGCATTCGCGTCCTATTCCACTTTCGCACGCAAAAATGCATCTCACTATCCCTGTCCAGTTTCCCCGCGCGCAGCCCCAGCACCACCACCGTGCGGGTTTCCGGGTCATGTTTGTTTGAGGGGTAAAATGGACCTTGCATGGAACGGCAAGTCCTGACTTGTCTCAAGGATGTCGCTAGAATCATACCGAAGAATCAACTACTCAATAGCAGGGTGAGAAAGGTGGAATGAGGGGGCAATTGCTTTGCCCTGCTGATTTTTGGTTTCGTATAAGTTGGTTTGTTTACCTGGAACACTGCAAAGTTCCGCTCAACTATATTTGAGCTCCCTTTAACATTGCTGAAGCAGCGTGACGAGAAAGGCAGCCTTTCCAGTGGTTGAGACAAATTCTACACAAGATAAATACTCGGCTAGCCTAATTCTCAGGGAAGGCGCGCTTTGTTGGCTTCCGAACTTTCTCTTGTTTACTAAAGTTATCAAATCTCCTGCAATCCTCTCCGACATGGCAGCACCAGGTGGAAGTGGGACAAATGGAGGTCCTACCAGCCCTGAGGAAGGTTCTTTTCCTTTGGCAGCTCAAATCCCACTCGAGGGATTCCAGCTACCGGAATTCCCTGCGGAGGCCAACAGGCTGAGAGAACTGACCCTTACCGCCGACATCAAGATGGACGAGTACCAGAACCTCGTCGGGCCACAACTCGAGGATGCCGTCCGTGGCCAACAGCCCCTCCCCAACCTTCCCAAATCCATCACTCACCTCACACTGGAACTCTTCGGCCTGGGCTTCCCCGGAAACCCGCCGTTCCTAACCCGCCTCGCAAGATCATTACCGAACCTCCGCAGCGTGACCTTCTTCAGCTGCCTGATCGACGGCATCAGCGAAGACTCACGCAAAGACGCAGAGAAATTCTTCGAAGTCGCCACTAACCTGCAAGAGTTGCACATCATCGACTCCTTTGCACGCCCCGGATTCTTCAAGAAAGTCGGTGGATTCTTCGAGGAGCGGTCCAAGAACACCGCTGTGAGTGACAAGAGCGTTGGTCTCAAGGTTGTGGATGCCAGCTATACCTTCCGCGGCCACGAGGACAGTGATTTCCTCGCCAGAATTCAAGGCGAGGAGCTCAGTTCCCTCGTGGTTAAAGGCATCGTCGGCGCCAGCTTCTCTTTCGTGCCCGTGACGGAAGATGAGCTAGCCGAAACCACAAAAGACGCGGAAGGGAAAGAAGTGAAAGAGAAGCCCGCGGAAGGCGTACTCCCCTTCGCGAGCGACGGCCGCGCGCCAGCCGCGGCAAAGAAACGCTTCGAGAGCCTCAGCGCTGGGGGCTCGTTGTCCAGCCTGCGCGTGCTGAACCTCAGCATGTGGGGCCTGCGCGCAACGGACGTCGGCGACCTGCTCAACGCGAGCTCGGGAGGCGAGCCAAGCGGCCTCGTCGACCTGACAGCCAGCGTCCTTCTGGAGGAAGGCTGGTTCGACAAGCTCGTCGCCGGCTTCGAGAACCAGGGCGCGGGTGCTGCATTGGAAGGCCTCGAGATCGTCGGCGTGCCCGTCAAGGGCAAAGAGGAAGGCGAGGACTGGCAGCACGGAGCCATCAAACTCGTCTCCCAGGACGACCTCAAGAAACTCGAGAAGGCCGCCCCCAAGCTGGCCAAATTCGAGATGAATGTGCTCAAGGTCAAGAGCGGGCCGAGCGTTGCTTTCCTCAAGGACGATGCCGGGAATTGGGCGGCGAGGTGAGCGGAGATCGTGCGACGTGCTAGGAAATTGGGGCTTTGGGAAATGGGGATTTTACGGAGGACGCACATGCGTCCCCCGCTCAAGATCATGATAAAGGATATATAGACTCCTGCAAAATGATATCAAGAAAACTTTGAAACTGGAATGGGCCATGGCCTACTTCTGACTATTGCCCATTGGTTGGTATTGGCACGATGCTGGACCGAGATTAACTAGAGCGCACGCCGCGTCTAACTACTCCTCTAGCGGAATCAAACATTCGCATCCTCACCTGATGATGCATCATCCAATATCCGGCCCCGGTTTTTTTCACACCATCTCTACATATTTTCTATCCTCCTTGAATCTTCAATGTCTGTCCATGTACAGGGCAGGCCGCCCTCTCCACTAATACGGTAACATCAGTACTATATCAGCATACCCTGTCGTCCCCAGCAAGAGGCTGCCCAATTTAGACCTCTGACCTCCAAATTCTAACCATCGTGCATACATGTGGTGTAGAATTGTAAATATCACAGTTTTACTATCGTCCCGTGGAGGAAATGGCAGCGTGGCGCGCGAGTCCCTAACTGGCCCCCTAGTTAGCATCTGCAGTGTCGACAAGGTCACTCTAATGTCCTCCTGAGGGATGGAACATAGAACACCCAAAATATTGGTTTAATGACATTCGTTGGAAAAACTCCGGGGAAGAGGAAGGAGTATCTATCTGCAAGAACAAAAGGTATCTATCTGTCCATACCATTCAAATCAGAGGTAAAGAACCCTTGAGCCTCCGAAACCAGTGACAGCAAATCAACTCCAATATAAATAGGTACACGTGCTAGAAGGGCGTCCGGTGTCCACAGGACTGTCGACAATCGTGTATCGTCGTGGCGAGAAAGAAATGGAAAATAGTAATAGCCAAAAACTCCGTCGCAATTGTGTCCCCCATTCCCGGTGTTGATGATGATCATAAGAAACGCCGTGACAATAACCTGGTAAGTACTAACTACCTCGGAGGCCCCAGCATGTCGTTTCTCTTCCCCAAAGTGTCTGTCGTTCCCCGAGATGGATGACCCGAATGGTCTGACAGGGATTGGTAACCGGAGGCTGAGCAGGGCCAATTAAATAAAGCATGCAGAATAGCGAGTGTGAGGGCATGGGTATCTGTGCTTTTCTCGGATATACTCCATTGCAACCCAATCAGACCTGCTGCGAAGCCTTCTAGAGAGCCGTGTTCATCAATTCCGATTGATCGATGACTCGGGTTGTTGGCATCCACACTTGTACTCGGCAAAGGAGTTGCCGCAGTAAATACACTTTTCTTGATCTATCGGGGGAGGAGGCATCTTGGTGGCCGGTGCTTGTGAACCGTTTGAGTGTGATGACTTAAGTGGACCTTCTTGTGCGTGGGATCTGTGGAAGCTGTGCTTTTTAATCGTCAATGGATTTGAGTTGAATGGTGATGAGTAGGTGGATGACTGGAGTCTATCTGAAGGTGTGGATATAGTTCTGGAGCAGGAAGAAGGAGATGTGAAGAAGGCAGAGGAAGAGGTAGATATCGAGGAGTGGTCTGGCACTAAGAACATTGACCACGATGAATCTGGGCTGCACAACAGTCTTCCGTTTGTGCTCGATGGTGACGCCCAGGACGATAATGCCACAGTCATGACTTGCGTGGTCTTCTCGACCCTTGAAGATGCCCCCTATTCTCTCCTTCGTTTGGTTTCCCTTCCACAGAGAACGCTCTTCTCGGTTTGTTTTCCTTCTCTAGTGGTTAGTCTGTCGTCGGCGGATGACAAGCAGCTATTGAATTTGGGCATAGTAGTCATTGACACGGCCCGAAGTGACAAGGCAAGAGGGGCAGGCCAATGGGATTCTTTGTGAAAGAAATCCCTTCGTTTTGGTGTAGGCGCTAGTCTTATCCGTGACGCCAGGAGAGGTGAATCAAGGTAAGTAGATATATACTTTTGTATCTAGGGTTTTGAGTGGCGAAATGGCCACATATGGATCAGTGTTGACTGCCTCGCAGTATGGTGCTATGAAGTGCAGAGCAGTTGCGGATAGAGCACAAGCAGATTCCGAAAGTCAACAGAAGGGGGGGAATGGCCATTTTGTGAGTGGAAATTCGGGAACGAAATTTCATCAGGGTGCCATGAGATCAATGACTTGTGTGGATGTTTGACAAACATGGTGCTAGAAAGCTGCAGCTGACGGTATGGCGTCTTTTTTCGGGTGTTGGACAGAGGAACGGGCAGGAGGCAAACCGATAATGCGTTTGTTGAGGTACCCAAGGGTCATTATTGTGAGGTGTCACAGTCAAACCCTACCCTTTACTCATCATGTTTGGATCCATCCGTCAATCCCAGATTCGATGATACGTAATTGTATGCGAGCAGCCCGTTCTCGAATATTCGGCGATTCGATGCTGCGTAACCTTGGCCGCGGTCTTTTGCGACCTTGGCTTGGTTGCCGAAGAGACTGGTCTCATCGATTGAAATTGTGTCTCATCTGAGGTGAGGCTGGCAAAATGGCTCACCGCGAAGTCCCGATATCACCAAGCTGTAGGTAAGTCCTATACAGGTCACTGACATAATTTGCAGGATCAAATCCTCGTCCCAGGGCATCACCACCATCTCGGCAAACCCGGCCAGCAATGTGATCAATCATTCCAGTTGACCAGTGACCTTTTCCTGACATTCCATGCGGTGAAACGAACATAGAAGCCCGGGCACACGCATGGTAGATATTCCAGAAGCATCATGGTGCATTTATTGTACTCCTACCAGGGTTCAACGTTGGCCTCAAGAGGGTGATAGGTACAAAGAAGAAATGCCCTCTGAATACGTTTCAATCTAGACGAGGGGCATCGACGCGTGGAAACAGTCAAAACTGCAGCTTGCCGACGCCGACGGCTCCCAGTCATGGTTGGGGGTCGAAGTGTATCTGATCTCATCCAGACTTGAGGGAAAGGAAAAGGGGATTCCACCTTCCAGAACTCCACGGAAGAAGCTGGCTGCTGGCAAGGGCGACTGGTCTTTGTGCTTTTCTTGTAAGTTCCACACACAGGTACTCATCATCATGCCAGTTGCTCCACGGCATCAGCACAAGCTTCCAGTTCAACAGCACAACGCGAGCGGCAAACCTCTTTTCCGGACCACACCAGGTTGGCAACCCACTTTGTGCAATCGCCGGACAAGTCCTCAACGCGATTTCAACACATCAAACGTGGTGCTTTGATCTTTTTGCCAAATCAAGGAAAGACGATTTCCACAAACGGCGAACTTCAGTCAAATTCGTTGCCCAACATTGCAAATCCACGGAAGTGCAATTTTCCGGGCGCTGGAGAAAAGATTGTCCGCCCGGGTGATTGTCGCGAAATCTGTGGATACAGTCAAAATGCAATCAATGCACGGCTCTGGTGATAAACCAGCGGGTACGAGCTGCAGCAACCGCTGGGTCGAGATGTTCCCAACTAGGAAGCCTTGTTGCCCCAATCAGGAAATTGAGCCCTGATCACGTGCAGACGCCCATGCCTCATTTGGGCTTGGTCTCTGCCTAGTTGGGAACATCTCGACCCAGCGGTTGCGTCAAATTGGCCTTTTGCACTTTTGCACTTTTGCACGTTTGCCTACAGTGAACGCGATGCTCCCATTCTACGAGTACTACTACCTATCTTGAAGTCGATTCCACCGAGCTGAGGAAAGAAGAACACTTGCAATCTATTTATCGGCTTCGCTTGGCCAAATCCATTAAAAGGTGGAGGAACTGCACGCAATCAGGCTCGACTGAGAGAGCAGGCCAATGCTGCGTGCGATACGGAGTGTTTGAGTCGCAGTTGAAGGAGGCGAGAAAAACATTACCGCGATACTACCCACCCCCACCCCGATCGAGAATATCTCAACCCAGCAAATGCAAAACCATGCGCTGAAGGCGTCAGTCCTGACCTTTAGTAACCAACCAAACGCTGCAAAAGCAGATCCCGAACCCGCCTCAAACGTGGCATCGATCAGCATTCCCCGCAAAGCCAAGCAATCCAAGCGAGAATGGATTTACCGTATCAAGGGCCAGATGGTGCCCAATATAGAATTTCCTTGCCCAGCAAATGCACAGGGTGCGGCAAAACACAGCTAAACTAGCTAGATATAGTATAGGAGGCACCCAACACGTATATCACGAGTAGGAGGAGTACGGAGTACTTTATTAGCCCTCATTAATAGTCATAATTAGCACTAGGCACGCAACGGGCCCAGTTTTTAATCCGAAAGATGTTCTATAACCCGATCTCCAAGCTCTAAAAGGGTCATTCTTTCTCCAGATCCCTGCGAGAACGTGTTCATATTCAATCATGGGGATCTAGAAAACCTTGGGTAAGGACTGGGGAGACGAAAGCTGGACTTTGCATATGTATATCGATGTCACCTGCCCCCCCTCTCCAGTTGAATCTTAGATCTAGTAATCCTTCAGGAGACATATGCACACACGCAAAATACCACTGGCTGGGAAGGAAGAGCTTGGAACCAAGGCTGTCCTAGCTTCATCATTCTCTTTGTAACATTCCATTTCGACACGTTTTTCGCTTGCCTCGACTTTCTTGCTTCAAAGTGGATGAGACAGTAGCAGCAGTAGTAGGCAAGTGAGTTAGTTCTATGTATGGTGCAGGAGCTGATCTGATGCGATGCCATCCCAGCCCATCTCTACAGTACCCAGGTAACTATAAAAGTACATTACATGCATACCAATACTATATGTCTGTTTCAATGCCGATCCGCATCCAGTGATCGATCGGCCTGGCTGGTCGAATTTTGCAAAAACCGTGCCTGCTTGCTTGCTTTTTGCTCAAACGCCCCAAGGCCCAAAAACCAACAAAGGATCCAAGACAAGAACATGAACTTCACTAAACACCACCGATTACGTGCCTGCCTCCAAAACTTAAATCAATATGGCGGCCGAATGAGTCGGCTCGCTCGACCTTGGCTCTGACCCTGGGTCTGGGTCTTGGGCCCATTCTGTATCGCCTCTTCCGTGCTTTGATTACCTGCACCCGGACTAATGCCCGCTAATAGTTCCCCCAAGTCGAATTTCTCCGCTGGTGCAGGAATACTGAACGGAGCGGCGCTTTTGCGACTTACGGGGCGGGAGGTTTTCCTCATGCTCTGGCCGTCGCGCGTGGGCGGGGTGGAGTATGTTGTGCTTGTTATGCGCTTGGATTGGGGGCTAGTACTTGTGTCGGCAAGTGCCTCAGGTGGGCTCGCTAGAGAAGTCACTTCGGTGGAATCATCGAGTGGTCGGGCTGGGGAGATGTCGCGCGGCCATGTTCCAGGTAGATTGAGGGTGGATGGGATCTTCGGTACTGGAGGGACGTCTGAGTCGATTCGAGGATCTGCTGTCAGAGGTGGAACCGATGCTTGATCCTGGAACGTGCTCTCTTCATCCGTCGGGGCAGTTTTGTTTGATCTGGCCGTTTGTGGTCGAGAGCTGATCCCGTTCTGGCCGTTGCTGAGGCCCTTCGGTTGAGCATTATCAACATCTAAAGTCGACATATCACCTTCATTAGCCTCTGTCCAGCTCACCATGCTACTTGTTCCACTGCTCATGGTACTCCTCCTGGACCCCGACCCTATCGTCGGTCTGCGCAGTGGACTATGACGCCTTCCACCGTTTCTCGCATAGCTAGACAAGGCGCGTTTGAGATCAGTCACTCTCATGGTAGAGTCTCGACTAGAGGTAGTAGGGTTTCTTGAGGGCGAGCCAATGGCACTGGGTCTTTTCTTCGTGAGTGTCCCCAGTCCACCAAGGAGTCCAAATGTCGGTGTCGTCGCTCCATTCGCGGTAACCGGGGACTCTTGGCCATTGGTAGAACCGTGCTTGCGAACCCCATTTACACCGAGATGTGCAGCTTTTGGTACGGAAGAAGCTCCCGTACGCGATCCCGTCACAGATGCAGCGCTTTCCTTCTCCACTGCCGCAATACATGCTTCTCTAGACCAACCCGCACACATTTCATCCTTGACTTTCTGTGGAAGTTGATCTTCACGGGACGGCTTAGGTCCCGCTGCGATTCCATAGCCATACCCGAACCCAAGAGTTGGGACGGAAAAAACCCGTCCGGGAGACGAAGGAGCCGAGGTCGGAGGAGTGAGCAGTGAACTATCATACGCAATAGTGATCTCATCAACCAACTCCTTAATCGACAAGAACGGCTTAATCGTCTTGATGGCCTCATCCGCATATTCAGGCCGTTTCTCACTGACAGCCGGTAGCTGACGAATATCATCGATCGGGAGAGCGGGAATCTTGACTCTATCAAACCAGATCCCGAAACGCTTTCTTCTAGAAATTTCGGCGTTGATTTCATTGCCGACGGTGCTGACCTCGAAGTCGAATTTCTCCGCGATTGTCCAGAGATACCCATTGACGATACTTGCAACATTCACTCGTCCATGAGGTGAAACTACTTCTCCGTTGAGGGCAGTCTCTTGCAGCCTCAAGATCATGGGCAGTCCAGTTCGGATGGCGTTGACTCCGAGCCGCTCGACAAGTTTAGTCAAAAGAAGGTAGAGTAAGAGCGTGTTCGGTTCGTTCTCGGGATCATCCAGGATACCATCGTAAATAGCCAAATGCAATAACTGCAGGAAATTGGACCTTGCCGGCTTTGACTCTTTTCGTGAAGCTCCAGAGACCGCACGTTTGGCAACAGTGGTCTCGCCCGTTTGAAGTGTATTTTTCTTGTTCTGGCTCACTTTTCGATGCCCGTCCTTGGGCAACAGCATATCGGATTTATTAGTCTCGAGCTTGAGCCATGTGAGGAGGGCATCGATGTAAGCAATTCGAACCTCCTTGTCTTCATCCTTCAAAAGCCACTGTGTGCCTTCCCAGACCTGCACACCAACTCGAGCACGAGCCTCGATCGGGGCGCCAGAAGGACCTCTCCTGCTGTTTGAGCGGTACAAAACGTCTTTGATGATTTGTACGGCAGTTAGCCTAGCAGTGGTGAAGGAAAAGAATGAAGAAGTAGACGGATCTTCCTGGATATTCGCCGATTCAGCGATCGCTTTTGCGGCGGCTGCAGGATCACTGATTGCAGCTGCGGAATTTGGGACTTCGGACTGGGTGGACGGCTTGAGGCGAGCCAGAATCGCACCTATCATATCGCTAATCTGATCGGTGTAGTAGATGTGGTTGGAAAGTGAAGCGATGCATTTCTGAAGCCGGACTACTAGCTCTTGTCGTACTGCGGAAGGCTTTGACTCTGGTTTCGTTGCAGTCCTGGGTTTCTCGGGTCCGGTAAGTACAGTACTAGGATCGAATGCTTCCTTGATCTCGCGGAATAAGCCTGTTGTGTCGTTTGATTGAGCAGACGTGAATCGAGGATTGGGTCCGCCTAGTTGAAGTAAAGCCAACATGTGATAAATGAAACCTAGAAGGACATCCATAACACTCAAACCGATTAAATTAACTGACGAACTGAGCAGCCAGTCTATAAGCGTGGTGAGAACAAGCTGTTTCTCCAGTACATCCTCGGTAGTCGGACTCCGCACAAGAGTCTCCATGGCCGTGACCACGATAATGAAACGATCTTGTACAGGAGACCACCGGGCAATCGTCTCGAATAACGAGGTTGCCCAATTTCCTTGTTTAGCAGACTCCGGAGTGATTGTAGGTGGGTTCTTCGCGGCGATGAACTTCAATGTTAACGCGGTAGCTAACCTCGTCTGGCCACGGGTGCTGCCTATGCCAATTGAGAAGATCTGCTTTAGACATCTCAAGGCCAATGCTCGAACCTCCTCTTCTGCAACCTTATCTGCGCCAGCTGTTGTTTCGACCGCGGTGGCGGGGTCGCCTTCAGCGGTGTCCACGGTGGTGACGGTTGCGATGCTCATGCGCCTCCTACGCGCAGTTTCATCGTCCGACCTTTCGCTGGTTTTTGCACGTTGTTGGAGAGATGCCAAGATATTTTCTTCTTCCAAGGAGAGGTTGTCGAGTATGACGGGCATGACGGTGTTGAGCTGACGCCCGGAATCAGCGGCAATCGCTTCGGAAGCTACCACCGCTCGGAGGGCACGGAGACCAAGGGTACGCCATCGCAAGGACACTGGTATCGAATCGCCAGGCCGTTTATTGACCGGAGCTTGCTTCGCGGCATATCCGGCATATAATTGCACGATAGCAAGGTATTGCTGAGCACGTTGTTGATCTGCAGTAAGTGATGCGGCATCGACATGCTTACAATAAGCCTCGAAGGTCGGCACCGACTCTTCCACCATATTTACATCTTTGGATCGAAGGACAGAATCGAGGATGATCAGGACGGAGCGGGCGTAAAGTGAGATGTCGCGGGGAGCCTTTTCGATGATGGCAGTGAGAATCTGGAGGGTAATTTGGACATTACTATAATACAGCACAGTCAGCGAAAACCAAGCCGACCGAGATTAATATCAGAAGTATGGCAATTACCCAAGTCTTCCCTTCCAGACATCATGGGCGTTCTTCTTTTCCAGAAATGCGCCGACCTTCTGCAGCTTGTGGCGACGCGTGCTGGCGTAGTAGAGCAGATAGCTCAACTCCGAGGGGTTGGGCTTGACCTCTTGCACGGTCTTTTGGTATTTGGGATAGCACTTGAGCACCAAGACCTGATGCTTGGGTCGACATTTCTGGCCCGCAGAGTGGATGGGGTGGAGGAGGGAGCTCATGGCGAGTTATCGGGGCGACGGCTTGATAAGACGGCTGCGCCGGTCCAGCATCTGCAATAAAAGGGAGGAGGAAGGGAACAAGTCTATGAGATCCGCGGCCGCTGCATGGTTGGGTGTGTGGAGGATGTGTGCGTTCTTGGGGAGTGACGCGTGTTTTGTCGAAGAAGCAAAGAGGATGGACCAAGATGATCGACAGATCAGGAGTTACGAGCGAGAGAAAAAAGATCGCGGATAGGCTCGTAAAATAAGTAAAGTAATAATGATAAGCAAGCCCGTTTGCTAGCAGACAAGAACCGAGTTGGTGAGAGGCCCTGGAGTTCCTGTTTTTGTGCTTCAGGATGACAACTGGATGTTGGACAGAATTACGAGTGAGTGGGATCGAACGAGATGTGTCCCTGGTGGGAATGAGATGTTGCAATTGTTGGCTCTGTTGCCCCCGTGCTCAGGCGTCGATGGATTGGGATAAGGGAGATAGTACGAATAAGTACGGAGGAAAGCTGGTGGATGGCTAGCACAATCAGGATGGTCAGGATCCGCCGACCCCGGTTTGATGGATTCTGGATTCTGGATTAGGGGATTCTGGGATTCAAGGTTCAATACAACCCAAGTTTAAACTCAGGGAATACGTTTCGGGGCCAGTAGCAGAGCAAACAGTTGATGTGGCACTTTCGTGTTCGCGAGAGCTTCGAGGGTCCATCCCCCGTGGCCCTCCATATCCCTAGTACGAGTGTTTAACCTAATTGGGTCTAGTCTCTACTAGTGCATGTGGAAGGTGACACGTTCTCTCGCTATACTTTCCGGATATCGACAAATGACATCACATTCACCTTGTCACCTGCTAATGACCCAAGGCACGGGTTCGAGATGGCTTCTCAACATCAGCTTCCATGGACATCCAAGGCTGCCATCAAACACTCCAGAAGGTCACAAGCCACACTTCTTCCTCCTATGTTGTGCCGTGCAAGTCGAGGGACTTGTAATACTTGTGATATCTCTCTTCACCTTCTGTTCCTCTCACTCGAGGTTCTCATCTTCTTGCTCAGGCGGATGTTGAGCAACCCTGGATTTGTTGAAGCGCATAGCGGAATTGTTTGCTCGCTCACTGAGTCATTTCTCTTCAATAGGTTTACGCACTTTGAATAGGAAAAGAGGGTGGGGATGAAGGATTGTTCAATGGCATGCACGGGAGTGAGAGCTAACTGCTCTACCTTAGAAATATCATTGCCCACCTCACTTGCTCTCCGCGTCGACAGGTAAGCTCAGGGCATAGGCCATGGCCTTGTACAGCAGACTTAGCCCGCCCAAGAACATTCCCAACCTTTCCGGAGTATCAATGAGCTTTTCGAACCTCTTATAACTACCCTCCGCCTCATCTTTCATTCTAGACTTATCCGCATTGATTGACATGAATCTTCTCGCTACTCCTATCTCTTCCCAGGGCTCGCTATCATTAATCAGATTCAATACTGCTCCACTGTATACATCTGCTGTGGCCCGGAACTCTGCTGGAGCTGATGCGCCTGCAACCTGTGGGAAATAGAATAAGAATGCGTTATCCTCAGAATGATATGCGCCATTGTAGAATACTGTGTTAGATGTGAGCATGTCAGGTTGATCAAAGGAGTATTGATACACCTTTGGACTGCTTGGGTGGCGAGCCTGAAGCTGAGTTCTGGCTACTGAATTAACCACTTTCCCAAATAAAGCATCGCTCGTGTAGGCGATTTGACCTGCGAGGAGTTCCTCATGGCTTGAGCTCTTGCCCACCCCATAGTTGGACAGGACTTCCTGAGCATATACTGGATCTTGGTATGCCTGTTTCCATTCAGTATACATGTCTTCGGCTGACATAGTTGCCCACCGTTGAGCAAACAGCAATGTTTCTTCTCTTGTCTCCCCAACGACGACCTTCTTGACCCAAGATGGGATCACGAGAACATCTTCGAATTGCTGACCTGTCCAATGATAGAAGAATTCAGAATCCTCGCAAAGTGGAGTCATTCGATCAGCTGCCAGGCCCTGGAGTATTAGTGGATCGGTACTACGGAGCGCCGATAGCTTTTGGCCCATTGGGGCATCGGGGAGACCATGTTCGGCTGCCAGACGATCAAAGGTTGCTTGAACATCACTTTCATTTCCTAGAGTCAGAAATGCAGGAGACATCAGAAATGCATTCTGAAAGACTGGGACTTGACCACGAAGATGCGCAAGGATGCAGCATGCGCCAGCGGATTCACCCGCCACGGTTATGCGAGCACCATCACCGCCAAAGAAGTGGATGTTCTTTTGGACCTGATTCGATCAGTTGCAACGCTACTGCACTACAACGCACTGATGTCCTACCCATTGCAAGGCCACTCGCTGGTCATGAAGTCCTAAATTGTTAAAACCAACTTCTCCTTGAGCACGGGCCTCTTCTCGAAGCTCTTTGGACGCGAGAAAGCCCAAAATGCCGAGGCGATAGTTGAACCCGATAACAAGAATTGGTTGTCCTTGTTCAATTGAACGCCGGACGAGGTATTGGCCGTCTTCACATTGTTAGTCACTATTATTTGAGCAGCGGTTGCGAACAAACCGAATTCACAGCCCCCGTCGCCAAACATGAAGGCCCCGCCATGGATCCAAACAAGAACAGGCAATCCGCGCCCCTTGTTGTTGCTCAATGCGGTCAATGGACTGCAGATATTGAGATTCAAACATTCAAATTCAGATTGACGATCAAAAGTCGCCATCCTCGGATATAGGTGCCTGGTAGAGTCGTGGAGCACATCTACTGGCTGAGGTGGTCGAGGGCCCCATTGAGTAGCATCGAGCACTCCTTTCTCTTTGGTTGGATCAACAGGAACAGCTTGACGCCATCGACCAGTAATTCTGCCGTATTGAATGTTGCGAAAGTTTGCGACTAAGCCATTCTCAGAGACGAATCCATTGATATCCAACTCCTTTATTTGGAGAGATATCCGTTCTGCCTTGGACGCAGATTCATCAATTATACCAGTTTTGATTGAGGTTCTCGCTTTCATTCCCAGCAAAATTGCTGGGTGTAGAGCCTTATCCTCGGCAGCATCGCCTGCCATGGCTGCTGGTTTCTTCGAAATGGTAATCTTTACGCGTACCTGGACGGTTGGAATGCAATACCACCCATATGGCTAAGGCCTTCAATACATACTGGTCCCTGTAGCTAGCGTACTTGTAGCTCGGCCGGGCCTCCATAATTCCGAAGGTCACCACTTTGCAATAGTAAACAGGGAGGCAACAAGTTACCTATTCTGAGCGTTTGAATCGACCTCTTCTTCCACGCATGCAATCGGAAAATTAGCCTTTGTCTATCTGCCGATTAGAATGCCGAGAATCTATACGTTTGACTAGTGACAACATTGGTTGTTGACCTAACGGCTATTCTACCGGCTTTAAAAGACAGTATTGGAGCTCTCAGACCTCGGATCTATAATCTATTCTACCTAGAAGCTAAGGTGACATTTTCGAGAAATTGTCTTTTGGGCATATCTTAGCTCAGGGTCGATCAAGTCAGGGAAGTCCCATCTGGCAGACCTGGCTACTTAGTAATTTTTCAAATAGGCAATTCCACCGCTCACTTGGTTCCTCTAATATCGAGAACAATTCTCAATTCTTTGAAACGGCAGTCCATAAGGATTGTGATCGTTAATCGGCAACTAGACTTATGCCTCGGTTTGCAGCCGATCTTGGAGATGCTCATGGCCTGTCTCCTTTAATTCAATAAGCCACTCAAAGGTTCTATATCCTTATTTATTATCGGCTACTACAATCGATATCTCGGTATACCTAGCACGTCCTTCATATTCGTCTTTATCCTCTAGTCTCCAGATCAAACAGCATTTTTCAAATATCCAATAGAGCTTTCCGTGGCTTCTAACCCTTTTTCCTAGCTCGGCATCGATCGGCCAACATGGCTCAAACGTTACGATTTGACGAACAAACGGTCGTTGTTACTGGAGCTGGGGCCGGCCTTGGAAAAGAATATGCTCTGTTTTTCGCTTCAAGAGGTGCAAATGTGGTCGTCAACGATTTGGGTGGCAGCTTCAAGGGCGAAGGTGCTAGTACAAAGGTCTCTACTTTTAATACACCGGAGCCGCAAAATGCTGACCTGCAATTATAGGCAGCAGATCTGGTCGTCAATAAAATCAAAGCTACCGGAGGAGAGGCCGTTGCCAATTATGACGACGTCATTAATGGCGACAAGATCATCGAAACGGCCATTAAAACCTATGGTCGTATCGACATTCTCATTAATAATGCGGGCATCCTCCGCGATATAAGCTTTAAAAACATGAAGGACTCAGATTGGGATCTAATCACCGACGTTCATATCACTGGTACGTACAAATGCACAAGAGCTGCTTGGTATGTTGTCAACATCCTAATATCGGAATGGCTACTAATTCGAGCGTGTAAACTTATCGGCATCTTTGGGAAGATATTGGTTTCTCAGAAGGCCAATGTTCTGCACCAGCACCGATACAAGTTTACGCCGCACTTACAGGCCATATTTCGAGAAACAGAAGTACGGTCGAATAATTAACACTACCTCTGCAGCAGGAATCTTTGGAAATTTCGGACAATGCAACTATTCGGCTGCGAAATTGGCTCTAGTAGGTCTCACATTGACCTTAGCAAAGGAGGGAGCGAAACGTAATATTTTGTCCAACGTTATTGCTCCTATTGCTGCTAGTCGAATGACCGCCACGGTCCTTCCCCCTGAAGCTCTTGAACTACTAAAGCCAGATTGGGTGATCCCCTTGGTGGCGGTTCTAACCCATTCTTCAAGTCGTGAGAATGGCTCTATTTTCGAAGTGGGTGGCGGGAGCATTGCCACACTGAGACGGGAGCGTTCCAAGGGCGTTATATTCAACCCTGAAGAGGGGTATAGTCCTACTACTATCCTCAAAGAATGGTCGAAGCTCAACGACTTCTCGGAACCGGAACATCCCATGGGTCCAATTGACTTCTTGGTAAAGCGCAAGACTTCCGAATACCTAGCAAGTGATGAAGGGGGTCCACATATTCGATTCGATGACAAGGTTGTTTTGATTACAGGCGGCGGTGCTGGGTAGGTCAATCATGCAACTATCTTACTATTCTTCCACTAATACTCACCAAAGCCTCGGTCGAGCGTATGCCTTAGCATTTGCCAGGCTTGGTGCCAAGGTCCTCGTTAACGACGTGGCCAATCCACATGGCGTCGTTGCTGAAATCAGAGCCTTAGGAGGCCAGGCTGAAGGCAATCAAGATTCAGTTGAACAGGGCGATGCCGTGGTAAGGAGTGCGATCAAGGCTTATGGTAGAGTCGACATTCTCGTCAACAACGCTGGAATCCTCAGAAATGGACTCTTTTCTAACATGACCGATGAGCAATGGCATGATGCTTTGAATGTCCATCTCCGCGGTACTTATAAAGTTACAAAAGCGGCTTATCCATATATGCTCAAGCAAAAATACGGCCGAATCATCAACACATCTAGCACAACAGGCATTTACGGCCAGGCTGGACAGGCTAACTACGCGGCGGCTGTAAGTATAAGTACAATTAAGTTTAATATTTATTTTGACTAACTCTTATTAGAAAGCGGGTATTATTGGATTCTCTCAGGCGTTAGCCCTAGAAGGCCGAAAGAACAATATAATAGTCAATACAATTGCACCAGGCGCTGGAACCGGACTTACACAACCATACATTCCTGAGGAGCTCTTTCAAGCAGTTAAACCTGACTATGTCGCTCCTCTAGTGTTGCTTCTCAGTTCCGACAAGCTGCCCCCACATTCATCAGGCTTGCTGTTTGAAGTCGGAGGAGGCTGGCAAGCTGTGTTAAGGTGGCAACGATCTGGCGGTCATAGATTTCCAGTAACAATCAAGCTCACCCCTGAGGCCGTCCTTGATAAGTGGACTGAGATTATCAATTTCAACGACGGCCGTGCTGATTATCCGGTGACTATTCAAGATGGCTCGAGTAGAGCTAGTGGTCCTGCGCAAAAGCAGAGCAAAAGTCCTACGGCTGATCAGGATTGGTTGAAAATCATTGAAGAAGCAAAGAGCAAACCACCAATGAGTACAGAATTCAGCTACGACAACAAGGATGTCCTTTTATACAACCTTTCGCTTAATGCAAAGAGAACACAACTACCTCTGGTCTACGAAAATGATACTGATTTCCAAGTCTTGCCTACTTATGGTGTTATCCCAGTTTTCTTCGCAAAAACAGCTTATGCGCTGGATAAACTTGTACCAAACTTCAGTCCAACAATGATCCTACATGGCGAGCAATACCTCGAAATCCGGAAATTCCCAATACCTACTGCTGCGAAAGTCGTGATTTTACCACGACTACTGGAAGTTATTGATAAAGGCAACGCTAGCTTAATCATTCAAGGTGTCGAAATCAAACATGCAAAGACTGGAGAAGACCTATTCTACAATCAGTCAACGCTTTTTGTTAGGGGTGCTGGTGGATTTGGAGGTGTGAGGAAGGATGGAGCCTACCGTGGGTCAGCCAGTACAGTCTACACGCCGCCAAACCGGACACCCGATGCGATTGTCGAGGAAAAGACCACTGAAGAACAAGCTGCCCTGTACCGTCTTACGGGTGATCGTCTCCCGTTGCATATTGACCCTAAATTTAGTAAGATGGGAGGCTTCAAAGATCCTATACTCCACGGGCTTTGCTTCTTTGGGATCAGCGGTAAACACATCTTACAAACCTATGGATCATTCAAGAATATTAAAGTTCGATTTGCCGGCACTGTTATCCCTGGAGAAACGCTTGTTACAGAGATGTGGAAGGAAGGCCAGGGAAATCAAGTGATTTTCCAGACCAAGGTCAAGGAGACGGGAAAATTATGCATTGCTAATGCAGGAGTTGAGCTGCTGGGTGGGCCTAAATTGAAACTGTAGAATAACGTCTCTTTGTCTCCATCTTGCTATCCGTGAACATAGACTATGGTTAGTTTTATTGAAATAAGAGAACGATTGATCTTGTGAAATAATCTGAATAATGTGGGCGTAAGTTTTAGGGGGGTTTTGACGCGTTCCTCCTGGCCCTGTGGACTTTCGACTCGACATGCAGTGAATTCATTCACGGACACTCTTCTTCTGCCTCGGCCTTATTGTTTTTGCAAGAAACCGAACGAGAGCGGTATAGGTAGATGTAGCATAGTTAATATATCGGACCGCCCCCTAGTTTTTGCTCCATTCAATTCTTTGGGACTGATATCTTCTAGCGGTCTTGTACAGCAATTGGAAATATCAAAATGGATGGTAAGCTACAAATTATTTACAGAATACATTTAGCTGACCGTTTCCCTACAGCTATCTCAACAACTACAGCTTTCTCCATACCTGCAGTATTTGCAGGGTTGGCTTATCTTAATGCTCGGTGGAGACTCCCGGTCGACCTCAAGTTTTTTATGGTTATGATCAAGGCTCGGCTTTTCTTCAATCAACGTGAACGAGCCAATCGAATTAATTCCTTCTATTTGATCGAGGAACATGCCCATGACCCGAAGATTGCGTTCAAAACTTTCATCATGTACCAGGGAACATCATGGACTTTCAAACAAACCTACGATCTTGCATTACGATACGCAGGATACCTACAGTCCGAATACTCTGTACAGCCTGGAGACATTATCGCATTGAATTTTATGAATTGTCCTCAGTACCTGTTCCTTGTTCTCGCAATCTGGTCCTTAGGTGCTTTACCCGCTTTAATCAACTACAACCTAACTTCGGAGGCCTTAGTTAACAGTGTTCGAGTATCGAGTGCTAGACTATTAATCATTGAGCCAGAAGTCGAGCAGAAAGTCCTCACCGAGGAGATAAGATCAAGTCTGGCACTAGGCATTATTACCTTCTCTTCAGATCTAGAGTCGTCGATCGAACGATACTCACCATTTCGGGCCCCTGATACAGCAAGATCCGGCACTACTACTCGTTCACCGTGTGTTCTTATCTTTACTTCTGGAACTACTGGACTTCCTAAAGCCGCTGTTGTACCTTGGGACCGGGCAGTTTTTGGGGCAGCAGCAATGGCGAAATGGATAGACCTTGGCGCGGCAGCATCAAAAAGGCCTGACCGACTCTACACTGCCATGCCTTTATATCACTCGGCGGCTTTTCAGATAGGCTTTCATGTATGTCTTATCTGTCCTGCGACACTCATATTAAGTCGCAAGTTCTCTGTCTCAAACTTCTGGGAGGAAGTTACAACCGGTGAAGCGACAGTAATTCAATACGTGGGCGAAACACTCCGCTACCTTCTCTCTGCTCCTCCCGACGACAGTGTAAAACACCACGTCCGGCTTGCCGTGGGTAATGGCCTACGCCCTGATATCTGGGAGCGCTTCCAGCAACGGTTTGGTGTTGAAACAATTGCAGAATTCTACGGCGCCACAGAATCTGTATTTGCGAGTTGGAACCTTAGTCAAAATTCATACGCCTCAGGAGCAATTGGCCAAGTAGGATTACTTGGGGATTTGTATTATTCTAAAATGCAATCTATTGTTGAGGTCGATTGGGAAACGGAAGCTCCGCGCAGAGATTTGAAAACAGGCTTTTGCTTTAAAGTCCTGAGAGGGGAGCCCGGAGAATTACTCTACGCTATTGATCCAAAGGATATTAGAGCGAGGTATCAGGGGTATTTTGGTAATAAGGAGGCGTCAGACTCAAAGATCTTGCGGGATGTTCATCAAAAAGGCGATGCGTGGTTTAGGTCAGGTGATCTGGTAAGGTTTGATAAACAAGGTAGGATGTGGTTCTCTGATCGTATTGGTGATACATTTCGATGGCGTAGCGAGAATGTCGCTACTACGGAAGTCGCAGAAGTATTAGGTCTACACCCGAGTGTTATCGAAGCAAACGTCTACGGAGTTCAAATACCTAACCATGATGGCCGTGCCGGATGTGCCGCCGTCTTATTGAAAGATATACCGAGCCCTGATATAGCAGTACCCGACAAAGTGTTGAGGAGCATTGCAGAACTTGCATACCATGGTCTCCCGAGATACGCGGTACCTATATTCCTAAGGGTCGTGACTTCCGTCATGGCAACGGGGAATAATAAACAGCAGAAACATATTCTGAGAAAGGAAGGTGTAGAGCCTAGAATGATCAGCGGTGGTGATAGGATCTTCTACTTGAGGTCTGGGGGGGACGAATATAAACGCTTCGGGGATGAAGAATGGAATCAGGTACAAGCTGGGAAATTGAAGTTTTGAGAAGAATTTTGACTCCTTGCGGTTCTTATGAGGGTTGCGGTGCGCATTGAGTCCGACGGTTTTATTTATGAATCATTTAAAACTGCAAGAAGAATTGGGACCAAATGTCATGGCGATATAGCAAAGACCGACAAGACCAATAAGACTAAAAACAAGGGAACCGCATGCAGTGAAAGATTCGAAAAGGCAGACAGCCTTGTTTCAAGCCGCAACGGTTCGTTTGCTATTGCATCCAATAAGGGCAATTACATACGGTGCCTGGCGTAGAGCTTCAATCTCAATCCCCCGTCTCCTTCGACGGAAGGCATCGACTTCACCGGGTCAAGAAACCAGCCGGTTTGTACAGTGGCGAGACGGAGAAAAACGTAGCTTTGGGCTTTTAGAATAACATTGATTGGCAACTGCGCCAGGCCTGCGATTTGTTCCTGGAGAATCGCCTGACTGAAGTCGGCCTTGTCTATGAGTGAAGCATTGTGACTAACTCCGGGCATCTTCTGAAGGGATTATGTCCTGTGATTGACCATCCTCGGATGTCTTCTTCCCTATAATCCGCAGCAGCATGCGGAAGGAGCTCGGTGATGGCTGAATGACCCTCGTCGCAAGCAGCAAAGAGAGGGTTACTATCCCCAGGCAAACTCGGCGGAGCCAATCATTTATCGAGTCGATGGATCTTTCAGGCACGGGTAGTGAAACAAGGTGATATTGTTCTCATTTCTGAAGTGCATCCGCCCATTGCTAGTATTCGTTTCGAACTAAATACAACTTAACAACCGGCAGCATACTATCGTAAATGCTGTGATGAGGATTGCTTCTTAGCACCACTGATAAGTACCCTTGCGACAGTTTTATGCAACAGCCTCGGTCCGACCAAGAAGCTGCCGGCCTTCTGCTTTTTGACTCAGCGGCCCAGTTGCAAGCTCCCTCGGCGCACAGTAATAACGCCAAGTTTGAAGTGGATAGATAATTCGCGCCTCAACTAAGTTGCAACTCTTTTTCAACCACTTCAATCCATCCTATCTGGTCAGATTCACTTAATCACGGCGAGGCATATCCTTGGCGAATGCTTCCATGTAGCTGTACTCAATCGCTAGGCTTCTAGAGATTCTCTATGATCATGCCTCGGTCTTCCCAACATCTTGACCGTCGAGAGATCAAGGACAGGACCGAGTCGCGCAAAACTAATCGCGCTTGCTTCGAGTGTACCAGACGAAAGGTTCGTTGCGATGGTACCCAGCCGTGCAAAAACTGCGAAAATCATTCTGTGGAAGACAGATGTAGCTACCGAAAGCGAAATAGGCGAATAAACCCTTCTTGGGGGTACGTATTCCACTTACTACACCACTGTTGATAGTAATGGGCTCTAACAGTCCGGCTTTAGAACAATAAAGCAATTGTCAGAAGCGCTGGATTCTCGGAATATTGTACTAAGGCAGCTTTTGCCAGCTGTCGATTTCTCCAAGGTGCCTGGTTTACAGAGGGAGCATGTCATTCATCTTATCAGTGAGGAATGGGATGATACGTTCACTTCTCCAACCCTCGACAGCGACGTAGCCCAGGAGAATCTTAAAGCGGCCGAAGTCTTTGGGGACATCGAAGAAGGTGTTCATGAGTGGAATGAAGAGCCTGATGGAAAGGACTCACAACCTGCCGTCGGAGATGCTGTGAATGGCCTCACATTGGAGCAATCGCCCTCACCCCAGGGAAACTCTTCAATCAGTGTCATGCTAGGCGCACTTCTAATCCTCTGTCCTCCAGCGAAGGATGCGTTCTTGGATCTGAGCAGATCATTCCCACAGAAGCAGAGGCAGCCCTCACGAGAGCCAGATGCGCTGAAAGTCTCCCCGCAAGGTGGCTCAGGTGGGAGTCCGTCGATTCCACCCTTATTATCTACTCAACAGGCCGCTGCTGATGGATACTTTGAACAAATCCATTCATTAATTCCGATACTTGACGAGACTTGGTTTCGAACCACCTTGTCAAATGAAGAACGCACAGACGATGGCTGGAAAGCACTATCAAATATAGTATTTGCTCTAGGTTCTATCGCTAATGGGGACGATGAATCGCATCCCGTCTACTACAACCGTGCGCGTGAGGCCATTGGATACCAAACATTTGCCTCTGGTAGTCTCGAATTGCTTCAGGCTCTAATCCTTCTGGCGGGAGTGTACCTCCACTACATCAATTCACCAAATACCGCATATCTGATCATGGGTACAGCGTTCCGAATGGCCATAGTAATGGGTCTTCACCGGAGTTCGTCAGACCGGATATACCCTGGGTCAGCGTCTCACGCTGAAGTCAGAAATCGAATCTGGTGGAGCCTTGTCTCCACTGATTCCTGGCAAGGGATGATGTCAGATCGTCCAAAATTTATCAATTGGGATGCTTTAGTAACGGTTACTCCTCTGCCCAAAAAGTACTCCGATCCGTCTATTCAACCTAGTGGGTTCGGCGAGTCCCTTCCCAGTGGCTCGGAGTTAGCGGACTGGCACGGAGCTTCACTTCGGAGTAAGGTGGAACTTTGCAAAATTGTCTACAAGATACAAGACCGAACAGCCCGGCTGTCTCCCCTCTCAGCTAAAGAGGTGCTATCTTTCGAAAATCAGCTTCAGCTATGGAACAAGTCGCAACCTTTGGGTTTCCAGTCCGGGCGATCATGCCCGAAGGAATTGCGTCACAACAGAGACCTCAGGAGATGTTTTTTCCTCACCTCTCTTCTTTGTATTTCTCGGCCACATCTGTTGAATTTGATGAATAGTGCCACATCCCATGCCTTCACAAGTGAAGACTGGAAAGTTGTCTCACTTTGCCTTGATACAGCAAGCATGATTATCGAAGATGCCACTTCTCGTTCCTCTCATAACAGGGTCTCAGTGTGGCATTCCACTTTTCAACTTTTCCAGGCGTGTTTGGTCTTATTGTTCTCCATTACCCTCGCAAAAAGGCTGGAGCGATTCAGCAACAGAGAAATTTGCGAATGGGTGCAGAGCCTCGAAAGAGCAATCCGCACGTTCAACGATATGGCGCCTTACAAGAGACCAGTAGACCGATACGGCGATATTATCGAAGCGCTGTACGGAGGAGTCATGGCGCTCAGGCAAGAAGGACAAGGAGCCGCGTACGGAGAACCAAGCTCAGCATCAACCGAAGTCATAGGAATGAAGCTAACAGACAGTTTGATGGACCCTTTCCAACCAAACATGACTTCCTCGAATATTTGGACAGACTGGCTCGATTTTGATTTCCAGTTTGGGGACGATATTACTGCTAACTTTTATCCGCTACCGGATCTATGAAAATGCATATTGTGGCGAACAGTTCGACAGTCTTACCGCAAACGTCCTTATTAATCATCGGTTAATCCCATCTCGCTAATAGTTCTCCAGGACTCTTTCCGTGCATCTTAGCCCTGAACCATTTATCACCCTATCAGAGCTTTTCAAACGATGCTTGGTCCTCTTCCCAGAAACATGCATCGCTATGAACGCATGAAGAATGGAAGTCGGTAGTATCATACCCCAAGTCCTTCTCATGTACGTCAACAAATGGATTTCATCACGTCAATTCAGCCTTGTCTTTGCAAAATGCCTTGGCTCTACACCCTGGTCAAAAAGCTGGTCAATCTCGTCGAATGAACGGCCCTTGTTATCAAAAGTGAGCATTTATCTTAGCTTTGAGGAAACGCTGGAGTAGCTAACCTTGGTCTCTGGATAGTAAAAGAAGATGACCACGCAAGCGATAAGGTTTAGACCAAAAAAAATGAAAGCAACCCTGCCTCCCATATTTGCCTCGTCAGGGTTGATCATGTATGGCAATGCAAATGCCCACATGCTATTGAAGAGCGCATTAGTGAAAGTGGCCATAGCTTGGGTAGGGTTACGGAGGGATGATGTCGGCGTTTCGGCAACCAGCGTATACCCAGCACCACCGATGGATGCCTGGTATGCAAACCCCCAAACCGCCATGAATGCCGATTGTGTGAAAATGATCGTACTGTTCCTCTCAGTGAAGAGAGTAAGGACCGCGATCAGCAGAAGACAAATCGTCATGGTCACCATTCCTGAAATCCCATATTAGCTGAAGCTGAAGCTTTTGAGAAACAGAGCGACATATACCATAGAAGATAGTGCCTCTTCGACCAAGCCTCTCAATTAACACCCAGCCAATCATATTGCCAATGGCCATCATTCCCGCGATGGCAACGGAAATATCGAATGAAGTCTGATACTTCATACCCCCCAAAATCAGAAAATATGACATATATCCAAGTATCCAGACTAGGCCGGAGTTCGCTTGAAAGAAGAAAACAGATAGGGCGATGAAAGTCCGAAGTCGGTTCTTTTTGTTGAAACAAGTTTTGAAGCTGGATATGTCTTTCGTCTGTTCGGCGTCATGCAACAGAGCGACCTCTATCTCCCGCAGCTTATCATCAATGTTGACGCTGGGATAGAGTCTCGAGATACTCTTTCTAGCTGCCGGGACTCTGGATCGGGCCAGCTGGATGTACGGAGACTCAGGTAGAAAGGGGAGGATAAGCAAACCAACCCCTGCGAATCCCCATTGTACTGCAAACACGATGCGATAAGACATGTTACTAGGTATAGCTTTTGTCTCTCGCATCACGCCATAGCCAAGCAATTGGCCTACTACTTGACTCCAATTCACAGCTGCGATCATGGTTCCACGCAGAGGTGTTGGCGCTACCTCAGAGCAGTAGACGGGAGCCACTGTGACAAAAATACCAAGGGGAGTTCCAGTTAAGATCTTGCCACCCAGCAGCATGGGGAGATTCCCAGGGGAGAAATACTGAAGGAAGACGCCCGCAATTGTGAGCAGGTATGCCGAGCCAATGCATATTCTGTGCCCGTATCGTTTCGAGAGGATGGCGGTGGCAAGTGCTCCGAAGATAACGCCCACAAGAGGCCCTGCTGTAAAAGCGAGTTGCCAGTTTGCAGGAATCACATACTGTCCGTTATATTGATAGCCATAGTCTTCACGAAACTTGTGAATCGAAATGACGATGCCACCAGCCATAGCATCGTATCCATACATGATGCATGTGAATAGTAAGTAGCAGCACCAGCCAAGAGCGTGTGGATTCTGCTTGGCACTCTCCCAGGTGGTCTCTTTTGGGGGATCAACTGTGACAAACTCCAAGGTTTCAGTCTCCGGCTGAGTATCTTTTTCCATGGCTATGTCACGAAGGTGTGGATGGATAGACCCAAGTACGATCAGGATATCTACCTCCAAATTTTGGGCTCTTGGAAACTCTGAAAGAGTATAACTGAGCCCTGGCACTAAGGTCAAGCTCGAGAACAGTCGACGGTCATGTCGTCTTTCTAAGTTTGGTATGGTGAACCTCTATATATCCAGTGTATAAGTGGCAAAGGGCATACCAAGGCGGGGTGCATGTGGGGATGCAGCCACAAGCAGAGGCTCCACGTTAAATAGAGCGTGAAGCTACGAGGGACATTATCAGCGCTTGAGAAGAGAAGTGTGTATGTAATAGTGAGATCAAGCGGGTCACCGGTTTCCTTGCGGCTTCTTCGTTGCAAAAGTTACCTAGGTACTCCGTACTTCTCGGAAGTACAAGTTTCCGAGCGCAACTTTCAGCTGAACGTTCTGGGCGCTAGCATACTAAGTAGTCCCTTTTCCAAAGCATTTGCGGGGATTCTCAATAAGGTCTACTCGGTCTATGCTGAGACGAGACAGTTAACGTTCACCTATGTGACTGTCGGGAATATCTATTCCCGATCATTCTCTATGATGAAGGCTAAAGGTTACGGAGATACCAATGGCCGAACTTCAAACTCCATGTAAATTGCTGTAGACACTAGAATAGCTTGGTAAGAATTACCGTAGAACTGAGGGAGACTGAAAACCCTCGTAAATATGCAATCCCGATATTTGCAGCCTCCAACTCCGAATCGTCATGATCAAGTCTGCCGACGTGCCATTTTGGTTTGGACAAAAGTCTAGCGAGGTGGCATCCCCGCCGCTTCTCTGGCTCTGGGCCGATTGAAACAGACAGCAAACAGGGAGCCACACTGCTCTTCTCCACCGATCAAATGAATAGAATGTAAGATCCGATTTCTTCACCTCGGAGCTTGAAATTTATATTACTATCCAGAACCCAGTTCAAAAAAGACACCGGTCAAAAATTTTTCAATCAATGCTGTAGGATAACACCCACTATTCCATTGTCGAGTCATACGAATATTGGTGACATACACCTCGGACCCAGTTTGCACGGCTTTTGATTCATCGATCCGGAGCTTGTGAAAGCTATCCGGTATGGCGATCAAACAACGACAAAATCTAGCCTCTGGATGGAGATGGAGGCTTGCGAATTCCAATTGCAATGCAAAAGCTGATGCAATACCAAGTCTAAAAGACTGGACTTCTGTCACAACGTTTCCATCAGTTATCCATATGGAGCTTCTCGCACAAGGTATCATTCCAGATCCAAATGTGGGAGAAAATGAACGACTTGTTCAATGGGTTGGTGACACAGACTGGGAGTACTGCTGTTCTTTTAAAACCCCGGAGACCGTCGAAAGAGCTGCGTTTGCCGACTTACTGTTCGAAGGGCTCGATACGTTTGCAACAGTCGTTTTGAATGAAAAGGAAATTCTCAAAAGCGACAATATGTTTATTCCCTATCGCAGAGATATTAAACCCTACCTTAAGCCAGTGGGTCAGGATAACATGATTTCTATCGTGTTTGAAAGTGCTTTGAGCGCTGGAAGTGCTCTTGAAAAGAAATTCGGCGAAAGGAAAGCTTTAGTACGAGATAAGCGAAGAAATCATATCCGCAAGGCCCAGGCAAGTATCTCATTTTGCTTCAACCAACCTTATAATTAATTTTTTGATAATAGTGCCATTGGGGATGGGACTGGGGGCCGATCATGGTGACGGCGGGTCCGTGGAAGCCAGTTTATCTCGATATTTACGACGCAAGAGTCGATGATGTCTATGTTATATCGAATCTGGCGCCTGAGCACTCAATGGTCGAACTCGCTATTGATGTCCGAGTCGTTGGGTCTTCAGCAACAACCGCAAGAGTTGCTGTTCTTGATAATGCTATGCAACAAGTTTGCAGCAATGCCATTGACATCCTAGACAAAGCTCAGAAAGGGACTGCCAAATTTACAATCGTCAATCCGAAGCTTTGGTGGCCAAATGGCCTAGGAGCACAACATTTATACAGCATCTCGGTATCTATTTCGGACCGTTCAGGCAGTCTGCTAGATACCCACACTCTGCGGTTCGGCGTGCGAACAATCAGAGTAATCCAAAGAGCTCTGGATGATGCCCCTGGAAAGACCTTTATGTTCAACGTCAACGGGCGCGATATCTTTATCCAGGGTGCTAGTTGGATCCCCGCTGATGTGTTCATTCCAAGGATTACTCGAGACCGATATCATAATTGGATTAAACTAGCCAAGTTCAATCATTTGAATATGATACGAGTTTGGGGAGGTGGAATATATGAGACCGACGATTTCTTCGACGCGTGTGACGAGTTAGGCATGCTGGTTTGGCACGACTTTGCTTTCGCATGCGGTGACTATCCAATTCATCAACAGTTCCTAGATAATGTTAGGATCGAGGCTGAAGCACAAACCATTCGTCTGCGCAATCGAGCGTCGCTAGCTATTTGGGCCGGAAACAACGAAGATTTTCTAATTGCAGACTGGCTCAAGGTGGAATATGATTATAAAGACACTAAAGGGCCCTTTGAAAATACGAATTTTCCGCAACGCAAAATCTACCTACAACTTCTTCCAGAAATCTGCAACCAACTTTGCCCGAACATTCAGTACTGGCCTTCATCACCCTGGGGGGAAGGGACAAACTCCCTTGATTCAACATTTGGGGATATTCACCAGTGGGCCGTGTGGCATAACGACCAACCTTATCAAAAGTATAAGGACCTCTCCGGGCGCTTTGTTTCTGAATTCGGGATGCACGGATATCCTATCCAACGCACAGTGGCTGTATTTGTTCCTGCAGGGAAAGATCGATTCCCTCAATCTCGCCTTGTTGACTGCCATAATAAGGATCATGGATCGAAAACACGCATTGCTCGATATCTAGCGGAGAATTTCCGCTATGATATGAAGCTTGAGAACTTTATTTATTGCTCTCAATTATTGCAGAGCGAGGCAAAAAACTACGCGCTACGAGATTGGAAGCGAAAGTTTGGTGGGAAAGGTCGAGAGCTTTGCGCAGGAGCAATAATTTGGCAGCTCAATGATGTCTATCCCGCCACTAGTTGGGCCTATGTCGACTACTACCTCCGTCCCAAGCCAGCTTTCTATTCAATTAAACGAAGCTTTGCCCCCATCAGCGTGGGTATAGAAAGAACGCCCGACTCCCGGTGGGTGGATGAAAACAAGCCTCATTGCTCTTACATCCCCAGTTTTGCCATTTTCGCTCACAATAGCACGGCGGATAAGGTCAGGTGCGAATTGCGATTGAAGGCATACGATTTTGATAGCGGACGGTCAGCAGAACTGAATGACGTTAAGTCTGAAGTGACTTTGTCGGCAGGCTACAGCAGCGAACTGCTAGAAGTGAAACCACATGCTTCTTGGACGGAAAGGAGCCTTATCATCCTGCAAGCGACCCTTATCGACCTTGTAAGTGGAAATGCGCTGGCTAGATTCATTGATTGGCCAGAGCCATATCGCTATTTAGTATGGCCTGCCGATACAGAAGTCGCTGTCTGTGTCGAGCCACTGGGGACAGCTAGTAGGTGCAGTGATCCAGACGTGGAATATGACGATCAAGTCACAGTTGTAGCAAACCAACCTATCAAGGGATGCTGGCTGGAGCCGATTTATGATGGTACAGAAAGAGAGGATGAACCAGAGCCCTTGTGGAATGATAACATGTTTGACCTACTCCCTGGAGAGACGATCAAGGTCAAAGTCAAGGGTCTTAGAGGTAGAAAGGTCAAGGCCCGATTTTTGGCTGATTGGGAGGTTGGGAAAAATGCGACTGTGAAAGCTATTCTTTGAGCTTCGCGTTGCACATCTGCTGGTAGTATAGGTTGGAAATTGTACGAGGCAATTAATTACTTGCACCTTATCATTAGTTAGATCAATGCGGCCCGTTTTTGCCGCTGTATTCTCTCAGCCCAGTCCTTCAATCCTTTCACCAGAGCACGACCTAGTCAACTCGTGAAGACTCATTTATTCCGGTGCGCCAAGGCTTAGCGTGCCTCGGGGTGCCTCGTAGAAGTCAAACTCTTGTTCCTTGTTCTGCTTAACATATTAGGTTCCGTGAAGGATCACCGGATCCAGCTGGGTCTGGGCAAGACGGGGAAGAGGATCCTTTCTGCAGGTTTGCTCCCTGGTCTCCTGAGGCTGTGGGACCGTCCTTACTCAAAACATTCGGTAATACAAACACCGAGGTTTTAGTCCGGCTTTATCTTCGACATCTCGAATGTGCACATTTCAGGCAGACGTACCTTGAAATGGTTTAAGTGATAAACTTTAGTACTTATCGAGATGACTTTATCAAATGATCAGACTGGAAGTGCAATGGCTAATAGCTGTACCCGTGAGAGCTTTATAAAAAGAGCAGGGACAGCATGCTTATCCTGTCGGTCGCGGAAGATTCGCTGCGATGTCGAACAGAGTCAGCCTTGCAGCAATTGTGACGCTGATGAACTCGACTGCGAGACTAAGAAGAGCCTGCGTGGCAAGAGGCGCCGTAAGCGATCACAAGTGAGTAGGAGGTTTTCGAAGCCAGCATCCGATGCGACCAAAGATAGTGCGCCTAAAGCTTCATATGATAACAAATCGAAGGCACTTTTATCACTCTCTCAGGTTTTCCCTACTTATACAACAAAATGGCTCGAGAATGTTGTGGAATTGGAGAGCCTTTCGCCGTGTTACAGCCAGGGTATTTATGCAGCCTCCCCGTTTGAAAGGTCTCCACAAGTATTGAAAAGTCCTTGGACTAGGTACAGCTCCCGAGCACATTTCTGCAGAAGTCAACCAACGATTCCTCCATCAGGAATTGAGCTATGCGTCTCTAGTTGACAGGGAGGCGAATAGTCGGCCGTTAAAGACCGATCTCACTCCCCCAAGTCTCACCAATTCCCATCACACTTGTAATTCAACAGAAATTTCGTGGACGAATCATTTAAAACTTCCAGAATTTGTCAGACCGCTTCCTGGAAACCTCACCAAGGAAGACATCAATTATCTCTACCTGGCAGGTGCCCTAGATCTACCATCTACGAGGTTTTTGAAAGCCCTGCTCAGTTCGTATATACAGTATGTCTACCCATACCTGCCTACGACTGACCTCACCATTATCATCGGCATTTTGGGTGGTGAAAATGCAAAAATCAGCGTCTTGCTGTTGCAAGCCATCAATTTTGCGGCTGTCGCTTTTGTTGATATGATAGAAATTCGACTGGCGGGTTTCAATACTCGACGGTCTTGCCGAAAGGCATTTTATGACAAAGCTAAAGTGAGTGATTCATCCAAGGCCAGAAACATCATCTGACAACTATTGGAGGTACTATACAACTTCGATGTAGAATCCGATAAAGTTGCTCTTATCCAATCAGTTCTCCTGCTGGCGAATTGGAACGAAACTCCAGGCGACAACAAGGGAGCGTGGCATTGGATGGGCGTCGCCATCTCACTTGCACAAACGCTGGGCATGCATAGAAAGTCTGAGTCTAAAGCCCAGTCCCACGAATCTAAACTTTACAAGCGAATATGGTGGTCGTGCTACTTCCGAGACCGAATGCTTGCAATTGCAATGGGCCGATTACTACGAATACGGGATTCCGAATTCGATACACCACCGCTCACACTTGAAGATTTTGACATCGTTGATTTGCCTCATGGATTAGAAAATCCTTTTATGGATAGAAATGATCTAACTATATTGGCGAATCTGTGCATCAAAGCGATGGAACTATGCAAGCTCGTTACAGGTGTAATCGAGCTGCATTTTTCCGTTATCCAGCCTGAAGACTCGACATCAAGGGCCAAGGAGAACAACGGAATGACAGCAACGATGGTTTTTATAAAGCAGTCTCCCCCAGAAGAACATATGTTACAGTGGTACGATGAGAAACTAAAACTCTGGCATAGTACACTACCATCTTCGTATATTTATGGGGCAAGCTCTGTCCAAGGATATCGAAGCCCTTGCGTCATGGTCAACGCAGCTTCGCTGCACCTTATATTCTGGGCAGCGGTATCAGCACTGCACCGCCCCCGATTTGAAGGGCGACAGAATGTGATTTCTGCATCGAGAGTCGAAGAAGCCGCTCTTGAAGTGTTGAAGGTCGATCGAGAAATGCATAAGACAGGCCTGGATCAGTATCTTCCAGCTACCGGTATCCCGTTTCAATTTCCGGCATTCATCACTCTCACTCAAGGCCTTAAAAATCAGAAAGCTGCTGGAATAGCCAAAACATTGGAAGCTCTCTATTACTGTTTTAAAGTGGTCGAAACACTTCGAAAATCCTTTGTGGGAGGCGACAGTGCCATTAAGTTTCTCATGTTGATCGCACAGAAGGCTGACATTATTCTCTTACTCAACCAAGACACGACAATTTGTGGTATTGCGTACCAAGGCACTTACTACAGCCCGGAGAATGATGAGTATAGTCTTCACTCAACATCTTCCGGTTTTGAGTTTGTGGAAGTAGCTTCTCATCAGCCTCCCTGCGAGCCTGCGCTTGAGAACGACCTAGGACTGCCCATGACTCGAGATATGGGACCCATAAATGATCTCGTCGCGCCCTCGTTTGATCAAATGGATGCTATTGATTGGAGCAATCTTACGGATATTCTACCCCCTTGGAATACTGATTTCGAGTTCTCCTTTGGAGGATCGGTCAATTTGGGCTTCCCGCAAGATGTTGAAATGATCTGAAGGAGAAGATTCGGTTCAAGGAGCTGCCCGAGATGGGATTTTGCAGTCTAGTCCAAGCAGCCAAGTATAACGTTTTTCTCTCCAGGAACAGTGAGATTTGCTGGGAAAGTCTTCTTTGTGTTACAACTTACGGCGGGGAGGCTTCAGCCGGAAACGGCATTATATTATTAAAATCTAAATTACGGTTCGTTCAAAGAGATGGGAATGTGGGAAGGGCTATGTCACTCCCACCCATCACGGCGACGAAGCATTGAGAGGATGTCAGGTTATGTTGAACGGCGGGAGCACCACTCCACACTTGAATGCCTGCTTTGGTCTGGCGCAGGAAACTCCATCAGTTTTTCGATCGGTCCTGATAGCCGTACACACTGATATACTCCAACTGCCAGGTCAAATGAATATGCCGTGTCCTACTCGAGCTATATTGAAGCTTCGAATGATGTGTTGAAGGTTTGGATATCTAGGCCATGACGTACTCAGCGTTAGCAACTCATGACTCACCTCGCTTGCACTTCCTCAGTGAGTCAACTCACTCTCACGACTCACTCTATAAAATAGAGACTACGAGAGATAGAATCCACTGTAAAACTGCGGGTTTGAAGCTCTTCTGCGCTCGCCACATATTTGGCATATGGCTGGCGGTGTGTGTTCGCGTTTGCAAAACTTGGGATTTTACGGTTATCTGCACGGGCACAAGGCTCCGTACGGAGTACTTGGGTACTGTACCTAAACATCACTCATCCCGTCAACGATGACCCAAAATCTCCTGATCAAACCCTCCTCGACAATCAGCACATCCGCTCCGGTAACCTGCACATCCACACGGCCCTGGGCACGGGCCAACTCCCCGCCCTCGTCGAGAGGCCCAAACCCCCAAGCCAGATAAACCATTTCGCGCGTCTGCTTCACATTGCCCTTCGGGACGAAGCCCCAGCCGGGGTGCTCCTCGAGCACCGAGCACGCTTTCTTGTTGAGCGCATCGTGGCCGATGCATACTCTGCCGTCTGGCTCCGCAAATTGCACGTCGGGATGGTAGGTTTTCTTGATGGCCTCTAGGCGTAAGGTGGCGTCGCGTTGTGAAAAGACGTGTACGAGGTTGGAGTGGGCGAGGGTTTCTGCGACGTGGCCGAGAGGGATGCCGGTGTCGGTGGCCATCTTAAAGGTGGGTGGGTGTTCTCCTGGTAAGTGGGTTGTGGTAGGTGGAGACAAGGCTGAATTACTGAAAACGTAGCAATCCGTACGGTTACGAAGTAGTCTGTCTCTCTCTTTCTCGTGACTTGCAATCTCCAATCTCAGATCTAGGAAAGCATCAAGGATTGATAAATGTGGTCTCAGAACAGGCAGGGAATATTCGTTGCATTGACTGAAATTATGACCCTTCCACCCACACGATCAAGACAATCAATCCGAGCATACATGTCAAACGCGATCCGACTCCGCCTATATATATGCACCTCCATGCAAACTTCCTCTTCGCCGCAATTAATAACAACCTTTCAAAAACAAGCGTTTCATGGTTCTTCCGAGAGCCTCTCTACATGCAGGACAAGGATGCTGAATAATCACCCTGCACATCTTCAAACATTTCTAACCCTACAGCGAAAACAACCTCTCCCCTATGAAAGGCCGCCAGAAATTTTGTATTTCCGATCCAATCAGAGGATATATTTAACCTTCTCAAATGGCGACGCTCATCTTAAGCTCTCCCCGCTTCTTACTCTCTTGAACCCTATCTTGATGAGGAAAGGACTTTCTGATTCGCTTGCTCAACAGATCGCGCCAAGGAGGTAAAGGTATGTGTACTGTAATCATCATCCTTGATACCGTATACTACCATCCTACTGTTGGAGATAAAGGGGTCGAGGTTCAATATTCGATCTGATGAATTATGAGGTTTGTTGGTATCATACATACGTAGTGGTGATGATAATGACGATGGTGCCAGCTCCATCGGGTGACAAGCAGCCTTCCTGTCTGCTTCATTTGGCCTTATGTTGCCGATCTGTACTTCCCACATCCCATCCCTATCCCGAGATTTCAATGTTTCGCAATAGCCCATCTAATTTTCCCAGTCTCGATCCCTTCACCACCCACAATGCGTGACCCAAAAAGCAATCCCCACCTCCCAAAATCTCAGCCCTCAAAACCGACTGACATCCCTCCCAAACAACCTCACCGCAACCCACTGCATGGGCACGAGGAACTTATTCCTCCAGCTGAGCGTCATAGTGAGATAGGCACCCCTCCAAAGGAGGAACGCGATCCAGCCACGGAAGTTCAACCCGGTAGCCCCACCGCTCCCAGTTTTTCCATTCTTCCTCGCCTCAGAAGGCGGGCCCTGCAGCATGGCCTTCGCACCACCAATATAGGTAAACACACCTAGATTACGGAACGTAAACCCTTTATTCTTTGCGTAGGCGTCCGGGTCGGGGAACTTGTTGAGCGATTTCGCGAGCCACAGGGCCTGCTGATTGGCAACCTGGGCGGTGGCGGGGAGGGCACCTGACTTGAGTTTCGTGGTGTCGCCAATCGCAAACACATCCTTGACAAACGCGTGCGGTTGCGGGTCGTGGCTGTGGTCCGGGTCGCCATTGACCTCCTCGTCAATCGCAGCGTCTGTGGTGAGGTTGACGCGGAAGTGGTCGTCGACGAGGATCAGACCCGACCGTGGGTCGCGCTCGATCATCCACTGCCGCGTATTGGGGTTCTCAACCGCTGTGGCGCCGCCCTGTGTGAATTGTGCGGATCCCACGGGGAAGCGGCGCACATGGTTCAAGGCTTTGTCAACGAATGGGTTGTTCATGCCTCCTGTCGACCACACGCACATCCCAATGCCCACATCTCCTTCTTGTTTTGTGCGGATCGTGTAGACTCGGCCTTTCACCTGCTTATCCTGGTTCTGTGCTGCTTCTGGGTCATTGGGGAAGCCTTTGCGCAGCTCTTCTACCACATGGCTCGTTTTGATCTGCACGTTTTGGCGTGCGTATTGCTTTATGGCATAGTCGGCTAGGCTGGCGTCGAACATGGGTAAGACCTTGGGCGCGACGTCATAGAGTGAGATCTTGATGTATTTGAGGAGTCCCGGGTGTAGTTTGGTGATGTCGTCGCGGATCAGATCTGAGAGGCACGCTGCGAATTCCATCCCTGTGGGACCGCCACCGACAATTGCGAAGTGTAGAAGGCAGCGTTTCGTCTCGTCTGGGATGATGGGGAGACGAGCGAGTTCGAAGAGTTCTAAAATGCGTCGTCGGATCGCCTGAGCGTCACGCACATCTTTCAAAAACATGGCGTTCTCACGTACGCCCTTTATGTTGAATGTCTGGCTGTAGCATCCCACTGCGATGATCAACTTGTCGTATCGCACTGGGAACGTCGGCACTTGAGCCTTGCCCGTTCCACCAGCGTGCAACGTTCTTTCTAGCATGTCTGTGGTGCGTTCACCATTCACTTCTCTGGGTCCCGTCAAGGCACGACCAACGTCCGGGTCTAGTACGGAGGGTTCCACGGTGACATACTTGTCGAGAAAATTGACATCATCGGCCCATCCTTGCAGGTATTCCACTTTACTATTTCTCTTTCTCACGGACTCGAGTACGTTTCGGAACTCGAGAGTGCCGACAGTAGTGTCATTGAGGAGAGGCGTGAAGACAAAGTACGATCGAGGAGACACAACGAGGACTCGGTATTTCTTGGGATCGAGCTGGCGGGAGAGAACATAGCCTGGACAGTGAATTAGGATCTGAAGTTTTGCACCGTCGCGATGCTTGGGGCTGCGCACAACATACCTGCCCACCCACTCCCTAGGATAACCACTTTCTCCCTAGGATCATCCTTTTGTCGGGTTGACTCTGAGATGGGAGAGGTGAATGCACGTGTCTGAACCGCAGAGAAAGATGCACGGCCCCGGGCCGACTGTTGGAACAGGTGTCTACAAGTATGATCCAACCGCGCCTGCCATTGAGACAGACCCGGTATCCGAACACGCATATCTCTTTGTTGTTCTGTAGAAGGATGATGGGATAGAATCTAAATAGGTGAATCGAACACCGGCCCAGCCATCCACTCCCTTACACCAGCAGAGAGACTGACAAGAGGGCTTGAATGGACGAGGGATTTCCTTGCGTTACACAGTCATGAAGGCAACTGGAGAGCAACAGTAATCATTTCAACAAGGACGAGCACGAGGAGGAGAGTAGGCCAGGCTCGCCACTTCCCGAATGGATGGATGAGTCAATAAACATCTTCCATTGTTCTCTCAACATAACCTCGTCCACAAGGTATGCTTCAGCCCAGAGGTGCATTGCCTCGTGTTGGACTGCACCCACCCTGAATACGAAGGAGGCCATTTGCGTCATTCCTTCCAACCGTTTTTAAGCGGAGGGATTGCTCTCCATTCGTGTCCTCCGTCCTATCGGGAACTTGGACCAACGAGACCATCAGAAAGGTTGAATGAGACTTCCGGCAGCCGAAAAAGTTTAAATGTAGGTTCGGGAGGGAATCTTTGGCCTGGCCACATTCGGCCATTGGTTGAGGAACAGAATCAGTTGTCCACTATTCGAGAAGGGGGATGGAGACATGGGAAGTTGGGAATACTGACAAGGGGGATAAGGTCTCCTCTAGTCCGCCCGGTGTCCGAATGGAATGTTGATCTGACTCTTAATTTGATGGGGGCACATGGATCGGAGGGTGGGAGCTGAGATCGTCCTCGAAAGTACGGAGCCCTGAAGTCTCGTGCCTCGGGAGAATACGAAGTACGAGTGGACGACGTATTGCCTGCCGACACAATCTTTTCGTTCGTGGCGTTCATGTGAAACTTTCGGGATTCAGGACAACAGGGGGGGAATTATGAGATACGCCTAGTGGGAGATATTGCGATAACGTCAGCCAGGCTACGGAGAGACTTCTGTCTATCACATGCGCTCCGAGGGAAACGGGAAGAATCAGCGGAACTCCGCATCTCACGGAGGACTGGCTGAAGAAAGACTCAAGGATTTATGTCATTTTCGTCTCGTTATCGTCGTCTCATAGTGGTGCCAGACAACAGACCCGAAAACACTACAACCAACTACCTTGAGTGGGAGTAGTATCCAGGTATCCTCTCTCGTATCTGGACCCACGTCGTGACAATCCTATCCTTTCAGAGGCATATATACAACAACAAAAAAACGCCTTGCTTTCTTTCGTGAATGTCTTTTTCTCCATTGAACCGCAGTCATCGTATAAATGGATGTCTTTTTACCGGTTCCAGAATTTCAAACATCGAAAGAAGAAAAGACAGCCCTTCCCAATCCATCCGTTTCATTCGCCATGCAAGCAGAGTTCAACCCTCCGATTCTGGTACTCATGTACGCCGAAGAACAAGTAATTCACTGTCCTCTGCCCTTTCGTTGTTATATCAACTCCTGTGCCGTATGCCACGCTTGCAGGGAACGAATGACTGGTGTTGTAAGTAAAACTGTAGATTATTATGTTCAACGAAAGGAAATGTTTGGCTTCAGCATGGGTTGCTGTTGGGCGAACCACTCTCACTTCTCTGTCTTTTGCCATGAATTGAGATAGGCCATCAATCCAACTCCTATTAGCACCACTCCCAGCATTGACACGTACGGTGCCGACTGAGCAAGAGAATCACCATTAGCACCCCGGTCCTTGAGGACAGTTGCAACGGCTTGTTCTAGGTGCTTGGGAAGTTTCGGCCCGCCTACCTGCCCGTTGACATGTGAGGACCACTTCGGCAGCGTTTCCATGCCAAGCTGCTCTTCGTTATTAGCAACCGCCCTGACCGCTCTGTCGAGCTCCTGGGCTGGCTCG
>Ga0105239_10000746_pt1 | contig 46202 bp, 37 predicted proteins | sample KBSC44metaG_FD_92761 | JGI IMG/M metagenome (GOLD analysis project Ga0105239, IMG submission 92761) | Corn rhizosphere microbial communities from Kellogg Biological Station, Michigan, USA - KBS C4-4 metaG | ecosystem: Host-associated > Plants > Roots > Rhizosphere > Soil | place: Michigan, USA...
CAGCAGAAAATTTTCCATTATAATTATATGCTCCTTCGAAATTGGTAGAAAAAGCCGGTTGCAATAACTTATTACCGGCAATGGAAGTATTTCTGTCGAAGTAAAATGAGGAAGGGTTGAGGTCGTTATAACCCGGTCGTTCAATTCTCTTACCCATTGATAATGTTATCACCTTCTTTCCGCTGCTATCGGCTTTATACATCAGGTAAGCGGTTGGGAACAGATTGGTGTAATGCAAACTGAATGAAGTATCCGGTTTTGTTGCCATATCGTACTGCAGGGCATTACCGGCGGTATTTTCAAGGCGCAATCCCACCTGTGCAGATAATCTTCTAAAATTACGCTGAAGGTTTATATACGCAGCACTGATATTTTCCGTATAGCGAAACCTGTTATTTAACAGATCTTCGGGTACTAATGTATTTCCTGATTTGCTGTTGTAATCAGCCGAGCTGTTTCTTATTGAATATATAGTTTGAACGCCCTGTTCCAGTTTAATACTATTGAAAATGGTATCGCTGTAATCGGCTTTTGCACTGTAAATATCAGCCTGAAAAAGGTTTTGAGTAAACATGGTGGATTGATTTACAAATGAATCAACCGGATAGTATAAGCTGCTTTCAAGCGTTTGATTTGACCGTGTGGAATAATTTAAATAGTCCAGATTTACGCTTATTTCCTTTCGTGATCCACCAAAGAAATGATGAAGATTTAAATTAACCGAATTGCGAACCGGTCTGTTTTTAAAATTGCTGTTTGATAGAAGAGAAGAATCTTCTTTATTGGAAGGATCAATGAAGCGGTTTTTGTAGTTACCTTTTTCCCGGTAAGGATTAGCATATCCATCTACCAGGATACCTACTGTTGTAAACCGGCTCATGTCGTAATCAATACCAAACCGGTAATTACTACTTAACTGATGGCTGATCTCATGAACATGCTGTAAAAGCGTATATGATGGCGTAGCATCAGGATAACTGTAATGTCGTTGCCGGTTACCATCGAAGTATTGGTTGGTAGTACTAAAACCCGCATTCAGGAAGAAATTTATCCTGTTTACTTTATAATTAAGAAGCAGGCTGTTATTAGACCGAAAATACCGGCCGAAACCAATATCCGGAGAAATGGTTCCGTTAAATCCCTTAGCCCTTATCTTTTTTGTTTTTATGTTTATAATAGCAGCTCCATCAGCATTATAACGCGCAGAAGGATTAGAGATCAGTTCAATTTTATCTATAGTGCCGGCAGGAAGTGATTTTAAATAATTTAATAAATCAGTTCCTGAAAGCCGAAGTGGTCTGTCATCAACATATACAATTACACCCTCTTTACCTTTTAAACTAATGCTGCCATTTTCATCAATTAATACACCGGGGGCATTATTTAAAACATCAGTTACGTCGCCGCCTGCGGTTGAAATCAGCCCATCTACATTTATTACTGTTTTATCGAGCTGATATTCTATATAGTTTTTCCTTCCTACTACTTCAACCGCTTTCAATTCTTTTTTATCATGAACTCCTTTACCATTGGTTGAATCGGGCACCGCTCCTTTACTATTTGTTCCTTTTGTATTACCATTCTGGCTATAGGATGTACTATATAAAATAAGTAAAATACCCAGGCAACAGGCGTAGGTGAAGGATTTAAACATGGCAGCAAGATATCACTAATATATTAGTTATACAACTAAATATTTAGTGATAACAAATATTTTACTTTCTTCACAAAAAAATGGCTGCCTCCTTGTGGAGACAGCCCCTGGAATCCTCAAACCCGTATCGCCTAAAATCCTAATCCTATATATAATGAGATAGCGCTGTTCTTTGAATCTTTTGTCAATTCGCCAGACAGGCTACCGGACTTCCCTATTTCCCTGAACCCATAATTATAACGAGCGCCCAATGTGAAGTTTGAAATATCGATACCAAAACCACCGGCCACACCATAATCAATACGGTTGAAATCATCGGCTTTCAGATCTGTAACATTATGAATGGTACCGTCATCTTTCAGATCCTTAATATTTGCTGCAGCGAGATAAGAAACATAAGGACCCACATGTACATTAAAATTCTTTGCCACATTAATAACCGCCAGTACGGGCAACTCGATATAATTTAAATTAAAGCGGTATTCTCCTTTGCCTTCAAGAAAATTATTATAGGTTTCTTTGGCGCCTTTGCTTGTATACAATAATTCAGGCTGAATGGAGAATCCTCTGGCAACAGGCAGCTTGGCAAAAAAACCGGCATTGAAACCAACCTTCATGTTTTCATCAGACACATCCTTTACATACATGTTGGTTAAGTTCACTCCACCTTTAATACCAAACTTGGGAGAAAGTGCATTCTCTGTAGATGTTTGTTGCTCCTGTGCAATTACACACGTACTGGCACCCGCGAAAACAGCTGTTAATAAAGCTGCATACATTAAACTTTTTTTCATAAGAATTTTTTTCATTAGAATAATTTTCACAAATAATTTGAAATAAGTTCCTAAAATTCCATGCCTTTGCCTGAAACACAGTCCAGTATTGCATTACATCGTTTTTCACGGGGAAATTAATCCTCACTCATCACCACACATTGATGGCGTTCTCTCTACTCTTTTATAGCAGGCACAATAATTTTCTATATACAGAAAGCCAAATCCCAAATCAACATGAAGAAAGTTTTTAAATGCATACGAGCGATTTTGATAGCAGTGATCAATATATGCTTATTGTGCCCCGCAGGACATGTGCTTGACTGGTTTACTTATCTTTTTAAAAAAACTCAAATAAAATATAACGACAAAATGCATGACCAGCATTTATTATAAGAATGAAAAAATTAATTCTACTATTATTCATTGTTCTTGCAACAGCCGCAGGAATTATTTATTACAAAAACTGGCGTAACGATCTTCTAAGAAAAAAAATCCCCCAACTCGTTTTCCTTAAGTCAGACAGTTTATACAGGATTACCTATGATGATGTTGATGTTGATGAAATAGAGGGAGAAATCCACATTAAGAACCTGCAGTTAAAACCCGATACTACTTATAAAAAACCTGGCGACAGTACATTACCCAGAGATCTGTTGCAGGTAACCGTTCCCGAGGTTCATATCACCGGCGTAAAAACCGACAGCGCTGTACTGAACAAGCAGGTAATTGCCACCAAAATAATGCTGAACAATCCGATAGTAACCATGTTCAGTAACCACCACGGCCCCAGGAGCAAAGATATTACTCCAACAAAAGATAAAATATACGAGGTATTATTAAGAGGGCTTGAAAGTATTAAGGTAGATACGATAATGATCACCAACGCCGACTATCATATTTGCCGGTGGCCGTTTGGAGATACCTTATTCAGCGGTTCCACTATTAATGCACATCTGTATCACATAAACATAAGCGATAGCACCAGCATGGATACCTCGCGAATATTATTTGCGCAGCATGCAGTATTAACCATAAAAAAAGTATCGCTTCGTGGCAGGAACCCAATGTATCATTATCGCTTTAATGACATAGAAATAAATTCCGGTGAAAGAATTTTCGCGGTTAAAAGCATGAACATTACTCCTCTGCTGGGTGAAGCCGCTTTTGTAAAGGCTTCGAAATGGCAAACCGACCGGCTTGATTTTTCTCTTTCCAATCTTCATTTTAAACAGGTGCAGATACCGGAACTGCTCAATGGAAATCTTATCGCTGATGAGCTGTCTGTAAACAATGCCCGATTCAGGGTATTCCGTGATAAGTCGTATCCATCGAAAAATATAAGCCGGGTGGGAACTTATCCTTTTCAGCTGTTTGCCAAACTACCGGTTGAAGTATTTTTGAAAAAGGTAATTATTCAGCACGCCTTTATAGAATATAAAGAAAAAGAGCCGCAAACAGGTCATAGTGGTGTTGTTACATTTGATGATGCGCATGCTATCATGCAAAATGTTACCAACCGGCCTGCTGATCTTCGCCGTAATGCTGTTTGTACACTCAATTTTACCAGTCAGTTTCTTAATAAGGTTCCTCTTTCCGCTACGCTGAAATTTTATCTGAATAGTAAAAATGGAAAATTTACGGCCAATGGTACAGTGGGTGCGGTGGATGCTACCATTTTTAATCCTCTTAGCAAGCCTATGGCGCTGGTACAAATTAATTCGTGTAAGATAAGCCATTTAGATTTTCAGCTAACCTGCGACGATTATAAAGCGAATGGCTCCGTACGTTTGTTGTACGACGATCTGAAAGTTAAGCTGCTTAAAATGGATGATTCTGACGGAGGAATGAAGGTAAAAAAAGTAACTTCGTTGCTGGCGAATATGAGTATCATTAATTCGAACCCGATCAAAAAGCAACCGGTGCGGATAGCTACTGTATCGCATCATAGAAACATTTATGCTTCTATGTATAACCTCATCTGGAAATCAATTTTCGAAGGTGTACAAAAGACCATCGGCTTGAACGGCGCGATCCCTTAAATAAAATATTGAATATCGAATGTTCAATGACAAATATTGAAGTTTGTTTCCTCACTTCAATATTGAACATTCAATATTCAACATTCAATATTTCTAGAAGGGGTATCCAATTCCAAGATTCAACACCAGATTATCTTTACGCCAGCCGCTGCTGCCAAAGTTAATCTGATTGATTACCCATTGCTGGCCCGATGGTAGCCATGGCTTGCGAATAGGGAAGGCCACATCGAACCGCAATACCAGGAAGGTAATGTCAAACCGAAGACCGACACCGGCTCCCCATGCCAGCTCATTTAAAAACTTCGCGGTGAACAGTGAGCCAGGTCTTGCAAGATCTTCATTATACGTCCATACGTTACCGGCATCAATAAATGTAGCACCGTATATAATTCCGGCTATTGGAAAACGGAATTCTGAATTAAATTCCATTTTTATATCGCCCGGTTCCTCAGTTAAATACTTAGTATTGGTAGGTGCTTCATAAGTACCCGGTCCAACAGAACGGCTTCTGAATGCTCTGATACTATTGTTACCGCCCGAGAAGAATTGCATGATATAGGGAAGCTGTCGTGAATTGCCATATGGAATACCCAGGCCACTCATAATACGGTTAGCCCAAACACTCTTTACACCCACTTTCCTGTAGAACCTGAAATCCGCCTGCAGCCTGGTAAATTCAGAGAACTGGGCGCCGAAAATTTTTGCTGTATCAGCCTTGGTAATATTGGCGCCTGTTGCAAGCCCCGCAATATTGCCCGACAGATCAATACCTCCATTGAAATAGATGCCATTTGCCGGCCGGTTATTGATGACATTGGTATAAGTATATTGGTACGCCGACCCCAGTATAAATTGCTTTTCTATGGCTTTAAGGAGTGTTGGATTATCGCCTCTGTTGGCACTATCCAGATAGGCAGGCGAAACGGTGATCGGCTGAACATAATTAACATTAATAGGTGTTAACTGATGTTGTTTATACAAATTCTCCTTCCAGTCGTACCCATAACTGAATCTGAAAGAGTTCATCGTATATAACTTTTGCCGCTGCAGGATATCGTATCCCAGTTTTATTGTTGTATGTGGAAGAAATCCGCCTCTTGTATTGAAATTAATGAAAGGCACCAGGAATCTTGGGAACGACAGGGAAGGCTCAATACCCCATCTGAATGTATTATATCCCTGGAACTGGCCGCTGTACTGTACTTCAAAGCCAGCCGATGCACTAATCACAAACTGTTCCCCGCCCCGCAGCGTATTACGGTTACGCCATCCTATGGTAATATTCGAACCGGTAACGTTATCTGATTTTGTACTACCGTTTACCTCAACATGTAAAGATTTTTTAGGAAGCCGGGTAAGATAATAATAGGCATTTAATTGCGCCGAATCGGTATTAGGCACTACCTCAAACCGGTTCTTTACAAACTTGAAAATATTCATACTGATCAAACGGCTGATGCTTGCATTATGATCGGTACGATTGTATACATCTCCCTGATTAAAAGCCATCGACTGCTGGAACAACTTCGGCTTATAAAACTTCCGGGGATCTATTACATAATAACCTTTATAAAATGTTGCATTTGCTTTACTGGTATCGGCTGCAGCAGCGTTCAGATTGTATCCTGTATAAATAAATACATCTTTAATGTGATATACCTTTTGAGCATTGGCTGGAACACCGGGTTTAACAGTTACATACAGGTTCACTTTATTATTACCAATATTGCTATCGGCTTTTATGAGCAGGTAATTGGGACTAAAGAAATAGAAACCATTTTCTTTAAGATGATTGTCTATACGCAATCTTTCTGTTGTTATAACATCCAGGTCGAACGGATTTTTGGGTTTCAACAGCGTTTTAGACATTGTTTCCCGGATAGTTTGATCCAATACAGAACTGTCACCCATAAACTGAACAGCCTGCACCTGATACTGATCGCCTGCACGGATAGTGTAGGTTGCGCTTGCTTTTTTGTGTTTTACGGCAGTATCGCCCTTTACGCGGGCATTAAAATATCCTTTATTTATCAGGTGATTTTGAAGCACCTGTACATTATGATCGAGATCGAGGCTGCTTAATAAAACAGGGGGTTGCCCAAACTTATCGCGCAACCATTTGCCAGGGAATTTTTTAGCTTTTGCAAAAGCATTGTATATATTCAGCTTGAAAGGGATTCCCAAAAATTTCGAGTTGGGTATGGGTCTTGTGAGCGACGAAAGTTCGGCGTTCAATGCTTTTTTCTTTTTGTGCGCTAACTTGTCTTTGAAAACGATTTTTGCGCCGGTATACAATGCGTCACCCGGCGGCAGATTTTTGGTGCTGGAGCATGAACAAACAATAAAACATATGACCAGCAGATAGTAGTATGTGCGGCTAGCTGTTTTCACTATTTTCTAATTCCTGATTTTCCTTTGATCTTATGAAAGTCTGTGGAGGCTGAGGTGGTGCTGTTTCCTTTGATTTTTGTTCAGCATCACGTGCACGCTGCCGCATGTCTCTTCTCTCTTCTCTGGCCTTCTTACTCATGAAAAGATTTCTGAATTTATTGTAATCAAGCGTAATAATAAACCCAACGCCTGTTTCAATAACATATCCTTCAATAATACCCTGATATTCATTTTTGCGATAAGCGCGTAATAAATACCGGCGGTCTTTACTCAAACTATAATCTACTGCTACGTTACCGGCAATGTTACTGGCATTGCGATTGGTATTCTGTGACCCTTCCAGTTCAAAGTTGTTACCAACAGTTACTGTCAACTGATCGTTTAGTAATCGCTTTGAAACATTTACATTCAAATCGGTGCGGGTTTGAGCACTACCTGTTGAATAATCCTGGAAGGAGTTTACATCGAAATTAATATCAACACCCTGGATGAGGTTACCAGCCAGCTTATTCAATTGTTCGGTTAATAATTTACTGGCGCTTTGGCGGGCAAAATCTTCAGGGGTTGTACCTCCTGCGCTGCTTTCGAACGGGTTTTCACCAACAAATCTGCTTAGCAATAACAGGGCAAATACCTGCTTATTCAACTCAGATGGCTCCTCGCGTAACTGATCGAGGCGGGTATTGATTAAAGTAGTTGCGTCCTTCGCAATTTCATTACTTGATTCGGGCAATTGAATATCAAAGCTTACATCAGGCTGCAACAATTTGCCCTTTAAGAGCAGCAATACATCAAACGGTATTCTTTGCAGATAAATATTGCGTGATGAAACGGCTTCATCGCCCACCTGTTGCTTTACCAGATCCAATGGGGCCGTTTTAACCGTATAAACCGCTGTAACATCCAGGTCGGCATCGGTAGGTTCTCCATTCCATGTGATCTTACTTCCTTCCTTTATATCGAACCTTCGTTTGAGTAAATTATAACTCAGTTCATAGGCGCCGCTGTTGATTGTATATGATCCCGCTAAGGTTGTTTTTCCACTGGGGTCAATACCGCCGGTTAATAATCCTTCTCCCTGCATACGAATAAAATCGCCATTGCCTTCATCAACGATCATACTGAAAACCGCTTCTTTCTTTATTTCAACATTGGCTGAAATATCCAGGCCTGTTAATGCCGAATGGTTCAGGGAATCAAACCCTGCCATCGCATTCCTGAACAAAGTATCATTTTCAGGAGCCTTCATATTTACAAACTGCACGATTCCATCGCGCTTTACAACTTCCGGTTCCTGTTGTGGCAATACCACGGTTAAGTTTGTTTTATCGCCGATGGTAATACTTCCGTCAATCACAGGTCTTTCTGCAGTTCCTTTTATACCCATGTTACTGCTGAAAATAAGTTGCCCATAGTACAACCTGTTGTCTTTTTTGGTACTGTTCATTGCCTTGAAGTTGTTAGCCTTCATGGTAAGCGCGAACCGATAATTGGCAAAGTCAGAGGTATAGATCATACCATCGACGGTTGCTTTGTTTTTGGCAGAATCTTCAATATCAAAATTATCGAACCTGATCCCCTCATTATTTACAGCAATGGTTTCATCTTCTATATGATAGTAACCATTGAGCATGGTTAAATTGAAACTCGTTTGTTTAAAATGGAGGCCGCCGTTTACATTTAGTTTATTGGTAGTTCCCGATACAGCAAACTTGCCTGTTATAGCTCCCGAAGCATGCGAAATAGCGCCCATGGTGGCTCCTTCAAGGGAAGCCATGTTCAGGGTATCGAGCGAAAGTTTAAAATCGAAATCATTACCATTTACCGGTTTCAGATAAAAATTACCATTTATGTTGGCATGATTGCCGCGACCGGTTAAAACAACATCTGCGTTTATAATGTCGGGCGTGGTATTTCTTGCCTTTACCAGTATGTTACCAACAGTATCACGTTTGAAATTGAGATCGGTGATCTTTAAGTCGCCCGCAAACATGGGCTGTTTGGTAAGATTATACAGTGTTATTTCTCCGTCCAGCGTTCCATCGGCTGCCAGGGTATCGTTGGTTACAAAAGCTGCCAGGGTAGAAATTTGAAAACTGGTGAAACTGGCTTCTGCAGGTGCATTGAGCATATTGCCCTTGCTTTTTAAACTGAACTGTTGAAAATTACGGTTCAGCATAAAATTGTCAATACGTAAATCATTTGATGCTATATGTACCACGTTATTGGGAGCCACACTCCATTGCTGGTAATTGAGTATTAAACTATCGGACCTGAGACTGATATCATAGTCGCCGAATTTTGGCTGTTGTAGCAATCCTGCCAAAGCATATTTTAATTTACCCTCCCTGTCGTGGAAGCGGGTAACAAAATCCATTTTATCGTGGGCCGCTGTGGCATCCACGGAAAGAGCATAGATAGTATTGCCGCCAACTTTTAACTGTCCTATGGTAGTAGTGGCCACTAAGGCGCTGTCGCGAACACCGGCATTGAATTGCATATTATCGAGCGACATACCATCCATAGTGAGTACCGGCATGCTGGCATTCGCCTGCCAGCCGCTGTCGCTGGCAAAATGGGCGATGAAACGCAACGATTGAAACCGCTCCAGCGAAGGCATAGCTACTTTTAAGGCCGGATTATCATTAACAAACAAGGTTATTCTGAAGTTATAAGGTGCTACCTTGACTGTTTGTGCCGATGGCATTACAGAAAAATATGGCTGTACAGCCTGCATAAGAATATCGCCTATTTCAGATAATTTATATTTTCCCATCAAACGAACGCGGGCAACTTTACTTTGCAGCACGATACTGCTGCTATCGGCTTTATGTTTGGCTACCAGTTGAACAGTATCAAGTTCCAGGCGGTCCTTATCGGTTACCACCAATGAATTGGAGACATCTACCTTTCCTGTTAAACTATCGGGATTTACATCTGGCAGATCGGCCGTAATTCTTCCACGGTATATAAGCGTCTGTTCAGTTAAGTGCAGTGGTTTTGTTTTGATGCTATCCACCATAATATCGGCCTTAACAGCAGGATCTTTTATGGCGAGGTTCACCGATACACTACCGGCCAGCCGGATATTCGGATCGGCAATGTCGATGTTCCCCTGCGCCTGTTGATCTTTTATGGACCCGTCGAGAGAAATATTCTGATAATTATAGTGTTGGTATACGACAGACTGAACGTTCCCTTTTACAGTAGCATCGGCAGTTTGCTGGGTCAATCCCTTACCATGCACCTGTACAGTGGCAGATACCGACTGAAGGCTTGTATCTTTCATTATCGATCCCACCTGTACATCCTGTGCTTTAACCTGCATATTGTAAACGGCAGCTTTTGTGTTCTGATAATTTTGCATGCTGCCATTTAATGCTACATTTCCTGAAGAGGTTTGCACGTTTACATTGGTTTGCAGATTCTGCCCATTGCCTTTGGCAGTTCCTGTTATTCTTACTGTATTGGGAATTTCTATTTGAGAACGTATACTGTCGGGCAATAATTTCTCTGCATCAGCCCGGGTAGTTCGTATTTCATTAATACGTACATCACCATATACTTTATCGATAGAGGGCAAACCTACAACAGTACCAGCCACGTCAATTCTGGTATTATTCCAACCTTCAATCTGTAACACTTTTGCGGTAAGGTTGTCAACGCGGCCAGATATATCGGCATTTATCTTAAAAACAGTATTGGGATTGCTGAATGCGGGCTGTTGTTTTAAAGAAGGCATGAAATATAATATGTCGCGGTTGGAAATATAACAACCGGGTAGCTCCGCCTTAACCTGTAATTCGCTGATATTTTTTTGAACCCTTTCAAGAGAAGGATAATCGAGGTGTATGGTGTGCCTGATCTTTGTTCCTGGCGTTTGCACCAGCAGATCATCGGCATAAACTTTTTTACCGGTATACAAAAAATTGCCCTGGAATTTTTCCATAGCAAAACCGCTTTGTTCATTAAAGGCAATCTGATGCACGTTGGCGGCCATGGTATCCTGATCCATTAATATGTTATCTACCTGTAATGTTATATTATCTGCTTTTACATGGCCGTAATCAAATTGTTTCGGAAGACGTGGCTGGTTCTGATCATCATACTGGAAAGATGTTTTTTGAACGTTTACATTATTCACCAACACATACCATCCCTGATTTTGAACATCTTTCGTTTGTTCTTTGGCTTTTTCTTTTACCAGCTCTTTCGTTTCGGTTTTGCCCATTACTATTTTGGTGTCGGAGCCTGTTAACCGAACATCATCAATTACAATACGGCGATTATTTAAATCGGCTGTTTTAATTCGTGTATCTAACCCCGCCAGTTTTGCCTGTGTAAACAGGGCTGATACGTTATTGCGGTAGTCAACATCTATATTTTTAATATGGATCTGTCGCAGATTGATATTCGGCATCGCCGCCACCGTTGTATCATTTGTTGCAACATTTGCAGGGGTGAGCAGCGGTTTATATTGGTACAACCGGGCGGTTAACCCATCGAGATCAATGGTAGGAATATCATAGAGCTGTTTTTGAAGATCGAACGTTTTTATATGGGTATCGAAATGATGTAATTGAATAGTCCAGTCATTACCCGAAATGGTATCCTTGTATAAAAAGCGGATGTCATCGAGATATACATTATCGATGTTCATTTTCATGGAAGAGGTATCGGCAGGATTGGCCGGCTTTGGATTCTTCGAAGCAAAGGCGTCGATAATGAATTGAAAATTATAGGTGGTATCGGGAAGCAGGCGTTTTATTTTTGCAGTCATCTGTTGCAGCCTGATGTCGCCTATCTGTACTTCATTGTGCAGTAATTTAAACATGTTGATGTTGACCTTGATGCGGCCCCCATACAGCAGGGTATCTTTTGTTTTGTCTTCAAGATATATATTATCCAGTACTACAGAAGAAGGAAAGCCAATACGCAAACGGCCAATTTCGAATCGTGTGCCCAGTTTGTTCTGAACCCACGCCTGTACTTTTTTACGAGCGAGGTTTTGCACTGGTGGCGTTTGCACCAGTACAGCTATCAATAGTAGCCCTACAAAAACCCACAGGAGTACTTTAAGAGTTATTTTAGCAACTTTCTTCACATCAATGGCTTTAGCGTATGAGCTGATACAATAAAATATAAATACCTATGCCACCGGCAGCTCATAAATAAAATTAAATTAAAGTCAAGTGAATAGTTCAAACCGGTGTAGAAAAAAGTCTACGCGCCCCATATGCAATTAGCCTATATGAGATTCTCCTACTTCTTTTGCTTCATGCTTCACTATAAATACGGCAGTTTCAATTGGTTTTATACCGGTGCCATGCCTGATGGAGTATACCTTAGTAAATTCAGCGCCAAAGTACAGGATCAGTGAAGAATAGTATACCCATACCAGGATCACTATAATGGAACCGGCAGCGCCATAAGCCAACCCTACATTGGATTTCCCGATATATAAGCTAATCAGGAATTTACCACCCATGAATAATAAAGCGGTAAAAGCGGCTCCTATGAGAGAATCCTTCCATCGTATTTTAGCATCGGGCAGCACTTTAAAAATAATAGCAAACAAACAGGTTATGATCGCAAATATTAAAACCGTATTCAAAACATACACAGTAACGATCGTAATACTCTTAAAATACCTCTGAAGTTGCTCACTTAGCAATTCCAGTAAAGCATTAATAAGCAGAGATACCAGTAAAATAAAGCCACAGCTTATTACCAGGGAAAAAGAAATGAGGCGGTTAACAATAAATTTCAACCATCCCTTTTTAGGTTTAGCCCTTATAGACCATATATAGTTGATAGATCCCTGTATTTCAGTAAACACCCCTGTAGCGCCCAGGATCATTAAAACAACACCAATCACAGCGGCGATTACACTCTTCTGGTTTTGCTGAATATTCGCTATAATGTTTTGTATTTGTAAAGCAGCTGAGCTTCCTATGAGGGTTTTAATCTCATTATAGAGCCGTCCTTCTACTGCATCGCGGCCCAGGAAAATACCTGCGAAAGAAATAATAATGATGAGCGTTGGCCCTAACGCAAAAATGGTATAATACGACAGGGATGCACTGAGCTTAATGCAATTGTCGTTCAAAAACTCAGTAACAGATTCTTTAAAAATTTTCCAGGTATTTGCCATTATTCTAAAAATGAGCATACAAGGTGTACTCAAAAAAGAATGTTCCCCTTCTTATTTATGACAGAATAGCGTATTTATCGAAATCCTGAGCAATATTATCTACAAAATACCGACAAAACTGGTAGCTCAGGTCGCTGTGTTACTTTCACCTAAGGGTGGCAGTATATTTTTATTACATAAGTTATATTATAATCTAAAATTGTGGACTATGAGAAGTATACTTTATCTGATAGCGGTGATACTAATAATTGGTTGGATTCTGGGGTTCTTTGTATATAGTGCTGGTGGCCTTATACATATCTTAATAGTACTGGCAGTAATTTCTTTGATTTTGGGTTTAATGCGCAGCACATAGTTTTTCCTTCATATAGTAAGTTTCAATCAACGGGCTACAGAACAAAATCTGTAGCCCTTTTTCTGATAAATCTGAATATTATTCCAATAAGTCTAAAGAGCCACATATGAATGACGCCGGGTGGAACCCCAGAAGTAAAAAAGCCCTCCCGACATTTCATGCCGGGAAGGCTTTAATAAAGTTTGAGATGTGTGCTAAATCCAAATCAATTAATCAATTGCCTTTCACTACCTTCCTCTACATCAAGTATAAACTTGTATACCAGTGGATCGGCCCAATTTCCACAGCCATCGATCAAAGTTCCTTTAACGCCATCGGTCGTTTCTATTACATACAATACCGCACTATCTGCAGGGTCAGAAAAACCTTCAAACCTGAACGAGGTAACTACTCTAACGTCGCCAGGAGCATATAATTTGTGGGTACTAACAGATTCCAATCCTTCACGCGTTGCCTTAAAATCCTCCTTATAGCCATCATCTACCACTTTGCTTAAACACGACACCATACTTCTTATATATGGTGTGGCTCTGTTATAATCTGTCTTCATATTCCCTCTTTTAAAGGGGTTACTATAAAAATTTATTGCCACAGCAATTTTATAGTTTTAACACCAAAAAGAGTATTTAATTCCACACACGCATACCAATAAATACATATATAAGTCAAACAGTTGTACAAATAAACAGGCCAGTAAAATGTATTTACCGGCCTGTATTTCTGCTCTACAGTACTAAAGCCACTATCTTAACTTATATTTAAGTTGCATCAGCTTATCGCGATGCACTCTTATTTTGGGTAAGGCATCATTGATCCAGGCGCGAAAAGCAGGGTCAGTGATTGTGGTGGCAGCATCTTCCATTTCGGCAATTAATGTTTCATGTTCATCGAGCACATCGGCACACCACTTTTTATCAAATGCTGCAGGAGTATTGTTTTCTGTCATTTTTGATATCTTCTGCAGATCATTACCGGTTGCCGAATCGGATACATGAATATTGCGATTGGCTGCAATTTGCTTTAGCTGCTTCATCAGCGCCATATCATCTGACTGCAATAAAGCAGCCATCTTCTGAATCTCTTTATTATGAGATTTCATTTTTGCAGCTCTCGCCATTTCAATTTCCAGATAACCCGATGATACCATTTCTGCCACCATCTGTGTATTGTTTTCGCCGGAACGGACATTTTCCATTTTTGCGCTGTCTTCTTCGGTCATTACTGTATTTTCTTTGGCGATATGCCTGTTCATTCGATTGTTGTGGCAGGCAATAATCCACCAACTGATGAATACAGCAATTCCTATACACAGCTTACAATTCATGGCCGGTTTTAATAGTTATTTTACTATTTCATGAATGTCCCTGTACTTTTTGATCATATCATGTGAAGTCTTCAGCGAAGCCTTCTGACTGGCGATCAGTTGTCTGATGTCAGTTGGCAGGTAAGCGTCAGAGGCCAGCGCATCTTCATAAGCGCGTTGTGCAGCGTCTTCACCGTATTCGCATGAAGCCAGCAAAGCATGGCGGTCTTTACCGGTAAACATGTCTTTTATGTTCATCCATGCTCTGTATATTTTACCAGATGCTGTTGTACCTGTAGCTGGTTCTCCGCCTAATTTGGCTACTTCAGCGGTTAGCTCTGTAGCATATTGACGGCTTTCTTCAGCCATGCGGTTGAATATTGTTCTCAGATCTGCATCAACAAGCTTTGAATCTTCTGCAGCTCTTGTATAACCAGCAGTACGGTCATTATTGATTCTGATAAGATCGTTTAACACTTCAGTTATGTTTTCATTCTGTGCCATATATAATCCAGTTTTTAAGTTCACAAATAATCGACGCAATAATGATTTAAAAAATTATTCCTCTGCTGTTTTACAGCGTATTATAAATTTCAGTGGCAATTGTATGTGGAAGCGACTCTACACTTGAAGTATGTTATGGGCAGTTAGCAGCAGGCAATTCTGCTACATACTGCTTACTCGCTTTTTTACTACTGGCATGGTATTTTGCAACTTATACTATATATAACCGGGCTGATTAATCGTATTGAAACAAATGAAGGAACAAAGAGATTATTTCATCAATCTAATCTTTAACGATTATGGCCAAATACTCAAAAAAATCACAGAAAACGGTAGAAAGCGCTATGCACAGAAAGAAGAAAGGAACGTTGCGTAGCGGCAAGAGTGGTACAAAAGTTAAAAGCCGCAAACAGGCTATAGCTATTGGCTTATCAGAAGCCAGAAAGAAAGGCGCCAAAGTACCGGCACCTAAAAAGAAAAGCGCCAAAAAGAAAAGTGCTAAGAAAACCTCCCGAAAAAAGAGCGCTAAAAAATCATCTACCCGAAAAAAGTCAACACGTAAAAAATCAACTTCAAAATAAAGTCGGGAAGTCGGTAAAGTCGGAAAGTCCGAAAGACAGTCTCAGCAATATGAGTTTTTCTTTCGGACTTCCGGACTTTCCGACTTTACCGACTCTTTTGAAATAAAAAACCCGATGTAGAAACACCGGGAGTCCTTGGTTAAGGCCTGATTTGTAGCGTAAGTTTATAATAAGTTTTCTGTGTTCGCGATTTGTTAACCGGCTATTGGTTTTTCAATTCGTTTTAATATCAAGCCGGTTTCTATATATATTTAGTAAAAACTATGCCTAAAATTTTTAAACGGGGGCCTCGCAGATGTGTAGAAAAAAACACACAATTTACCTCCCCAAACACTTAATTTTTGTGGAAAGACTGTAGAATTTTCATCAAAATCCGCTCTTCAGCCGTCAGCCCCGAAACATCATCCGGCTCTTCCAGGTTTTCCAGTTCCCGCATATACTTATTCAGGCTGTTCTGTTCGTACAGCTCGATCAATCCGGGATGCACATAATATTTTTTACAAACGGTTCGGGTATTGCCCAACTTTAGACTAACTTCATCAAGCGCCGAAACTATTTTCTTTTTGGCTTCGGTAGCCGTCATGGCTTCGCCCATCGCATTTAGCGCCCGCAGCAGGTTTAATGAGCCTGCCCAGGTACGAAAATCTTTCGAAGTAAAATCTGTTCCCGCAGCTTCCCTAATATAACTGTTTATCATACCCGAATCGATAGTATGAGTTTCACCTTCACTATCGTAGTACTGAAATAATTCCTTGCCCGGTATTTCCTTACAGGTTTGTACAATGCGTGCAAGTCGTCTGCTTTTCAGATCTATCTTATGGCTAACGCCTTTCTTTCCCTTAAATGAGAACCTGATCTTATCACCGGTAATGGCCACATGGTTATCTTTTAAAGTAGTAAGACCATGCGAACCATATTCCTTTTCATAACCTTCATTGCCAATCCGAATGTAAGTACGCTCCATTAAGCTCACCACTGTTGCCATCACTTTTGAAGCGTTCAGTTCTTTTTGAGCCAGGTCTTTTTCAATCCTGCAACGTATAGCGGGCAGAGCTTTTCCAAACTCATACAAACGATGGAACTTGGTTTCATTGCGTAGTACAGTCCATAAAGGATGATAGCGATATTGCTTGCGCTTACGGGTATCGAGCCCTGTTGCCTGTATATGCCCGTTAGGAAGTGGGCAAATCCATACGGCCGTCCATGCCGGTGGAATAGCGAGACTGCGGATCCTTTTAATCTCCTCTTGTTTCCGCATTGGTTTGCCTTCATAGATATACATATATCCGCGGCCTTTTTTATACCGTAAAATGCCGGGCTGGCTGTCAGATACATATATCAGGTCGGCCAGAGAAGCCGCTTTTGCATAATCTCTGTAGATTTTTAAAAATTGCCTGTGTGATAATTTAGCCAGTTGCATAACCTACTCTTCTATAACCTTATTGCGCCTCTTTAATTTATGCATTTGTTCCGCTTCGTTCAGCGAATGCGAACTGCTGAGATCTTTTTCCTTTTCAGCAAGGTCGGCCAGTTTGATATAAAATTTTCTAACCTTTTCCAACTCTTCTTCAGTAAGATCCTCCACATCGATCAGTTGATTACTGGCGCGTTCATTACAGGCGATCAGTTCGTTTAACTTTATATGTATGGCAACGGTATCTTTATTCTGCGACTGCTGAATTATAAATACCATTAAAAAAGTTACGATAGTTGTTCCTGTATTGATAACCAGTTGCCAGGTGTCTGAAAACTTAAATATCGGTCCGGTAATACCCCATACTATTATAGTTAGTACTGCTATTATAAAAGCAAATGGAGATCCGGTGGCTTTGGTTGTTTTATTAGACATTCTTTGAAACAGCAGGGACATCCTGCGTCTCTGTCTTATTTTTATTGCTCGCATAATCTTTCGATTTTTTTGAGTGAGAACAGAACAGGGAATCTGAATTATGACTTATAAGCATGCACAATTCAGAAGAAGATTGAACAGGAAAAGCAATAAAAAAAAGTCAGGCCAGGAATGGCCCGACACCAGTAGACCTTAAAAAACCCCTAAATCTATAACCAGAACTAAAAACTTAAATCTCAAGCTCAAATATCAACCTTGCCTTTTCTTTATGGAATATGATATTTGTTCTTTGCGATTTTTATAATTATTTTTTGAATTTGTTAATTGATCTTTTTTGTGATCTTTTAGCTATTCTTCTTCCTCTTCTTCTTCGCCTTCCTCTTCTTCACTGGCCATTGTATTTGAATTATTCTCAGCGATAGATGTCAGTGTATCATCGGCTTCTTTTTCCTCCTCTAAAGTCTGTGATAACAGCTCTGCAACGTCTTCTCTGCCGATTGTTTTTGCCAGTTGAACCAATCCGCCATAGGTAGCTATTTCGTAGTGTTCAACTTTTTGCGCAGCCATAATCAGCGCTACATCGCGGGTAGCTGAACCATCTTCTGTATCTTCCATGATTGATTGAGCTTCAGCAACCAGCCCTTCCATAGCTTCGCACTTTTTTGCACGTGCTGTTTCGCCCAGCAGTTCAAATGCTTCTTCGAGCCGGCTTACATGTTCTTCGGTTACCGAGGTATGTTCCTCTATGGCGTTAGCCAGTTCTTCAGAAGTTGCTGCTTTTTGTAATTTTGGAAGTGCTTTCACAAGGTGTTTTTCAGCCCAATAAATATCCTTCAGCTCTTCTACAAAAAATTTCTCCAACATAGATTTAACGCTGCCCTTTTCGCTCATAGCCGATTTAGTGCCTTTGGTGCTTTTTCCAGTACTTGCTTTTTTCTTTGACCTCGTAGATCCTCTTTCCATAACGCGTTGTTTATAGTGATGAAAAAACTTATCGTTATTATTTTTATAAAAATCCAGTGCCACGATTAATCAGAGCTTTTTTTTCGGAGTGTAGAAAAACTTCTACGGCATTGTTGTAGCAACGCTTGACCCAATGCCCATTTATAAGTGGTATTCCTTTTGAAACTTTACCAGCTAAACAGAGATTATGAAGCCCACTGACTGCATACCTTTTTTACAACATAAGATCCAGGGAATAGGCAGTGCCTTATTATACAATGAAAGTTGCGGTGTTTTAAGATTCCCGACTACTATTGTTAGTATCCTTAAAGTGGATGAGGTGGCGAACATATGGTTCTTCACCAACCGGCCCGAACAACATTTACAGGAGTTTGACCGGGAGTTTCCTGTGCACATGCAACTTTATCGCAAAGGCAAGGGCTATTATCTTCAAATAACCGGTAAAGCCTATATTGTAAGCGATCCCGAAGAGTTAAACGGGTTGATCGGCCTGTCCGATGAAGTGAAAGCAAAAGCTTTTAAGGAAATGGTGCTTGTTAAAGTAAAAATAGGCAGTGCTGAATATTATGAATACCGGCCGCCTTTTGCCTACCAGAATAATTTAAAAGGGTTGTTTATCCGTTTCTATAACTGGTTGTTCAGCCCACCACCCCGCCAGGAGCCATATATATTTCAGCCGGCTCCGCGGTTGGGCTTTTGATCCTGAGGTTTCACCAGCGGTTATTCACGTTAAAGCCTTTCACGCTGTAAAGAAAAACCCCATAAAGCATAAGCCTTACAGGGTTTTTACATATGCACGCCGACTTAGGGAACTTATCATTGCGTTAACTGGTGCAATTGCTTTTTCTTGATGCTGCCAGGGGAGCAGCCGTGATACTTCTTAAATATATCAATGAAATTACTTACCTTCTCATAACCCATTATTTCAGCCGTCTCATTAACTGTGAGCGGACGTTGAAGTATCAGCTCCCTGGCCATTTCCATTTTCTTGTTGAGATAATATTCATATACACTCCGGCCATAGATCAGTTTGAAATACCTTTTTAGGGTGGATTCGCTCAGGGCTACCTTTTGGGCAATAAAGCTTAAGCGGGGTAATGTGTTCTGCAGATGCGATACCAGCATGGCTTCCGCCTCTTTTACTTTTTCATAATACAGGTCAATATGAGCCGCGCTTTTATCGGTTTCTTCGCGGGCTGTGCTATTCAGAAAATCCCTGATCATTGAAATAGATAACGAAAGCAAATTGGTAACATCCTTCTCTTTCTCATCCAACGAGTTAAACAACTTACTCACTATTGGATTGTTCCTGATCGAACAGGGCGCTGTTAGTACAGGGCTGCCGGCATCGTTTATCATCCCATCGTTAAAATAACGGGCAACATATATATAACCGGGCTGTTGCTTCAGCCAGTAGGAAGATATGGTAAAATCAATAAGTCGTACAGGCATATGCGGATGAATATGTATGGCGGCATTTACCCCATCAGGTACCAAAGCGAAACTCCTTTCGCTCAGTTTATTAAACTGCTGGTGCTCGTTAATGCTTTTCAATTCAACCGTTTCAGGTGAGAGTATACCCAATAAAGTAAACCCGTTATTGGCAATAAACATCGGCGATGCTTCCTTAACCAGCTCAACCGGTTTTGAAAAAACACAATCCCACATCCGAACATACAATCCTGCATCGAGATGCCACTTTTTAATGTGGCCGCGTCCTATAGCTCCGGAAAAACGCATAGCAGTATTTTCATCCTCTAACTGGGCGCCTGCCTCCAGCGAGAAATTTTTAAAATCTTCTTCATTGTCAAGCCGGAATAATGGTATTGAATAGGTTTTCATTGCTGCTGGTTTTAATAATGGTTAATCTACTTCCATGTTCTATTATTATAAACACCTATATGTGACATATGAATCCGGGAAAACCTTTCTATTTGCCTGTTTTAGCAAAAACACCTGAAGGCTGGTAAGCATTTTCCTGTACTGAAATAAGAAGAAATTCCTGTTATTGATAAATGTCAATTATTAGAAGCAAGGGTTATAACGTGATCAGCTAAGTGTTCTGTGGCCTGATCCGGGTATTCTTTGATTGAATATGGGTAAAAGAACCACAAAAGGGCTGCTACTTTTGCACTATTGAATCACTCGTTCGGATTACTCCAATATACCTTCTTTAAAAGTTTTTCTTTCGCGCAGAAGACTTCCTTTCGAATACCATCCTAACAGGTCTGTATTCACCAATATACTGATGTAAACCATGTTACCTGTGCACACGCATGCAACAGTTGTTGCGTGCTGTCATTTACCTCAATGTCAGTTAATTTAAACTTACTACCATGAAACCCCAAAACCTTTGTGTTTTTGCATTTGTATTGTTTTTATTGCACGCTACTACCGTTCACGCACATACTAGTAACAATATTAAGCCGGACAGCGGTGATGTTACTGCGGACTGGTATTCACAGGCGTTAAAAAGCATCAAATCGTATGAAGAAAAATTTTACGCATCTTCCAGGCACCCTTTTTCTGTTTCCACACTCAGCAAAACACCTGAATGGAGTACATCGGCTGATGGCGTTTTAAGCAACCTGCTCAGTACACAAATCAATTCTGCATTATATGGATATACAGTAACCGGACTGGGCGATGTAAATGGCGACGGATTTGGTGATGTAGCCATTAGTGCTCCCGGGTTGGCAGATATATTTTCAGGAAGCGGCACACTTGCTTCAGTAGGCGCTGTATTTGTATTTTATGGCTCTGCCTCGGGACTGTCGTCAACGCCCGCCAAAACGCTTCAACCTTCTACAGCAGTAACAGGCGCATTATTCGGACTTAGTGTAGATGCAGGTGACGTAAATGGCGATGGTGTTAATGATATTATTGTTGGCGCTCCGCTCGATTCGTATCAAACTACTGCTACCGGTTTGCTGGGACCTGTTTCAGTAAATGTTAAAGCCGGAAAAGTGTATGTATATCCGGGCGGTAGTCTGGCGTCTTCCAACCCCAGTAACTTTATTGAAATAAAATTGCAGGGCACCAATTTCTTCAGTACCGGTGTTTTGGGATTGCTGAATAATGTTTCAGTGAACGCACTGTTTGGATTTTCAGTGGCTGCTACCAACGACCTCGATGGCGATAACAAAGCCGACCTGATCATTGGTTCACCTGCATGGTTGGGAACAAGTGTTACCGCTGTACAAAACGGCGCTTCCTTTGTTTATTCTTCAAAAAATTTAACAAGCATTTCGCCCATCCAGTTACAAACACCATCTTCTTCCCTGCTGGGTTTGGTTTCATTTCCTTCGCTCACAGGCAGTGGTTTGTTATTCGGTTTTAGTGTAGATGGGGTAGGCGATTATAATAACGATGGATATCCTGATGTAGTGGTAGGCGCACCGGCAGGAATTGACCTGTCATCTTTATCGGGCATTTTTACCGGTCAGATTCTGAGCGGGTCTGCCTATATATATTATGGTAATGGTTCAGGTGTTAACAGTACTATCGGCGCCATGCTGAAACCATCAGCCGGCGGCCTGGTGGGCAATGCAGCGAACCTGTTCGGATATAAAGTAAAGGGTGTACGAAACACAGCCGGAAGCCGTAATGGCAATGTTGTTATTGGCGCACCGCTGGCTGGTTTGCTGCCCAATGTACTGGGACTTACTATTCAAACGGGCAATGTGCATGTATTTAAAAAGAAGAGCAGCTCACCCTCGGGTGCCGTTACCAGTGATCAGGTGCTGGAGTCACCCCGTTCATCAAGTCTGCTTCAAATATTAAATACACTTAATACGAATGTATTGTTTGGGGCTGCTATCGATAATGCATATGATGTGAATTGCGACGGCTACCCCGATCTGGTAGTGGGTGAGCCATTATCGTCGGGCGCTACACTGGCCCAGTTACAGGCGAATGCACTTGGCGGATCGGTATATGTATATATTGGTACCTCAACAGGTGGTTATGTACCCACACCGCAATCTACTATTTCATCCACCTCAGGTAATGAATTTCTTTCGGTAAATGCGGTTTCGCTGTTTGGCTACAGTGTGGCGGGTGCTCCCTATACAAGAGGTGTTACATCAACGCCACGCATATTGGCGGGTGCTCCTGCAGCCGCGCTTGATTTTAGTAGCGGCCTGCTGAATCTCGGTAACACACTAAGTGTATTATTTAATTTTACTACGGGTAATAATGGACCGGGCAAAGCATTTCTATTTGATCCAAAATTATGCACGGCCGCTGCCCCATTGCCCATAACCCTGCTTATGTTTAAGGGAAATGAACAGAAGGCTGACATCGATCTGTACTGGAAAGCCGGCGACGAAAATGATCTTGATCACTATGAACTGGAAAGAAGCACCAATGGAGGACAATACGAAACCGTTGCACTGATATTTCCCTGGGAAGATAAAAACCATACTGACTATTCATACTCCGACAAAAGCGTCACCCCGGGTATAAGCTACTATCGTTTGAAGATGGTCGAAAAAACCAGGGTATACACTTATTCGCAGATACTTACTTTCTCTGTGTCGGAATCTATTCGTGAAAAAATACTCGTTACACCTAACCCTGTTGTGAGCAATATAATTCGAATACAGTTTAATGATATAAGTGATAACTCTTACAATATTCAAATACGAAATGCAGGTGGCACGCTATTTATCGAGCAACCGGTTCATATTACCCGATACGGGCAAGTGCAATACCTCACGCGGACTGCCTCAATGACACCGGGCGTTTATTTTATAACTTTTTTTGAAAAAAATAATAATAAGGTCAGTTGTAAGAAGATCATAGTCCTCTAAGAAAAATTGAAAAAAAGGCTACCAAATCGGTAGCCTTTTTTATTTGTAATCAGATATACGATGATGCCTACTTGAATTTACTTCTCTTCTTTCTGTGTTTCGTTTATACCTCTTAGATATACTTCTGACTCTTTGGCAAAACGGGAAAAACCGGCAATTTTTAATCTGTCTGCGCCGTTAATGGCACGCATTTGGAATGTAAAACGACCTGTTGAAGCATTTGTACAAGTAGCGTAAATTTTTTCTCAAACTCTATTTAAAAACACCTTGGAGAGATGACAATGATTAAAGGCCTGAATCGCCGGTCATTCCTGCGCAATATGGGATTGGCCGCCGCAGCCGGAGCAGTAGCTTCATGTAATAAGATATTGCCTGGGTTAACTAATGCAACTAGTGCGACTAACACAACTGCAACTACCACAACAACATCAGCAACGAGCGATGCCCTCGCAAATCTTGGCAAGCTTCCAAAATGGAAAGGGTTCAATATAATGGATTTCTTTCAGCCCGATCCATGGTATGTAGGCACGCCTACATCTGAAGAATTCTTCAAGTGGATGGCCGACTGGGGTTTTGATTTTGTTCGTATTCCTGTAGCGTATCCTACCTATCTGGATATGGCAGCTTATCAGAATTACATTTCAGCCGATGACGTGTATAAGATCAGTGACGACAAAGCCAGCAAAATTGAACAAACTGTATACCTGGCGCAGAAATATGGTTTGCACGTAAGTTTGAACCTGCATCGTGCTCCCGGTTATTGTGTTAGTACCGGCTATCATGAGCCGTATAACTTGTGGACTGACCAACAGGCACAGGATGCGTTCAACACTCACTGGAGCTATTGGGCAAAGAAGTTTAAAAATGTATCAACCAGCAAGATCAGCTTCGACCTGGTGAACGAGCCCTGTTTACGTGCTGATGTTAACAACGCCAACTCTCAAACCGGTCCTGTTCCCGCACCCACTTATCATACCGTAGCAAAGGCCGTTACAGATGTTATCCGTAAAGAAAACCCGGCTTATTTTATTATTGCTGATGGTAACAACGGAGGAGCGAATGCAGTTCCCGAACTGGCCGACCTGAAAATTGGTCAAAGCTGCCGCGGATACTATCCTTTCGAGATCTCACATTATAAAGCGCCATGGGTATATCCTGATCCTGCTTACCAGCCAACACCATTGTGGCCTGGCACTGTAGGCGGTCAATATATGAGCCGTGCTATGCTGGAAGAGTATTACAAACCCTGGATCGATCTCGCAAAACAGGGAGTGGGTGTTCATTGCGGCGAATGCGGTGCATGGACTCAAACCCCGCATGATGTTTTTCTGGCGTGGTTTGGTGATGTACTGGATATACTGGGAAGCAACGGAATTGGATTTGCCTTGTGGAACTTCAATGGCGACTTTGGTATTCTCGACTCAAACCGTAGCGATGTGCAATACGAAGACTGGTATGGTCACAAGCTCGACCGTCAGTTGCTCACGATGCTGCAAAGCAAATAATTAATGACTGCCTATGCGTATAGCCTGTGGTTAAGGCCCGGGCTTTATGTATACGGACGGTATCTATTGACACAACCCTTTGGCTCACCTGGGATGAAGATTACTCTTTGATCCTGGGTGAAGCCGAAGGGTTATTTTTTTCCGGCCGCAATGGCTTGCAAATTGTATTGCATAACCAACTATGGCCGAAGAACAATTCTTTTATATAGAAAGCCTTAACGGTTTGTATGAAATGGTGCAGTCGCAAAAGGTTTTTCCCGATGCGAAATATTTTGTGGATTGCACACCCCGCACCGACCCCCAGGTGATTGTTTCAGAATTTGAAAAACTACAGCGTGAACCGGGCTTCGATTTGAACCTGTTTATAAATACACATTTCATTCTTCCGCCCGATGCCCCTTCTGATTATCTTTCAGCTAATAAGCCATTGCCACAGCATATTGAAGATCTGTGGACGGTATTAAAACGAACACCATCAGTTCAAACAAATCAGGGTACATTGATCCCTTTGCCACATGCGTATATTGTTCCCGGTGGCCGCTTCAGGGAAGTATTTTATTGGGACAGCTATTTTACCATGCTGGGTCTGCAGGTTTCGCGGCATATCGATCTTATCGAAAACATGACAGATAATTTTTCTTACCTGGCTCAACATATTGGTCATATACCCAATGGCAACAGAACTTATTTTTTATCTCGCTCACAACCGCCTTTTTTTTCACTGATGGTTGAACTGCTGGCCGAAGAAAAGGGAGAAGATATTCTGCTGAAGTATCTGCCTGCACTTGAAACAGAATATTCTTTCTGGATGGAAGGCGCCTTCCTGCTTAGTGAATCACAAAAAACGCACCGGCATGTAGTACTGATGCCCGATGGCAGTATACTAAACCGGTACTGGGATGATAAGGATACCGTTCGGCCTGAAGCATATTATGAAGAAACAAAGCTGGCCAACCGATCGGGCAAACCCGTGTATGATGTGTACCGGAATTTACGCGCCGCGTGTGAATCAGGCTGGGATTACTGTAGCCGCTGGTTGGCTGATGCACAGCAATGGGAAACTATTGAAACCATTAACATCGTTCCCGTTGATCTCAATTGCCTGCTATTGCATCTGGAAGAACTGTTGCTGAAAATATACACGCTGCAGCATAACGCCGATAAAATAACAATCCTGCAAACTGCCATCAACAAAAGATTTGCTGCCATACAGGAATACTGCTGGAATAAAACCTTTGGATTTTATTTCGACTATCACCACATGCAACAACGCCAAACAGGTAAATACAGTCTGGCAGCTGTATATCCTTTATTCTTCAAAATTGCTTCACCTGAACAGGCACAGCAGATTGCAACAATCATAGAAGAAAAATTCCTTTGTGAAGGTGGACTCGTAACTACATTATATAATACCGGTCAGCAGTGGGATGCACCTAATGGGTGGGCGCCACTTCAATGGCTTGCGTACAAAGGCTTACAACACTACGGTTTCGTTGAACTGGCTACCAAAATAAAAGACCGCTGGCTTAAAACCTGTGAAAAGGTATATAACGAAACCGGTAAGATGATGGAAAAATACAATGTGATGGACGTACAGTCTAAAGCAGGCGGCGGAAAATACCCCAACCAGGATGGTTTTGGCTGGACGAATGGGGTTTACCTGAAATTACTAAATGGTCAGTGAACGCTTACTTTCTGAACATTCGCTACCCATTCTTTTGCTATTACAAGTGCCATCTATTAGTCAAACAGGGATCAAACAGGGGTTAAACAGGGACCAAACAGGGACCAAACAGGGACCAAACAGGGACCAAACCCAGACCAAACGCACACCAAACCCAGAGCAAACTCAGAGATAATGCGTGTTTTATATGTGTACTCTCTCACTTTAATATGTGTCTTACTTTAGTTTGATAGCTCTGAATCTCCCGGCAGGCATACTTCATACCCGGTTAAACTCTCCAAAAAGCAACATTGTTTCATAATTGAGTTTCAGGCACTTACCTGTTTGAACACTAAGCCCCGAGATTATTGATAATTACCCACTTATCAAAAGCTAACAACCGTTCAACAACTCATTTCCGCACTTAGCCTTTTATTTTACCGCTCATAATACATACTTTACCGATTGGGAAATAAAAAACGCCACTCGAACCGGTTTTTCTAAATGAAATGTTAACACCCCTCTATCTTTGGTAGATCAAATCAAATAGGAGATACTTCTCCAAACAAAATGAATCACGCCATAGAGTCCCGGTTTATCATCTTCCGTCAAAGAGTAAAACCACCGGGCCAGTTTCAGATTTAAAATCTCAGTTAAGCGAGTTGTTGAGTTGATATAACTCATGCACCTACACTGCACAGTTACTGCAACCTTGATGCAGTATTGCATTGCTGTCTGTATTATCTATTGCTTTAATTAACAAACGATGAAATTAAAAATCTGGACAGGCCCACTGATAGTTGTAATAATTCTTTTAACGTTGCGACAGATGATAAACAATTTGATGCAGGATGAAAAACAACAGTCAGACATACACGCAGTAATAAAGCAGCCTTCGGCTTCCGCCGATTGGCGGATGAAGGCGATGCCGGTTTTAATTCTCCCTATGACCGGTACCCGGCTGCACACTGACACTCTGCCCTTCTGATTTTATCAGCAAAATAACAAGGCAGCAACAGCAAATGACATAACAGTATAACTGTTGTGGGTGACCATGCTTTATTCAACCGTAACGATCGTTACGCTGAATTTCTCCTCGAAAGAGGAGCAGGGAGCGTCTTGCACCTTATTAACTAACATAAACAAACAACTATGGCCAACTTAGGAAAAAAAATTCTGTCGGCATTTGTGGAGGTAACCGACGAAGACAAAAAAAAGGCTACAGAGCAACCGCCTTTACCGAAGGCAATGCCTGAAGCTACATTTAACTCCACAAAAACAACTACTAATAGTAGTTATGCTTCACCGGTCGGCAGCAAGTTCAAAGATTATTTTGAAAAGCTGTTCAGTGAAGCAAATATACCGGGCCCTGATTATTACGAGTTCAGTAAAATGATAGAAGTAATGCAGGCAATACCCGATGAGCACGTACGGTACATTACAGCTTATGCAGGCTTAAACGTACAGGGGCTTGATAAACAAAAACTTTTATCAACCGCTGCACAATACCTGCAGATCCTTGAAACCGACGCTGCCAACTTCCATAATTCTGTAGATGCAGCCTTGCAGGAAAAAGTGCACGAGAAGCAAAAAACGATGGAAGAAAAACAAAAGCGTATTCAGGAGTTAACACAGGAAATAAGCACCCTGCAAAACGAACTGATAACGCTGCAAAGCGAAATAAAAGAAAATGAAGAAAAAATTGAAGCCAACACGGGCGGTTATAAAAATGAAAGTGAGGCAATGAAAAACCGTATCGCTTCAGACATTGAAAAGATAAAACACTATATACAATAGAAAGAACCAAATAAGAAAACCAAAATAAGAATAAACAACAACAACCAATTTTAAACTTTTATCAAAATGATTAACCCGATTCAAAAAACAAAAACACCTGGCTGGTTCTCAGAACCAAAGAACATAGCCACCACTATTATAGGTATATCATTACTGGCCGGATTAACATACGGCTTTGTAACCTATGTGCTTCCCTGGCTCATAACTGTAACCTGGAATCTGATAAACCTTGTCATTGGCGGTGTGATCCTCGGCTTTTTGCTGATGATCGTTAGCAATAAAAAATTCTGGAGAGCTTTAAAATACTTCTCTGAATTTATCGCCAACTATACCATCGGTATTGCTATTGAACTGAACCCGTTCAGTATACTACAGGCCAAAATTGAGCAGGGTTATAAAGATCGTGATACATTATATCAGCAGGCAGCCAGATTAAAAGGCAAACAAAGCGAGCTGACAGATAAGCTGACTGATAAGGAAAAAGAGTTACAGCTTAACATACAGAAAGTAAAAATTCTGCAGACTGAACAGGGCGGCAACAGCCGGCAGATTGATCTGTATGCCAATAATGTATTGCGTTGCCGCGAGTACATAGACAATGTAACGCCTATAGTGGGCGACCTGAATAAGCTGATAAAGTTCGCTGATGCAGCTTATGAAGAAAGCGGTATCATGCTCGAAGATGCAAAGCTGGATCTGGAAGCCAAAAAAGATCTGTATTACTCGGTTACCACAGGTTTATCTGCCGTAACAAGCGCCATGAAGGCCTTCAAGGGTGATGATGAACTGAACCAGGATGCTGAAAAAGCGCTGGCTATACTGAAAGTACAGATCGGTGAAAAGATCGGCCACATTAAATCGGCCATCGATGTAACGTCGCGCTTTATGGATGATAAAGTACTTGAAGATAAAGCAAAATCGGCTCAGGCTATTGAACTGATCAATCAGTTTAACATGAGCAGCGATTTTAACTACACCAAAGATGCCCTGAATAAAAATCAGGACAATGGCAAACTGAAAGGAGTTAATCCTCCTGATCGCTACAGAGGTTTGTTAGACTAATCCCGAAGTCAGAAGTCTGACGTCGGAGGTCAGATAAACCACACTGAAATTTAAATAGCCAAATAGAATTGGTGCAGATGAACGGAGCGTCGCAACCGGTGTTCAACCGGAGCAATGCAGCCGAAAGCAAAATCCTTGTCTGAAAAAAACCAACAAACTAAAACCAAATTTCCAACAAACAAAGAACTGAGAACCTGTAACAAGGAGCTCAGTACTTATAAAACTTACAACTATGGCATTCAAAGTAAAACCCGCCGGAAAAGTATTAATCATTGCTGCAGTAGTAGCTGCAGGTATTTTAACAGTAAGATGGTATCAGAACCGTCCGAAAGATGTAACCGGATCAATTGAAGTAGGTAAGGTATCGTTACCCGATGCACCCAATGCTTCATTACAGGGCAACGCCGTTAAATTAGCATTGCCCGAAGATGCTCAGGCCGTAAATGGCGGTACCCAAATCACCTGGGAACGTATGGCCTGGAACGCTCAGTTCAGCGGTATGTATGCTAACGGTGGCGTACGTACTACCAAAGGTTCATTGTTCGACAAAGCGCACCTTGATGTTACTTATATACGTCAGGACGACTGTAACAAACAAATGGCCGACCTGGTAAAATTCGCGAATGATTATAAGAGTAATCCGAATACACCTGGTGTACTGATCAGCTTTATGGGTGACGGTATGCCGGCCTTCGTAACCTCTCTTGCAAAAGAGCTGGAACCTCTGGGCGCCGAATACCAGCCCATCATTATACCGGTTACACACGGTAAATCGAATGGTGAAGACCAGATCATGGGCCCCTTATCCTGGAAACAGGATCCTCACAACGCCATTGGTAAATGCGTAGCCGGTGTGCTTCGCGACGGTGACGTAAACATTCTGTTGAAATGGGCCGGTGACAACGGTATCAAAGTAAACCCCGATGAAACAACCTATGATGGTAATGCCATCAACTTAATTGCCGCCAACGACTTCCTTGATGCGCCTAATAAGTACATCACCGGCTATACCGAAAAAAGAAAGGTTATTGCTTCAGGTAAAACTACAGGTCGCGATACAACCGTTGGCGTAGACGCTGTTGCTACATGGACTCCCGGTGACGTTAATGTCGCCACTAAAAAAGGTGGTCTTGTAACCATCGCCAGCACCAGACAATATGCATCGCAAATGAGTGTGCAAACCATTGCCGTTAAGAAATGGGCTTATGATCACAGGACCGATATCGAGAACGTGATCGTTGCCCTTGCTCAGGCCGGTGACCAGGTACGTTCGTTTAATGAAGCCAAAGAATTTGCGGCTGAAGTAAGTGCGAAAGTATATCAGGAACAAAACGCCGCCTACTGGTTGAAGTATTTCAACGGGGTAGAAGATAAAGACATTCAGGGCCTGAAGGTGAACCTTGGTGGTTCTGCTGTATTCAACCTGAATGATATGGCCAATACCTATGGACTGGGTGACGATAAGGTAGACCGTTATAAAGCTGTATACAACACATTCGGTAACCTGATGGTGAAAATGTATCCTGCTATTATGCCCAGCTTTGTGCCTTACGAAAAAGCAGTGGACAAGTCATTCCTGTTCAGTGTGATTTCGAACCACCCCGAGCTGTTGCAGGGTAAGGCCATCGAAACAAAATATGCTGAACAGATCACCGATGCTGTTTCATCCAAATCGTACCACATTGAGTTTGAAACCGGCTCTGCCGCAATCAAATCTTCATCGTACCAGTTACTGGATGAAATTTTCGAATCGGCCGTTGTGGCTGAAGGTTTAAAGGTAGGTGTATACGGTCATACCGATAATAAAGGTAGCGATGATGTAAACATACCTCTTTCACAAAAACGTGCCGAGGCTGTTAAAGATTATCTGCTTCGCAAAGGTTTGAAAGAAAACCGTATCGAAGTGAAAGGTTACGGTTCACAAAAACCGATATCCGACAACAGCACCGAAGCCGGCAGAAGTAAAAACCGCCGTGTGGAAATTGTACTCGGTTCGTAATGGAACATTTTGACTATGCGAAGTCGCAAGACTTCGTATAGTCCATGGATAAAGGGCGGATGCTGAAAGGCGTCCGGCCCTTTCTTAAAGAAACCAGCTAATAAAACTATTATGAAACAACTTATTCAACCATTCGCAAAAGTGAGTAAGCAAACATTTATGATAATGATCGGCGCACAGGTGATCGTTACATTGTTGTTGTGGCACACGTTTTCGGATGGCTTAATTCCAAAGCCCTTAAAAGTAGCCGAAGCCTTCATTCATTTGCTGGGAACCAAACTACTTTTCGACAATGTACTGGTAAGCCTGTTGCTTACCCTGAAAGCCATGCTGTACTCGATTGTTATTACACTGGTATTTGCCTACTTGTCTGTAATACCATTCTTTAAAAGTATAGCCCGCTTTATTGTAAAATGCCGCTATCTGACCTTAACAGGTTTGATATTTATTTTCACCCTGTTAACGAAAGACGGCAGCGAATTAAAATTATCACTGCTGGTGTTTGGCATTGTGCCATTCTTTGTAACCTCTTTCCTTTCGGTGATATTGACTATTAACCCACAGGAGTATGAGCTCTGCAAAACACTAGGCTATAATAACTGGCAAACCCTGTACGAAGTAATTGTTATTGGTAAAGCCGATCAGGTATTTGAAATACTGCGCCAAAACTTTGCCATTTCATGGTTAATGATCACCATGGTAGAAGGCTTAAGTATGAGCGAAGGTGGTATCGGTACTTTACTGATCAAATACAATAAGTACAACGACCTTACGAATGTACTGGCATTACAGCTTGTAATTTTTGTAATCGGTTTGTGTTTTGACTATTTACTGGGATCAATGCGTTACTGGTTGTTCCCTTACAGCAAATTAAAAACAGGAGAAGTATCATGATCAATCATACGAAAGCGCAGATTTTATTACAGGTAAAAGATGTGCAACTTACATACGACCGGCCTATTCTGCGCGATATAAATTTTTGTATTAAAGACATCATTCGTCCGGGTGTATGTCAGGGACAGGTAGTTACTCTTATCGGACGAAGCGGTATAGGAAAAACACAGTTGTTTAAGTTATTGTCTGGTTTGCAAAAACCTACTTCGGGCCAAATTACCATTAACAACGGTCAACTGGTACAAGCCGGTGATATGGGTGTAATTTTCCAGAACTACTACCTGTTCGAATGGCGTTCGGTTTATCAGTCGCTGTTACTGGCTGCCCGTAAAAACAAATCGTTAAAGGGGCAGGAAAAACAGGCGATTGATCAGTTAGCCGAACAGTTCAATTTAACGAGCCATCTGCGTTTGTACCCTCAGCAATTATCGGGCGGCCAGAGGCAGCGTGTAAGCATTATGCAACAGATCCTTAAAGGATCAAATTTCATCTTACTGGATGAACCCTTTAGCGGACTGGACGTATGTATGCTTGATAAAGCGGTAGAATTGTTATTGCAGGTATCTCTGTCAGATGAACTGAAAACGCTCATCATTGTATCGCACGACATAGAAACAAGCGTAGCTATCAGTGATACGGTATTCATTTTAGGTAATGAGCCCGGCAAAGAAGGCGCTACCATTAAAAAAGAGATCGACCTGATCGAGCGCGATCTGGCATGGCAGAAGAATATCAAAAAAGAAAGAAAATTTTTGGATACGATAGATGAAATAAAAGCTTGTTTGTAATAAAGTCAGGAAGACCGGAAGTCCGAAAGTCCGAAAGAAAGCAATTTTTTCGGGCTTTTTTATCTTTCCGACTTCCGGACTTTTCCGACTTTCGGACTTCTCTTCTTTCAAAGCCCGATGCATTGTAACGTTCACAACCTGCACATCTTTAAAATTCACAGAAAAAAGTACGCTATCTGTTTTATGGCCTGCCGCCTTTACAATAAGCCAGTAATGACCTGCAGGCACTGTACGAAACAAATAAATACCATTTCGGTCGCTGGTCGTAGAACCGACACCAGAAATTTGTACAGACGCCTTACGTATTGGCGCATCGTCACTTTCGCTTGTAATAATTCCCATAACTCGAGCGGCAAAAGTAGTCTGGCAGCATAGCAGCGCTGCCAGGCATATAATTACATAAGGATAAAATTGCTTCATAGGTGGTTGATCGGGTATTTGGATTAGTTAATCTGCTGATTATTTATCGTCGTCGTCTTTGTCGTGTGAATTTTTAACGGGTTTAACAAAGGCTGCTCTAACAGGTGTAGGCATTACTGAGTTTTCGCCTTTAATAGCCTTCCAGGTGATCATATTCATTATCTGATCAGGGATCACATCTTCTTTTGAAAAATCGAGCCCTTTTGACAAAGCAGCCAGTTTGGTACCGGCGGGATTCATTTCATCGAGATCTACATTCGCAGGCAAACAGGTAAAGGCTGCTGCATCGGGTTGATCGTTAAAACAACGCCACATAGGCATAGCGGCGGCATCGTATTGTGTCATAGGTGGCATACCTAAGATCAATTCTATGGTGCGTAATACAGAGGAAGTGGTGTACATGGTATGATCTACAAAATGTCTTTTCACATATCCGCCTGCAACATAAGCTGGTGAGCGGTGTGCATCCACGTGATCAGGGCCGTTCTGCGCATCATCTTCGAGAATAAATACAACCGATTCTTTCCATACCGGGCTTTTGCTGAGATGCTCCATGAACATACCTACCGCCAGATCATTATCTGCTACATGGGCATTGGGCGATGGACGGCCTGCTGCCATTCCTTCTGTATGATCAGTTCCAAAGCGAATAGTCATTAACTGTGGTAAAGAATTGGAGGCAACTGACTCATCGAAATCTTTTTCCCATGCACGGTAACGCAGGGTATCTTTTATATGAAGGTTAAAACCGTCGAATGTTTTTACAAAATGATCTTTCAGTACGGGTATGGTAGCCGCTTTTCTGGTAGCAAATTCACCATAGGTACGAAAGCTAACACCTGAACTATTTGCCTGGTCCCAGATGTATTTTTTATTGAGTCTGGTAGCGTTTACTGCTCCCTCGCCACGGTTGCCATAACTGGTAGGCCAGTTTTTTTCCATATAATCGGTAGCGTAAGCGCCCATGCTCCAGTTATGTCCATCGGCACTTACTTCGCCATCAACATAAAAATTATCCAGCAGTACAAACTCTTTTGCCAGTGCATGCTGGTTAGGCGTAATCTTTTCGCCGAATAAAACCAGGTTGGGGTCACCATTTCCTTCTTTTATATCGCCCAGTACCTGATCGTAAGTACGATTTTCCTTGATGATATAAAACACATGCTTTATGGGTGATTTATCGCCAGACTTTTGAGGAACAGGATTGCCTGCAGCTATGCCTGTCACCTGAGTTTCCTGATCTTTATTATAAGGTGTATTGTGGTAAACAGCCTGTGCATATACTGATAGCTCTGCATCAGTGGGAACCGGAATAATGCTCATAGTGCCTGTTAATAATCCGGCAATGTATTGCACTGTTTTAGGCTGACTGCTATCACCTGTATGAATACCCACATGCTCTTTTTTGCCGTACGGGTTCGGTCCTCTGGGATTGGCAAAGGAAGAAAAACCTTTACCATTGGCGACATATAATTTCTTTCCAAGCGTGCGAACACAGGTAGGATACCAGCCGGTGGGAATATATCCTTTTGAAACGCTGTTGCCGGGTTTGCTTACATCAAATACTGCCAAACAGTTATTATCGGCATTGGCAATGTAGAGTGTTTTATTATCATCGCTCAGGGCTACACCATTGGTAGTTGAGCCGCTTAGCTGTGTAGGATAAAGCGCTGCATTTAAAGTTTCCAGCACTTTTTTTCCTTTAATATCAATGATAGATACGCTATTGTCGTTGGCATTGGCGACATACAAATAGCGACCGTTTTTTGAAAGGCACAAGTCATTCGGATTATCGCCTACCTGTACGCTGTCGGTTAAGGCGTTCTTTTTGGTATCGTATACAACCACTTTATCACCGCCCCACAAGGTGATATACAATTCTGTTTTATCGGGAGAAAGTGTACAGGTATATCCTTCAGCACTTAATGGCGCCTGCTGCACGATCTGGTGAGAAGAAAGATCAACTACATACAGGGTGTTATTTTCCTTGGTTACCACATACATCAGGTGCTGGTTATCATTCAGGGCAATACCTGTGGGAGAAATGCTTGCTTTAGGGAAAGCTGCGCCCAGTTTAAAAGTATCGGTAGTAACGAGTTTGTTATTGCGGATTGAATACTGCAAAATCCAGTTATCATCTCCGCCTGAGGCGTACAGGTATTTTTCATCGGCGCTGAAGGCTATACCGCCCCATGAGCGATGGATCACTACCTGATCTAACTGTTGGTCGTTTTTGGCGTCTATCAGTTGAATCGTCTGTGTGCTTTGACCGTTATTGGTAACGGCTGCGTAACGGCGCGTATTACTAATAGCAATATTCAGAGGCAAATCACCAAGAGGCAGGCTTTTACCGGCAGGCGTCAGCGACCAGCCATTAGGCAGGTGTACCCGTTTGCTTTCAAGAGCAGGGAGTTCCTGGCTATGGGCATCAATAACTACGGCCAGCAGCAATAGGGATAATACTTTTTTCATTAATCAACGTCTGATTATAAAGTAAAATAATTGTTGCGGCAAGCAGGTAGGCGCAGATGGGTTCTCGAGCCGGTGAAACTATAAAAAATACAATTCGTTAATGTATTAACAAATTGTAAATCGAGGCTACAAGATACAATGCAAAGGTATACTAAGGAAATTATTAGATGAAATCGTTTGCGCCATGGATAAAGTTAATTGAGTTACAGTCTCTTCAATCGGGAGCAGGACGCAGAAAAACGCAGCGTTCGCAAAGAAAAAAGCGGCGCCACAATTGTCATTGTGACACCGCTGATATTTTCTTCCGGATTTTCGTCCCGATAATTACCGTCACGATAGTTATCGGGGTCCGGACTATAAATTATAACCCTATTCTCCAGCCTAATTTAAACGCCACCCAGGTAGCGCTGCCATAGGGATCTTTTTTCGAAAAGCCCTCATAGGCAATACCTGCTTCGAGCGGGCCTAATTTAACGCCGGCGCCTACATCGCCTGTAAAAGGAGAAACAGAATTAATGCCTTTTGTCTTTAAATTAGACACGCCCGCATCTGCATGGATATAGATCAGATTCATGGGCAGGAAATAATGACGTAACCCCAATTTCATAGGCACCATGGTAAGGGTATTTGCTGTGGTTCCTTTTTTGGCCGCAAAAGCCGAATAACCAACAGTAGCGGTAATAAAAGTTTTACCAAGACCTATACCTGCGCCGCCTTCGGCTCCTGCCCCAAAATTGTAGGCATTTTTAAAGTCCTTATCTGTTGGAGTTAAATACTGACCATGTACAAAAATGAAAAATAACTTTTGAGCCTGTACACCGGAAAATAAACCGGTTATCATCAGAATAGCAAGGATCATTGAAATACGAATCGGAAGTTTCATTTGGATAGTGTATTTAAAAGGTGCTTGAAAAATTTATGCCATTAGTTAATAATCATCATATTAGTATAAATACGCATCCCACATTCACCATCCCCGGTATCGCAATTATTAACTTTTTTATAGGATTAATATTATGTCTCTTATCTGAATACTTGAAAAATATATTGGAATTTTAAGAATCTGTTTAGAATTAAACCAGCGTAGGGATTAAAGTACACTCTTTACCAGAGTGAAGGCATAGCTATACTGTAAACTGTTTATATATGCTCAAACTTTAAAACCTTGCAAATGAACTTCAACAAAGTGAACAACATTGCAGGATGGATGGTGTGTTTAATAGCCTGCACCGTATACCTGCTTACCATGGAACCAACTGCCAGTTTCTGGGACTGTGGAGAATTTATTTCAACGGCCTACACATTAGGGGTTCCGCATCCGCCCGGGGCGCCTTTATTTCTTCTGATCGCCCGTTTTTTTATTATTCTGTTTGGTAATGATCCGCATACTGCCGCCCGTGCAGTTAATACTATGAGCGCTTTGGCCAGCGGCTTTACCATATTGTTTTTGTTCTGGACCATCACTCACTTTGCCCGTAAGCTCATTCAAAGAAATGATGAACCGCTCAGCCGTCAATCTATTTTTCTTGTTATAAGCGCCGGTGCAGTTGGTGCGCTCGCCTATACTTTTTCTGACTCCTTCTGGTTTAGTGCTGTAGAAGGTGAAGTATATGCTATGTCATCCCTTTTCACTGCGCTGGTGTTTTGGGCCATATTAAAATGGGAACAGCAATTCGATAAACCGGGCGCCGATAAATGGCTCATCTTCATCTTTTATATGATGGGGCTTTCCATTGGCGTTCACCTGCTGAATCTGCTTACCATTCCGGCTATTATCATGGTATTCTATTTCAAACGCTTTAAAGTAACAAAGCGAAATACCATTATTGCATTGCTGGCAGGGGTCTTCATTTTTGGTATTGTTCAGCAAGGAATTATACAATACTCTATTAAACTCGCAAGCTGGTTTGATATCTATTTTGTAAATACTTTAGGCACTCCTTTTTTTGTTGGATTTGCCTTTTTCTTTTTACTGGTGGCTGCCGCTATTACATTAGGTATAAGGCTTGCTGCAAAAAGAAAATTGTATTATCTGAAACTTGCCCTATGGAGCCTTGCTTTTGTATTACTGGGTTATTCAACATACCTCACTACCATGGTGCGTTCTAATGCCAACCCGGGTGTGGATATGTACAATATCGATAATCCTATTAGTCTGGAAGGATATCTGGGTCGTGAAAAATATGGTGACTGGCCGGTTGTTTATGGCCCTGATTTTACAGAAAGAGCGCCCTATGTTAAAAACGGCGACGAATACACAAAAGGTAAGAACAAGTATGAAATAACCGGCATCAAATACAAACAAGACTGGGCCGGCGCTCCTTCAGCTCATTTCTTTCCACGCATGTACGATTCAGATAACGAACGTGGACAAGTAGATTGCTACCGCCAGTTCGCAGGACTTGATCAGAATGAAACGCCCACTATGAGCGATAACCTGAGATATTTTATGAAGTATCAGGCAGGCTGGATGTATATGCGTTATTTCATGTGGAATTTTGCCGGTAAACAAAACGACCTGCAGGGTTTTGGTAATCCGCGTGACAGTAATTTTATCAGTGGCATCGGTTTCGTTGATAATGCACTGTATGGCAATCAGGAAAAAATGCCCGATACCATTCGCTCAGCCAATAAATCATATAACCGGTTATATATGCTGCCGCTGTTGCTGGGTATTGCCGGACTGCTATTTCAGCTCAAGCGCAACCGTAAGGATCTTTTAGTGACCGGATTGCTGTTCTTCTGTACAGGTTTTGCCATTGTATTATATCTGAATCAGGCAGGTTATCAGCCGCGTGAACGTGATTATGCTTTTGTCGGTTCTTTCTATGCATTCGCCATCTGGATAGGGCTTGGGGTACTTTGGGTAAAACAGATGCTGGATAAAGTTGCCAAAAGCCCTGTTGCAGCTGGAGCAGCCGCTTCTCTTTGCTTACTGGCAGTACCGGTATTAATGGCGCAGCAGGAATGGGATGATCATGATCGCAGCCGTAAAACGCTGGCGCTTGATCTTGCCAAAAATTATCTGCAAAGCTGTCCACCCAATGCTATGTTATTTTCATTTGAAGATAATGATACCTATGCCCTTTGGTATGCTCAGGAAGTAGAAGGTATTCGTAAAGACGTACGCGTAGTGGTAAACACTTTACTGGGTACCGACTGGAGCATGGACCAGCTACGATATAAAGTAAATAAAAGTGCCCCGTTTAATTTATTGTTTACATCTGAACAAACAGCGGGAGACAGATTGAACGTAGTGTACTATTCAAAAATGCCGGGATTTGATGCCAACAAATACTACGATCTGAAGGATATACTTAAAAATGTAGTGGGCAGCGACAATCCGCAGTATACGAACGTGAGTGAAGATGGAGAAACATATCACTTATTTCCTGTTCAGAAATTCAGCGTTCCGGTAGATGTGAAAACAGTAGTTGAGAACGGAACGGTGCATGCAGGTGATAAGATTGTAAATGAACTGCATCTCGATCTGGCCAATAAAACTTATTTATTAAAGAATGACCTTGCCATGCTTGCTCTTATTGCAGGCAATGATTGGAAACGACCTATCTGTTTTACCAATACCGGCTCGTTGCGTGAACTGGGCCTGGAAAAATATACAAGGCTGCAAGGTTTATGTTACAGATTAGTACCTGTTGAAGCAGGCGCTGATGGGAGTGTAGATAATGAAGTGGCCTATAACACGATCATGAAACAATTTGGTTATGGGCATGCAAACAGAAAGAACGTTTATCTGGATGAGGAAAATCGCCGCCGCATGAATATCATCAAACTGGCGCATGCACAGGTAGCTATCAGTCTGGCGCAATCCGGTAAAAAAGAAGAAGCCCGACATATCTTAGAGCGGTACGACAGTCAGGTAAGCGATGCCAATATGCCTTATGGTATGACTACCAACCGGGGCAATCTGCATGATATATTTTCTGAACAATTTTTGGAAGCCTGTTATTTGTCTGATGATTTTTCACTGGCGAAAAAAGTAGCGGATTCAATTAAAAAAGATCTGCATCAGCAACTGGAGTATTATACCAGTTTGGGAGATCAAACCCAGGAACAAATGCTTAATAATGCCTGGTTATTACTTCAGGGAAAAGCGGGTGATCTGTCACCGAAACAGGCAGCCTTTGCGCAGGATATTATTTCGAGCTATCAGTTGTTACAACAACTTGAAAAATGGGAGAAGGAATTTCAGTCTCAGAAGGGACCTAAGTTAATGTAGTAAGTAATAGGTTTTAGGTAGTAAGTGAGGTTTCTTTCTTACTACCTAAAACCTATTACTTCATTTTCCGTAACACCACCTCCTTTCTTTTCATCCATCTACTTACTGGCGCCGGAACATAACTATTCTTTTTTGTTAATCCCGTCTTCTTACCAAAAAGATCACTTAGCTTTTGCAGTTGCTTTTTGTTTTTTGTATGTGAAAGCAATTGCTGCTGTTGTCTTTCCAGCTGATCATTGAATACCTCTATCCCTCTGTTAATTACACGTAATTCATCTTTATACCGCTTTTGTTTGCGATAAATGATCATTAATCTGTCGAACGGGAAGCTATCGGCAATTTCTCTTTTAATATTTTTTTCGTATGCTTTAATCGCCTGATCAAGATCTCCGCTGGCTTCTGCCATAGCGCCTGACTGATTGTTGACAGCCTCCTCAACCATATCGGTGCTTCGACTCATTAATATTCATGTATTTGAAACACTAATTAAAATTTACGTGCCAGCCGCAAATTGAGGCGTAGGCATAGAAATTGCACAACTAACAGGTGTTCTCAACACATCTATCTAACAATGAATGCCTTGCCACCCTTCGAAATTATTAACGATTTTTCTTAAGTAAAACAATGTAAAGCTTTTGAGTGTTGTTTTTTTAACCGTACCTGGGTTTCAAAACAAAAAAAATTATCTTATGAGCACACAAAAAACTATGAACAGAACAAAACAGGAAACGGAAATTCCACAGTTATTTAGAGTGGTTATACACGTAGGAAATCTGGAAGAAGCAGAAAAATTTTATGCTACATTACTAAATACAAAAGGTAAAAGGATTTCACCGGGCCGGCATCACTTTCAAACAGGCGGTATTACCCTCGCACTGTATGATGCTATAAAAGAAGCTCATTTTAAAAAGGGCCCTTTGCCGGAACATCTTTATTTTGCAGTCGATAACATGGAAGAGATACATGCACGTGCAGAAAAGATGGGTTGTTTGTCAACGGAAATGATCATGGATGAAAAAGCAGGCGATATTATTGATCGGCCCTGGGGAGAACGTTCATTTTATGTACAGGATCCGTATGGTAATGGTCTTTGCTTTGTTGACAGCAACAGTATAAATACCGGAAATGAATAAAGCCTTATAATTTGACTACAACTACACAAGCCAACAATCACACAAACGACGTAGTGCTCATAGGAGCTGGTATTATGAGCGCTACATTAGGCTTGCTGTTAAAACAGCTACAGCCTGATATTACTATTACTATTTTTGAAAGGCTCGATGTAGCCGCTGCTGAAAGCTCTGACGCCTGGAATAATGCAGGTACCGGTCATTCGGCTTTTTGTGAACTGAATTATACACCCGAAAAGCCCGATGGCAGTATCGAAACAGTCAAAGCAGTGAAAGTAGCCGAATCATTTGAAATTTCCCGGCAGTTCTGGTCGTACCTTGTACAGGAAAATTTACTCACTAATCCTGAAACATTTATTCGCCGCATTCCGCATATGAGTTTTGTAACCGGCGAAAAAGATGTGGCATATCTGAAGAAGCGGTACGATGCATTGCAACGCTATCCGTTATTTCATGGCATGATGTATTCCGACGACCGCAAACAGGTATCGGAATGGATACCATTGATGATGCAGGGTCGTAATCCTTCTGAGAAAGTAGCAGCCACCTGTATGAATAGGGGAACCGATGTAAATTTTGGCTCTCTCACGCAGTGCCTGCTTAACCGTTTAAAAGAAATGCCAGGCGTACAGATATTTTTCAATCACGAAGTACGTCATTTACATAAAACAGACAATGGCTGGAACATTGGTTTGAAAGATAAAGCCGTTGGCAAAAAGAAAACTATCGATACAAAGTTTGTTTTTATCGGTGCAGGTGGCGGATCATTGCCATTGCTGCTAAAATCGGGTATTCCCGAAGGAAAGACTTTTGGCGGCTTTCCTGTAAGCGGCCAATGGCTGCGATGTAAGAATCCTGAGGTGATTGAACAGCATTATGCAAAAGTATATGGTAAACCGCCTGTTGGTTCACCTCCTATGTCGGTACCGCATCTTGACGCCAGAATTATCAATGGCAAAAAAGCATTACTGTTTGGGCCTTATGCCGGTTTCTCTACCCGCTTTTTAAAAACAGGCTCACTGATGGACCTGTTTTTATCAATACGCCGTACGAACATATTACCTATGCTGGCAGCGGGCTTTCATAATATACCTCTTACAAGGTATCTTATAAGGCAGGTTCGACAAACTGATGAGGATAGGTTAGACGCCCTCAAAGAGTTTGTGCCAACTGCAAAGATGGAAGACTGGGAACTGGTTATTGCCGGTCAGCGTGTACAGGTGATTAAAAAAGATGAAGATGAAGGCGGCATCCTTGAATTTGGAACAGAAGTAGTAAGCTCTGCAGATGGTTCATTGGCAGCCTTGCTGGGTGCATCACCCGGAGCCTCAACAGCTGTATCTATTATGCTGAACCTGTTACAGAAATGCTTTCCTGCCAAAATGAGAAGTGGAGAGTGGTTGTCGAAACTGCAGCAAATGATCCCTTCTTATGGTTTATCACTGGCGCAGGACGCCCGCTTGTGCGAACAAATAAGAGCCTGGACAGATCAGGTATTACATCTTCCCGTAGATGCATATGCATAAAAAAATAAGCGCCCCGACAAATAGCGGGGCGCATTTCATAACCCTTCCGATTGAGATTCGCATTCACGAACCGTATTTTAAGCCCTGATTAATATCTGCTGAACCTGTAACGGCCGACATAATCTTTAGTGTAATTAGTTGCTACAAAGGAATTGGCATTTACCCGCACATCATCAAAGTACATGTCTACCACATCGCTTCCTGAATAGTTCGACACATGTATCGATAACGACTCGTGACTGTTGGTATAAAAGTTACCGTATTCATCGTAGTATCCGTCAGTTAAAGTTTCCATATTCCACGTACCATTAAGTGTGGTGCCGTTTTCAACATACTTTGCCTGACCGTTGTTATAAAAATAGAAGACACCGTTTTCAACGCCTGTGTTGACAGAGTACCATCCATAGGAATCTTTGTGTGCTGCATCTGTAAGAACCCATGAACCGGCAATAGAAGGTTTTATATCAATTATTACTTTTGAACATCCTGATAAGGAAGCTACAGCAATCAATAAAAAGGTTAAGCGTAAATATGGTTTCATAACCGGGTGTTTTTTAAAGTGAATAAAGAGTGGTCATCTCTTTGATGTTGCATTATTCCTACGGTTTACTCCAGGTTTAGAAACGAGATCTATTTAACAACAGGTTTTTATTTCTTTAACAATTGGAAATACTTCTTTAACATATTACTTTGCAGGGTCAATTCACACGTATGCGCAACAAATACATTCTTATTGCTGTATTCAGTCTGTTAACGGCCTGTTCAACGAAGTATAAAAACCCTCATATTGAAATACAGACCCAGTTTGGCGATATAGAAGTAGAGTTATATCCCGATCAGGCGCCTAAAACAGTAAAGGCTTTCCTTTCTTATGTAGACGCGGGTTATTATAAAAACAGCTCGTTTTATCGCGTTTTAAACAACGACAACCAACCTTCCAATGCGCCGAAAGCTGAACTGATACAAGGCGGCATTTATAAATCAAGACCGCGCATTCACGACACTCTCAGTGGCATACCACACGAAACCACACAGCAAACACATATTCTGCATAAAAACGGAACTATATCGCTGGCACGGCTAACACCGGGCACAGCAACCAGTGAATTCTTTATTTGTCTGGGCGATCAGCCGGGTTTTGATTATGGTGGTGAAAACAATCCCGACAAACAAGGCTATGCCGCCTTTGGTAAAGTTGTAAAAGGCATGGATGTGGTGCAGAAAATTTATAATCGTCCGGAAGATGAACAGTCTTTCGATCCTCCTGTTCCTATTTTTAATATCGTTCGGTTGTAAACGGCAATCGGCAGTCGTCAATCGGCAAATGATAAACATAGCAACCAGATCAGCAGCTTAAGAAGAAGGTATTCCCAAAATTGCTGATCATTAGTGGTTCTTCTATTAAGAAAAAAAATATCTCAAAAAATAAATAATAAAGCTTGCACTTATAAAAATTGCTTACCAACTTTACAAAGCACACAACGCACTTTGCTCCTCAACCTACGTTTAACCACCCATTAGAGTTTCCAATTCCTTACGCACATTAACCTTTCAGATCAACTCCGTATTCCGGGGTAATAATTTCTTATAACAATAGCCTTTGATCAGCCGGCAACACTGATCCGTCATTGTATTTTCTTAACTATAAATCTAACGTACCAAAATGAAAACTTTATTCCTGCTATTAGAACTGGCCTGCATTGTTATTACCAGCGTTGTCAGTGCTACATTATATCTCAAAGGCGAATACAATATTTCAAGCTTACTTATACTCACCTCTCTTGTTTCCCTTTCGTTATGGGTTAAATCGAATGGTTTTCTGGAAGATAAAAAAATAACAGAAGACACAACTGCACCGAAAGTGAGCTAAGGATTAACGCTGTTTACCTTTACCATTTAATCAATTACAGCATCGTGTACCGGGTTCCACGTATAGCGCGCGCTATACCGGAATCTCCTGTGTACAAACGTCTACAGAATGCGGCAATGGGCATTGGTGCAGGGTATATATTTTGCTGACCTGTACTAAAGAATTTTATGTTAGTAAAAATCAATCCATGTACACTTGTCATTGCATGTGTATTTCTGGTAGCAGCCTGTGAATCCAATCAAAATAATCAGATAAGAAAAGACGTAAGCGCCGGTAAAATTGACACGGTTACAAGCCAGAAAAAATTTACTGTGAGGCTACCGGAACCTTATGCCACCAGATCGGTTACAAATTATAGTGATGTAATCGGATGGTCGGGTAATAAAACGCCTGTTGCACCACAGGGATTTACAGTAACCAAATTTGCCGATGGTCTCGATAATCCCCGCTGGATCTATGTAGGCCCCAATGGCGACGTATTCATTGCAGAATCCAATACAGAAGTAGGTGGTATTAAAAAAGTGATAACAGAAGTTACCGGTAAAGCAAAATCGCAGAACCTTGGTAAAAGCGCCAACCGCATTACCATTTTGCGCGACGCTAACAAAGATGGCATTCCTGAAGTTCGACAAACTTTCTTAACGGGATTGAATCAACCCTTCGGTATGCTTATTATCGGTAATAAGTTTTATGTGGCCAATACCGATGGTATTGTTGTATATCCTTATCAGATTGGAGAAACACAAATTAAAGAGCCTGGTAAAAAGATATTGTCACTCCCTGCAGGCGGTTATAATAACCACTGGACAAGGAACATTATTACCAATAAAGACAGTTCAAAAATATTCGTTACAGTAGGATCAGGCAGTAATGTTGGTGAACATGGCATGGACCATGAAGAAGGCAGAGCCTGTATTCTTGAAATTAATCCCGATGGCTCCGGTAAGGTTACTTATGCAAGCGGACTTCGCAATCCTCAAGGTATGGGTTGGGCGCCGGGCACCAATACATTATGGACGGCAGTAAATGAGCGCGATGAATTAGGAGATGAACTTGTACCCGATTATATAACGAGTGTACAAAAAGACGGCTTTTACGGTTGGCCTTATTCTTATTTTGGTCAGCATACAGATCCACGTGTGAAAGAACAACGTGCCGACCTGGTTGAGAAAGCTATTGTACCTGATGTGCCTGTAGGCGCGCATACAGCTTCATTAGGGCTGGCTTTTGATGAACAGGATCAAATGCCCGGCAAATACAAAGGCGGCGCTTTTATTGGTCAGCATGGCTCATGGAACGCTTCGAAACTAACAGGCTATGATGTGGCCTTTGTGCCTTTTAAAAACGGTAAACCCACTGCCGGGATGGAACCCTTTTTAACCGGTTTTATTGCCGATTCATCAAATAAAAAAGTATACGGCCGGCCGGTAGGTGTTGCCTTTTCAAAAGACGG
>Ga0105239_10000747_pt1 | contig 46191 bp, 37 predicted proteins | sample KBSC44metaG_FD_92761 | JGI IMG/M metagenome (GOLD analysis project Ga0105239, IMG submission 92761) | Corn rhizosphere microbial communities from Kellogg Biological Station, Michigan, USA - KBS C4-4 metaG | ecosystem: Host-associated > Plants > Roots > Rhizosphere > Soil | place: Michigan, USA...
AGGTCCAGACGGCTTTCGCGTTCTCCAAGGCTCAGCACGCTCATCGCAGTAGCGTGCATTTCCGACTCCGCGAGGGATCGTTGATCCGCGGAGTACCCGCGGCAAGCCATGACTTCGTCCGTCGCGGCCGCGGACGCCTGGTCATCGTTTTTGTTTATGATGGAATCCGCCCAATAGAAGTTGATGTCCAAACAGTCCGTCGCTTCCCTGATCGTGGCCTGGGGCTGAATGCGGTTCAGCGTCTCCAGCAGCTTATCGCGGTCGTCCGTGAAATCCAGAATCACCTGACCGGACGTGGTGTAGATACCGGCGCGGCTGCCCGGTCCCAGTGCCTCCCTCAGATGGCGGTCGGCGGCGGCGCGCGCTGTCACCAGATCAGCCGCCTTCAAGTGGATGTCATCGAACACGTAGGCGATAAAGCGGTCGGGCACGGCGGCGGGTGGACGAGCCCCCGCGGTAGTTTCATTGCCTTTTTCGTCGAGGGCGGTGGCGATCACGGTCGGGATGAATGGAGCGGCGGGCTTCTCCACCGAGAACCTGGTGATCATCTGCAGCTTGCCCTTATCGAAGAGCTGGAAATCATCCTGTTTGAGTGTGCCGATAGCGTGGCCCTGGCCATCGCGCACGACCACGGGAACCAGCACCAGGTTCACGCGGCTGCTGAAGGTGACCGGGGCTTCGCGGGAACTGACTTCGCCGGCAGGCGCGGGGGCTGGGGCTTGCGCAGAACAGAACGCGGAGATGAGCCCGAGCTGTAATATTAGCCGCGTAAATTCGCCGGTTTCCTGGTTTATTGTAGCGAGCCTATTGTAGCGAGCTTATTGTAGCGCGATTTCCAGCCTTCCGACGGTTAGCCACGCGCTAAAATACTAGTATGATGCGTTTCCTCCTACTTGGTGTTGTCGCGCTCGGCAGCGCTTATGGAGCCGCTTGCGACCGGGCCTGCTTGAAGACCACGCTGGACCAGTATCTGACCGCTGTCGTGCAGCACAAGCCCGCGACCGCCCCTTTATCCGTCGGCTTCCGGCAAACGGAAAACGCGATGGTGCGGAGAATTGGCACGGGTCTGTGGGAGAGCACCAAGGCTCTGGGCAAGCTCCAACTCAGATATTTCGATCCGGTGAGCGGGCAGGCGGGCTATTTCGGAACGCTGGAAGAGGTGAGCGGTCCCGCCATCGTGACACTGCGGATGAAGGTGGAGGATCGCAAAATCACCGAGGCCGAGTGGGTGCTGGCGCGAAAGGGGGATCCAGGCCTGGGTCCGCTGGGCGGTGGTCAGGCAACAGCAGCCTACAACGATGTTCCCAATCTGCTGGCGCACGCGCCGGGCGAGCGCGTAGCTCCGAAAGCCGGACGGGTTTCCCGTACCGACCTGATCGCGATCACCAACAGTTATTGGGACGGGCTATCGGCGCATGATGGGAAGCTGATTCTCGCGCATCCCGGCTGCACGCGACTGGAGAACGGGACGCTTACGACGCAACGGTCGCTTCCAACGGGCGGCGAGACGGACTGCACCTCGGAGGGGGCCATGGCCAACATTTTCGCGGTGACAGCCCGGCGTTTTCCCGTCGTCGATGAAGAAGCCGGTGTGGTGCTTAGCCTGGTGCTTTTCGAGCGCAAGCCGGGCGTGGCGATGCGCCGCAATCTCTTGGCCGAGTGGTTTTTTATCGAGCAGGGCAAGATTCGTTCGATATACGCATCCATGTACTATCCCGATCCGGAGGCGATGGCTCCGAACTGGCCGCCTTATGACGGCAATTGGCCGGTGGCGCCGGCGGCGAAGTAAGAAGCCGCCTCAGTCCAGATTCGCTGCACCAGATCGCCGGCCCGGATCGGTTTCGCCATTGCGGCGGATTGACCGGCCCACACTTGCATACGATGGAAGTCGCCGGTAGCCGCACCGGCTTGTTTCATCGCGGCAGTCAGCCCTCGCTGGACCGGGTAGGGCGCGGGGGGAGGGGCGTTGTGCGACGCGGCCGCTTGCACATAGTTTGTGGCGATTGCGCGACCTAAACGTCCCGTGAAGGCCCGTGTGAGCATCGTCCCTTCGGCTTCGAGATTTGCGAGAGCATTGGCCCAGGCCGGATGCGTCTTTGCTTCAGGACACGGTAGAAATGCGGTGCCGAGCATGGCCGCGCTCGCGCCTAGCGTTAAGGCGGCGGCCACACCGCGGCCGTCGCCTATGCCGCCGGTCGCGATAATCGGCAGGTCGATGACATCGGCAAGTCGAGGTACGAGCGCGAACAAGCCGACTCCTTGACGCTCGGCCTGCGCCTGATCGAATGATCCGCGGTGGCCTCCGGCTTCATAGCCCTGGGCGATAATCGCATCCGCACCCGCATCGCGCGCGAGTTGTGCCTCGTGGATCGTGGTGGCGGTTGCGAACCAGGCGATATGGCGGTCCTTTAGGCGGGTTACGAAGGATGCGGGGAACACGCCCATGATCGAAGACACCGCTGTGGGCGCGAGCTCCAGGAACGTCTCACATTGAGCATCGAACTCCGGCGGAACTGTGTCGCCGGCAGACACTGGCACGGGCGGACCCCACGCTTCTAGAAACATCCTGACTTGTTCCTCAGCGGCTAAGTCTCGGACTGGCTTCGGATCGGGGATCCATAGGTTTAACTGAAAGGGACCGTTACTGCCGGATCGAAACTCCTGGACCCATGAGCGAATTCCCGCGGGCGGGGTGAGCAGCGCGCCCATCCCACCCATGCCTCCGGCTTTCGCCACAGCGATGGCCAAACTCGCTGGAGATGCACCGGCCATAGGAGCAAGTAAAATGGGGACCTTGAGTCCGTACGTATTGCAGAATGAATTGGCGCGATCGAGCGGACAAGATGTTGGGGTCGCCACATTCTCAATATAACCGCTGTGCGAAACCCTTAAGCCGCTCCTGGAGGTGAAAGAATGAACAAGAAGTACGCCGGATTACGTTTCGCTACGCCCGCACTTGAACCCTGATGCAATGCAGCTCCAGGGACACTGCCAGTAGAGTAGAGCAGGGCAGGCCCGAGTTAGTCTGGAGAGCCGACCTATTCCGGCGGCTCTTCCGGCAGATCGTCGATGCGATTTTCGAACCGAGTGTACTGGCCCAGGAACCGCAGAGGCACTGTCCCAATAGGGCCGTTGCGCTGCTTAGCGATGATCAGGTCGGCCAGACCTTTTACACTAAGGTCGTCCTTCTTATAGATTTCCTCGCGGTGGATGAAACCGACCAGGTCGGCGTCCTGCTCGATTGATCCGGAGTCGCGCAGATCGCTCAAGATCGGCTTATGATCGCCCGGCCGCTGCTCAGAGGCACGGCTCAATTGCGACAAAACTAAGAAAGGTACTTCCAGGTCCTTGGCCATCAGTTTCAGGCCGCGGGAAATAGCGGACACTTCCTGATTGCGGTTTTCGATGCGGCCCATGCTGCTCATTAGCTGAAGATAGTCGATGATCACCAGGCTCAGACCATGGGTGTTCTTCAACCGCCGCAGCTTGGAGTGGACGTCCATCAGGTTGACGCCGGCCGAATCGTCCATGAACAAAGGCGACTCGGTAATCTGCGCCAGCGCAAAATGCAGCTTGCGGCGTTCCTCCTCATTGAGATAGCCCGCACGAAACTTGTGCTGGTCGACGCGGGCGCCGGCGCATAGCAAACGCGTCAGCAAGCTGGCCGATGACATTTCGAGCGAGAACACCGCCACCGGTTTCTGCATCTGCGGATGCGTCGCGACGTGCTGGGCGATATTCAGCGCCAGAGCGGTTTTGCCCATGGAGGGGCGGGCAGCCAGGATAATCAGTTCGCCGGCGTGCAGGCCACCCGTCATCTCATCGAACTTCGCAAATCCTGTACTGAGGCCGCGCACCCGCTGGCTGGGATCGAGAAACGCGTTGGCGCCGCCGGGAAAGCTCTCGACGATGCTGGCCGGGGAAGACAATTGCTCGTTGGCGTTCGCTTCACTCAGCTTCAGCAGCGATTCTTCGGCCGAAGCCAGGATCTTATCGGGTTGCTCTTCGCCCAGCAGGCAGCGGTCGATGATCCTCTGCGAGCTGAAGATCAGCTTGCGCAGCGTGGCCTTGTCCTTGACGATGCGGACGTAGCTGTCGAGGTTGGCGATCTCCGGCAGTCCGTCGTCGAGAGACACCAGGTAACCCAGGCCGTCCACCGATTCGAGCTGGCCCTGCTTCATCAGCTCCTCGGCCAGGGTGACGCGGTCGATCCGCTCGCCGCGGCCGTACAGATCCCGCATGCGCCCATAGATGCGGCGGTGCTTCTCCAGGCTGAAATCTTCGGGCGATAAGGAGCCCGCTACCTGGAGGTAGACCGCGTCGTTCAGCAGGATAGAGCCGAGCACCAGCCGCTCAGTATCGACGCTTGCGGGCAGACCTTTCTCAAATGTCAGATCCGCGGTTGCCATCATTTTGGGGTGCCTCTTACATTAACCGGTTCGCCACACTCCGCCGAAGTTTTTTTTTGCCGTTCATCTTCTCGCACTTACGACGTGGAAAAACCTGTGGAAGATCGCTTGCGAACGGTGGACGCCAAACTACTGAGTGCAAAGCCGCGGCGGAGCGATTTCCACACACACTCTGGAAATCATTTTATCGCGATTTTGTTTTGGGGGCGGGACAACGCCTATTTCTTGGCGTCGTCGCTCTTGGAATCGTCCGCGGGCAAAGGTTCGATGACCGCCGTAGTGATCTTGTCCAGGCGCGGGAAGTTCTTTTCGAGGAACGCATTTCCCTGGTTCATGATCTCGCCCTGCAGGTTGGTGACCTGCTCGCCGTAGCCGGAATAGAGCATGTCGAGAATATCCAGGCCCTCGATCACTTCGCCAAAGGGTGCAAATCCCATGCTATCCAGGTAGGCATTGTCGACCTTGCTGATGAAAACCTGCACGCTGCGGCTATTTTTGTCGCCGGTGGAGGCGAACGTAATCATGCCGCGCTTGTTGGATTGAATGGCACGATCGTCGAACATGGTGTGCTCCATCCAGACGCGCGACAGTTCCGGCCGTGCAGGAATTCCGAACTGGGCGAACTGTTTGGTGGATCGAAAAAGGTAATTGTTATTGTAGAATCCGGCGCGAACCAGGTTATAGAAGCGGTCGGCGCCGATGGGCGCCCAACTCTTGTTGACGCGAATGACGATGGGCCCTTTGGTCGTGTTCAGCTTCACCAGATAGACTGGCGGCGCTTTGGCGTTAAGCGTGGCCGGGTTGAGCAGATTCGGTCCGGCGGCTTTGGACTTGGTGGCGGCCTTGGTGGCGGCTTTGGGTGCAGCGGCCTTGGGCGCAGCCTTGGTTTGCGCCACCGCCGTGGCGCACACGGCCAGAATCAGGATGAGGAAAAAGTTCTTCATAGCGAAGCCATTATTCTAACTCAGATTCCAAACGGTTCCGTCACAGTCTTCATCCACTCGTTGAAGGCAATCTTTTCGCCCTGGCGGTTGTGCCACCAGCCATCCGGCGTGAAACTGGTGTCGGGCGCGGCCACCACGATGAATTGCAGGTCCGGCGCCGCGGTGCGAAAGATCTTTCCGGCCCGGCGCGTGTGGTAATCGCTGGTGACCAGCAACACCTTGTGAGCGCCGAGCTGGCGCAGACGTTTGACGGCGTCGCGCGCTTCCTCTTGGGTAGAGCGAGCCTCGTTTTCAAAATGGATAAAGTACGACTCGGGATAGCCGGCCTTTACGGCAAAGGGAATCGCCAGATCGCACTCGTACTGTCCATAGATTCCGGAAGGGCCGCTGACCAGTATCTTTGAGACGTAGCCTTGACGGGCGAGCTGCGCGGCTTTCAGGATCCTGTGTCCGTCGCCGTCGCCCGCCAGCACTAGAGCCATGTCGGCCTTTTCCGGCGGATCGGCATTTACCAGATAGGAACCCATACCTGCCAGGACGGCGTTGTGGAAAATGAGGCCGAGTACGACGGCTGCTACCAGGACCAGCGCCAGGGCTTGGCCCGCGCGCTTCACGGGAATCGGCGCGCTATTCGTCGGACCCGCGCTGGTCACGCTGGTCACGCTGATCGAAGCGGCCAACGGATTTCAGGCGCTGGAACATGCGCTCGATTTCTTCCTCCTCTTCAGGCCGCAACAGAGGACGGTGTATGGCCGGCGGAGCCTGCTGATCGGATACCTTCGCTTTTCCGGTCTCCAGCGTTTTCGCGGGCTCCGCCGTTTTGCTACTCTCGATTTTTCCGACTTCACCCCAAGCCTGCTGGTAGGGAATCCCGTCCAGCAGGGCATTGCGCGAATAACGCCGGAGGTGACGCAGCAGGCTGTGGGAGGAATCCAGATCGCCCGCATACACCAGCAACACCCGGCTGTGGTCGGCAAGCGCCAGCGTAACCGCCAGAGGGGCGATCCAACCGGTCTGGTTCAGTTCGCGAATATCCCGCCACGGTATGATCCGGCGCCCAAGCCGGAGATGGGTCTCATGGATTTCAATGGCCGGTTGCCACAGAAGTGCGATCAACGCCACGGAAGTGATGCCGAAGAGCCCCGCGGCTATCCAGGTGGAAGGCCAGCGCAGGGCAGTCCAGATGGAAAAAATGGTTCCGCAGATTGCCAACAGCGCAAACAGGATGTAGCGCCTGGAAGGTCGATAGCCGGCGAGCGGGCCACTCACTCCTTCAGACTACCACTTCGGTTACGGAACGGAAACTGGGTTTGCGTGGTGGGGAAGGTTTTTGAGATGTGGTCGTGCCAAGTGAGGCTTTCCTCGTCGACTAGGGCCCAGACCAAGCCGAGGCCAGCCGACAGCAGGCTCAGTAGACTGGCAATCTGCCGAACGCCGCGCTGTTCGCGGTCGGGGCGCCGGCCGTCGAAATCCACCAGCCGCAATCCCGCGAAGCGCATCCCCGGCGAGTCGCCATCCGCCAGACACCACAGCGCCCTGTAGAACAACGAAATCACAGCGGTGACTCCGAGGATAAAGGACAGCGCCTGGCGATCCAGAGCCACTTGGCCGCCGGATACGAAAAAAATTGCCAGAAATACGCCTACCGCTACCAGAATCAGACTACCGTCTACGGCGGCCGCTACCAAACGGTGCGAGGGATCCGCCACCGGCGCATCGCAATCGATGCTCTCTCCCGGCTGGACGCGGACTTCGGCCGGCGAATCCTGAAAGCCGAGTGTCTGCTGGTGATCCGAGCGGCGATGCTGAGATCGCACATAGGTCGAGGGGCGGGTGGCCGTCCGCTTCTGGGGTGCACTGCGAGCCGGGTCGCGGTGATAGGGATGAAGCGGAGTCAGCGTCGGGATGGGGATGACGTTGCTGGCTTCAGACCCATCGCGAGACCCATTCGTAAACAACGAAGGCTGATAAACGGGAGTTTCGGTCGAAGGCGCAGGGACCGGGTCTTTCGCCGCAAAGGGATCCAGCCCAGGGAGAGGCTCCAGTGCCCGTGCAGTCGCGGCTGCAGCTCGCGTGTTGATCCGCACCGGGAAGGGGCCGGGACTCCCGCCATCCAGGCGCCGGCCGCAATGGACACACCGCTCCTCGGCCTGCTCGTTGACGGCGCGGCAGTGAGGGCAATGCATAAATCCTACGAACTCCTTAAGGCGCCGGCTGGACGCTTGGCGACCTTTTTGGCCTTGACTGTTCTGGCAACGCTCTGTTACGGTGGCGCTTGAGAGCTTTTATCCTTCGTAACATAATCCAGCGAATTTGTCACGGACTTTATCTGCTGGTAGTCACCGTTTTACTCACACCTCACACCACCTTACAAGCCCAAACCTACCGCCCCACGTTACCTCCCCCCCCGGTTCCGGTTCGGCCGGGTCCCAATCCCAATACGGCTGTCCGGCCGCCGAGGCCTACCGCCCCCGGGCCGGGCGAAACCGCAAAAACCTCAGCCGATCAGGAGGAATCCGATGGGAAGGTGCTGCATCTTCGCGGCCACGCCCGGGTAGAGACAGCGGATTCGGTGCTCACGGCCGACCAGATCGACTACGACCAGGAGACCCATGAGGCCGCGGCGAGTGGGAAAGTTCACTATGAAAGCTTCGTCCAAGGCGAGAAATTGAATTGTGACCGGGCGGAGTACAACACCGCGAGCAAGACCGGGAAATTCTACAACGTCAGTGGGACTTCGCCAGCTCGTGTCGAGTCCCGCCCCGGGCTTCTGACTACGCAGAATCCCTTTTACTTTAGTGGAGAATGGGCTGAAAAGACAGAGGATCGCTATCTCCTTCACAACGGTTTTCTGACCGATTGCCTGATCCCGGCGCCCTGGTGGCGGCTCACCGGGCCAACCTTCGATATCATGCCGGGCGATCGGGCCGTGTCCAAGGGATCCTGGTTCTATGTTAAAGAAGTTCCTATATTTTATACGCCGTACTTCTACAAATCATTAAAGAAGCAGCCGCGCCGCAGCGGCTTCCTGTTACCTAGCGTGGGGAACAGTTCCTTGCGCGGAAAGACCGTGGGGGTCGGTTACTTTTGGGCCATCAATCGCAGTTATGACTTGACGTATCGCGGCTTGTTCTATTCCCAGGCCGGGTTTGGGCATCAGGCTGATTTTCGCGGAGTGGTGAGTAAGAATACCTTTTTCGATGTCTCACTGTACGGCGTCACCGGTGAGCAGACACAGGCCGCCCCGAATCCTGCGGGAACGCAGCCGCCGCCCCAGCCCATAGTGATTTCGCCGGCAGGACTGGTGCTCTCAGTCGAGGGGAAATCGGATCTGGGCAAGGGATGGGAAGCGCGCGGCGAAATGAAGTATATCTCCTCCTTCCTTTTCCGGCAGCAGTTTACACAATCCTTCGACGAAGCTGTCTCTTCGGAGACGCATTCCGTGGGGTTCATCACCAAGCATTGGTCGGATTACGGCTTCAATCTGGTGGCCCAGCGGAACGTCAACTTTCAAAGCACGGCTCCCAACGATGAGATCGTGCTTCGTAAGCTGCCGGAAGTGCAGTTCACGGAACGGGAACACCAGATCCGGAAGCTGCCGGTATGGTTTTCGCTCGACAGCAGCTTCGGCCTGGAACGCCGGACGCAGCCCGCGTTTCAGACCCGCCAATCCGTGCAGCGCGTGAGTTTCGAGCCGCGCGTAATGACTGCCGCGCACTGGCACGGGTTCGACGTTGCCCCCAGCTTCGGCGTGCACGAGATCGCCTACGATTCCAGCATCACCAATAACCGGGTGAGCGGCGACAACCTGGAGCATTTCGCTCGCGATGTTGAGGTGGACATATCCGCACCGCCGTTGTCGCGGATTTTCGATGCGCCCCGATGGATGGGCCGCGGCAAAGGCTCCCGCCTCAAACACGTGATCGAGCCTCGAGTCACCTATCGCTATGTCACGGGCGTCGAGGATTTCAATAATGTCGTCCGCTTCGATGATACCGACATCCTGGCCGATACGCATGAGGTCGAGTTCTCGCTGGCCAATCGCCTGCTGGCCAAAGACAGCAACGGAACGGTTTCCGAGGTGCTCAGCTGGGAGCTCTGGTACAAGCGCTATCTGGATCCTACCTTCGGCGGAGCCGTGATCCCGGGCCAGCCCAACGTTCTGATGAGCACGCTGGACCTGACCGGCATCCCGTTTGTGGATAGGGCGCGCAACCAGTCGCCGGTGGTGAGCGTGCTTCGGTACCAATCGAACGTGAATTTGTCGTGGCGCGCCGATTATGATCCCGTCCAGGGCGGAGTTATCGACAGCGGAATCAGTGTCGACCGCCGGGTGAAGCAAGTGTTTGTTTCGCTAGGAGACTACCTGTTGAAGAGCAATCCTCTGCTGGCGTTTTCCGGCTCCAACCAGTTGCGCGGCCAGGTTACATATGGCGGCGATAACCGGCGCGGATGGAACTACGGGTTTAGCGCTTTTTACGATTACCGCCTGGGTGTGCTGCAGTTTGCGCAAAGCCAGGTGACGTACAACACGGATTGTTGCGGCTTCAGTGTGCAATACCGGCGGTTCGACTTCGGTACGCGCAACGAGAATCAGTTCCGGGTGGCGTTCGCGGTGTCCAATATCGGCAGCGTGGGAACCTTGCGCAAGCAGGACCGGATCTTCTAATCGTTCTTGGGGGTGGTACTCGCAGGCTTGGATTCGGTCTTGGTTTCGCTCTTACTCTCAGAGGATTTGGATTCGCTCGACTTGGATTCGCCTGATTTGGACTCGCCCGATTTGGACTCAGTCTTGGCCTTCGACGGGTCGCCGTCGGAGTCCTTTCTCGGAGAAGAAGATCCGCTCTTCGCGTAGTCGGTGGCGTACCAGCCGCTACCTTTGAGGCTGAATCCGGACAAGGATATCAGCCGCTCCACCGATCCGCCGCAGGCTTGGTGCACGGTCAGAGGCGCGTCGGCGAATTTCTGAATCACTTCGAACTTCTCGCCACACTTCGAGCATAGGTATTCGTACAGCGGCATAAACTCTACGTCGCGCTACGGAACGATGGACTTCAGCGCATTGTATCCGTGCTTCAGGATCTCATCGTCGCCGGGCTTGGGCGGCGCAACGGGAACAGCCCCAGTGGCCGGGTCGTCATCAGGCGCCACGATGGCCGTGGTCTCCGCTTGTAGCACGTTAGGCGTCACATGCACGTCCTGGATGGCCTTCCCGCTAGGCGTATAGTATTTGGCTATCGACAGAATCACGGCGCTGCCGTCGTCCATGGTGATGGCTTTGCGAACGGCGGCGTCTCCGTAAGTCGGCTCGCCCACCAGGGTGGCGCGTTTGGAATCCAGCAGCGCTCCCGCGGCGATCTCCGCGGCTCCCGCCGTTCCGCGATTCACCAGCACCACCAGCGGCAGCTTGGTGATGGCCTTGGAGGATACTGCGGGATGATCCTGGCGCGGGTATTTCTGTCCCTGGGTGTAGGAGATCAGACCCTTGTCCATGAATAAATTCGCCACCGCAATGCCTTCGTCGTCCGGTCCCAGCGCGCAATAGCGCAGATCCAGCATCAAGCGCTTGGCGCCCTGTTTTTCGAGGTCGGTAATCTTCTGGGCGATATCCTTGGCGCGGCCGCTTTGCAGCGTCGAAGTGGTAATCAATCCGACGGCATCGGGGCCTTGATCGGTGACCAGCTTCGCGCTCACCGGCGGATACACCAGCGGAGCCCGCACCAGAGTCATTTTTTGCGGATCCGCCTGGCGCGGCGTGAGCACGCTCATCTCAATCGAACTGCCCGGCGCACCTTGCAGCAGGATCTCGGCGAAAGCCAGAGGCATATCGCGAGTGGCGATATTGTTGATGGACTCGATGACGTCGTTGGTCGAAAGCCCGGCCTTCGCCGCGGCCGATCCGGGCAGCGCGTCCACTATGGTCAAATATCCCAAACGTCGCGCCAGAGTCAGCCCGACGTCGGCTTTGCCGGTGCCTTTTTCCTTCTGATATTGCTTATACTGATCGGCGTTAAGGTAGCTGGCGAACGGATCCAGCGATTCGAGCATCCCGGTGATGGCGCCGACCGTCACGGCCTTCATGTCGGGTTCCTCAACGTAGTCCTGTTTAATGTGGGAGAGAACGTCGGTATAAACCCCCAACTGGGTATAGGGTTGATCTCCAGCCGGAGCGCCCCGGCCCCGAACGGCTCCAAACAACAGCAAAACTACCAGGCATGTGGAGGATGCCACGACGGCGAACTTAAATCGACCATTCATAAATTTGAAGGGCCCACCTCTCAATCTTGAGCATAGCAGGTCAGAAATAACCGCAGGCTGGACCACCCGGTTGTCAAGGCAATCCGTCTGCGATATCCTATAGATTCCATGGCAAACACAGTATCCGCGCTGAAGCGCGTCCGAATGACCGAACGCCGGACGGGCGTCAACCGGACCCGCAAGACTCGTCTTCGTCACCAGATCCGCGCGATGCGCCGGCTCCTGGAATCGAAGGATGCCAAGGGTGCTACCGAACTCATCCCCAAGACCTTCTCCGTGATCGACCGGGCCGCGAAGTGGGGCATCATCAAGAAGAATACCGCGGCTCGCTACAAGAGCCGTCTGACCATCCGGCTTACGAAGCTCGCAAAAGCCTAGCGCGCAAAAGCCTAGCGCTTCGTTAAAGCGAAGACCATCGCTTCCATCAGAATGCGGTCGTCAGGGCGTGCGTCCCGAAGTCCGCGGTCCGTCTCGAACAACTGCTCTACAGCCAGCGCCAGGCGTTCTTTCGAAAATGCGTCCATGGTCTGCTCAATCTGACGAGCCCGTTCCGGCCACATGCGGGCGCCCAACTTACTGAAATGCGCCTGAATTTGCCCCGCGCCGCGAATACCTGCTTCGCGAGCCGCCAGGGCGGTCCGGAACTGCGTGGCCAGGAACGTCAGCGCCAAGGGCATGTATTCGCCCGAACGGGAAAGCGTATCCAGGATTTCCAGAGCGCGCGTCCGATCACCCCGGCCCAGCGCGGCGACTAGGACGAAAATCGTGCTCGACTGCGCATCCGGGACAAGGGCGGCAATGTCGTCGGCGGTGATCTTGCGCGTGGTGCCGGCGAACAGCCGCAGCTTTTCGATTTCCATGGCGATGCGCGAGGCGTCGCCGCCGGTGGCTTCGAGCAGCAGCGCCAATTCCGCCAGCCCCAGTTGGATGCCCGCCTCCCTGGCTAGCTTCTGAGCCAGGAACCGGGCGGCCTCCGGGGCATAAGGACGGAACTCGATCTTAGCTGGAATCGCGGCGAAGAATGCTTCCACTCGCTCCATGCGAGCCTTGTCTTCGCCTTCAAATTCGTAGCGGGAGCAGTCGATCACCAGCGTGACGTCCGGAGTCGGCTTCTTGAGATACGCGGCGAGAGCGGACTGACCGGTTTCGGCTTCGTCATCGCCATCACTGGCGGCCCGTCCCCGGGGCAGTATGGCCTCGGCGGCCGCTAACCAGATCAGGCGCCGCGAAGCGAACAGCGAAAGCGCGCGTGCATCGTCCAGCGCGGCAGCCAGCGGAATCTTGTCCAGATCGTGGCGGGTGAATCCGTTCTCGCGTTCGCCGCTTTCTTTATCCGGCAGGACAGCGTCAAGCAGCGCGCGGCGGCAGCGGGTTCGCCCGAATGCTTCCGGGCCGAGGAACAAATACGCCGGTTCCGGACCATTCTTCGCCAGCCTCGCCAGAAACTGTTCCGGACTCATTCAAAAGTTCTCAAGAACAGCGCTGATGATGGAACGGGCTACCTGCTGTCCCGCGCGCTTCAGCGCGGGATCGCTTTCCTCGAAGTACTGGGTGGCATCCGGGCTGATCTGATAAGTTTCGCGCACGTCAAAGTTGGGCCGGTTGAACAGGACTTTACCGGTGGAGCGCTCCGTAAGGCTGACGGAGAGCGTCACATGGATCTCGGCGAAGGCGGCGCGGCCATTGGCTGGGTCGAAAATGGTAGGGAAAGCGGAATAGTTGATGACCGTCCCGCGCAGCACTGCGTCCGCGGTATTGGGATCGGAAACCACGCGGTAGCGCGTGCGGGTCAGGAATTCGCGGGAGATGGCCTCCGGAAGCTGGTCCGTCAACTTGTAGCGCGTCGTCAGATTGTTGAAGGCCGGAACGGAGACGGTGCGGATGGTCTTCGGCAAGACCGTGTCCGTGGCCGCGAATCTATACCCACAACAGGTCAAAACCAGTAGAAAAGAAACAGCCAGATATTTCACAGCGTTTCCTTGGCCACCGCCACGGCATTTTCCGCCGCCAGACGCAAATTATCCGAGGCCAGCCAGAACCAGGATGCACGCGGCTGATTGTGATCGACGGAGATGGCGCCCACGCTTAATCCGCTCTGCCCGGCCATGCCCACGTTGGAAGGCGGCTCGTCTGTGCGGACGTCGAGTCCGGATTCGGCCAGAACCTTCGCCAGCGCATCGGCGTCTGGGTTTTCTTCAAACTCGACCCACGCCGACATGCTGTGGCCGTGAAACACCGGCGCCTGAATCACGCGCAGCGAGGGCATGGGGATGCCGGGCCATGAGGTGAGCAGCGATGCCAGATGCTTTTCCACCCGCTGCTCGATTCCTTCCAGCGGTTCCAGCGCCTCCTCGCCATAGCGCGCCAGCATATTGAACGCCAATTGTGTGTCGAACACGTCCGTTTTCAGCTTCTGGAAGGACAGCACGCCCACGGTCTGCTGCTGAAGTTCATCAAGACCGCGCTGGCCGCGTTCGCTGGCCGGCTCGAACACGTGAATCACCGATCGGCGGATCGTCGCGGCTTTGGACACTCGTCCCAGAAGCATCGCCAGAGCAATGGCTGCCGGATGCGCGATCACCTGTATCGGCGAATCCGATTTTTGCGGTGAGGGATCGGCCGAAGGTGCGCGCAGCCGCGCTTCAGGCTGCTCCTCCAGTCCACCGGCCAGATCAATCAGCCGCGGCCCTCCCTTGGGATTCACCTTGAGAGCCCGGCGGCTGGATGCCGGCGATCCGGCCAGAAACGCGACCGAAGCGCCCGCCAGACTCTCGGACGAAAGCGGCGCCATAACGATGGGTTCGTCGTCTTCCGCGGCAAGCTTAGCAGTGCCATCACCGGACGCGGAGATCAGTTGCACGCGCGGAGCGGGTTTGCTTTCACTGAGGACTTCGCGCAGCTCCTTGGCCAGCAGCGTGTCGCCACCCACCAGCGCGATCAGCGGACGCTCGGTCAGATTAGCCAACTTGATGCTCCGGTTCCTGATGCGCATGACGGAAGCGGCGGCGCAGGATGCCTCCCGCACGGAGCACAATGCCGCTCATTACATAGCACAGCGACATCCCCAGTAACATTGGCTGGGACAAGCTCCAGATGAGGTAGATCACAATACTCAGCACCACAAAGGTCAGGGGCGATCGGGGACGCATCAGGCCGAGGTCCTTGAAGCTGGGGTAGCGCCAGGTACTGACCATGAGGAACGAGAGCAGTCCAAGCAGGGCCAGCCAGGCGGTCGAGAAAAGCCACCAGTCCAGGGGGCCGGCGTCGACGAAAGCGTAGACCACACTGGCCACCATGCCGGCCGCCGCCGGAATCGGCATGCCCACGAAATACTTGCGATCCGCACGGCCGGGATTCTTCGGCACAGGATTGGTTTGCACGTTAAAACGCGCCAGGCGCATCGCTCCACACAGCAGAAACAGGAAGGCGCAAAAATAGCCGGCGCGATGCAGGTGCTCGACCGTAAGGGGAGCGGGAGGGGAACTGGCGAATTCGATTCCCCAGGCATAAGCCAGAACGGCCGGAGCGATGCCAAAACTGATCACGTCTGCCAGGGAATCCATTTCGCGGCCGAAATCGCTAACGGTTTTAGTAAGGCGCGCGATGCGCCCGTCCAGGCCGTCGAGGAAAACGGCCACTCCGATAGCGATCGCCGCTGCGCGAAAATGCCCGTTCGCGGCCGCGGAAGCCTGGGCGCTCACCTGGGCGTTTAAAATCGCGCCGCGGAACGCCTCCATGATGGAGTAAAAGCCCAGGAAGACGTTGCCCGCGGTAAATAACGTCGGTAAGGCGTATGCCGCACGCCGGGGGCTTCTATCGGGCGAGCGGGGATCGATCAGCCGTTCCTGCAACCGCAATCGTTTCACGCCACTCATAGGGCCTCCGTTGCCGCTGTCTCGCGCATGCGCGCGATAACGCTCGAACCCGCGCTCACGCGATCTCCGGCCCGTACCTCGATCGCCCATTCCGGGCCTAAATATACATCGACGCGCGACCCAAACTTGATGAGCCCGATACGCTCGCCGGCATCCAGAACGTCACCCGGTTTTTTGTAACAAATGATGCGGCGTGCGATCAGTCCGGCGATTTGCCTGAACATGACACTGGTAGGAACGCCCCCCACGACACCCGCCACGGTGAGCGCGTTTTGTTCGTTTGCATCGCTGGCTTCGTCTTTGTTGGCGGCCAGAAACTTGCCTTTTTTATAACTGACGCAGGAAACTTTGCCGGGAATCGGAGTGCGATTGACGTGCACGTCGAAGATGTTGAGAAAAATGCTGATGCGGCTCGAGCCCGATGGCATGGGCCGGATCGCGACCACTTTACCGTCCGCCGGCGACACGGCCACGGGTCCGGGCGGCACCTGACGCTCCGGATCGCGAAAGAAATTCAGGCAGAAAGCGGCCAGGATGTAGAAAGGCAGGGCATAAGGCCATCCCAGCAGGTACGTGGCGACGGCCGCGCCTACCAGCAAACCGCCCGCGTAGTTATAGCCGTAGGACAGCATCCTACGTCTATTGTCGCATTGGGAGAAGGTGAAAGCCGCTAGCCGGCTTTCTGATCGTCATCTAGCCGGCCGCTTCCAGCACAATGCGGACATTTGCCGGTCCCGGAGCAGTTGAAGCACTGCCCTCCATTGCCGGTGCCCTTGCACTCGGTGCATTCACCGCTTGCGTGGCAGACGTTACACTTGGCGTTTGTTTCGGTCACAATTTCCTTCTGACGCTGAGCGCCGGTCTAATTGTGACAGGTTAAGTCCCACATGATTGATGACCAGCACCTGCATGGTGCTTTTGCAACTCCAGGCCGGGCTGCTCGTTGACCGCATCCGGAAGCCAGCTGCCAACGTCCGATATACGTTCCAAGCGGATGAAGATTTCATTTCGCTGATCCGAATGGCAGCGAGGCTCGCCGTCTGGAGCGAATAAGTGTGTCCGAAAACGAGCGAATTAGCGGCTGATGACGGGGTAGCTATTTGTGGGTCGCCAGAACGCCGGCGCTGGGAATGTTGACCCTTGTGGGAGGCTGCTTGAGCGTCGCCGAAAAGGATGTCGCCCCGCTGGATGTGCGCACCCAAACGGTCTGCGAGGCGCTCTTGGCGAACTGAATCTCCACTGGAATATCCACGGAAAAATTATCGTCGACGGAGCTTTGTTCGACGGTCCCCGAGATTTTCCAGGAGAGCGCTTTGCCCTTGACGGAATATTTTACGCGGAGGGTCGGGATGCCGGTGGAGTACACCCAGTTATCGAAGAACGCCTCCATCGATTCCTGGGAGACTCCCGGCGGAACTGATTTTTTGACCAAATCGAGCAAGTCCGCCGTTCCGGCCGCGCGAAACTCATATTGCCGCCGTAGTCCGGCCAGGACCTTGAGAAAACGTTCGGTCCCCATCCGCTTGCGCAGCATGTGCAAAATCCAAGCGCCCTTCTCGTACGTGATGACCCGGTACGCCTCCGTGCTGGGAGACGCTTCCAGGCGATAACCCCAGGTGATGGGCCCGGCCGATTCCACGGTCTGGCCGTCTTCTCCCGTTTTGAGCAGGTCGGTTTCAAAGTCCGCCATCACATCTTCCAGTGCTTTGGACCCTTTTTTCTTTTCCAGCCACAGCAGCGCGGAATAATGGGCCAGCGCTTCGAGCAGCCATTCGTCCTGATAGCTCCTGGGAAGAACGACGTTACCCCACCACTGGTGCGCGACTTCGTGGGCCACCATCAGATCGGAAAAAAACGTCTGTAGCGTAGCGTTGCGCGCCTCCACGGGCCGCTCATCGGGATCCAAATAGGCCAGTGTGGATAAATACACCAGTCCGGGGAATCCCTGCCCGAAAGTGCCCGGGATCGGAGACACGGTCAGGGCTTTCAGCGGAGGAGGCCCGAAGAGTCCGGAAAAATACTGGAAGCACGCCGATACATCCCTGGCGACCGTATTCAGCCGCGCCAGCGGATCCGGTGACGGCAGGTTTTGAGTGTAGGTGGTCGACTCGTGGCGCGGCGGAGTGCGCGGACCAGTAGGGACCACCCGTGTAATGGTGGTGGTCTTGGGAACCGGCACCAGCGCAGGATCCAGACTGCGATTGCCGAAAACATCCACGGTGAGGCCGCCGGCGGCGACCGAGATCTTCTGGTAGTCGCCCAGGTTGAATCCGGCCACACGAATGGGCACCGGAGTGCGACGTTCCGTGACGCGCTGTTCGCCATCGATGGTATCCGCCACGATGTCGCCCGGAGTAACCAGCGTGAGACGGCGGGGATAGCGGAACACCAGGTCGTAATCCGCGAAATCCGAACCGCTGCGGGGATACCAGTTGGAACGCGCGCCAACGGAATACACTCCGTTACCGGGGCTGGTGATGACCGCACCCGCATGCTCGAATTCGATTTGATGCACGCTGCCGGGCGCCAGAAAATCCGGTGTCGCCAGGAGAAAAACGTCGTTCTCATCGGCCCGCAGCGCGCGGCTGCGAGTGGACTCGCTGATCAGCAGCTCCGCGGGCCGGCCGTCCACCCTCGCGGCGGTGACCTGCTCGGCCCGCGATAACTCGAAAGCGAACGCCCGCAGCGGATGGGAGCCGACCTTCAGAGTGGCGCGCGTGACTGCCCGCAGGCGCAGATTTTCATCGAGCGTGGCATCGATTCCGAATTTGGTCAGCGAAAACAGCTGCTCGCGAGGCGCGGCTGAGCCGGAGCGGAAACGCCGCGCGGTAAACCTGGTCCAGACGTCATAGACCACGCGCTGATTACGCTCCATCATCTGGCCGACCACGATCTGTTCCGCCGCGGCGGGATCGTAAATCACGTCGAAATTGCCGAGCGTTTTGCCGGCCAGAGCGGTTAACAGGAGTCCGTCCGTGCGGCTCGGAGTGAGCAGATCGCCTGCGATGCGCGGGGCGAAGCTGTCGAGGACATTCGAGACCACCGACGTCCATTGTTCGGCCAGCAGCGGCGCCATCTCCGGAGTCTTGTGTCCCGAGCCTTTCTCGATGCTCTCGAGAAGCGACCGCCCGGTATCGTCGGTGAAGATCAGCAAAGCCCGGGTAAAGTGCTCGTCAAGATTGGGGGATCGAGTGAAGCGCGCCAGCGATTGCCGTTCGCCGCGCTGAGGCGGAAGCAGCAGGACCTCGCCGTCGCCTCCTTCGACATCGGCGACGAAAACCGCGGCGACACGCTCGCCAGCCACCGGTTTCGAAAAAATCAGGTAGCCGTCGTTGAAGTAAAGCTTGATGTCTTCTTTAAAAAGGCTGAGGTCACGAACGTGATAGCACTGATCGAGATCCAGGCCAGCGTCTCTGACGGCGCGCGCCGTTTCAGCGGCCGTGGGACCCGCGGCCCAGCCAGCCAGCGGCAGAATCAAAAGGAATACAACTCTGCGAACCACTTTGGAATCCAGTCTACTTCAAAGGCAGAACCGGCTGGGTCAGATGAACATTTCCTCGTCGACGGTCACTTGATCCGGGCTGGGCCGGGTGCCCCGCATCAGAAAGGCCACCGCCGCGCGAACGCCGGCTGCCACGCCGTTGATTCCCCGAATCGGCGCCAGGATGCCTTTGTGGACTATTTCGACGGTGTCCTGGGCGCGGGTCAAGGCATCGTCCACCAGGATTTCGGCACGCTCCAACTGTCTGCGCGTTCGGACAGACGCGTCCTCGAGAACTTCCTCCACGGTCGCCATTTGCTGCCTGGCGGCATCCAGGATTTGATTGGTCCGGTTGGTAATCTCAGCCATTTTGACGCGCGCTTCGTCGATGGTAGTACGCGACGTATCCAGCAGCGCATCCGCCTTGACGGTCAGCGGAACGATCCGGTCGCGCAACTCCCGCGAGGCTTTGTAGGTTCCGTAGAGCATGGCCGCCTGAAAAATCAGGGCCGCCGCGGAAACCGCGACAAACACGGCGATGAGTGCAAGAAATATTGTTTGGTTATCCATATCACTCGCGCGCGAGCCCTCCTCTCGCGTGCCCGCCTTCCCGATCTTTAATCAGGCTGGGGCGTCTTTACGGCTTCGCGGTATGCCTGTTTGCCGGCATCCACGGCTGCCGACAAGTTGTCTTTGTGGCGCCGGATGGTGTCTTTGCCGCGATCGATGGTATCGGCAGCCGTATCACGCAGCTCCTCGGCCCGGCGCTTCACAAAGTCGGTACCTTCGTCCGCCTTGCTGCGCAAAAAATCGCGTGTCTCGGCTCCTGATTTCGGCGCGAATAGGACCCCGGCGGCTACGCCCAATCCGAGTCCCAGGAAAAAGTACGACAGCTTGTTATCGTCCTCCATCTCCGTTACCCCTTTCATAAAGTTCGCTCATGTCACTCACAGAATAGCAGTGTGGCAGGCACTCTGCTGATACCGCGCACTCAGGATCGTTTCAAGATCGCATGATCCAGAATCGAGATGATAGACTGGTGCAGCCATGACGCGCCGCGCCGCGTGCTTCCTGCTCCTGATGATCGGGGAACTGGCGTTCGGTCAGGGACCCCCGGACACCCTCGCCGACACGTTCCAGGGTGTTCGCCGGATCGTGGCGATCGGCGATATCCACGGCGATTATCAGCGCCTGGTGGAGTTACTGCGTACCGCCGCTCTGATAGACCCCAGGAACACCTGGACCGGCGGCGCCACCCATCTTGTGCTGACCGGCGACTTCGTCGATCGCGGCGATCATTCCGCCCAGGTTCTGGACTTGCTGATGGATCTGGAGCCGCAGGCTCGCAGAGCCGGGGGCCGGCTGCATGCCCTCATCGGAAATCACGAGGCCATGGATCTCTATGGCGACCTGCGCTACGTGACCAAGGACGACTTCGCCGGGTATCAGGGCCCGAATTCGCAGCAGCTTCGCGATCAAAACATGCGCTCCGCCTGGGACGACCTTAAGCGGCAACATGCGCAGCCGGCGGATGAAAACGCGTGGCGTAAAAGATTCCAGGACGAGCACCCGCTGGGATGGGTGGAGCATCGCCTGGCCTTTCAACCCGACGGGAAATACGGAAAGTGGCTGCGCCGGAAAAACGCCATCATCAGAATCAATGACGCCGTTTTCCTGCACGCAGGTATCAGCCAGAAGTACGCCGGGTCGACCCGCAGCGAAATCAACGCCAAAGTTCGCCAGGAGTTGGGCGATTTCACCAAGCTCGCTGATGGCATGGTCACGGACGAACAGGGTCCGCTGTGGTATCGGGGTCTGGCCCAGCTGCCGGACGACGATCCGGGCATGGCGGCGCTGCTTCCGCGCGTCCTTAAGACGCAGGAGGCGGGACATATCGTGATCGGACATACCCCGCAGTTGGCGGTGGTGCCGCGCTTCGGAGGTCAGGTCATTGCCATCGACGTGGGATTGTCGAAACCTTTCAACGGACCACCCGCGTTTCTCCTGATCGAAGACGGAAAGTATTTCGCCGTGCACCGCGGCCGGCGTCTCGAATTGCCCCTGGCTGGCGGGAACGTGCTCGAATATCTTAGATCAGCGGCGGCTCTGGAGCCCTCGGACACACGCTTGCGACGTTCGATCCAGAACCGGCGTCCTTGAACGTCATTTCGTCAGGTACACGGAGAACTTGGCCACCTCTTTGAACCCTAGTCTCCGGTACAGCGAATATCCCGCGTCGGTCGATTGGAGCACCACGCGCTGGAGTCCGGTGCGCCGTTGTTCGGCGGCAACCGCCGCGCGAAGCAACGCCTCGCCATAACCCAACCGGCGGCATTCGGGAAGCGTTGAAAGCGAGTACACTCCCAAGGCCTCGGGAGTAGCGACGATGGCGGCAATCGCCACTGGTTTTCCGGCCGCCAAGCCGATAAATCCCCGGTAATCTCCGAACCAGGCTCGCTCCGGTTCGTAAACGGCTTTCGCGATCCCCATGGGGATATCGAAGCTTACAGCGGTGAGGGCGCCGAAAGCCTGCCGCGTGGTGCGGTCCGCCACCGGCACGCAGTCGATTTTCGGCAATTGCCGCACCGGTGGCGCCAGCGTTTCGGCCAGCATTCCGGGGGCTTGCGATATCGGACGCAGGTCCCGATCCAGCAACAGAGAGCGCGCCCGGCGGCGCGTGGAAGAGTCCAGTGAGTCTTCACACAACCAGAAAGACCAGCGCATGGTTCGCGGCGCGAAGTAGCGGGCACAATGGGCCAGACGTTCGGTGAAGCCGTCGATTCCTTCCGGAGGCTGGTCCGCCAGCAAGGCGATATTGAACACCCCGTAATCCAGTCCGGAATAAATAGCCAGAGCGCCATCCAATGGGCGAATCTCGCCGGCCCCTGTCGCGCCGCCAAAAAACCGCATAGCGGCCCGCAGGTTTGTGTCGACAATCTGAAAATCGCGCATGCCGGTTAAGCCGCTAAAGAAGAGTCATCGGATCCACGTCGATGGCTAAATTCGCGGGACCCCATTTTTCGCCCGCCGCGAACCGGCGCACATCCGCGAGCAATTCGCCCAGACGTTTGCGACTGGCAGTCTTCAGCAGCACCTGATAACGATATTCGCTCTTTACGCGCAACACCGGAGCGGGAGCCGGGCCCATGACCCGCACGCCCTCGGGCGGCGGATTCAGCAGACGGCCAAGAGCGGCAGCTCGCGCTAACGCATCCTCTTCGTTGGTTGACCGGACCACGATGTTCGCCATCGCTCCAAAGGGCGGGTAAGACATCAGCCGCCGGAACTCAATCTCCTTCCTGTAGAACTTTTCGTAATCCTGGGCAGCCGCGCACTGGATTGCATAATGATCGGGATTGATGGTCTGGATAAAGACGATTCCAGGTGTTTCCCCGCGGCCGGCGCGACCGGCGGCCTGCGTGAGAAGTTGGAACGTTCGCTCCGCGGCGCGGAAATCGGGGAGCCCCAGGCCCAGGTCCGCATTGACGATACCCACCAGAGTCACATTGGGAATGTCATGACCTTTGGCAATCATCTGCGTGCCCACCAGGATGTCGTAATGATGCTCCCGGAATCCAGCCAGGATAGTTTCGTAATCGCGCTTGCCGCCCACCGTATCGCGATCCAGCCGCGCGATCCGAGCCGCCGGAAAAAATGCGCCCAACTCCTGCTCCAGACGTTCGCTGCCGACCCCGATGAACTGGAGATAGTCGCTCGAGCACTTGGGACAGCGCTCCGGGACCGGTGTCGCATAGTTGCAGTAATGGCACAGCATGCGGCGGTCCCGCTTGTGATAGGTCAGCGTAACCGAGCAGTTCACACACTGGAGGCGTTCGCCGCACGCCCGGCACGCGACGAAGCTTGAAAAGCCGCGCCGGTTCAGCAGCAGCATGGTCTGCTCGCCATTCTCCAGACGCTCGGTCACAGCGTCGACCAGCGCGCGGGAAAACGTCGCCTGCTTGCGGGTTTCCAGGAACTCGCGGCGCATATCGACTACGGAAACAGTGGGCATCGGACGGCGCTCGATTCGTCCGGGCAGAGCCAGGCGCGTGTACTTACCGCGCTCCGCGTTGTAACGCGTTTCGAGACTGGGCGTGGCCGAGCCCAGCACGATCACGGCTCCTTCGTTACGGGCCCGCACGACGGCTACGTCGCGGCCGTGATAGCGCGGCGTTTCCTGCTGCTTGTAGCTCTGGTCGTGTTCTTCGTCGACGATGATCAGGCCCAGGTTTTGCACCGGCGCGAATACGCCGGATCGGGTGGCGATGACCACCGACGCCTGACCTGCGCGGATGCGGCGCCATTCCTGGGCGCGCTCGGAGTCGTGAAACGCGGAGTGCAGGATCGCAACCCGCTCTCCGAAACGATGGTGGAACTGGCCGGCCACGGCGGGTGTCAACGCGATTTCGGGGACCAGCAGCAGCGCACCGCGGCCCAGCGCGAGCGCCGCTTCGATCGCGCTCAGATACACTTCGGTCTTGCCCGATCCGGTCACGCCTTCGAGCAGAAACGCCTGAAACTGGCGCAAGCCCAGCGCAAGACGGACGGCATCGAACGCCTCCTGCTGGTGCGGATTCAAGGTGTGCGGCGCGCGGGGCGGAGCGGCCATGCTCGACACCGGCTCCAGCGCGAGCCTGGCCAGTTGACGGCGAGCCAGGGCGCGCGCCGCGGTGCTGGCTTTCGGCAGGGTGTCTTCGAGCGTGGCGAGATTGTGCTGGCCGGGATGCAGCTCGAGATAGGCCAGCAGCTCACGCTCGGGCTTAGGCATTTTCCCGGTCGCGCGGGTTATGAACTCCACACGCAGCCGGGCGGCGGAAGCTCGCAGAGGATCGCGCTCCGCGGCGACATCTTCCGATTCCACGAATCCCTTCTTTTCGAGCGAGCGAAGCACGGCGGCTGCCCGGTTCACCTTCTGCGCCAGATAAGTCGCCGAGAGCGCCCGGCCATCCAGCATGCGGAGAATCGCCGCAGCCGGATCCTCCTGCTCCGTCCCGGCCAGGTGCAGCTGCCGCGCCGTGTCGCGTCCGGACGGCGTCAGCGAGTAAATACGGCCGCGACGCACATCCGCCGCCAGAGGGGTCATTGCACGCAAAGTTTCCCCCAGAGGGGCGCAATAGTAAGTGGAAATCCAGCGGCCGAGATCGAGCAGACCCTGGTCGAGGGCCGGCTCCTCATCGAGCAGCCGCAGCGCTTCCTTGGCCGGACCGATGAGAGGCTGGCTATGGGTCGCCAGAACCACACCGGTCAGTTTGCGTGATCCGAAGGGAACCAGTACGCGGCACCCCGGCCGAACACGCCGTCGCAGCGTTTCCGGAAGCCGGTAAGTGAAGGCTGTATCGATTGGGACCGGAAGGCTGACATCGCAGTAGACCGGTGCTTCAGCGAGCGCATCCGAGGGAGAAGGTGCAGCAGACGTCACCTGAACGTATTGTACCCGCTCCGCTCCTCTCGCGGCTCCGCGGGCTGTTATAATTCTGCGAGGGAGACGATCTGTGAAAACCGCTATTCTTGCCCTCGGGACTCTATCGCTTTTCCTGGTAGCGTCGGCAAGCGCGAATCAACTCGATGACGCGTACCAGAAACTGAAGGACGCACAAACCGCCAAGGATCCCGACGCGGTCAAAAAGTGGGCGGTCGAAACCTCCAAGCTGGCCAAAGCCGAGGCTACCGGCCCGAAACTCGAAGGATTTACCGAAGAAGATTGGCCCAAGCGGGTGGAGTACGCCAAAGGCGTCGGCACGCTCAGCGAATATGCACTGGCCACCACCGCCGCTCAGCCTGGGCTGGCTCCGGAGAAGGTCATCGAACTGATGGATGCCCTGCTGGCGGTGAATCCTAAGAGCACGTATATCGGGGCAGGGACGGGGGCGTATCTGGCGGCGGTTGGAAAAACTGGAGGCGCCGAAAAACAGATCGAAGCCGCCACGAAAATCGTCAAAGAAAGCCCTAATGAGGAAGAAGCCCTGATGTTCCTCGCGGAGAACCTGATGAGCAAAAACCGGGCGGATCAGGCCTACACCTACGCCTCCCGTCTGGTGTCGGTCATGAAGAGCAAGGCCAAACCCGAAGGCTTTTCCGATGAGGAGTGGAATAAGAGGAAGTCTCTTTTTCTTTCGCGCGGCTACTACACCGCCGGCGTGACCGGCTGCATGCGCCAGATCTGGAAGGAGTGCGATACCAACCTGCGAACGGCGCTTCCGATGCTTAGCGGTCAGACCGCCATGACCGGTCCCGCGTACTTTTACCTGGGCGTTGCGAACTATCAGCTTTCAAAGATCACCTCTGATCGCACCAAGCTTCAGGAAGCTCTGAAGTTTACCCAACAATCCGCTGCCATCTCCGGCCCCATGCAGGGCCAGGCGCAGCAGTACGTGACAGTGATGCAGAACGAATTGAAGACGCCCGTCGTACGGCGCTAACCAGCTGAGTCTTACAGCCATACCGGCACGAGACTTAAGCCGGTACTAGTGCATCACTCCGCGCGTTCTAGTGCCACCGGGTGATTGTGCCCCTTTCATCTGACTCCTATTCTGTGCCTAACCAACAAGGAGCCGAAGTGGGCATACATTCAAAATCTGGTCTATTCGCTATCGTATTGCTGGCCGGTATTGCGGCTGCCCAAGACGCGGTCGTCCCCAGTCCGGTCACCTCGCGCTCACCCGGCCCCACACCCTCGGCCGACGGATACATCGTAATCTTCGCGAATGGTACGTCCCGGGCCGAACGCGCCAATGCTTCCATCGCCGCGGGCGCCCGCGTGCGCCAAAACTATACGGGGATGGATGCCGCGGCCGTTACCGTGCCGAACGCCAACGCGCTGGATACACTTCGTCATAATTCGCGGGTGGTGCGGGTGGTTCCGGATTACATCGTGCGCAGCGGAGCAAAAGGCGGCGGACGCGGCGGCTCTCCACCTCCTCCCGCCCCGGTGGTCTTCGATACACGGCAGCTGATCTCGAGCGGAGTGCAGCGCGTGGGGATGCCCATCACTGGTTCGGATGGCGCCGGTATTGGCATCGCGGTGGTGGACAGTGGGATCGACTTCAACCATCCCGATCTGGCTCCAGCGCCCAACTCCGCCGGCACGGCTTTCACCGCGATTCCAGGCGGCACGTCCTGCCAGGATGATGGCGGCCATGGCACTCACGTCTCCGGACTGATCGCCGCGCTGAATAACAGCATCGGGGTCGTCGGGGTTGCGCCCGCGGCCACTCTCTACTGTGTGAAAGTGCTGGCCAGCGATCTGACCGGAACCGATTCCGGTGTTCTGGCCGGCCTGGACTGGGTACTGCAGCACCACAATTCCGTCGATCCGCCCATTCGCGTGGTGAACATGAGTCTGGGCCGTACCCTCGATCCTGGTGAAACTCCCGCCACCTCCGTGTTTCGACCGCTCATTCAATCCCTCTATAACCTGGGAATTGTCGTGGTGGCTTCGGCCGGTAACGATCCGACGCTGCAAATTTCCGACGTCGTGCCAGCAGGGATTCCGGAGGTGCTCGCGGTGGCGTCTACGGTGGCGTCCAACGGCATCCGCACATGCTTTCTGCTGGGTCTGGATATCGGGGCCGTGCCCGCCGACGCCGCGTCGGTATTCACCACCGACGGCGCCGGTGTGGCCATCTCCGCGCCGGGCGAGGAGTGGACCGACATTGTGTCCTTGCCAGTGCTAGATTGCCAGGGGTTGCAGTACGGCACTCTCTCTACCACGCTCGGAACCGGTGGCGCCACGCGCAAGTTGGTACCCAGTCTGGTCGAGGCGCGCGGCACTAGTTTTTCGGCGGCTCTGGTGAGCGGGGTAGTGGCGCGCGTACTTCAGAAGACTTTGGTTCCTTTGGATTCCGGAGCAACTACAGTGGAAGGTGTTCGGAACTGGCTTCACAACAACTCCAGCCGACTCGGTGTCGCACCAGTGGATAACCCGCTCGGGCCGCTCTATTCCAACACGTTTGATAACGTTCGCGAAGGGATCGCACAGGCCCCGCAGTAACGCGTAGGTGAGCCAAAATGTCCCACGGCGTCCGGACAGGGTGTCATTCAGGCTCTGTAAACCCATGTGTTTTTAGTCGCTGCGAATGGCGTCCGGCGTGCTTTCTGTGATGACAACACGCCCATAAGGAAGGGTCCAGAGCAGTTGCAATCCGGATTCCGGAATTGCTCCTATTCGGTGGGGCTCTGGACCCTGCCGTTTTCTAGTGGGTGATGGCGTACACGATGTAGTTCACGCCCAGACGGATCCCCAGAGCCGAATACTTCTCCGGATAATACGGGTCGTCGGCCCATTCCCAGGAATCGCCTGTGTCGGAGTTGTACATGGCCTGCACCAGGATGCGGCCTTTGTCATCGTAGACGGCGCGCCAGTAAGGAATCGTTCCGCCGTTCTTGGAGCCTTCGCGCAGGTGATCGCGGCCCACGATGATGTAGCGGTCGTCCAAGTCGAACACGGAGTGAAAAATCTGATCGTCATTGGGGATGTCCTGAACCTGACGATCCGGAAAGGCGTAGCCGATGCGCTCGATGAATTCGCCCCACTCCGCGGTTCCGTGGATGTCGTCGGCCATAAAGAATCCGCCGCGGTCGAGATAGTCGCGCAGGATCCTGCCTTGTTTTTCGGTCAAGCCCCATTCCCCCGCTTGGACCGCATAAATGAATGGATAGTTGTAGACGTCGTTGCCGTCTTCCAGATCGACAACCTGCTCCACCGGCCGCGCATCCACGCGCGTCAAGCGTCTCACTGCTTCTAGAAAGTGCCGATCCGCCCGCGGATAATCCTGCGTCCACAAAGACCGGCCCCGGTGGTAGTCCGGGTCCTCGCGTCCACGGTATCCATCCAGCGGGCCGCCGGGGAACATGATCCGGGCGAAGACAAAATCCGTCTCTTCATTCCAGCCGGGAGGAAGAGGAATCGAGCCCGTTGAATACTCCATCCCGGGGTATTCGCGAAAAGGCTTGTGATCGGCAAAGAGCTTAAGCGCGAAGAGCGTCCCGACTACCGCAGCGCAGGCCAGCGGAGGCAGTATTCGCTGAAGCATTATGCGAAGCACTCTGCTTCCGAGGATACCGCGTGAAACAGACGTCTAGTCGCGCGGATCCCGCGGCGTGGTTTCCTTCCGTCCGAGCTCCTCCGCCAGGATGATTGCCTCAGCCAGTTCCTTCATCGGACGGCGAAGGCGGCGGCTTTCGTTCCGCATCCGCAGGTAGGCTTCTTCCTCGGTGAGGTTTTGCCGGCGCTGCAGAATCCCTTTGGCGCGCTCCACCACTTTGCGGGTTTCCAGCTGCCGCTTGACCTCCGCGGTCTCCTCGGTCAGGCGCGCATTCTCTTCTTCGAGCAGACTCTTGGCGATCGCGCTGCCCATTTGCTCGCCCATGAACTGGATGGTGGAAATCTCCTCGGCCGTGTGCGCGTGGCGTTCGCGGTGATGGACGTTGATCACGCCGATTACCTTGCCCTTGTTGATCAACGGTACGGACAGGAAAGCCTCGTAAGTATCCTCCACCAATGCGGGAAAGAACTTGAACCGCGAGTCGGCCGCGGCTTTCGAGGACAGGGCGACAGGCGCCTGATGTTCGGCCACCCAGCCGGTGATACCTTCGCCAACCTTCATGCGTAGATTCCCCAGGTCGGCGGCGTGCGGAACCTGAGATGCGCGCAGTACGAATTCCTCCGTCGGCATTTCTACCAGGTAGACCAGGCAGGCGTCGCACCCCGAAATCTGGGACGTAAGGCCCACAATCTCCCCAAGCATCTCATCCAAAGACAGTTCGGAGCTGACAATCCGGCTTACGCGGTGTAAGACCGAGATTTCCTCCGGCTCCTCCCGTTCGAGTTTTTCTGAGGCCATCATACTAACGAGCCTAAGACCGCAGAGCCGCGCGGTCCAATCAAAACTTTCTATGAAGTGAATCAGTACGGCTGTAGTTTCAATGTGACACCGATATGACAGATGGATGTGCAACGAATCATTGCGTTTGACTGGACCTGCCTATATAATCGGGGCGTAGTAGGAACCTGTGAAGGGGGTACCATTCGCGTGAGCACTTTTAGACTCGCAGTGGCAGGCTGCTTGACGGTCGCGGCGGTTCTCGCAGCGCCGGATCCTTCAAAAGTCACATTCAACAAAGATGTTCTTCCGATTCTCCAGAAGAATTGTCAGACCTGTCATCGTCCCGGCGAAGTGGCTCCTATGTCGCTGTTGAGTTACAGCGACGCGCGGCCCTGGGCCAAAGCGATCAAGGCCGCCGTGGTCGCCAGGAGAATGCCGCCGTGGCTCGCCGACCCGAGCGTCGGACACTTCCAGAATGACCGTACGCTGCGCGCGGAAGACATCGCCACGCTGACCGCGTGGGTCGACAACGGAGCGCGTGAAGGCGACGCCAAGGATAAGCCCGCGCCCCTGACCTTCCAGGACGGCTGGAACATCAAGCCCGACATCATTGTCGAAATGCCCAAGCCGTTCCAGATACCCGCTACTGGAACCATCAATTACAAATACATTCTGGTGAAGACAAATTTCCCGCAAGACATGTGGATCCAGGCCGCCGAGATGCGTCCGGGCAATCCTAAGGTGCTGCATCACGGGAAAGTGTGGGTGCGGCCGCCGGGATCGCATTGGCTCGAAAACGCGGAACCCGGCGAAGCTTACGAGAACGAGACCCAGCGGAACATCATCGGACGCAATGGTGCTGAAGAAGGCAATGACATCCTGGGCAAGTTCAATCCCGGACTGGGCGCGCAAAGTTTCGATATAGACGGCTCGGCCAAGTTCGTGCCCAAGGGATCGGACCTTGTCTTCGAATTGCATTACACCACCATGGGCCAGGCGACCGAGGATGTATCCAAGATCGGGCTGGTGCTGGCCAAGAATCCGCCGCAGACGCGCTACTTCTTCAACGCCGGACCGACGGCATCGAATCTGGCGATTCCTCCCGGCGACGAGAACGCCGAAGTCGTCAGCGAGGTGACGGTGAATCAGCCCGCCAAGCTGGTCTATGCCCAGCCTCACATGCACCTGCGCGGGAAGGATTTCGAACTACGCCTGATTTATCCCACCGGCGAGACGCAGACGGTGCTCAAGATCAAGTGGGATTTTAACTGGCAGATCGGCTACGAATTAGCGAATCCCATCGACATGCCCAAGGGCACGCGCATGGTCGGGATCTCGCACTTCGACAACTCCGCCAACAACCGCTTCAATCCTGACCCCACGAAAAAGATCGTCTGGGGTCCGCAGAATTGGGATGAGATGAGCAACTGCTTCATCGGCGTGATCATCGACGCCGCGACCAAGCCGGAGACGGTGTTCAAGCGGTCAGGACCGAGCCTGCTGCCGCGTGGGCTATCCGGCCCGACGCTGGCTGCCCTCGAAGCCGCCAAGCGAGGCGAGTAGCCGCAAATAAAAGCGAATGAACGCGAATTAGGTAGCGACCCAATATTTGCGTTTATTTACGGCCAATTTCTAGCGCGGCCACGCCGGGCAGCTCGATCCCCGCAAGAAACTCCAGCGATGCGCCACCGCCGGTCGAGATGTGACTGATCTTATCGGATACGCCCGCCGACTTGATCGCTTTCTCCGAATCGCCGCCGCCTACTACGCTCACCGCGCCCGAAGCCGCCACAGCCAGCGCCAGAGCCTCCGTGCCGCGATTGAAGGGCGGAGTCTCGAACACGCCCATGGGGCCGTTCCAGATGACCGTTTTCGCGCCGCGGATCACCGCGCTGTAGGCTTCTACCGTTTTCGGCCCGATATCCAGTCCCATGAGGCCGCCCGGAACTTGATCGACCACTTTTGAATCCACGCCCAATTTCAGCTCAGCGGCCACCACATGGTCCACCGGGAGCATCAATTTGTCGCCGGCCTCGGCCATTAGCTCGCGAGCCAAGTCGATTTTGTCTTCTTCCACCAGTGATTTGCCGGTTCCTTCGCCGCGTGCGCGCAGGAAGGTATACGCCATGGCCCCGCCGATCATCAGCCGATCGACCACCTTCATCAGGTTCTGAATGACTTCGATCTTGTCCGAAACCTTTGCGCCGCCCAGGATCGCGACACACGGGCGGGCAGGATTTTTGACAGCCTTGGTCAGGTATTCGATCTCCTTGTCCATCAGCAGACCGGCGGCGGCTTGCTTGGCATCCTGTTTTACGAACGCAATCATCCCCACCGTGGACGCATGCGCGCGATGCGCCGAGCCGAAGGCGTCATTCACATAGACGTCGCACAACTGCGCCAGCTGCTTCGAGAACCCAGGATCGTTCTTTTCCTCTTCAGCGTGGAAGCGCAGGTTCTCGAGCAACAGCACCTCGCCTGGAGCCGGCAGCATCGCCTCCACCTCCGGTCCAACGCAATCCGGAGCCATGGCTACCGGGCGGCCCAACAACTCCGCCAGCTTCGCGGCAATAGGCTTTAGGCTCATTTCCGGATTGGGTTTGCCCTTCGGTCGCCCCAGGTGGCTCGCCAGGATGACTCCTGCGCCCTTTTCGAGAGCGTATCTAATTGTAGGTAGCGAAGCGCGAATACGCTTGTCGCTAGTAATCTCCTGGCCCCCGGGCGTTAGCGGCACATTAAAGTCCACGCGTATGAAGACGCGTTTCCCGGCCAGATCCAGATCGCGTATGGAAAGTGTGCTCATGGGTTCTTTTTTATGCCTAATGTCTGGTGATATTTTTGCGGCAGCTTAGCCGGTTTGCGGTCCGCGCCGCAGAATACGTGCTTGGTGTATCCGGTGGCCAGCTTGCGGCCATCGTCCACGGTCAGTAACTCATACTCGAACCGGATCATACGTGGAGTGGCTTCCGCGACCGAGGTTCGGACGATGACTTCTTCATCGTACACGGCGGGGGATAGATAGCGGCAGTTGACCTCCGCCACCACCAGCAGGATCCCGTCCTCGCGCTCCATGTCGCGATAGCGGAGACCGGCGGCCCGCCAATACTCGACACGTCCGACCTCCATCCAGATCAGGTAGTTGGCGTGATACACCACGCCCATCTGGTCGGTTTCGGCGTACCGTACGCGCAGGCGAGTGTCAACAGATGGCATAAGTTGAAACCAGGATTGCGGGATTGCGTCTGTTACCATGACAGCATAAACGTGCGAATCCGCGTCTTGTTTTTTGGGGTATTGCGTGACATTGTCGGTCTCCGCGAGGATCTCGTCGAGATCCCCGACGGCTCGCGTCTGGAGGCGGTCTTTGAGCATTATGCCAGACACTTTCCTCGACTTCGTGAGATGTCAGCCAGCCTGGTTCTGGCCCTGAACCAGAGTTTTTCGGACCTCAGCGCCCCCCTGTCGGAAGGCGACGAAGTAGCCTTCCTGCCCCCTGTCAGCGGCGGCTCCGCGGCATTTAGCCAAGTGATGGAGGATCCCGCCGGGCACTTCTTTGCGATTACCCGCGAGCCCATTGAAAGTTCAGCGCTGGTTCATCGGCTGCAACGCGGCGAGGATGGCGCGGTGGTCACTTTCGAGGGAATCGCGCGCAACAACACCAAGGGCCGGGCGACCCGGTATCTCGAATACGAGTGCTACGAGGCCATGGCGATCAAAATGATGGCTCAGATCGGCTGCGAAATCGCGCATGCGCTGCCTATTGGGCGGATCGGCATCATCCACCGCCTGGGACGGATCGAAATCGGTGAGGCCAGCGTGGTGGTGGTGGCCGCCGCGCCGCATCGCAAACCGGCGTTTGAAGCCGCGCTCGAAGGCATCAACCGGCTTAAGCGCCTGGTGCCGATCTGGAAGAAAGAATACTTCGCCGACGGCGAAGTGTGGGTGGACGGCGAATGGGACGATTCGGTCACAAAAGCGCGCTCGTAATACTGGCAGTTGCGATCGCCTGCGCCGCCATCTTCGGTCTGGCTGCGCGCGCCCAGACCATCAAAGTCGACGTCAAACTGGTCCGACTGCTGGTATCGGTTAAGGATGCGCGAGGCGAGCTAGTTGGATCGCTGGAGAAGCCCGATTTCAGCGTTTACGACCTCGGCGTGAAGCAGGACATCGCTGTGTTCGAGCACCATACCGAGGTTCCGCTGTCCGTATCCCTGCTGATCGACACCAGTGGATCGACATCCACGAATCTGCGCTACGAAATCACGTCGGTGGAGAAATTTCTGCGGGCGCTTCTGCGGGAAGGAAATCCCGGAGACGCCGCCTCGCTGTACGCTTTCAATGACGAAGTGACCAAGCTGAATTCGTTCACTCGCCGCGAGCAGCCGCTGATCGACTCGCTCAAGGACCTGAGGGGAAAAGCCGGGACTTCGCTGTACGACGCGGTACACCTGGCATCCCGCGACCTGGCCGGCCGTAATGGGCGCCACGTCATCGTTGCCGTTAGCGACGGAGGCGACACCACCAGCATCAAGAAATACGCCGACGCGTTCGAGTCCGCGCAGAACGCTGACGCGATCATTTATCCCATTCTGGTGATCCCCATCACCAATGACGCCGGGCGGAATTTGGGAGGCGAGCGCGCCCTGGATACACTCGCCAGCGGTACCGGCGGCCGCGTATTTCAGCCCATGGGCGCGGGCGAACTGGACGAGGCCTTCACGCAAATCCTGCGCGACTTGCGCACGCAATATCTGGTTGCATATTATCCGCGCAATCTGCCGGCGGAGGCGCCGCGCTTCCACCTGGTACGAGTGGAACTCTCCCGCAAGGATTTGCGGGCCACCACGCGCACCGGATACTATGGGGATGCGCCAGCCTCGCGCTGACCGCGCCTTGCACCGTGGCCGGAACAAGCAAAACCAAAGCACCCGAGCAAACCTTCGAAGAGGTCCGGTACCTGAGAAATCTCTCCGAAAAACGTGCGCTGGTGCGCGCGCGGCTCACGGATAACTCCGAGGTCGAAGGCATCGTTGAGTTCTATGACGTTGATTTCATCCGTCTGACGCGCGAAGGCGAGCCAAATCTGTTCCTGTACAAGCACGACATCAAATACCTGTACGAAGTCGAAGCGAGCTGACGTTATTGACCTCTTATCTCGAAACAGCGGTCGAGATTGCTCGCGAGGCGTCGGCTCTGGTGCGCGACTTCGCGGGGCGTCATGTGGGATTCGAGCTCAAGGGCCAGCACGACCTGGTCACTGCCGCCGACCGCGCCAGCGAGAAACTCATCGTGGCGGGTCTCCGCGCTCGCTTTCCTTCGCATTCGATCGTGGCAGAGGAGGGCGGAGGGTACACCGGCTCCTCCGATTTCCGCTGGTACGTGGATCCGCTGGATGGAACGACCAACTTTGCCCACGATTTTCCGGTGTACAACATCACGCTTGCCCTGGAGCGCGAAGGTGAATTAATCGCGGGCGTGATCGCCGATCCCACGCGCAATGAGTACTTCACGGCCGAGCGAGGCGCCGGTGCGTTCCTGAACGGCCAGCGGATTCATGTTTCCCCCGTGAATCGCATAGAGGATGCGCTGGTGGCCACTGGCTTTCCATCCCGCAGGCGCCACCAGAACCTCAACGTGCACTTCTTTTACCAGCTCTCGATGCTATCGCATGGGGTGCGCCGCCCCGGCGCAGCGGCACTCGATCTGGCATATGTCGCCTGCGGACGGCTCGACCTGTTCTGGGAGTTCAGCCTGCATCCCTGGGACATCGCGGCGGGCGTTCTACTGATCCATGAGGCTGGAGGCCGTTGCACCGACATGCACGGCGAGCCGCTCGACTTGAGCGGCCCGCACATTCTGGCCGATAACGGGCGGGTTCATGAGGAGACAGTCGCCCTGTTCGCGGATATTTTCGCGGGCCGGTATCGCCACTCCCTTCCTGAGCTGCCGAGTTAGAGTCCGGCCTTAAAAACCCAGCCGGGCCGCTAGCTGCACCGTCCGCGAAGGGCGTGCGGTGGACACGGTGCCAAAATCCGCAGCGCCCAACGTGAATCCCGGGATGTTGAAGTTGGTGTGATTCAGAAGATTGTACGCCTCGGCCCGCACGTCCAGCTTCCATCGTTCGGTTAGGAAGAAGCTCTTCTCCAAGGTAGCGTCGGTGGTAAGAATCGCAGCTCCCCGCAACACCGACCGGGGGGAGTCGCCGAAGGTCAATGGAGCCGGGTTCGCGAAGGCCGAGGTGTCGAACCAACGTGCCACCGTTTGCTGATCCGATGGCAATACCGGGTCGCTCAGCAGATTCGGCCGCTGGGTGCCCGCCGGGAAGGCGTTGGTCTGGTTGGTGGCCGTGACCACGGTGAATGCCGGACCCGATTCAATCGTCTCCAGCGCACCCACCTTCCATCCGCTCAGGGCTCCAGCGACGATCCGATTGCCTTTGAACTTGGGCACCTCATAGAGGAGCGTGATTACAAGATGGTGCGGAACATCGCTGCCGCTTAAGCCTTTGTCCAGGTAACGGCGATAGGAGTCCATGTAGCTGCCGGTCGTCCCGAACTCGTTAGCCGACTCGACATCATCTAGGAATTTTGAAACAGTGTAGTGAGCCAGGAACGACACGCCTCGCCCGAAGCGCTTTTCGGCCCGGATGAACCCGGCGTTATAGGTCGAGTTACCAATCGAAGGGTTGATCCACGTAACGCTGTTGAATTGCGGGAAGGGACGGCGCGCCTGTCCTCCGCCCAAGACCATCTCCTCGGGCGCCACCTGATTGAGTTGGAAATCGTTCGCGGTCAGATGATGGCTGGTATTTCCGATGTACCCGGCTTCCAGCACCAGGTCCTTGGCGATCTCGCGCTGGATGCCGAAATTGTACTGGTAGGAGGTGGGAGCCACCTGGTCGGGATTGAAGAACGCTACCGAAGTATTCGGAGTCTGCCCAAGCGGCACTGCTCCGAATCCAGGGGTCAGGGCCGGGCGCGAGTATGCCGGGAATCCATTCTTAAGCTGGATCACCGTGTCGAATTGCTGAACGGTATAGCTGGCCGAAGTGGAGAAACCCAGGGAAGCCACGTCGCCGATGGTGTTGCTTACGGTCGGTCCATAGAAGATTCCGGCTCCGCCGCGGAACACGGTCTCGCTCTTGCCGGGCAAGCGATAGGCAAAACCCAGCCGCGGCCCGAGGTTGTTCCAGTCCGTGGCGAAGGCCCGCTCCGGGGTTCCGTTCACACCCGCGAATGTTACTACGCCGGGAGTGCTCGACACGGGATTGATCGCCAGCGGATCGAATGAATTCTGCTTGTTGCCGATCACCCTGCGCGGTAGCTCCACGTCGTAGCGCAGGCCGGCGTTAATCGTCAGCCGGTCGGTGATGCGCCAGTCGTCCTGAACGTAAAGCCCCGCGTAAGAGGCACGCGAAGGGATCTTATCGGAGACCTGAATGTTCGCCGAGTATGCGTCGCCAAGAAGGAAGGTGGCGAAACCATTTCCTCCGGCGCTCCCTAAACCCGTCCCCTGCGGGGAGAAGGAGAAATTTCCGGCCGAACCTCGGTCGCGAATTTCATCGTTGGCGCCGAAGCGGGCTTCCACACCAAACTTGAAGGCATGCTTCCCGCGATACCAGGAGAGCGAGTCCTGGATTTGCTGGTCGATAATCGGGGTCTGCGTACGGGCCACAGCGGTGGGATTTCCAAACGTCGCGCCCGTGGTCGGTACGGCGACATTTCCCGATGTAATTCCGGCCGGGACGCCATAGCCCGGAATGGTGAAGGCTGGAAAAGCTGCGTCGCTGACACCGCCCAGACCGATCTTCGCGGCCAGATCGTCGCCGAAGCCCGGACGAGTATCCAGAAACTTGCGGCGCAGGTAGGTATATCGCAGATCGTTCGCGAGCGTAGGACCGAAGGTGTGCGTATGCGCGACCAGAAAGCTTTGCACCCGCACGTCAGTGATATCCGCCAGCGGGTCGGACACAGGGATTCCATAGGTCCCGGTGTTGTATGTATTGGCGTCGTTGATGTAATACCGCGCCGACACAGTGTCCGAAGAGCTGAAGTGGTGATCCAGGCGTCCCACCACGATGTCCCGATGCAGGTTATTCGCACTACTCCCGACAAAATTATTGGCGAGGCCGGGAAGATTCGGTGTAGGAAAGAAGTCCAGCGCGGCCAGCGCTACCGGGTCCAGCCGCGTCAGTGGAATCCTGTTGCCGGCAAACGGAACACGCGGGCTGGTAGCCGGATCATAGATGGTGTTCGCGATGTCGGAAAAGTCTCCGGTGCGGTTTGACAACGTGGGAACCGTGGAGGTAACGGTGTCGCTGCTTAACTGGCGGGTCTGCTCCCAGGTCACGAAAAAATGGGTTTTGTCCTTCTGGATCGGACCACCCAAGGATCCACCAAATTGGTTCAGGCGAACTGGTGGCCGGGTTTGCGCAAAGAAGTTGCGGGCGTTCAGATCGTTATTTTGCAGTGACTCAAACAAGCTGCCGTGATATTCGTTGGTGCCGGAGCGCGTCGACATAGTCACGATGCCGCCCGTCGAATGGCCGTATTCAGCGGAATAGTTGTTGGAGATCACACGAAATTCCTGCATCGCGTCTACCGGCAGGCTGGTAAGCTGCTGGGGACGCGTCAGCCCCACCGCGTTCGATACGTTGCCGCCGTCCAGTACGAAACTCTGGTTGCGCGCCCGGCCACCCGCGACGCTAAATACCGGATAATTCTCGGCGGTTCCGTTTCCTGCATCGATCATCACCACGCCCGGCGCAAGCACCGCGAGTGAGGAGGCGGTACGGCTCGGAAGCGGCAGCGCGATCAGCATCTGCTGATTCACCAGCTGCGACACGTTCGATGATTGGGATTCGACCAGGGGCGCCGCTTCGCTCACCGTGATGGTCTGGTTGCTTTGGCCGACCTGCAGTGTCAGATCCAGTGCCAGGACCTGGCCGACATCCACAACCACCGGCCCGCGTACCAGGCGGTCGAACCCCGCCATGCTGACTTCCAAGCGGTAGCTTCCTGGAACCAGCGATGCGGCCCGGTAGAGGCCTTGATCGTTCGAGATGACGTCCGCCGCCACGCCGGTCGCTTGGTTGAGGATCTTTACCTTCGCTCCGGGAATCACTGCGCCCGTTAGATCTTTGATGCTGCCCGAAATGATGCTCGAGCCGCTCTGAGCGAAACCAGTGACAGTAAGGACTGCCAGGGAAATCACTAAAACTAGAATCTTCATGGGGAACCTTTCCTCTTACGCCTGAACCGCAGAAATAGATAGGGTTAGTGAGCTTGAAAGGTCCAACAAGGGCACAGTTTGCGAGGTAAACTGGACATTGTAGATAGAGATTATCATAATTATTTTCTCTGGTCAAGATCCGGCGCAAAGCAACCCCCTGGCGTGTCTTCCGCGTCAATAGTCCTAAGTGAAGGCATTCAAAATTTCTTCAGCTATCTGCGCCATGCTCGCCACGGCGATCCTGCTATGGGGGCAAGGCGGGAGAGGGCAAAATCCCCGTGGTCCAGTTCCGCTCCGGCAAGGAACCAGCGGACCAGAGGCCGTCGGTCCGGCGCCGAATGGACAAGGCACCCCTGCGGTCACCCTGCCGCCAGGAGCGGTCGAAGGCCGCGCGATGAGCACCACCGGCGAGCCCCTGCGGAAAGTCTCATTGACCCTGCGCGCCAACGGACGCGGCGGTGGAAATTATGTGACCACCAGCGCCGCTGACGGTAGTTTTCGGTTTCCAGCGGTGGATCAAGGCAATTACGCGCTCACCGGCGAACGAACCGGGTATGTCCGCGAAACTCTCAGCACCCCCGGCGGGCAAACGCGAATCCTCGAAGTCGTTTCGGACAAGAACACCAGCGGGATCGAACTGAAGCTCACGCCTCAAAGCGTCATCGCGGGACATGTTTTCGACGAGGACGGCGATCCGGTCCAGTCGGTCAATATCGCCGTGTGGCACTACACCTACCCGCGCGGACGGCGGCAGCTCACGCAGGCGCAGAACGGGTCCACTAACGATCTGGGCGAATTCCGAATCGCCAATCTCTCCCCGGGCCGGTATTATGTGAGCGCCACGGCGCGGCGCAGTGCGCTTCAAGCGTTGTTGGACGGAGGCGGACGCGGAGGAGGCGGCGGGCGTGGTGGCCGCCAGATCGCGGGCGGTGGGCGCGTCGGATCGGAAGAAGTGGTTGAAGATTACGTCACCACCTATTACCCCAACCTGACTGAGCCAACCGGCGCATCGCCGCTGGATCTGGTGGCCGGAAGCGAAGTCCGCGGAATCGATATCCGTTTGCTGAAGGCGCGCTTTCACCGCGTGGCCGGATCGGTGGCCGGTCTTCCACAGGCTCCTGCTGCCGACGCGGCGAAGCAGAAGGCGAGGGGCAGGGGGGCGGATAACGGGTTTGCGCCCGGCGGTACAGGTATTATCCTGTCGCTTACCCCGCGCAACGGCGAAGGCGGCCGGCAAATCGGAGGCGCGCAGGTGTATGCCGACGGAAGCTTCGAGTTTGCCGCGGTTCCGCCGGGATCGTATACCATCGTCGCCCAAAGTGCAGGTCCCGCCCAGCAGCGTCTCACCGCGCGCGTTCCGGTGGACGTCGCGAACGGAGATATAAATAACGTCGCTGTCCGGCTCCAGCCGCCGCTGGCTCTTTCCGGTGTTGTCACCGTGGCTAGCACGCAACCGAACGTGCGCTTGAGTTCCTTGCGGTTGACATTCACTCCGTCGGACCCCGGCCCGGGAGGTCCGGGCCGCAACGGTCAAGTCCAACTGAACGATGACGGAACCTTTCAAGCTACGCTGGCCGCGGAAGCGTATACCGTCGAGGCCAGCAGTCTGCCCGACGGCTACTATCTGAAGTCGGTGAAACTGGCCGGACGCGAGATACCCGACGCGGCGCTCGATCTCAACTACGGTGGAGGGCAAATCGAAGTAGTGCTGGCTCCCACCGCGGGCGATGTTACCGGAAGTGTCCAGAACTCGCGCGGCGAGCCGGCCGCCAGCGTGCAAGTCACGGCTGTGCCGGCCTCCGGATCCCTGCGCCGCGACATGAACAAACTGGTGGCCACCGATGCCATGGGAAATTTCACCTTGCACGGTCTGCCACCCGGCGACTACAAGATTTTCGCCTGGGAAGAAGTCGAGACCAACGCGTGGATGGATCGCGATTACCGCCAGCCGTTTGAGAGCCAGTCCGCGTCCGCCAAAGTGGACGCAAGCACCACGCCCACGGTTCAGCTCAAGCTGATCGAACGCGGAACCACTCGTTAGCCGGGCGTCGTTAGCCGTTCGAGGTCTGATAGCATGTGCGCTGGAGGGCGCATGTACCACATTGGGATGTTTGGCGTCGCCGCGCTGCTGGCCGGCTCCCTCGCCGCTCAGAGCCCGGTCGCCGGCGTAGGGAATTTCAGCCACATCGTAGCCAGCACCGATCGTGCGATCGAGTTCTATCGCGACGTCATCGGCCTGGAGATGTCCGGGCAGCCCGGAGCTTTCAGCGGAAATCCAGCCATCATGAGTCTGGGTAATACACCCGGCGCGCAGTCCCGTGCGACCACCTTCAAGGTCCCTGGATCGGCTTTGGGGGTAGAACTGATCGAGTACAAAGACATCGACCGCAAGCCGGTTCATCCGCGTTTTCAGGATCCCGGCTCTGCGACATTGATCCTGAGCGTTCGCGACGTCGATGCAATCGTGGCTCGCGTGAAGAAATCGCAAGGCCGCATCCAGACCCTTAGCGGAGTGCCGGCCGCCATGCAGGGAGGCGGAAAGACGATTTTTCTCCAGGACCCGGACGGATTCTTCATTGAGCTTTCGCAGCGCGCGCCGGCTCCGGAAACTACTGCGCCCGCAACCTCCAACGTGATCGGCGGGAGTTTCGAAATCATGGTGGGGGATACCGACAAGACCATGCGCCTGTACAAAGAAGTTCTCGGCTTCGAGCCGCAGGCGGCGACAGCATTCGATGGCAACAAGCTGCTGATGGATACGGCCGGAACGCCCGGCGCACAATTTAAGCGCAGCGTCGCCCAGATCCCGGGCACAAAAGTTTCGATGGCCTTCCTCGAGTTCAAGGACATCGATCGCCAGCCTATCAAGACCCACACCCAGGACCCGGGGCAGCCGATCCTTCAACTACGCGTGCGTGACGTGGACGCAGTCGCCCAAGCCTGGAAGGCGGCGGGCGGCGAGACTGTATCGGCAAAGGGCGAGCCCGTGACCATCGGCGCAAACAAGATCGTCCTTCTGCGCGATCCCAACGGCTTGATGCTCGAGATTCTTCCAGCGCCTCCGCAGCGTTAGACCCGCCCGTTCTTAAAAAATCGCAGTTGAGTATTGACCTGCATGCAAGCCCGGCGTATACTACGTCAGGTCTTTCAGAAGCGAGGTTACCGTCGAATAAATTCCGGTTCACCATCTTACGGCTTTTTCAAATCTGCTGTTGGGGGTAACCATGCGCTTCGTGGCAAGAGCTGCCTTTGTAGTTGTACTTGGAATGTCTGCCTTCGGTCAGAGCGATCGTGGCACGATTACCGGAACGGTTGCTGATCCGGCTGGTGCAGTGGTTCCTAACGCGCCGGTAGAAGCCAAGAACGTAGAGACCGGAGCTATATACCAGGCGGGAGCCTCCGCCACGGGTAACTTTACGCTCGCGCAGTTGCCCACCGGCACCTACCAGTTGTCGGTCACTGTGCCGGGCTTCAAGCAGTACGTCCGGCAAAACATCGTCCTGCAGGTCACCCAAACCGTTCGTGTCGACGTGACACTGGAGGTGGGAGCGACTAGCGACTCGGTCACGGTAAGCGACGTCACCCCGCTGCTCAAGACCGAAAGCGGCGAGTTGAGCCACAACGTCACTACCAGCACGCTGAACAGTCTGCCGGTGCTTTCGATCGGCGCGGGCGCGGGAACGGCCGGTATCCGCAATCCGTACTCCGTGGTCCAGCTTCTTCCCGGCAGCAGCAATTTCACGGCGGATTCCAACTTGCGGCTGAATGGCACGCCCAGCAATACCCAGTCGCTGCGGATCGATGGACAGGACGCGACCTACAGTTATTCCGCAGGTCAGTCGGTGGCCGCGCCGAGCGTGGACGCGATTCAGGAATTCGCGATTCAGACCAGCAACTATTCCGCTGAGTTCGGGCAAGCCGGAGGCGGCTTGTTCAACGTGACCATGCGCTCCGGAAACAACCAGCTTCACGGCGGCGCCTACTTGTACGCCGTGAATGAGGCGCTCAACGCCGGCACTCCGAACACTGACAACGGCAGCGGGGAGCATCTCCGCAATCGCCAGCGCCGCTACGACTATGGATTCAATCTGGGCGGCCCAATTGATATTCCCAAAGTCTATGACGGCCACGACAAGGCGTTTTTCTTTTTCAACTACGAGCAGTTCCGCCAGACCACAATCACTTCGACCACAGCGCTGACAGTTCCGACGGCGGCCTATCTCACGGGAAATTTCCAACAGGCGCTGACCAATCGGAAGCTCGGAACGGACCAGTTCGGCCGGTCGATTATGGAAAACACCATTTACGATCCTGCTTCGGACAAACTCGTCAACGGGCTGCGGTATCGCGACCTCTTCGTGAATAATACCGTTCCGCTGGCTCAGCAGGATCCCGTGGCGCTGAAGATTCAGTCGCTGATTCCAAAAGCCGACACCCTCGATCTGATCAGCAATTACCATCCGGTGTATACCAACACGCGGCTGACCTACGTCCCATCGATAAAGATCGACTATTCGCTCAGCTCGAAAATGAAGTTATCCGGGTTCTGGTCCTACAACAACACCAGCACGCCGAACCATAACGGCCTGCCTGACCCTATTGGCGGCACGCCCCAGACCAACACGGCGCACACGGTCCGGCTGAATTTCGACACCACCATCACGCCGACGCTGCTGCTTCACATGGGTGTTGGGATTCTGTATCCGATCCAGGTTCAAACGCCTCCGCCATTCGATCCGGTGAAGGAAATCGGGTTAAAAGGCACGTCCACCAATTTGTTCCCGGTGATCGGGGGCATCAGCAGCACCAGCAAGGGCGGCGGTCCCGGCATGGGCCCCGGCAACGCGGTCACTTTGCATTACACCAAGCCGACTGCGAATATCAGCCTCACCTGGGTGCACAACAACCACACTTATAAGTTCGGGGGCGAAGCGATTTTCAACGGTTATGTCGCTTATAACCAGACCTACGCGGATGGATGGCTCACCTTCAGCCCCAATGAGACCGGACTTCCATCGTTGAATGGCGTAGCCCTTTCGGGAGGAACCGTAGGGTTTAACTACGCCAGCTTCCTTATGGGCCGGGTGGACAACGGCTACGCGGCCATCCCCACGAAAACCCGCCTGGGAAGCCACGGAATTTCCGGCTTCGTGCAGGACACCTGGAAAGTGACGCGCAAGCTTACGCTCGATTATGGATTGCGTTACGACTTCCAGACCTACTTGAAAGAACAATACGGCCGGTACGGCATTTTCGGCCCCAATACGCCCAATCCGAGCGTGGGCGGCCTGCCTGGCGATCTGATTTTCGAGGGCTACGGCGACGGCCGCTGCAATTGTAATTTCGCGAAGAACTATCCATGGGCCTTTGGTCCGCGCATCGGCATCGCCTACCAGATGCTGCCGAAAACCGTATTGCGCGTGGGCGCCGGCGTTTCCTACTTCAAGCCGGACGACAACAACAGCCTTTCGCTCTCCACGGGATCGCAGAAGATCTACACCACTTCTTCTTACGGCGATCCGGCTTATCTCATGGCGGATGGTCTGCCGTACAAGATCGCCTGGCCGAATTTCTCCGGCGGCCAGATTCCGCTGCCGGGCACCACGGCGTCACCTTCGCAGTTGTTCGATCAAAACGCCGGGCGACCGGCCAGGCAGCTGCAATGGAGCGTCGGAATCCAGCGTGAGCTTGGCCGAAACATCGTAGTGGACGTTACCTATTTGGGCAACACGGGGGTATGGTGGAATGCGCCATTCCTGATCAATCCCAATATCCTCACACCGGAACGGCTGTCCGCTTTTGGTCTGGACATCAATAACGCCGATGATCGCGCTCTGCTCTCTCTTCCCATCACCAACGCTAAGGCCATCTCTCGCGGATTCGGAAAACTGCCCTATTCCAGCTTCCCGACCAGCTCTACGGTCGCGCAGGCGATCCGGCCCTATCCGCAGTTCGGCAGCTTGAACAACTGGCATTATGCGCCTCTGGGACACACCTGGTACAACGCCCTGCAAACCACCGTGACCAAACGCTATTCGCATGGTCTGGACATGACCGGTTCCTTTAGCTGGCAGAAACAGCAGGTCCTGGGGGCCGAGGAGGATTTCTCCTTCTTCCAGGCAGTCAGCGTCCAGGTGAACGACATCATGAACCGGCAGCAGAACAAGTACCTTTCCGGTTACGACCAGCCCTTGCTGCTGGTCATCGCCGGAAATTACACCACGCCCACTCTGGGTTCGAGCAACAAGCTGATGCATGGTGTCTCCTGGGCCGCACGGGATTGGGTGATCGGTGCCGTCCTGCGCTACGGGTCGGGCCTCCCGATTCGCGTTCCGGCAGCTAACAACGCGCTCAATTCGGTCTTGTTCCGGCCCACATTTGCAAATCGGGTTCCTGGACAGCCCCTGTTCCTGCAGGATCTGAACTGCCACTGCTTCGATCCCACCAAAACGTTGACCCTCAATCCTAACGCCTGGGTGGACCCGCCTGCCGGCCAGTTCGGCACGTCGGCCGCCTACTACAGCGACTACCGCCAGCCGCGCCGGCCGGCCGAAAACCTGAGTATCGGCCGCGCCTTCCGAATCGGAGAGCAGGGAAAGATGAACCTTCAGATTCGCGCCGAGTTCACCAACATCCTCAACCGCTATTCGCTGCCCAGCCCGGCTGGTAACAACTCGACAAATGCCGCGCTCACGACCACCTATTTCCCGACCACCGGATTGCTGAGCGGCGGCTTCGGTTTCAGCAGCACCACTAACGGAGCGGGCTCCAATCCTCGCGCGGGCACGATGGTTGCGCGATTCACATTCTAGTTCAGGGCGGAATGATATAGTTGGTTGGATTGTGAATCTGCAGGAGGATTTCCGTTGATGCGTAAGTCGTGGATATTCGCAGTAGCCGGCGTCGCCTTGCTGTCGGCTCTGCTTGTACAAGTGGGCTTTACTCAGCAAAACCCGGCGCAGCAAGGTAAAGGCAAAGGTAACAAGGCTGCGGCAAAGCAGACCAGCATCCCTGCGGGCGATTGGCCGCTCTATAGCCGCGATCTGACCAGCGATCGTTTCTCGCCCCTAACGCAGATCAATACGAACAACGTCGCGCAGCTCACTCAGGCCTGGACGTATCGCCCGCCGGCTCCTCCACCCTCTGCTAATCCGGGAAGAGGAGCGGGGCAGGGAAAGGGCGTGCCGGGCCAAGGAAAAGGCGCGGTGGACGGGAAGGGTAAGGGCGGCGGTCGAGCGGGCGCCGGCGGAATTGGCGGCGAAGTCACGCCCATCGTCGTAAACGGAGTGATGTATGTTCCGGCGGGCCCCCGTGTGATCGCGCTCGAAGCGGATTCGGGCAAAGAGGTGTGGACGTACAACGCGCCGGGCGCGGTCGGGAACCGGGCTGTCGGGTATTGGCCCGGCGATACAGACAATCCGCCGCGTATTCTGTTCACTACCGGAAGCAAGATGATGGCGCTGAATGCCAACACCGGCAAGGTTGATCCGGGCTTCGGCAACGAGGGCACAGTCGAGATCGGGATCAACTGGGGCGGCGCTCCGTACGTCTATAAGAACCTGGTGATGCTGGGCCTCAACAATGGCGAGAGTACCGACGGACCTAGCGGCGACACGCGTGTGTACGACGTCCGCAACGGATTGAAACTGTGGGATTTCAAATCCATCGCGCAGCCCGGCGACCTCGGCCACAATACCTGGCTCGATGACGGCTGGAAGAAGCGCGCCGGCGTCAATGTGTGGGGCTGGTATCTCACCGTGGATGAAGCCCGCGATCTGATCTACATGCCGTTCGGCAGTGCCGCGGGCAACTACTGGGGCGGCGATCGCCCAGGTGCGAATCTCTACGCCAACTCCATCGTGGCGTTGGACGCCAATACCGGCAAGATGAAGTGGTATTTCCAGGTGGTTCACCACGACCTTTGGGACACCGATCTTCCCGCCGCGCCCAGCCTGTTCGATGTGACGCAGAACGGCCGCAAAATCCCCGCCATGGCTCTGGTCAGCAAGAACGCGCTGATGTTTATTCTGAATCGGGAGACAGGCAAGCCGATTTACGGAGTGGAGGAACGGCCCGTTCCGAAAGGCGACGTTCCGGGCGAGTGGTATTCGCCAACGCAGCCCTTTCCTGTGAAGCCTCCGCCACTGACTCGCAACAGCTTCGATAAAG
>Ga0105239_10000748_pt1 | contig 46087 bp, 55 predicted proteins | sample KBSC44metaG_FD_92761 | JGI IMG/M metagenome (GOLD analysis project Ga0105239, IMG submission 92761) | Corn rhizosphere microbial communities from Kellogg Biological Station, Michigan, USA - KBS C4-4 metaG | ecosystem: Host-associated > Plants > Roots > Rhizosphere > Soil | place: Michigan, USA...
ATCCAATAAAATGCCATAGTCATACCAATATAATAACCAAGGATTTATCAGGTGTAGCGACAATCTGGGTGTTCGCTTTTGATACGAAAGTGTTCGTGAATGATGCTGGGCCTTAAAGTATGGTCTTAAGGTTGGCTATATACTCCGGATTGTCCGTTATGCCATTGTGCCCCTGTCCATTCAGCGTGATCAGGGTATCGCCGGGCTTCATTTCTTCCTTTAGTTTGAGGGAAGATCCATAATAAATCACCTCATCCTGCCGTCCGTGAAAAATAACCACCGGCATCCTACAATTTTTAAGGTATTCATTGGTTTGGAACTTATACTTCAATATAAAGGTGGGAATGATCGGGTAGCTATGTCTCGCCATATCTGTGAGACTATAGTATGGGGCCTGCAGGATGAGGAGCCTTGGATGGTTTTTAGATGCCAGGTAAGCCGCCGGACCGGTGCCAATGGAATAGCCCAAAATGGCAATTCGATCCTCACGGTATCTTTTCTTTATTTCATTGTAAGCTGTCTGGATCCCTTCAAACAGCTGTGTCTTACTTTGGATAGAGCCAGTGCTTTTACCGTAACCAGGGTAATCCAGTATGAACACATCATAATACAGGTCTGTGTAACGTTTTGCCACTTCTCCCCAACTGTCTAAAGAGCCGGCGTTGCCATGCAGGTAAAATATCAGTCCCTTCGAGCTGTCGGCTGTAAAGAGCAGGCCATTCAATACATTCCCGTCATTGGTATGGATGTTGATCTCCTCAAATGGCTGGTTGAAGGGGAATTTATAGGCCTTATCCAGTTTGTCCGGGAGGAAGAGTAATTTTTCCTGAAAGAAATAGAGGCCAATACAGATAAGGATGTATGCAATAAGCAGGACTTTCAGCGTCCCTAATAGTATCTTTTTGATAGAAAGCATAGCCTATCTAAAGATAGGCTTTATTTTATTAGGGTGGCATGCTCTACAACTGCATGCCGCCGGACGCTTCGATACGCTGGCCATTGACCCAACGTGCATCTTCTGTACACAGGAAGGCTACCACGCCGCCGATGTCTTCGGCTACGCCTGGACGTCCCAAAGCGGTGATGCTGCTTACCATCTTTTGGAGATCCTCGCTGCTACGAAGGCGGGCGTTCCCAAAATCCGTCATGATAGCGCCTGGGGCAACGACATTGGCGCGGATACCTCTTGGACCAAGCTCTTTAGCCAGGTAGCGGGTAAATGTCTCTACCGCGCTCTTAAAAGACCCATAGACCGACGAGCCGGGCATGGAGACGCGGGCCAGTCCGGAAGAAATATTGACAATACCGCCGCCGTCATTCATCAGCGGAAGGAGTTTTTGGGTTAAAAAATAGACACCTTTGAAATGGACGTTCAGCAAGTCGTCAAAAAATGCCTCTGTAACCTCGCTGATGGGACTATAGCCGCCTTGCCCGGCGTTGTTGATCAGGAAATCGAAATGATCGGCGCCGAAATGGCTGCTTAAAATTGTTTTGAGCTGATCCGTGAAGGCCCCAAAGCCCTGGAGGACGCCCGTATTGAGTTGAAGTGTTGCGGCCTTCCGCCCGGCGGCTTCGATCTGCGCTACTACACGTTGTGCGTCCTCGGCCCGTTGATTGTACGTAATAATAACGTCCAGGCCTTTTTCGGCCAGTCTTAAAGCCATGTCCCTGCCCAATCCGCGGCTTCCGCCAGTGACAAGGGCTATTTTGTTTTTCGATGCCATTGTAGTTTTTTTTACAAAGTTAGGCAGTCGCTCGGAGGCGAAGGTTGCGGCAATCAATCGGAGATTTGCAAAAATCAAATAATTAACGTTTCTTAAAATCCATAAGCAATATACCTGTCAGTATAGATCCCCTTCTCAACCCTCCAAATCACCTCATACGAACCCGCGCCATCACTATTCGACGACTGGATATAGAGGATATCATTCTTTCTATCATAGTTGACCTGGGCGGTGCCGATACTTGGCTCGTAAAGGTTATCTGTGGCGGCTTTTGGTAAAACGATCTCTTTATTTCCAAGGATGATACGGATTGATCTGTATTCTGTCGTTGGCATCCCGCCATCACGTCCCCAATACTGTTTACCATTGATGAACTGAATATATTTGGGCGAGTCTTTAAAATAGGTCAGATGGTATTTGGATCTTACAAATGGCTGGGTGGATATGGTGATCTTTATAGAGTCTTTTACGAATACCGAGTCATATTTGGAGAGAGTGGGAATCTTTTCATAGTCTGAAACACATTTTACCCGATCGTGGTACACATAGGCGTTAAGCTCCTGCTTTCTCTTTGTGTAATCGATATTTATCCAATTCTCCTTTGTTCCAAAGCAATAGACGAAGTGACCGTTGTGTAATGTATCGACTACCTTGCCCCCCAGTCCTGCTGAATCCCGTATATTGGAGAAGCCATCTTTATCGGCAACTATGGCAAATTGGGCAATGGAGAGGTTTGAAAGCAGGATCAGGATGGGGAATAGTATGGTTCTCATTATCCTTAAAGTTAGAAAAAGAGTTAGGTTTCACATGGCAGGTGATGGCCGGCCTGCCGGGTATTTATTTCTGCGTGTAAAATTACGGGAGAGGGCGGGAAGCAAGGCCTACCATTGCTGGACCCTGATGCCAATTTGCCCATCTACTATTGCGAATTCCCTGGCGCCCCATGGTCTCAACGTAACTTCGCTGAGATTGGGGTGCAACATCCCGGGGTATTTTGATGCCACATTTTTATACACTTCTTCGATGTCATTTGTCACGAGTCTGTATTCGGGATGCTCACTTGCGGCATACTCTTTGTTTTCGAAGAGCATTATACTCAGCCCGTCCTTGTCAACCACACAAAAAGGGTTATCGGTATTCAATTCATCATGACCAATCGTGAATTGGAGACAGTCGACAAAAGTTTTGAGGCCGATACTGATATCTGCGTAAAAGATGCTGGGCACCAGCTTTGTAAATTTCATGGTAGATTTTTGTGAAAATAGAGATTATTTTTACTAAAGATGATCTAACCGTATTCTAATCTTCTTTTAACCTGCTTTTAAGCCGATAAATATAGATTTGGAGGCAGAAAACCCTCAAATACTTATCTTCGGGGACCAAAAAACAGATTTACCGTTTATGACAAAGATCAATCCCTTTTTGCCTGTCCTGATGGCAGGTTTTTTTCTTTTCACCGCCTGTGTCCCCACCAGTAAATTCAATGCCTGTCAAATGGCGCTGTCCTCCGCAAGATATGACAGCATACAGCTGGCGGGTAAAGTAAAGGACCTGCAATCTTCCCTTGCACAGGCGAACCAGCTGTCCAAGGACCGGCAGCAACGGATCGACTCCCTGTCAAAGGAGCTGGACGAAGCATATCGTAAGCAAACGGCCTTGAGCAAGCAGATAGAGGACCTGACGGGGAAGAACCGTGATCTGTCTTCGGAGTCCGATAAGCGGCTCTCCTTGTTGAGCAAGAGCAAACAGGACCTTGTCAATCAGCAGGCCAAGCTGGAACACCTGCAGGCGCTGATGGACGCACAGAAGAAGGCCATCGAAGCCATTCGGAAGAAAATGACGGATGCATTGGTAGGGTTCAAGTCAGATGAGCTATCTGTCGCCATCAAGAACGGTAAGGTGTATGTGAGCCTGCAGGAAAACCTGCTGTTCCCATCCGGCAGCGCTGTGGTCAACCCTAAAGGGAAAGTAGCGCTTGGCAAGCTGGCAGAGGTGCTAAACCAGAACCCGGATATAACTGTCGACATCGAAGGACATACGGATTCTATTCCCATCCACGGCAAATACCAGGACAACTGGGACCTCAGCCTGGCGCGTTCCGCGTCCATCGTACGTATCCTGACGATAGATTATAAGGTGGATTCCAAGCGGGTGATCGCCTCGGGGCATAGCCAGTTTGACCCTGTGCAAACGAACAGCACACCAGAGGGCAGGGCGCTGAACAGGAGGACGGATATCATCCTTTCGCCGAAGCTGGATGAACTGTACAAACTGCTGCAGACGCCGGATATGTAATAGCCTGTGCTAATACAGGGGGGCGGGGGTCGGGATCACACGCAAGTGCACAAGAGCGCCGCTGATAGGATCGATGATCATGTCATAGGTGGTTTTAGTACCTGCGGAGGCGATCGCCCTTCCGATGAGGCCAAAGGCAATCTGGGCGCCGTTCTTGTCTCCCTGGCTGGCCGGGACCTTGACGTCGCCTGTAAAGAAGAGGTTGTTATGCACTTTTTCCAACGGATAATATCCATACTCCGTTGCTATATAGAGCATGCCTTTATATACCACGGCATACAGGTCCTTTGACTTTATCTTTACCTTCCGTCCGGCGGTATCTACTTCTACCCGGGTGATCGTTCCGTGCTTATTGGTCTCGATATTGCCCTGCTGATCCGGCACCTGGTTGCAGAAGGATTTGTAATTGTAGTAAATCCCATTTACATATTGCGTCGCTGTATAGACGGGTATCCGGCTCTTTTCGATGCTGTCATAGTTGACGATGTCCTGTATATGATATAATACAGCGTCCTGCGGCTTGCGTGCAAGCTCCGACGAGAGAAAATTTCCGAGGATATGGTTGCCCTCACCCTCTACTACACCCAGCACATCGGTGCTGGTCACCAACAGCACTGTATCGAGGATCGACAAACAGTAGTATGCATCCTGCGCCCTTACATAAAGGCCTGCCTGCAAATAGCAATACCGGGTAGAGGATTCCTCCACAAAATGAAAATCCCGCAGCTGGAATAATAACTCGCCAGCTGCTGCCGTACTATCTATCAGAGAATCTACCAATATCTGCAGTTGCGGCTGGAAAGGCATACGTAGCTTTAGCTTTGCATCGTGTTTCATCAGACCGATGCCTACCGTACCAATATAATTCGTGTCCTCCCGCGAGTCCAGAAATCCGATGGTATTGTACAGGCTATTGGACACTTTTGTATAAGCAGGTCTGTTCTTTTTGTGAGACGGGGTTTTGATCTCGAAATAGCGGAGTGGAGTTTCCTGTGCGAGCGTATACATTCCAAGGATACACAGGCATAAGGTGGCAGCATAGTTTTTTCTCATAATGACCTAAGATAATCCGGCCGTACCGTATTTCCAAATGAGAAGGATTTAAGCGCCTGTTAAGAACTTAATCATTATCCTGACCCTGGTTACTGTTCTTATTGTTGCTGCACAGATAATCAACATCGAACTTTCCGTTCAATGATACGACCGGCCCCATGGTCCCATAGCCTCCCGGGAAGGAGAGGGGAAGATCATGGTTATTGTATGCAGAAGCCTGGAAGCCATTGTTCAGGCTGTAATTATTACAAAGAAACATCCATATTTTGTTGGTGCGCAGGAGATTCAGATGGGAATCATACGTTACCCCCTGCGTGACGAGGTTGCCATTGGCGTCATACTGGAAACTGGAAGTGGTGCCGTATTTGGACGGCCCCGGGCCCCATACGGAGTCGGTACGCGCAATGACCCTGCCCAGCGTATCATAATTGAATTGACTAACCCAATAGCCATCGGTCTCGGGATGGGCAACCGGTATCGAGTCGGAATAAGTGCCGAAAATATACTGTGTATCCCGGACGATCTGGCCTCCACCGTTATAGAAGTATTTTGTCCATGTCTCAAAGCGCCCATTGTCATAGGGCCTTATCATTTCCTTTAGCCTGCGCTGGTTGTCGTATTTAAGCAATGTATTGGGATTTCCCGTGCCCACCGCAGTGTTTTTGACAGCGACCGGATCGCCTGCTGTATTGTAGCTAAATGTATATATGACTGTAGCTGTTCCCTGCTCATCTGTGAGATGGACGTTGATCCGGCTGATCTGGCAGGCTTTATAATCCACCTGGTGATACTCTTTGTAGTAATCGATGGCCTTACGGCAACTGCTGGAAAGAAAAGATATGGCAAAGACCATAGGTATGGTGACAGGGGTAAACATTTTCCTCATAAACAGACTTTATCAGGTATATGCACAATTCATGCCCTCCAAAAAATAATTTCTCTTCCTGTCCAATTTCTATCCAGTCGGTCATTATAGGGGTATAACGAGCAATCTTATCATCTAAAAATTTTTATCATGTCAGTATCTCAAGGAATTGCATCTTCACCTACTATCAAAAGGATGGCTGCGGGCCGGATGATCCGGACCATTGGTTATTGGTTCTTTACCATTCTTATCGCCTGGGAAATGGCCTTAGGGGCATATTGGGATCTGTTTCAGATATCATATGTCAGGGAAGTCTTTACCCATCTGCATCTTCCATCCTATTTTCTGATCATCATGGGCATCTGGAAATTGCCCTGTGCCGTGATATTGCTGATGCCACGAGCTGTGCGGATGAAGGAATGGGCGTACGCGGGCGCTTTTTTCACCTATTCGGGTGCGGCTGTATTGCATCTATCCGTTGGTGATGGCCTTAGCGGTTGGGCAGGTCCAATGTTGTATGCATTGTTTACGATTGCCTCCTGGTTATTGCGTCCGCGGTCACGCAGGCTGGCAGCAACGGCCGTCCCTATAGTCGGAAAGCCGTCAAAAAGCAGGCTGACCCTTTATTGGATAGCAACGGGTCTGATGTCGTTTGTATTGATCTCGGGAGGAATAGCGGAGCTGTCAAATTCTAAAACGACCATTGAAGGCATGCTTTCTCTGGGCTACCCTGTATATTTTACTCATTTGCTTGGGTTCTGGAAGATAGCAGGAGGGATCGTTCTGCTGGCGCCCCGGCTGTCACTGGTCAAGGAATGGGCGTATATCGGAATATTCCTGGATATGACGGGAGCATTCATGACACATATAGTCTGTCACAGTGTGGCGTACCACCTGGTGTTCACGGGACTTTTCTCCGTACTTACGATCCTGTCATGGGCGTTGCGTCCTCCTACACGAAAGATAGCGGGGCCGATATTTTAAAGTGCATGGCCTCTGATCAGCACGATACGGTCGACGGAGGCCTCTTTTAAGTGCAGCATGGATGCTCTTTCAGGGTCTTTACAAAAATCTTCAAAGTCTTCTTCGGATGGAAAAGTTACCAGATGTATCTCATAAGGGAGATCCGTCGCGCCCTGGATAAAGGACGGAGTATCCGGGCGTATGCGGAGCAGCAATTGGCCTCTGTAACGACTGATCAAAGGTATGGCAACCTGCTCGAAAGCCTCGAATGTGCGCTCCTGGCCGGGGTTGATATAAACAAGCTGGGTAATGTAGATCATTGGGCTTACCATTTCTACAAATTTAATTGTTAGCTTTATGAAATGAATATGAGTAAAAAGAAATCGATCTTTGGTATTCTCCTTTTAGCTATCGTGATATCTTTGACCGCCTTTATCCGACAGACCGAACCATGGACGACCGAGCAGCTAATGGCGCCTGCTGATCTGGCTGCCCGTATCAATCAAAAAGACGCTTCCCAACCACTCCTTATTTGTATCGGCCCCTCGGGTATTATCAAGGGGTCTCTTGAGGCAGGGCCTACCCGTGACAAGGAAAATTTGGATAAGCTGAGGAAACTGGTAAGTAAGGAAGACCGTAACAGGGAGGTTGTCATTTATTGCGGCTGCTGCCCATTTGAACACTGCCCCAATGTCCGTCCGGCATTTGCCTTACTGATGGAGATGCATTTTACGCATGCAAGACTGCTTAATCTTTCGCACAATATTAAAAAAGACTGGATCGACCAGGGCTATCCTATCAAATAAGGTGATTTGAACGGGAACCGATTGAGCAGGGAATGCTATTTGCATTCTCTTATATGCAATCAATCGTAACCATCAAAAAAGAAACCCTGTGGCAAATGACCCACTGGAAGATCTGCCTGTTTCCAATCTACGTACTCTGCTTATTTCTGAAATTCAAGGTTTTATTCGGGGCATTGAATCAAGGCTACCCATTGAAGAGCTAACCCAAAAAAGGGATCATATCCGCAGCCTGATAAAAGTACTATCGGTGAAAGAGAATGTTGAGTTTGAGGAGATAGTGGGGAGGTATTTTCACATTTTTCAACAAAAGTTTTCCCCAGAATGATGAAAGGGCACCGAATAAAAAAATTGATATAAAGTCTGTATTCAGAATAAGGATAAGGTTTAAAGGCTATGGAGCTGATTAGTAAGCCCGTCAGAAAAGACGGGCTATTTTTTTAGAGAGCGCCTCATAAATTTTCTTCTGTCCATAGACCTGGCCCACCAATTGCAATTATATTAATAGGCTTTTAATAGGATATTGGATTTTAGCAACGGCCTGGATTTCTATCTGGGCTTTTTTTATTTTCAGCCCTAAGGGCCGAAGAAAAAACACCCCCGGATGCCTCCATATTTTCTTCAGAATTGATGTTTCAAGCTTTTATTTTTTCCGGCTGTCCTTTTCCGGACGCGATCAGTTTTTGCAAGCTGCCAGAGATGTAGTAACCCCAGGCATTTGAACAGTCCTTATAGCATTCAATATCCGGGACCAGACCTACATGTGTAAATTGAAGTCGTGTCTTGTCCCCATGGGTGGAGATATCAAATACTATCCGCGTATCCGTCCATTCCTGCTGATTTTGAAGAAAGCTGAGCTTGCTTTCTGTGATAAGCCATACTATCTTTTTGTCCGGGACGACCTCGATGAGCTTTTGTTTTGAATAATGCACGTCCTCGAACCTGACGGTGAATTCATCATTGAGCGCCTTTGTTTTGCCTTTGATATCTTCCGTCCACCATTTCGAAATATTACATACGGCATTGAAGACTTCATTAGCCGACTGGTCAACATCGACAGTAATGACTAAATTCTTGTTGTTCATATATGTTGTGTTTTTTTAAACAATGATCATGCCTGCGGTGAGATTAATAACAGTTCCTGTGAGCGCGCCGCCTTCATCGGAAGCCGCGAAGACAGCTGTGTCGGTGAGCTCTTTGAGCCTTGTCAGGAGCTTGCGGTGTGTCATGTCTTCCATAAAGGAATGGAACTGTTCGAAGGTTATTCCATGCGCCTTGCCTTGTATCTGCCATACTTCCTCGATCAGCGCGGTCTCGGGTATGCCGGTGGTGAGCAGACAAACTGACCGTACCCCCTTTTGCCCATATTCAACCGAGAGCGACCGGCATAATCCTTCCATAGCCGCCCAGGCAGGCACCATCCCACCTACAAAAGGAGGGCTTTTCCGGCCGGCATCGGGTGTTTGCATGATTATGACTCCCTGACCTTGTGCCACCATGCGGCGGGCTGCTGCTTTGCTTGTAATGAAATGCGACTGCATATAGGTAGTGATGGGATGTAGAAAGCTTTCTACCGAAAGGTCTGTGAGCGCTATTCCCTGGATACCTTTTTGAGGGATGCCAATGGCATTGAAAGAAATGTCGATCTTTCCGGCTGCCTTGATTGTCTCGCTCATATGTTTTTCCACGGCCTGCTCGTCCAATGCGTCGAGCACGGCTGTTTCGATGAGGCCTTCTTCAGACAATACTTCGGCAGCTATGGCCTTTAGCCTGGCGGATGTACGGCCTGTCAAATACACCCTGGCGCCCTCACGGGCAAAGGCCTTTGCGATGGCGCTGCCAATATTCCCATCCCCGTAGACAACGGCAACTTTATTTTCCAGTCTTTTCATTTTTATTTTCTTTTAGTGAATTGATCTTTGTCCAGATCAAAGCTATTTTTTAAAATAAAAATTTTCGGGGTGTGAAATAGACTTTATAGCGGGCCCATTTGGACAAGGGACTTTGGCCCAGGTTGGGCGGATGTTGAGGAGGTGGGACGACTCGTCTTATTTATCTATCTGGGGGAATGCATCAAATATATCAGTCACTATCTGCGGCATGGGGGATAATAGCTTCCGTTGCCGCGTATCGATCCATGCTCCATCCACCGTCAGTATGGCGCAGCTCTTATCGGCGGATATGAACTCATGCTGGATCGTCCACCGGGAAGCATCTGCATTGCGACTGGCGAGTCTGCAATGAAGGGTGATCGTATCGGACAGGCGTATCTCCTTTTTGAAAACACATTCTTCACGGAATAATATCGGTCCGAAATTTTGCTCCTGCATTAATTTCAGGGTAAGGCCCATGCTTTCGATGATCTCTAACCGCTGCTGTGCGCCAAAGTCATAGTAGGCGCTGTGCCGCATGTGAAAATTAGGGTCCATGTCTGACCAGCGGATGGAAATGATCTTGCTGAAAGGGGTCATGCTTTTCTATTTAAAAAATTCTCCAAAATGCCAGAGGATGCCGGAAGGGTCGTGGACAAAGCATTCTCTACCCCAGTCATATACACGGATAGGGGTCAGCCTTACACCCTGGTATTTGGATGGAAGGTCCAGAGCTACCAGCTCGCTCCAAAAGCGGGCCACATCCTCCACTTCCATAAAGACCATAGTATTATCTATCCAATCCTTAACATCGGCGTCTTGCAGGTAAAACCCCAGGTCCTCCGACCAGAAATAGGACATACCGGGTGTCAGGATACTTTCCTGGAACCCCAGGTCACGATAGAAGCTTCGCGAAAGCGCAAAGTCCCTTGCTCCGATGAATGGTCGAATGGATCTGCCTTTATGTTCCATTTTTTTATTCTATTGGCTAAAAATAAGAAAAGCCCCGCGGAAATGCGAGGCTTTCTATCAATATTACTGCAGGATCAATGGGTGTCCTGGTACAGGCGGAAATACAACGCTTTTCTCAGCGAAACATAGGCTGCTTTCAGATCGGCCTCGGCCTGGCCCTTATGACCGCCAAAATCATCGGGAGCATCGTGCAAGGCTTGCATGGATTTTTCGATGTCACGCATGGCCCTTGTGATATTGGGATGTTTGGCTTCCTCGCCCCTCATAAGCTGTGCTTCGCTGGGGGCCGGCGGCCGGCTGCCAATGATCACATCAATACTAATTTTTGCCTGGGCGTGGGAAACGGACGCTGCTAGCATCAAAATGCAGGAGAAGATCAGGATTTTTTTCATAATTTTTCAAATTGTTAATGAATCGGATTTTGCGTTCGACGGGATCCGAGACATAACGTTTAACCCACAGGAAAAATTAATTCAAATATTTAATTGGGTTGTTATTAATTGGTTAAGGGGTTGACTGGCTATTACGCGCCCGGCCTCTTCTTAATCAGATCTATGTCTTCCTTTCTTTCAACTTGTGTTATCTTTTCCATAAGAGGACTGTATGTGGACTCCAGCTTCGAGGCAAGATCGTCAGGTGTGCTGTATTCATCATTCAGATACCCATAGAGCTGTTCTTCGGAGATGCCTGCTGCCTGGGCCATATCTTTAACGGTGATATTTAGCCCTTTGGCCAGTCCGCAATTCCTTATCCAAACAACCGAATGTTTTAGGGAGATGCTATTATCTTTTTTCCGGGCGGTGTCAAGAAGGTCGCTGTAGGCAGCAAATAATGCACCAGGCAGGTGGTCCGGAGTGTTGTCTTTGCCATCCAGATAGGCTTGTAATTGCTGTGTGGAAATTTCTAACTTCCGGGCTATTTCTTCCTCTGTAATATTGAGGTCTATTTTCTCCCCCTGGCCTTTGATCAGAAGGATAATAGCTTTTAAGGATGTTCTATTGCTTTCCCTGATCTCCGCAGCAGTTTGGGGTATGGGCTGGTCGGCGACCTGGTGTGTTATGATATCTCTTATCAGTATTATCCTGGATGTCTTTCCCATTGCAGTGATTTTGCTAAAAGCTACTAATTAATCGACATTAATCCAAGCATCGGAATGCAACAAATCCCCCGATGCCCCGTCTTTACGGTGGGTTCGCCGGATTCATACAAAATCATGATTATGATGCTAAAAGAAAATCTTAGGATGGCCGGACGCTATCTTCTCAAGGATCGCTCCTTCACGCTTCTCAATCTCCTTGGTCTTTCCACGGCCCTGGCCTGCACCATCCTGATCTATTTATGGGTCAACGATGAATGGCATGTCGACAGATTCCATGAGAAGGGCAGCCGGCTTTTCCAGGTGCTAAAGAATGCACCTTCGCCCGCGGGCATTACTACAGACGAACGGACACCTGGACTGTTGGCGGCTACGCTAATCAAAGAAATGCCGGAGGTGGAATATGCCACGTCTGTCGTGCCAGTATCCTGGTTTGACAAAAAAGGGACCCTTACTTACGGCGATCGGCATATCAATGCCAGCCCGGAATTTGCAGGACAAGATTACTTTTCAATATTCTCCTATAAGCTTATTGCAGGAAACAGAGATCATGTATTACAGGATAATGCGTCCATTCTCATTTCCGACAAAATGGCCCTGAAGCTATTCAATACGACGGCGGGTGTAGTAGGTCAGCATATTGAATGGGATCAAAAGGACTATAGCGGCGTCTATCGCATAGACGGCGTCTTTGAAGAGCCGCCCGCCAATGCCACGGAACATTTCGATGTTATCTTCAATTACTCCCTGTTCCTGGAGAAGAACGCTAAATTGAATGATTGGAGCAATAACGATCCCAGCACGTTTGTTGTCCTGAAAAAGGGCGCCGATGTGGACGCGTTCAACAGGAAGATAGCGGGATTGATAAAGACCAAGGTTGAAGGATCCACCACGGTGTTATGGGGGCAGCAATATTCCGACAGGTATTTATATAACCATTATAGCAACGGGGCGGCTGATGGGGGTAGAATAGAATATCTGCGTATGTTCTCGCTTATCGCCGCATTTATCCTGGTGATGGCCTGTATCAATTTTATGAATCTCTCCACTGCCAAGGCGGCTGGGCGGATCAAAGAAACGGGGGTTAAAAAAGTGATAGGAGCATCCAGGCCGACGCTGATCTTTCAATATATTGGTGAGTCTTTGATCCTTTCTTTCCTGGGACTGATCATTGCCATGGGTCTGGTCCTGCTGCTGCTGCCGCAATTCAACCAGGTTACAGGCAAGCAACTGAGCCTGCACTTTACAACAGGCTCCATAGTTGTCCTTCTGATGATAACTTTCATTACGGGAGTTTTATCCGGCTGCTACCCTGCCATCTATCTTTCCCGATGCAAGCCGGCTGTTATTTTTAGGAATAATATAAAGAATTCCTTATCAGGGATATTGGTCAGAAAGGGGCTGGTAGTATTCCAATTCACGCTGTCAACCATCTTTATCTTATCTGTTCTTGTTATCTACCGGCAGATGCGGCTGATACAAACAAAGAACCTGGGATATAACCGGGATCATATTATTTATTTCGAGCGGGGAGGGACAGGGTCCTATCATAAAGAGGACTATGCTCCCAGTGGTAAATACGAGTCCGACCTTCAGGATATCCTCTATCGGATAAAGAATACACCAGGGGTCATCAATGCTGCCAATTTCCGGCACAATATCACCAACAGGGACGGAGGGACCTATGATATCTCCTGGCCCGGAAAAGATCCCAATAAGCGTATTGATTTTACGGACCTGAATGCGGGGTATGATTTTATCGAGACGGCCGGCATCACGTTGAAAGAGGGGCGAACATACTCTCGTGCCTTTGGTAATGAGGAGGGTAATATTATTTTCAACGAGACGGCTATCCGGATCATGGGTCTGAAAGATCCCATCGGCAAGGTAGTGCGCTTATGGGGGAAGGACAAGGTCATCGTAGGTGTAGTAAAGGATTTTAACTTCCAGTCGTTGCATGAGAATATCAAGCCCTGTTTCTTCGACATTTCCGTGGGTTCCTGGGCATCCAGGATCATGGTGCGGATACAGGCTGGTAAGGAAGCCGAGACCATCACCCGGCTGGAGCATCTTTATAAGGACTACAACCGGGGCGAGACATTTGAATACCGGTGGCTGGATGAAGACTACCAGGAGCTGTATGCTTCGGAGAGAAGGGTGTCGGACCTGTCAAAATATTTTGCCGGCATCGCCATTATCATTTCCTGTCTGGGGCTTCTGGGGCTGGCTTCCTTTACTGCCCAGCGGAGACAGCGGGAGATCGGTATACGGAAGGTGGTAGGCGCTTCTGTACAGCGTATTGTATTGTTGTTGTCAAAGGATTTTTTGTTGCTGACAGGTATTGCGCTTGTCATTGCCTTTCCCCTGTCCTGGTGGGCGATGACCCATTGGCTGCATGGATTTGCCTATCGCATAGAGGTAGGTATGGATACGTTCCTTTTGACAGGGGGTGTTATTTTCCTGCTGACCTTCTTGTCCATCGGCTTCCAGTCGGTGAAAGCGGCATTGGCCAATCCGTCGAAGACGTTGCGGTCTGAGTGAGCGTGTGGCCATAGGGACCTGGGATGCCGTGGTGAAGCCCTACTATTTACGCGGGATCTTCATGACCTGTCTGCCATTCTCGTAGATGACCAATGTGCTGGCGTCGGGAAATTCCATCTGTACGTCGTATCCATCCAGGAAGAATCTGGTTTCGGATTCCGGGAAAAGCACGGCTGTAGGCACACCGTCGCCGGAGACCTTTAGGCCATTGCCTTCTTTTTCGATCTTTAACAGCTTGCCATTGCTTTGTTCATATACGCCCGTGTAACGTTGCAGGGTGGCATCAGGCAGCTGGATCCTTACATGTTCGGTAGCACCCTTATTCATGGCGCCCAGTATCTGCTCGCCATAGGGGAATGCTTTTTTAATAACCTGATCGGAAATAAACATGCCGTTATCTCCATTGGTCATGACCACAATGCCGGAACCTGACACTGGTAAGAAGATAGCCATGGTGCGTACGCCGACATCCGAGCCGCCATGTTCCAGCGCATATTCGCCGTTGGGCAGTCCTTTTACCAGTCCCCATCCCAGACCGCGATAATAGTTCTCTTTGATCCTGACCTGTGGGCTTGTCATGGCAGCAAACAAGCTGTCGGAGAGGCCGGCGCCCTTCATCGTGTATATGCCCAGGCGACAATAGTCTTCCACGGTAGTGATCAGATCGTCCGCGGCATTGACCGATGTCTGGATGGAAACGGTATATCGACGGCCCTGGCCGTCATGCCACTGGGCAAAGCGGGCAGTGTCCAGGTGTCCTGTCCAATAACGGGTGTCCTTCATATGCAAGGGGGTGGTCAGGACGGAGTCGAGCAGCAAATCCAATGTCCGGTGGAATTTTTGTTCGAGCGCACGGCGCAGGTATTCAAACCCTTCGCCTGAGTAACCGAATTTTGTTCCGGGTTCAAAAATGAAACGGAGCTTCGTACCTCCGTTGTCGGTACGCCAGTTGGGAAATCCGGTCTGGTGGCTTAATACCAGGCGGGTAGTGAGCTTATCGAGGTAGGGGTCGTTCCGGATGTCCGGGTCGATCCAATAATGTGATAAGGGTTCGTCCAGGCTCCATTTTCCGGCTTGTATCAGCTTTAGGGTGAGCATGGCTGTCACCGGCTTGGTTTGGGAGGCTATGTTGAAAAGCGTATTGGGAGGTGCGGGGTGGCCTGTTTGCAGCTGACCAAAAACTTTTACCCATTTGATCTTTCCATGTTCGATCAGTCCTATTCCTACGCAGGGGACGTGATTCGCGGTCATCCAGGCGGGGACATCGCGGAGGAGGGATGCTTCAAGGGTATCTTGCTGGGCCAGGGCCGGGTGGATCGCGATGGCTATCGCGAGGAGGAACAGGGTCTGTTTCACGTAAATAAGATTTTACCCAAAAAGTGTTGGGCAATGATCCTTCAAGGTAAGGATAAACTTTATTTTACAGGCTTATTTTCGCAGGCATAGCCGAAGAGGCATCTTTCCTTTATTATAGTAGCTACTTCTGCAGGAACATATTCCTCCCATCCGTCTGCTCCCTGTTTGATCAGGTGCAGGACCTTGTCTGTATCGACGTGGAGATTATCCTCCGAAAAATGCCGGATGTCCTCGATCTTGTTGTTGGCGATGAGGTACCGGTACAGATCGACCAGCAACGGGGGCGGATTGAATCGAAGGCAGTTCATGATGATGCCATCGCGCAAGGTAGGATAGATAAAGAGCTTTACCTTCCGGCTGAACAGGGTGGCAAAGGCTTCGAGGATCCCGCCGGGCAGGTCCTGGTAGTGATCCTGGAATATGTATTCGAGATTGGGATAGCCCATTACCACACCCATCTTTAGCTTGGTGATCTTTGAGAGATAAGCTACCAGCTTGTAATATTCGTGGAAGTCGGAGATCAGTACGGTCTGTCCCAGGGCGCAAAGGATATCCACCCTGTCGAGAAAATCCTTTTCATCTATCTCGGCTGTGGGGTCGGAGTCCCGTTCCTTCAATGCCTGCAGGGTCAGCTCTGTGACCACCACGACATTTTCTTTGTCCACGTCCAGCTCCTGCATGAATTGCCTGACACCGGTGTTCAGCATATCCATGTGTACGTTAATGACGGGGCGGAACCTTCCGCGCACCACCACGACATGTTTCTTATACAGGATCTCGGATGGCTGCATGTTCTTGCCATCCGGGCCGAAGAGGGCTGTGTCGGAAAATCCATATTTTACCAGGTGCAGGCTCATCAGCCTGTTGTCAACATTTTTGAACCCGGGCCCTTCGAAACTGATCATGTCTATCTGCATGGCATCCTTTGAGAGATTGTCCATCAGGGACAGGAGAAAGATGTTAGGATGGGTATGATAATAAAAGCAGGCATAGATCAGGTTGACGCCTAATACGCCCACGGCATTCTGCTGCAGAATGCCGTCATTATCCAGCAGCTTGACATGGATGATCACGTCATTGTATTCGCCATTGGGCTCGAGCTGGAAGCGAACTCCCATCCAGCCATGCCCTTCATTTGTCTTGTGATAATTGAGGGCGGACATGGTATCGGCAAAGGAAAAAAAGGTCGTTTTATCCCCGCGGCTCTCGGCGAGACGCTCGATCAGCAGGCCATATTCCTTTTCCTGCATTGCCAGCAACCTTGCCTCACTCACATAACGCCGGCCTTTTTGCGCGCCATAGATGGCATCGGAAAAGGTCATGTCATAGGCCGACATTGTCTTGGCGATAGTGCCTGAAGAAGCTCCCGCCTTGAAAAAATTGGCTGCAACATCCTGTCCGGCGCCAATCTCAGCGAATGAGCCGTAAATCTGGGGATCGAGGTTAATGGCAAGCGCTTTCTGTTTGGTTCCTAAATCCTTATTGTGAGTAACGCTCATAGAATTTGTCATTTATATGTACCGCCGCCATAATCAACTTTATGAGCAGGAAAGCCTAAAGTTACGACATCCCACTTTGATCCAAAAAAAGTTTATCGTCAATTCTTTTTTTCTGCCGGAGATGATGCCGCATATGCATTTCAGCAAACTGGAGCCATTCCAGCGCACTGAAGAACTGGAGTCCCGGATGCTGCGTCTTACCCGTCGAGACGGATGGGTCGGAAGCAAAATAGAGCTCGTTGACCTTATCCTTTATGGATGTCAGCTCCTCCCACAGCTCTTCCCTGGTCTCGGGCTGCCGCATGCTGACACCGGTGGAAGGGCCGGTGAGCTGCATATCGGGGAACTCATTATTCCGGAACATAACTTTGGCATGCTCATGCATATCTTTTTCACTGTTTTCATTGGTAAACAGGCAGGTCCGTACCTGCTCCACAAACCAGGTGGTGTCGGCTATGATATGTATATATACCTGTCCCAGGGACCAGGAGCCGGCCTGGGGCTGCGTGCAAAGCATTTCCAGGGTGTAATTGTCCAGAGAGTCGATCCATTTGTCAATGGTCTCATTAAAGCGATCCAGTATAATATTGGCCTTGTTGGGTTCCATGGCTGCCAGTTGTCGGGTCAGTAGGAGCCGCCACAGGCGGATCGTCCGAAGGACCGACATTTGCGGTTTGCGGAATTGGGCTATTTTTAAGGGCAGCCCAATTCCCGCACATACTTATAACGTTGAAAAAAAACGATTTATTACTATTCTTTTTTTTGAATATCCCTGGCGATTTTCCGGGCATCTAATCCAATCTCGCGGATCTGGCCTGTGGGACTGACCCAGTAGCCACAAAAATACAGACCATCCTTTCCAAAAAATCGTTGTTTGTCGATGCTGGCTTTCAGGTCTTGAAAACGTTCCTTCTCAACTTCCAGGAATTCCGCATAGTCGCGGTAGTAGCCAATAGCGGCCACGATGGCATCAAAGGCCTCCTTTCTGCCATCCTTGAAACAAACGGTCCGCCCTTCTATATGTTCGATGCCGTCGTATATTTTTATATGCCCTTTTCGGATATGCTCCACCGTGCCAACGTCCAGGACGGGGGCCTTTCCGTCCCTTTGTATCTGCTCCAAAGGACCGTATGGTAATTTTTTAAGACCCAGCCTGGTAAGATCGCCTACTACCCATCTTACGACCGGCGCGCTAAGCGCGTCGGCTACACGTGGTGAAAGATGACTCAGTAAAAGGCTTATCTCCAAGATGGGTATGCCCAGCATATCCCTTGCTATTACATTGACGGGTGATCGAGCGGACATGGAAGGTATGGCGCTCTGTTCATACAGATCGATGGCTATCTCACAGGCCGAGTTGCCAAATCCCACTACCAGTACATGTTGTCCTTTAAAGTCCTGGCCCGTCCTGTAATCATAGCTGTGCAGTATCCTGCCCGGGAATGTTTCCATTCCTTTGAACTGAACAGGCTTTGGCCGGCCATAAGCGCCTGTGGCCATGATCAGGTATTTCGACCGGAATGTGTCCTTGCCGGTGGTCGTGATCCAATGGTCATCTTCTCTTCTGACAGATAGCGCCTCGGTGTTGAAAAGAGGCTTGATATTAAATTCCCTTTGATAATCTTCCAGGTATTCGATGACCTGCAGCCTGCTGGGATATTGGGGATAGGCGGCGGCCATTTTTTTATATGGCAGATGGGAGAATCTTTTGCTGGTATGGAGGTGCAAACGGTCGTAATGGTTGTGCCAGGGGCTGGCTACCTTTCCCTCCTTCTCGATAATGATGTATTCGATGTTTTTTTTCTGCAGACAGGCGGCGGAGGCCAAACCCGAGATGCTTGCTCCGATGATGAGTGTATTCGTTGTCATTTCGAGTTCCTGACCTTTGTCACCTCTTCCGTAGCAATGGGACTGTACGTCTTACCAAACCGGGCTTTGATATAGGTAAGTATCGAGGCCGCCGCATGATCATCGAGCAGGGCGCCATGGGCCGGCATGACCCCATTGTATGTCTTTCCATTGACCTGTATATTGCCTTGCAGGCCTTGTAAGAGGACCTTGATCAATTTGTCTTTATCACCCATGACCCATTCCGAGCCCACCAGTGGGGGATAGCGGCTTTCATCTCCCCTGCCATCCCGCTGATGACAGGTGGCGCAATAGGAATTATACAGGATCAGCCCTTCCATTTCACCGCCCTGGCCAAGATTGTCCTTTACCGAATCCGGTGTTTTTATATAGGTGCGGGATTTTTGCCGCTCCATCGCCGCCAGCTGTGTTTCTCCGAAATGCTGCCTGTCGCCCTTGTACATGATCCGCCATATCCTGCCCTTGTTGGACTCGGAAAGATAGAGTGATCCATCCGGTCCTTCGGCGAGACCCATGGGCCGGTATTTTGCGTCATGTGTATTGAATACCGTATCCACTCCCGTAAAGCCATCGGCAAAGACTTCCCAATTACCTTTGGGGACGCCGTTCTCGAAGGGTACAAAGGCCACGATATAGCCGGCCTGGGGAAAGGGGCTGCGATCCGTCGATCCGTGGAATGCTACAAAAACTCCTTGTTTGTATCGTTCAGGGAACTGATCTCCCCTGTAGAACAGCATGTCCATCGGCGCCCAGTGTCCCGGGAAGCCCAGTATGGGCTTATCAAAAGCCGTGGCTTTGCCTTCTATCTTCCCATCTCCGCCATAGGCGGGCTGCATTACGTTTTTGCCCTGTATCTGGTCATAGTAGGCATAAGGCCAGCCAAAGTCGGCGTGCTCCCGGACCTTTAACAACGGCTCGGATGGAAGTACGGCCGCCTGCCAGGAGGAGTAAATCGTGGGGTAGCGGGTATGAAAATTATCGATGCCATTCATTACCGCATACAGGCTGTTGTCGAGGGGACTCCATGCCATGGCCAGCACGCTCCGGATGCCGGTGGCGTATTTATATCCGTCCTTTTGCGTTTGCCCTATCTTGTCAGCGCTGAATCTCCAGATCCCTGCATGGGTGGCAAGATCGGGGGAAGGATCTACCCCTTTGCCGTTGGGGACACCGGCGGGTCCAACTTTAGCCATATCCTGTCCTCCATCATTGGGCGCGCCGAAAGGGACATACATATTCCCTTCGTTGTCGAAGGCGAGAGTCTTATGCGAATGCCAGTGCTTTGACAGATCAGGGTCGTCATCGGTGAGGATCACTTCTGTCTGGCCCGTGGGGATCAGCTCGCCCGGGGTGAGCTTGTTGCGTAAAACATATTTTACGGTGGTAGTGTACAGATAGCCGTCGTGTATGGCAATGCCTGCGGGAAGTCCGCCTTCGTCCTTGTAATCCCCGAAATAGGTGATGATATCCGCCCGTCCGTCGTTATTGGCGTCCCGCAACGCCACTGTTCCCCCCCGGCCATGCATGATGTCGTTGTAGGATAGCTTGACATAGATATCGCCGTTGTTATTGACCGTGATATGTCTTGCGCGGCCTATGCTATCGGCGACGACCACTGCCTGGAAGCCATCCGGGAGGAGCAGCCCTCCATTGTCTTTATCACCGGACGGCAGGTCCGGCCGCTGTTGTGTGCAGCCTTGCAGAAATAGCGCAGCCGGGAAAAGGAGCAGGATAAGCGGGCGTGTCATATGTTGAATATAAATAAAATATTCGAAATGACGAGATTTCTAAGGATGCCGGGTCAGAAGCAGCAATCCAGCCAGGTCCCACAGAAAATGGAAAATAATGGCCACCTTTATATTCCGATATCTCCAATAGTAGATAGCCAACCCCAGCCCGATAACAAAGGGATCGACTACATTTTTGACCGTTCCATACCTGAAATGCGCCAGCCCGAAGATCAGCGAGGAAATAAAGATCGCCCAATAGGGATTTTTAAAAAGAACTTCCAGTCTTGGCTGCAGGTACCCTCTAAAGATGAGCTCTTCGGTGACGCCCGCCGTCAATGCCGTATAGACCAGCAGGAATTTATTGGCCTTCAGAAAATAGGTTATGCGGCGCAGTACCTTACTGGGCTCCTCATGTATCAAAGGGGAAATAAAAAAATTGATACAGGCGACGCTGATCAGTATGATAAAGAACAAGGCAAACACATGAGATATATGTGTGCCTATCGAGTACCTGTTCTCTTCCCAGATGAGCAGGGGTTGCTTTTCTTTCTTTGCAGCATAGACCCATAGTACGGCTACGAACAGCCAGTAAAAAGACCTTTGAATAAAATAGGCGACATCGGGATGGTCTGTTGCAACGGACCGGAGGACCGGGGCGTCGATGCCCGATGCTAAAATAAGCAGTATCAGGATGGCTAATAAGACGCCTCCGAGGACAACAGACGATCTGGGAGATAAAGTCGACATGGTTTAAAATTTATACAGATCCCCGTTCAGGTATTTCAGTCCCGAGTCAACAATGATGGTAACTATCTTCTTGCCTGGCCCGATAATCCTCGCTCTCTGGATGGCCGCCCAGACATTGGCTCCCGAGGTGGTCCCTCCAAAGATGCCTTCCAATCTTGCCATCTGTCTGGCAGTGGCATAAGCATCTTCATCCGACACCGCCATTATCTCATCCGCCAGATCGAGCCGGCAGATGGATGGCACAAATCCTGATCCGATGCCTTCCAGCTTGTGGGAGCCCGATATATTACCTCCCGATAGGGACCGTACGTGCAAGGGCTCGATGGGGATACAGCGGATGCCGGGAACCTTTTCTTTCAGGTACTCTGCCGTGCCTGAAAAAGACCCGCCGGTGCCTACTCCTGTGATAAATTCATCGATATCTGTTCCCAGGACGTCGATGATCTCTTTTGCCATCTGGTGGTAGGCATTCCTGTTGTCGACGTTATTGAACTGATCTGTCCAGAAGGTGTTGGGCGCCTTGCTCAGCTCTCTTGCCCGGGCGATCATGTCGTCGATGAGCTTAGCGGTGATGCCCCTTTCGCTGGGAACCAACTCCAGCCCGGCCCCGAATATGCGCATTGTCTGCAGCTTCTCTTTGGCAAATGCTTCGGAGGATACGAAGTGTGCGCGGTAACCTTTTTTGGCGCATACCATGGCCAGCGAGCCGCCGGTGCTTCCACCCGTGTATTCGACGACTGTTCCGCCCGGTGTGAGCTGTCCCCTTTTCTCGGCGCCTTCGATCATGGCGAGGGCCATTCTGTCCTTCATGCTGCCTGTGGGGTTGGCGCCTTCATACTTTACGTAGATGTCGGCGCAACCGGGTTCTGAAAGCCGCTCCAGTTTCAATAGGGGGGTGTTTCCGATGGCTGTCATATCATTTATTTTTTCTTACGAAGTCTCTAAGATAGCTACAGGTATTGAAAGCCTCCTTATAAAATTCGGTATTTCCGTATTCGTGGGATAGTTGAGGGAAATATTTATTGTACATGAACCTTTTGTCAAAATGATCCCATGATTCGCTGGCACCCCTTTTCACCTGCTTTTGCGAGCATTTGGCCATCATAAAAAGACAGCGGGCTCTAAAGTTCCTGTTATGGGAGGCATCCATGGCTTGTTTATAGTATTTCTCTGCTGTGTAACAATTGTAATATTCTTTTTCGAATGCTGTCGTTTCCGGCATGTCCTCATGTCCCATCAGGCTGGGACGATAAAATTTTACAACTGCCCAGGCGCGGCCGTAGTAGGTCATGTTGTAATAGCCGGTGGCCAGCTTGTACAGACCGGTCGCGGCGGCTGTTTTATTCCGGGCTTTGTCCATCAGGGATGCCATGGTGCTGATATAGGTGATCTTGTCAAAGCTGCCTTTGTCGAAGGAGTAGGTAGTATCCTGCCAATCCCTGATCGGATCGCCAAAGGGGTTGCGTTCCAGTTCCAACTGGTGCGGATCCTTTATTTTACGGAGCCAGGACAACGCTTCTTTGAATCGATATTCCCGGATATAGGCCGTTGCGATAGTGGTTTTTATTTCGTCCCTGGTCACGACAAAATGATGGCAAAGCCAGGCGTCCCAGGGGCTTTTTTGCGGCCGTTGCAATAAGCCATCCAGCGCCAGCAGATCGGCCGTCGACATACTATCATGGATAAAACCTTTGGTCTGTTGAGGGTCATATCCGTATATGTTCCAACCCGTCTGGCTATTCATCCGCTCCCCATTCCCGATGCAAAGGGCTTCTTTATAGACCTGGCCTTGCTGATGATATCGTTTGGCCAGCACTTCGGTCATCAGGTTGCGGTAGAACTGCTGCCAGTTGCTACAGGTCCGCGAAAATTCGTTGTAGGCAGTCGTTCCTTTGTCATCCGCCGCCTTTTTCTCCAGCCATTGTACAGAAGGCAATATGCTGGATTCGAATGCTTCATCGACGGAAGGAGTTTTATTGATCGCGATCAGCAGCCGTGTCAAAGCCTGCTGGTCCTTCAGGATGCCGGAAGCCGGCAGGGTAACCGCCCTGTCGAGGTAAGCGTCTGCCTGGGTATAATCCCTTGTTATGTAGGACAGGTAAGCTGCGGCTGTCTCGAAGAGGGCTTTGTTGGATATATTGCTGTCGAGGGAAGCTGAATGATAAAAAGCCGACAAGTCTTTTGCTTCCTGGAGCCATTTATCCGGACGAGCTTTTTTATCTTCTTCGTCGTCCCAGCTGGTGTAGAGGGTCAGGCCACCGGGTGTCTTATGCAGGTGTGGTGTAAGATAGAATTTCTCGATCTTGTTGACCTCGCGGACTGCCAATACTTCCAGGACGGGTGCGCCGGGTGCGAGCCGGTAGATCTCTTTCAAGGCAGCGCCATCGGGTGTATTGCTGCCCAATATCAGCAAGGCCAGCAAATCCGCCTTTTCCCTGTCGTTGCGGCATAGAGCGAGCAGCTTTTGCCTTTCGGTGGGATCGTGGCGATGGACAATCCAGCTAAAGCTTACATAGTTCTTTACCGAGCCGACTGGTGAGATGCCGAATGCACGGCTGTATGTATAGGCTGCCTCCATCGGCCTTTTTTGCTGCAAGAGTGATCCTGCCTGGTAGGACAGCGCGGCGGAGTACAATGCTTTTGTGGAAGGGTTGTACTTGAGCAGAGAGTCGCCATACCATATACAATCGGAATTACGGCCATTATAAAATGTCAGGCTCATCAGCTGGTAGGCGTAGCGATCCTTTACAAAACGGTTCCTGGTTGTAAAATAACCTTTTAGTCCTTCCTGGATCAGTTGATTGATGGCCAAGCTGTCCCGCACCGGCAGTGTCCATGGATCAGACTGGTCACCCACTGTTCTGTATACTTCAGCGTGTTTGGAGAAGAGAATATACTGCAATGCCGCCGTGTCTTTTTTCTGTAACAGATAGCTGGTCATGGGGTTATCGTAAAGACGGGTGGTGCTTGCGTTGGGTTGCTTTTTTGCAAGCTGTGCGACAACGGATGCGATTGCTGATGAATCCGAAGTACAGATGAATTTATAGGCCTGTTGGGCGGAGACTTTGTGTTGACAGTATCCAGCCCATTCTTCGGAAAATTCGTCCGCGCGCGTGTCTCTTGCCATGGGGTTATAAAGAAAGTTGTCGTTGATAAAGTAAAAAGGACGATAAGCTTTTGACCGGGGAAGATCATTGTGGAAGAAAGTGGTGTGCTCGTCGTATGTATCGGGCGTTGGTCCGCATCCGATGATATTATAAGGGAAGACGATAAAGAGCAGATTAATCAAAACGATTAAAAATATTTTCCAGTTCATGGGTTGAGTATTTTGAAAGGTTAGCGGGAGCCAGGTGATAAAGTATCACCGTGGAAGGCGGGTTTTTTAATTGACGGGAAATGAGTGCGGCGGCATCCGAGACGGCTGCATAATCGCTTTGTTCATCGCGGAGCCTGTCACCGGCCTGAAAGGTATAATTCTCCAGGCTGGTGTCCCGGAGGAACGAATAATAATTGTCTTTGTCTATCCTTACGGCCGGACAGTTATGCAGCGTCGATGCCGGCAGGTCTTCTATCAGGCCTGCGTACTTTTGGTCGTGGAAGAGCACTTTCCAATCGAAGATGGGAAATGCAACGTCCAACGTCAGGGGATAAGAGGAAAGATGGGAGGTGTATTTATTCAATTCGTCCGGGTCGAGTATCGAATTGCGTGCATTGGGGTCCTTCAGCCGGCCCATGTTGTAACACATCAGCAGCCCTTTGTCTACGGGAGGCACGCCTGTCTTTTCCCTGTACTTGCATTGATAAAGCCGTATAGTGGCGGATAGGCTGCAGGTCTTTTGCTGATGGGTATCCAACCATCCGCGTACAGCCCTTATCAAGGCAAAGTAGCGATCTTTTGTAGCGGCTGTCCAGTCGCAGTCCAGCTGGATCTCATTGGGCGACGGTAAATGGCCCCGCTGTTGCAGCTGTGTGATCAGGTCAACAATGCTGGCTGCCAATGGAGCGATAGACAAGGTGTCTATTAGAAGCAGGGTCTCGTTGGTGATAAATACAACGGGTGTGACCTTGAAATGATAAAAGGAAGTATCTCTTATGCCAAGAATGGCAATAGGTTTTGCCTGCTCAGTTGCCGGATCCCAAGCAACATCGAAAAATTTTACATAGAGCTTGTTGACATGCAGGGCCTGCAGCGACTGTTTTTCCAGGAAGGTTAGCGAAAATACGGAGCGCCAATAATAGAAGGCATGATCCGGCGCCCGGGGGGCGGCGGGGCGGGAACGGCAACTACAAAAGCAAAGAGAAAGACATAGCAGGGTCAGGGTTGAAACATTCTTCCACTGATGGAAAAATGGTCCGGGAGGGGTGTCCATGAAAAAAAGGGGATTTGGTATGAAAGCTACTATTTATTTAGGACCGTATATATGGCCGTCCTTATGGTTTAACAGTATTTTTACATGCCGGCGATCTTTACCATCCAGTCCACCAGCTCCTTCTTGTCGATGAGATCCCAGGTAGTGGATTGTCTGCGCATGTCATTCTTTAAGGGATCGGTGGTACTGCTGTTGTACGCGATGAGCGATGCATTTTTATTTCCTACCAGCACCTGTTCGTTGATAAAACCAGACATGTCGGGGTAATTGCTGTCGTATATGCCTTTGCCCTGGGCGGAGAACCAGTACCGGATGTCGGCATAGGTATACGCCCGGATGGCCAGATCTTTGTATAGTTTCGGCTTTTCCATCTTTGTATCAAAGTAGCTGTAGGGGGAGAAATCGATGAATGGCTGGATATTGTCGGCCGGCGTGCCTTTTATGTACTGCGAAAAGAGATAAGTCATAAAGCTGCCTTCAAAAAAGCCCGTGGCGCTGAGATGATCCCGTACCTGTTTCTGGCATTCATACCATTGCCGGACTCAGTCGATGGCGCTCTCGCAAAGCACAATTCCCCTTATGGATGGATAGAATTTGGACCGGCCCTTTCTACAGTATTCGATATATTTCAAAGCCCGATGGCCTGCTACCATCGCGCCTACCAGAAAGATATTCTGATTGGGGAGGTGATACCTGGAAAAGACCTTCTTTATCATGCTGGTTTCATGATCAGGGTTTTGGGGAGTCTGGTTGGGTGGTCTTTAGCGTGCCTGAGAGATATTCCTTTCCGAACTCGTCCTTTACGACCAGCTTCACCTCTGTGGGGGGCGGCTCTGTAGCCGGCGGGAGATACAGATACTGGAAGCTGATGGCCGAGGAGGAAATAATGGGGTTATTGACGGCTGTTTCATTAATGGTGATCAGCAATTTTTGTTTGTCGAGGTTCTCACCTGTAATGAGGATGGTGTTGACCTGTCCCAGTACCAGCGCTGCCGGGCTGAAGCCTGTGATCTTTAATCCCTGGTGGAGCTTGTCGGGCCGGTGATCGTTCTCATCCGGCCGGAACCCAAAGATGGTATTTACTACTTCGGCCAGCTTTAGGGTTGCGCGATCGGTGTAGAGCCCCGTCAGGATAGAGATGGTGATAAGACCATAGATATTGATGCTGGTGCTGTCGTCGCTCATGTTGAGAAAGCCGCCCCGGAAGACGAAATAAACTCCGAGGGCGAGACCGGCGGCGGTAAAGGGTTTTACAAAATACCACAATAGCCAGCTTCGCTTGAATTTTACCGCTCCGATAAAGGTGGTAAAGGACGAGGTGATATAGATCATATTTCCCAGGAATCCGGCGGCTGCTACCAGTATCAGCAGGAGTGTATTGATATGAATGAGTCCTTTTATTGCATAACGGGGAGCCTGTCCAGCCTGGGCGTGATGTGTGGACTGCGAGTCTTTTGCCGCGGCCACGCGGGTAAGTCCAATCGGACGGGCGTTGGAATCAGCGGGCCGGATGTTGGAATCTATAGTGGTGGTCTTTTGAGAATCCTGCGTGGAAGCCTTCGAGTCTTTTTTTCTGGAGGGGCCGGCAAGGGAGACCGTGTCCATGCCGCTGCTATCGGGAATGCCGGCCAGGCGTACGTGAAATCTTTCGTTGATGTATAGGGGTCTTATCCCTTCTTTGGCGGCGGGCAGTCTGTCGGGCCACCAGGCGATGAGAATATATCCGGGGATGAGGATGAACAGGATCAGCAGTGCGCCCGCAATGATTTGTCCTGTGGTGGTGATCTCGTTGGCCGGACCCTGGGGTGGGTCCTGCGTAGTGAGGGTATCATTCATAAGTAATATAGGTTAATGGTTAACCTATTGAAAATACGTTCTTTCTATTGAAATTAAAAGCGTGTTTTTACGGATGGGATGGGGGGCGGGCGTCGATATGATACCAGCCAGGTTCGTTTATAGCAAACTGATAATAGCCGTTGGGAGGTCCGTGCAGCAAGCTGTCAGGAAAGGGAGGATGTCGGCGGAAGGCATCTTCGTCTATATATCGATAGATGTCGTCTATGTCTGCGTCCGACAGGTGGGGGAATGCGGGCATAGCTACCTTATTATATTGGTTGTAAATGACGTTGGCGTACTGGTCCCCGGAGGCTCTTAATTTTTCATTGTCCCTGGTAAATGCGCGCAGCTATTGGACCATGCTGGCGTCGCCGGCTGCCAGGCGTGGGGGGATATATGGATGAGCGCTCCATTTGGTGTATGGAGGATCGTATCCCGGGCGGCGTCGATCTCGACCGGGAAGGGGGGAAGGTCTTCCGGGCGGGTGGGGCCGCAGCCCGCAAGGGCGAGCAGGAGAATTACCTGGAAACAGCGTGATGCAATCATTTGTACATTTTTTCCATTTTTATTGTAATTTTACTACATGGTTAAGAATCAACTGTACGAGCCTTTTAGTATTTCTGTGGAGACCCTTACTGATTTTCCAAGAAGGGCCAGACAGAACGCCTTTTTCGAGCTGGTGTACATACTATCCGGCACCGGCAAGCACAGGATCAACGACAGCATGATGCCCTATGAGCCGGGCGAGATGTACCTGTTAGGGACGGAGGACAAACATTGTTTTGGCATCGAGACGACCACTACCTTTTTCTTCCTGCGATTTAACGATATCTATATAAAGAACAACGGGCTGGTGAAGGACAATGTCCAGCGCCTGGAGTTCCTTCTGCAGAATGCCAATCAACGTCCCGGGCCTGTTGTCCGGAACGAAACGGACAGGCCGCTGGTACATGCCATGGTGGAGGGTATCATCCGGGAGCAGGTGAACCGCGATCCCTGCTGGGAAAAGCTCATATTAGGCATGGTCAACGCCCTAATTGTCATCGTGGCCCGGAACATAGAGATGTTCATGCCCGAGGCGTTCACCAAAGATAATAAAGAAGAAAAAGCCCTGGATATCATCCAGTATATCCATGCCAATATATATGACCCGGAAAGACTCAAGGCCGAACATATCAGCGGAGCGTTCGGGATCTCCCTCGCCTACCTGGGGCGTTATTTTAAAAAACAGACGGGCAAGACCATGCAGGATTATATAGCGAACTACCGGCTCAAGCTGGTGGAGAACCGCCTGCTTCATAGCACTGTGCGGCTATCCGAGATCGTGGATGAGCTGGGTTTCTCCGATGAGAGCCATCTCAATAAGTTCTTCCGCAAGCACAGAGGGGTCAATCCTTCCGAATTTCGAAAGGTCGGGGTGAAGTGAATTTACAATTTTTTGGAAATGTTATACAAAGGTTAGGTCCTAAAAAGAGTTCATTTTTGTATTCACGAAACAAAACACAAATACAAAATGAACAACTTGAAAGGGAAGGTTGCCATTGTCACGGGTGCGTCCAAGGGCATTGGGGCCGGAATTGCCAAACAAATGGCTGCAGCGGGAGCTGCTGTAGTAGTCAATTATGCCTCCAGTAAAGAGGGGGCGGACCGGGTAGTAGATGCCATTACCAGCCAGGGCGGTAAGGCTGTAGCGATACAGGGGGATGTATCCAATGCCCGGGATGTACAAACGCTGTTCGCAGGGGCTAAGAAAGCTTTTGGAAGACTGGACATCGTGGTCAACAATGCAGGTATATACCAGTTCGCACCACTGGAAGCTGTAACCGAAGCCGAATTTCACCGGGAATTCAATACCAATGTACTGGGGCCTATCCTTACCACGCAGGAGGCCGTTAAGCATTTTGACGAAGCGGGCGGCAGCATCATCAATATCAGCTCGGTCGTGAGTTCGAACCCTATCCCGGCGTCGGTGGTCTATTCCGCCACGAAGAGCGCGCTCGACAATATCACCAAGACGCTGGCAAAGGAGCTGGGTCCCAAAAAGATCCGGGTCAATACGATTGCTCCTGGTGGCACGGAGACGGAAGGCGTTACGGCGGCGGGCATCGTTGGCAGCGATTTCCAAAAGCAGATGGTTGCCAATACGCCATTGGGTCGTTTCGGTCAGCCGGAAGATGTTGCCAAAATAGCTGTATTCCTGGCATCGGATGATGCGGGCTGGGTGACGGGGGAAAGGATCTCTGCATCGGGGGGATACCTGTAAAGGAAACTAACGGTGCTGGTTGTGGGCGGCTGGGGACTATCGATCAGGAATGGTCCCGCTGTCCATACCGCATGTTCTCCGCCTGGGTCGTCATTTTTTTTATATGCCAGCCTCCTTCCTTTTTTATCCAGACCCATTGGGCGTGATAGATACCTGTTGCGAAAAAGGTATCCTTCCCATTCATCAGACCGGACTGTTCGTAATGACCGCTCTGAAAGGCGGTGTCACCTGTCATAGCCAGTGAGTCGGTGCTGGAAGTGACGCGCAATAAGCTGACGTTCTTAAAGGAAGAAAGAAAGCGGCGGATGGAATCCCTGCCATGCGCGATCGTGCCCAGATCACCGTCAGCCGTATATAATAATGCAATGCTGTCCGCATCCTTTTTCTGTACCAGCCGATCGTGATGCAGCATGGCGTCCTGTATTTACTGGTGTAGATGTACGTAGCTGACGTAGGTGGTTAAGGCGAGTAGTATAATAAGGGGGGCTTTTTTCATATCGCGTAGCTTTATTTAGAATAAATCTACTGAAATTCCTCTAACATTCTTTTAACAATATCAGGCTGAAATGCCCGACAGGATGGAGCTTGCACCCCTTATGAGCAAATAATTCTACAGAAATACCTCTATACAAGACTGATATATAATGGCATCCCATTTGAACTGTATGTCTATGTATTTTTTCACTAAAGCCGATTTTATGCGAAATATGAATATAGTAACCCGAATATGTGTAATCGCTGTTATCTCCATGGGAGCATTGGCGGCCTGTACGGACAATAGCAGTGATAAAACGAGCGACAGGTCTCCTATAAATACGGATACTAGTGCAACCGTCAAGAGTGACGCCAGCGGAAATGCAGCAAAGGACGCTTCTTCTTCCAGCACCGCCGTTGCTAAAAGAAAGGCAAAAACCACGATATCCATACCTGCAGCAAATAAAGATAGAATGGTGATGGACAAGGAAGGTGTCTATAACAAGGCGCAGGTAATGCCCCAGTTTCCCGGTGGACAGAATGGGCTGGCAAATTACGTAAACAATCATGTGGAATACCCACAGCAGGCCATCGATAACAATACGACGGGTACGGTAATGGTATCCTTTGTAGTGGATGAGAAAGGGAAGATAAAAGACGCCCATGTTTTAGGCAATCAGGCGTCTAAGGACGGGCTGGATCAGGAGGCATTACGTGTAGTCAATAATATGCCTGACTGGAAACCCGGTAAGGTAAGAGGCAGGAATGTAAAAACAAGATTGGAGCTTCCGATCAACTTCCAACTGGAAGCCTGATCGGCTTTGGTTATGTACAACGCGAGGCCATGAGTATTCTTACTCATGGCTTTTTTGTTCCCGGAACAGCTCATTTAATTGCGCGTAAGGGGTCGCGGACTGTATATAGGAGAAGCCGCCTTTCTGCTGTATCTCATCTGCTGCGTGAATAAAGCCTGCATAAGCCGCCCTGGCCAGGGAGGAGCCCAGGCTTATTCTTTTGACACCCATTTCTTCCAGCTCCTTTAAGGTGAGATTGCCCAGGGACAATACATTTACCGGTGTGGGTGCTACGGCCTTAACGACGGCCGTGATCTCTTCCCTGGTCTTTAACCCGGGGGCAAACAGGACATCGGCTCCGGCTTCGGAAAAAGCTGTCAGGCGGCGGATGGTATCGGCAAGATCGGGGCGGCCATGGAGGAAATTTTCCGCCCTGGCTGTCAGGGTGAAGGGGAAAGGGAGACTACGGGCTGCCTGCACGGCTGCCCGTACCCGCTGTACAGACAATTCAAACGGGTAGATAGGATCGTCCTCCCGTCCTGTGGCGTCTTCGATGGATCCCCCGACGGCGCCAGCCTCTGCCGCCATCAAAATAGTTTGGGCGCAGTATTCCGGATCGTCGCCGTAGCCATTTTCCAGATCGGCCGACAATGGGAGAGAGGTAGCTGCTGCGATGGCTCGTACATTTTCCAGCGCTTCTTCCCGGGTGACTGCTCCATCCCCGTCAGGCTTGCCGATGGAGAAGGACATGCCTGCGCTGGTGGTGGCCAGCGCCTTGAATCCCCTATTTGCCAGGATCCTGGCCGAGCCCGCGTCCCAGGGATTGGGTATGACAAAAATGCCTGGTCTGGTATGCAGCTGGAAAAAGGCGGCCGCCCGGGCGGCCTGAGCAGAAGGTGTCATATGATAAGATAGAATTTCCTACAATTTAAGAAAATACTCCTGACATAGGGTTGACAGTACCCGATCGTTCCTTTGTAAGGAGAACAAAGGTATATGAACAATAACTTTTATAAGGACAATAATCAGCCGGCTGCCCTGAGCGCGCAGTTTGGGGTTTTCTGTATCGAGGAACCGGGAGGATGTCCGGAGATGTCGCTGGAGCTCCTGTCTACTTCTTCTGCTGCCTGGGCATGGTTGTTCTTCTGTGGGAAGGAGGTTGACCATTCCATCATCGAACAGTATCCACTGCCAGTACTCTGATCAGGGATCGTCCGCCCAGCAGAATTTTCGCCTTGTGCGGGATCAGCGGGTCGAACCTGTCGGGCGTGAGGTACAATACCAGCAGCACCAGTAAAGGATATAGCGCAAATACGATGGTGCTGACCCATATCTCGGCGGGTATAAACCATCCGGGGCTCACTTGAACCATCCATACAAGATCGTAGGTAATGAAGGGGCCTATCAGCAGGGCAAACAGCAACAGAAAGAATTGATTCCTGCTCAGCAGCAGGCGCCCCTTGTCCAGGGCCATCAACAGACGGGCTTCGTCTTCCAGCTCTCGCAGCTCCTCTTTATAAAAGCTCCGGATAGTGGTGGAGTAGAACTTTACAAAATCCCCATCCTCTTCCAGGTGGTTCTCGATAAGGATGCAGATATGATCCAGCAGATTCATACGCATGCTTTCCGTCTCGATGCCCCGCTGGTGGAGGTCGGTGAGTATTAGGTCTATCTGTTGGTCATTGAGCTGATACATCAGGCCATTTTTGGTTTTATTTCCAATAAGGCGATCATCGTATCCATAAAGTTGGTCATCTCCTTCAATTTTTCACGGGTGGCTGCTTTGCCGGCGGGGCTCAGGCTATAATACTTTCTTACCCTCTTGCCGATGTACTCCACTTCCGTGGTCACCAGCCCATCAGCTTCCAGCGCGTGCAATGTAGGGTATAAAGCTCCTTCCGTGATCTGTATCTTGTCACGTGTCAATTCCTTTACCTTCTGGGTGATCTCATAACCGTACATCTTTTTATTGTCGGCCAGGAGCTTCATCACGATGGTCTTTAATGTGCCCTTTAACAATTCCGGTGAATAGGTCATGGTGAAAGAATTCGTGTAACGAATATACATACAATAGTTCACTCCGTCCTGAACACCTTGTTCAGGATATGATTGGTGTGTTTTAGCGTGCTGGTGAGCTCTTCGGCCTTCTCCGTAGTGATAGGCTGGGATTGTTTTTGCTGCTCTTCCTCCCGCGGACCCTTACCCCATTCCATCACTCCGTATAAAAAGAAGATACCTACTTCTGTCAGCAGCCCTGCTGTGAGGGCGATGCTGCCGTAATCCTTATGTTCCAGTTTGGCCCAGGCGCCGAATATTACTACGGCCGCTGCAAATGAATACACCGTGTTGATCAGTTTTTCAAGACGCATAGTTGTTTGTTTTTAGCGTAGAGAATATTCATGGGCATTCATTTTGATAATAGCATAAGACAAATATACATAAGAATTCGATGTATTAAAATAAAAATTTTCCCCGCCAGGAAAAGACTGTCTATCTATTTCTCTGCCAGCGCTGTGAGCCCTGTGATCATATAGGACTGGGTAACAAAATTCTGAGGTTTGCGGTCGTGTTTATACAGCCAGGCGATGACTCTTTTTATGAAGGAGGAGTAGAGGATCCTCCTTTTTTTATTGGAAAGTCCGGATCTGTTGAGCCACAAGGCAAGCATTTGACCCAGACTGGCGTTCCAGCCGCCCAATGCTTTTACCTGTATGTTTTTGTAGCCCGAATTGAGGAGGTGCTTTTCAAGAGAAAAAGGTGTATACCTGTATTCATCATATGGCATATCGTGCAGAGGCCATAAAAAAGGCACCGTGATAAATAAGTGTCCGCCTTTTCTCAATACCCGGTAGGTCTCTTTTAACAGCATGGCCGGATCGAAGCAATGTTCCAGTACTTCGGTCAGCATCACGGAATCCATGCATCCTTCGGCGAGGGGGATTGTCCTGCCATCCCAGAGCAGGTCGGGTCTTGTCGTGGAATAGGTGTTGGCGACGGGTGTATCCAGGTCCAGCCCCACGTATTTTTCCGTCTGCCCCTGCGGCTGTAGCAGTATTTCCCTATAGGGCATCTTTCCACACCCCACATCCAGCAAGATGCCCGTAAGATATTGCCGGTGCTGGCGTATGGCGTCAAGGATGGAAGTCCGTGCGTAATACCTGTCAATCGTGCCTAAGCTAAAATCCGGAGAAAGATAATCTTTCACAGATGGAGGCATGCTATCAGATTATTTTTTCTTATATCCAACTACTGTGCCAAGCTAAAAGTCCTCCCAGCAGTCCTGCCGTGAGGGTGTTGAGGAAGTTGACCATATCATTGCCAAGCCAGCCCTTTCTTTCCAGGGAGGCGCCCAATATGGAATCTGTGAGATTGCCGACGGCGCCGGACAATATGATGATCCAAAACCCGCTGTTCCAGCTGTGGCCGGCTGTGTACAGGAGGGCGATGATCGATGATCCGGCCACACCGATCAGGGTTCCTTCCAGGCTGACGACACCATCGAGCCCCCGTTGATCACGTCTCCAGGTCAATACATTATAATAACGGCGGCCATATACCATGCCCAGCTCGGAGCTCAGGGTATCTGCCGTCGCGGAAGAAAGACTTGCGGCCATCAATACTTCGAGCGTCTGCCGATGCTCCGGGAGATAAAGAATACCCAAACCCGCAATGGCGGCGACCCCGCCATTGGCCAGCACCTGTCCTATAGTGCGGGTCGACTGGGCTGAAGACTCGTTATCAGACGGACGGTGACGCGCGTGCCAACCGGTGGCTGCCGTGCCCAGTACAAAGAATGCGGCCAGCATCAATATGCCTGTGCAGCCGCCTCCGCTGTATACCAGCCAGCCTACTACTCCCCCGGTGAATGCAGCGGGAATGGTCAGCTTCTTCCAGCGAATGCTGGCGGCTACGCCCACTAACAATAATAACAATACGATAATATCTTTTGCCGAATGCATGCTATGGAGTCTTCCTGTAAGGAGGTGGGCAAAGATAACCCATTCAGATCCGTGGATCAGCGATAATATCCGGCAGGACCTCTGCATGACAGCCCAGCTTCTTTAATAGCCCGATGACACGGTGTGATTCCACTCTTCCCGTGATGGATAGCACCCGCAATATCCGGTCGCAGTCTTCGAGGTCAAAGTTTGCCTCGTAGCCTGTAAAAGCCGCATGTATCTGCTCGAGCAGCAATTGCGCCTCTCTATGGTCTTTTACGTCGGTGATAAAGACTTCCACCATGCCTGTAAATTACAGTTAATCCCTTTTTTATACAGGGGGGTATTATGACATATTACGGGTTGATCGTGACATTTTTCCCCTCCAGATAAGCAGGCAGCATATCGCCGATGATAGCAGTCCATCCTGCGACAAAGTTTTCTTTTCTGAAGTCGGGTATGGCCGGGAATGTTTCGATCCCTTCGTGTGTCAGCTTTAGCCTTGTCTTATTCCCTTCTGCAAACAATTCGAATGTGACGTAGGACAGTCCTTCATACCCCTTGTACGTCCAGCTGTATTTCAACTTGCGACCTGTCTCCACTTCCGTCACCTTACAAAGATGAAGATATATACGGCCTTCATTATTACCCTCGAACTGGAACTCAAATCCTATTTCGGGCTTGAAGTCGCTGACGTCAAAATACCATTGCTTCATTTCATTCTTGTCGCTAATGGCCTTCCAGACCCTTTCCACGGGCGCCCCGTAGACACGTTCAATGACAAATGGTTTGTTGTTCATGTTCTGTAATTTTAGGTATGTGAATATGTAACAGATCGGTTACAAATGTATAAAACCCCGCCGGGTTGTACAAAATTTTTTTGTTCGCCCTCGGGCTTGCGCTGTAACATCTGGCTTCCGTGCTACGTCTTAACAGTATTTTACAAATGGGGAGTGGGGATTTTATTGTATTTTGTTTTACTCTAGATCCATACTTATGATAAGATCCCCTCTTGTCTGCTGCCTTATCCTGCTTAGCCCCGTCCTGAAAGCCCAACAGGATACTCTATCAAAATATATTCCGTCCCATGCATATACCGTTGTGTTTATTGAGCCGATGGCCATTTTGGATGGCGTTAATGGCACGAGCGCACGTCTGGGGGTGGAACATGCCTGGAATAAGAAATGGGCTGTCTATGGAACGGGAGGTATCTATTTTGAGCAGGGCTATATGTTCAGGGCGGGTATAAAGAGGTTTTTCAAAGCAGAAGATAACGTGCGCTATTATTGGGGGATAGATTATATGCATAACTGGCATATACACACCGAGCAGGATTATTATCGTAAGCCGGATGCGCGGGAGGGCTATGCTCCGGATGACAGCAGGCCGTTTTCTTTCACGGAAGAAAAAAACATACATGTTCTCGACCTGACATTCGGGATGGATCAATTCTGGCGTCACCGGTGGGTAGCCCAGCTGTATGTAGAGGCAGGCATCAAATGGAGGGGGGCTGTCATAAGCGCTCCTGATAGTACCCTTGATGAACTATATCATTATCATGAATCTATGTTAGAAAACATCAGCGCAGTCCGCGGTAATCGCTTTGTACCCGATGTTCGTTTTGGGGTGCGTTTTGGGAGGGTCTTTGCCGCCCGCCGCCGATGGGAATATTGAACGACTTGTCTTGCCATATGCAACATTTGTCTTGTTGCTGCGTCTCTTATCGAAACGGGGATTCTGTTCCCGGCAGGAGCCGCAGAAAGCGGCTTGTCCAGGACCAGAGGTCCCGACCGAGGAGGAGCTTTCGAAGTACCCGAGGTACGAAGGGTACGAACAAGGAAGAGCGAATACATGGAGCTCTGCCGAAGTTCTTCCGACGAAGGCCTACAGACATTAGCGGTTTGCAGGAATTGTGCTATTTTTTGAGAAGCACAATTCCTGCACAAATAATAAATTACCAAACGCATACCCATGTGTTTTAAAGCCTCTATGATCATTATCCATCGTCCCTTTAGGGCTGTGCAGGCGGAAGCGTTGCTAAGGCACCTGAATTTCAATGATCTGGAGTTTCGGGAAACCACTACCATGGAGAATTGTATCTATCCCGAGGATAAATCCATCAGCATCGGGTATTACAATGACAATATCATCATATGTGAGGACTATCTCCTTACGGGCCACCTGGAGGTTACGGACGACCCGGTGAGCCTGGCGGGATATGAAGAGATGCTTTCCCATCTTTTTCCAGACTCGGAGATATTGACGGTGGCCTGCCATGCCAGTGTAAATTATCATTTGTATTCCCTGGTAAAGAACGGGGAGAAGCTGCGCTTTAAAAGAGTGATCGCATCCAGTCCCATCCTGGAATATGGCGACAGGCTGGCGGAGGAGGAGGTTATTTATGCGGAATCCCGGGTCATCGAAGGGAAGAGGCTGTTCGACAGCCGGAAGGAGGACCATCATAATCATGCCATCACCGAAGACCAGCTGATGGAGGATTTTGCGTTCGGGGTTGCCAAAAGACATTTAGGGGTAAAGATCTCTTCAGGAGAAGAAAATATATTGATGGCGGGGACGCCGTTCAGGAAATTTGTAAAAGCTCCGCCTAAGCCATTGAAAACCGTGTCGGCCCTTCGGAGCTGGTGGAAATTCTGGTAAATTTTTCTTATCTTTTGGCTTATTGCAAGAAAACTATGAACGTTTATTTTATTAGCGGGATGGGGGCGGACAGGCGGCTGTTCAGGCATATCCATCTTCCGGAGGGGTTTCAGGCCAACTTTGTCGAGTGGATCACGCCGGACGATAAAGATACCATTACCAGCTATGCATCCAGGTTAGTACAACAGATAGATACCACGCAGCCTTTTGCGCTGGTGGGTGTCTCCCTGGGAGGCATCATGGCCGTAGAGATAGCCAAATTATATACCCCCGTGACTACCGTCATCATCGGATCGATACCCGTTGCCGCGCATTTGCCCCGGTATTATTTTACACTGGGAAATTCGCTCGGGCTGCTGCGGGTGCTGCCCGGGTCGCTATTCAAACGTGCCGCCAAACTCAAAAGAGCTTTTACCCGTGAATCGAGTACGGATAAAAGGCTGGTGTTGCAGATGATCAACGAGGCGGACGGTGATTTTCTCATATGGGCCATGAAAGCCGTATTAAAATGGGAGAATAAAGAGCTGCCTCAATCGTTATGCCATATTCACGGCACGAGAGACATTGTCTTTCCCATCATGCTGACCCGCCCCAGTCATACCATCCGGAAAGGCGGGCACCTGTTCATCATGACGCATGCGGAAGAGGTGAATGGGATACTGCAGGATATCCTTATAGGTCGGGATGGGAAGCTGATGGCAGGATGATGGCCCTCGCTACCCGGTAAAATTCATAGCCTTTTAGTATAGACTTTCGTTCAGGCAGATATTGCTGTCTGTATTCTGCGGCGCCTTTATCTTCTTTCAGGATCATTCCGCAGCTATCCAGGTAGGAAGGCAATTCCTCCGGACAGAAACCAAAGGTCCACCTCTCTTCGATGTCGTCAAGGTCCCGGATCAGGCGCTCTGCTCCAAAAAAGGCGGCAGGATATTCCAGCACCATCCTGTCGATGTAGGTAAAGATCACCGAGGAGCCTTTTGCCATGCTGCCCGCCAGCGCAAATACCGCGTTGATGGCCTCGCGGTGCAGATAATTGGTAACTCCTTCCCAGATCAGGGCGGTAGGTACGGACAGGTCCACATGCTGCTGACGGAAAAGCTCTTCGAGACTTTGCTGGTTGAAGTCGATGGACAAATAGCGTGTATTGGATGGAAAGGAGGACATGTGCGCCTTCAAAATTTTCAGCTTGCGCCGGGCCGTATCGGGGTGATCGATCTCGACGACCGGCAGCTTCTGCAGGGATGCCAGCCGGAGGTTCCGGCTATCGAAACCCGCTCCCAGAATAATGACCTGTCGCGCTCCTTCCCGGATGGAGAGCTCCAGCAAGTCGTCAATAAGACGTGTCCTTGCCAGGCCCGAGGCTAGGGCGCCTGGGATCCTTCGCTGGATAAGATAATAAAAGAGGCGTTCCGCGGGAGGGAAAGCGCTCAATCTGCAAGCCAGCCTATACCCTCTGTCTAAAAAATGTATGGCGTAAGGGTCTGTAAAAAGACGACGGCCCTTTGGACGCCTTGTTTCGAGGGCTCTGTATAAGGCCATGTATTGGGCTGTCTTGCTAGCGGTGTCTTTTTTCATGTATTAAAGTTACCGCCTGCCGGCGTACGGGTCAATGAACCTAGGTTAATTTCGCCCTGATCCTGCTCAGCGCCTGAGGGGTAATGCCTATATAGCTGGCCAGGTATTTCAGCGGAACGTGCTGCAGCAGGTGTGGATAGTCCCGCATCAATGCCTTATACCGCTGTTCGGCCCCATCTTTTAGAAAAGACATCTGCCGCTGGTTCTTCCGGATGTACAATTCCTCGGCCGCCAGCCGCCCTATCCTGTCCCCTACGGTGGTCCGGGCATACATCTCCTGCAGATCGTCATACCCAATGCTCCACAATACGGTATCCGTCAATGCTTCCCCGGAATACCGTACAGGCATGCGCGTAAGGAAGGAATCATAGGCTGTGGCAAAGGAACTTTCAAAGGCTATTTCGAAGGTGATATCCTTCTCCTCTTCTATGATAAAATAACGGATGATGCCGCTGTCAATAAAATTGACAAACTGTTCTACTTTACCTGTGGCGAGGATCAGCTCCTTCTTATGAAAGACCCGCTGCTGCAGTCGTGAGACAAAGAAATCCCAGTCCTTGTCAGGCAAGGGGCTGAACCGCTGAAGGTAATTCCTTAACTTTGTATGTTCCATAGATGCTGTCGACCCCCGCGGATGGCGGGAATATCCTGTAATATAATCCCTGTAAATGGCAAATCCTTATATCTCCCTATTGCAGACTGCCTGGCGCTATGCCCGCAGGGAAAAAAGAAAATACGTTCTTGTTTATGCCATGTTTATTGGCGCGAACCTGACCTATGCCATGAACCCCATCCTGTTTGGCTGGTTCATCGGCAAGATCGTCAAGGACAGCTCCCATGTGCTGCACTATACTCTTATCTATGTGGGCTGCTATATTGGGCTGAGATTCCTGCAATGGTGTTTTCATGGGCCGGCCCGGGTAATGGAAAGAACGCTGGCATTCCATCTGAGCCGCAATTTCCTCCAGGAAAAATATCACCAGGTGCTCCACCTGCCTGTCAAATGGCACCAGGATCATCACAGCGGCTCTACGATCAACCGGATCCGCAAGGCGTACGAGGCCCTAAGGGAATTTTTTGACAGGGGCTTTATGTACGTCTATGCCCTTGGCAAGTTTGTGTTTTCCGTCACGGCCATGCTTTATTTTTCACCTCTTTATGGCGGCATTGCCGTGTGTCTGGGGATCTTCACCATTTTTATCATCCGCACCTTTGACAAGCCCTTTGTCAAGGCCCTGGAAGAGGTCAATGAAAGAGAGCATATCGTCTCGTCCACGCTGTTTGACAGTCTATCGAATATCATTACGGTCATTACCCTCCGGCTGGAGAACAGCATGGAGACAGGGCTAATGGGAAAAGTGCGCAATATCCTTTCTCCTTTTCGTAAGAGCGCCATTGTCAATGAATGGAAATGGTTTACGGCTGAGATGCTCATCGTCTGTATCTATGGAATGATCGCCTTTGGTTATATCTATCAGCATTGGACACCGGGTACGGCATTCGCGGTGGGAGGGCTGGTCACTCTGCTGGGCTATGTGAACCAATTTACCAGCGTCTTCCAGGACATTGCCTGGCAATATACGGACATCATACAGTTCCATACCTATGTACAGACTGCTGCGGGCATCGGCACTGCCTATGCCGAGCAGCATCGCCCCGACGAGCCTGGATCGCTGCCCGATGGCTGGAAGGCTATCGAGATACAACGGTTGAACTTTTCACATAATATCGCTTATGACAGCGGGGCGCATGCTCAAAGCCTGCATAACCTGCACATCCGGATACAACGCGGGCACAAGATTGCTTTGATAGGGGCCAGCGGCAGCGGCAAATCCACGCTGCTGTCCCTGCTAAGAGGGCTGTATTCTCCAGAGCCGGGTATGGTCCTGACAGTGGATGGGCGACCCGAGGACCTGGGTAAGCTCAACGAAGCCGTTACCCTTTTCCCCCAGGAGCCGGAGATCTTTGAGAATACGCTGGCCTATAATGTAACGCTGGGGCTGCCCTTTACGGAAGAGGAGATCCTGCAGGTGTGCGATAGCGCCTATTTTTCTGAAGTTGTCCGGCAATTGCCGCAGGGGTTGGAGTCGGATATACGGGAGAAGGGGGTAAATCTTTCAGGAGGACAGAAGCAACGTCTGGCTCTTGCCAGGGGTATCCTGGCCGCCCGTGACAGCGACCTCGTATTGCTGGATGAGCCTACCAGCAGCGTAGACCCCCGTACCGAAGCCCTGATATATGAAGGATTGTTCAAGGCCTTCTCTGACAAGGCCATCATTTCCTCGATGCACCGTCTTCATCTGCTGGGCAGGTTCGACTATGTATACATCCTGCATCAGGGCCGTATTGTGGATGAAGGCAGTTTTGAAGATCTCCGGAACAACAGCTCTATCTTCAATGAGCTGTGGCGTCATCAGAAGGATAATGCTTCTTATAATACCGGACTTGCGTAACAGAAGCGCTATTGTGCAGCTGTCTGCATATGCCTGAAATGACTGGCCGTGCAGCCATACAAAGAAGATGATCTGTAAGCGGCCCGGATATCATACAAGCTTTGGAAGCCGGCCCTTTTGAACAGCTGCTGGTTGTACTCATTCCCATCTTCTATGTTGATGATGATCCTGCCGACCTCAGCAAAAGAGAAGAAATATTCCAGGCAGGCCCTTATCAGCAGGAGCATATTATCCTGCACCGCCAATGGAGCTACCATCAATTGCAATCCATAATCGCCGGTACGTGCGGGATAGCTCAGACTGAGGACATCCTGCTGCATCCTGTAGATATCCATCTGGCAGACAGGGGTATCGTTCACCAATCCCATAAAGGGCTGGGCAAAATCCGACTCTATCATGCTGTTATAGGATTCTTCCAGCTCCTGCGGGGGGCGTGACCTGGTCAGCAATGGACCGGCATATTCCTGGCTCATCCATTTGAAAACGATGGAGACATCCGTGGCGACACAAAAGGGGCGCACGGCTACCCGAAGCTGGTGTTCGGGCATTTCTCTGATAAAGGTCTTTTCTATCCCGGAGGGTAAAAAAGAGGTACACAGCCCGGAAGAGAATCTCTCCGGATGGGCGGTTTTTTTTGGAGTTGAGAACAATGCAGTCGGTTTGGATGACATGATCTTGACAATTTGATGATTTATGGATCATTCTATTGCTATGCATGTTCCAACCAGAGCTATTAACGAAGGGTGCGCAACAGGAGGGGCACTATGATCAAATGGTACGGCGCCAAATTGGGCATTTTTTTCCAGGGTCGGATATATTCCCCTTTAAACATTGGGAATTTATGCTCATCCCCTTATGCTAATTTAGATGTAACCCCTTATACAATCCCCGCCAGCTCCAGGCTTTTCTTTTTCAGCTTGCGTATCTCTACATCCTCGATAATGGGTTCCGGCGTCAATACAAGGGAGGTGTTATTTTCTTTCCACCAGCGGTTCTGCTCTATCTCACGGAAATGGATGACGCCGATGAGGTATTTGCGATCCGTCTCAGCATGCCATTCTTCTATCCATTCGAACTTCTCGCGGGGAATGTATTTCCAATCATCAAAGCTCACGTAGATGCGCACGAAGAAGTCGTTGGTCAGCTCATGCGGGCGATGATGATAGAGCTTTTTGTATTCGTATTTATATTGATAACGCAGCGCGGAAAGATCGCTCAATACGGCGGAGGCGGTAGGGAAGGAGCCAGCGCCCTTGCCATAAAAGAATTGTTTGTCGGCAAATCCGCTCTCAATGACCACCCCATTGTATTCATTCTTCACAAAGGAAAGATGATCCTCTTGTTTGACAAACTGTGGTAATACAAAGGCCGCCACTTTACCTGTCTCGAGCTTCTTTGCCTGGGCAACGAGCTTGATATCGTAATGTTTTTCACGGGCTACGGCTGCATCGCCTGCCTGTACGTTCTGGATGCCATTGAACACGATGCCGCTGGTTTCCACCACGATGCCATAGGCGTGGGTCAGCAGGAATGTCCACTTGTTGGCAGCGTCGAAGCCTTCCACATCCAGGGAGGGATCACTTTCTGCAAAGCCCAGCTGCTGGGCCAGCAGGAGCGCTTCCTGGAAGCTCAGCTTGTCTTCGAACATCTTGGTAAGAATAAAATTGGTGCTGCCGTTGACAATAGCCTTGATGGAGTGCAGGAGGTCATTGTCATAATATTCTTCCAGATTGCGGATAACGGGTATGGAGGCGCAGGCGGCGGACTCATAAAGGAAAGATCCTCCCGTATCTTTTTGTAATTGCAGGAGCTCGGGCAAATGTTCTGCAATCATTTTTTTACTTGCGCTGACGACGGACTTGCCATTTTTCAGCGCGGTGGAGACGATCTCGAAAGCCGGTCCTGACTCGTTGATCACTTCGACAACGACGTTGATGGACGGATCGTTCAATATATCATTTCTGTCGGTGGTGAATAATTCCGCGGGAGCTTCTCTTTTTTTACCGGGGTTCTTAATACAGACCTTTTTGATAGAAGCTTTTAGGGAGGGGGTTTGCTGAAGTACTTTATAAAGACCTTCGCCTACTACGCCAAATCCGAATAGCCCGATGGTGAGCTGCTTGTGAGTTTCCATTTTTTTATTTGTTTCCTTATTTGTTGCAGACCCGCGGCGAACCGTATAGATCGTCCTATGGGCCTGCAAAGTTCCGAATTTTATATCAAATACGAGTAATTTCCCTGCGGGATTACATTAATACATCCCATTCATCGTCAATGCGTTGCCAGTCATTGAACTTTTCAGGACCGCCTCTGGCCTTCCAGTCGGAGTCGATGGTGAGCCGGGAACTGATGCCACCCCGTGGGTTGCACACCATAACAATCCGCAGCCTTTCAGGTTCAAAGACGGCCATGAGGTCGTCGTAAATGATATTTATCAGCCGCTCGTACGAGACGACGATGTTCCGTAACTGGAAAACGTAATGTTTCAGGGATCGCAGCTCGATGACTTTTTTCCCGGGATAGAAAGTGAGAAAGATGACGGCAAAATCAGGCTGTTCCTTTACACCTAAAAAGGTGAATTCAGGGATCTTGATCTTGATCTCGTAGGCCTGACCGGACGGATTGGGTATACCCTGTAGCAGGGTACGATCTATGTCCTTGAATGTCTGTAAGGCGGAGGTGGTTCCTTGCATATATCAATGGTTAATTAACTGTTCTTTCCATGGCGCCGGCTGCTTGTCCAGGAATCCTTTTACCAGCTGCCTGATCTGCTCAAATTCCAGGAGAAATCCATCGTGGCCATACAGTGACTGTATGACGTGGAAGTCTGCTCCGGGTATTAGCGCCGCCAGCATCTGCTGCTCTGCAACGGGGAAGAGGATATCCGACCCGATGCCAATGACCAGGGTCCTGGCTTTTACCCGGCCTAATGCATCTTCCAGCCCTCCCCGCCCTCTGCCAACGTCATGCGCGTCCATGCTAAGGCTCAGCGCATAATAGCTGAAGGCCGAAAACCGGCGCACCAGCTTTTCCCCCTGGTATCGCTGATAAGAGGAGGCCCCGCCGGGGGTATTTGTCCCCTGTCCATACAGGGTGCCGGCACGTTCCGCCATCTGCTCTTTCTGTCTGGGCTGCAGCTGTCCATAAGCCCCATAATCCCGATAGGACAAAAGTGCCACGGCCCTTGCCGCCCGCATACCTTCTGCCCCTGCTCCCGCACGGCGTTCCTGCCAGGTCGGGTCCGCCTCGATAGCCATCCGCTGTGCCGTATTAAAAGCAATACCCCAGGGCGAATGTCTTCCATTTGTGGCGATGGGTACGATATGGCTGAACAGCTCCGGCTCCTCAATGGCCCATTCCAACAGTTGCTGTCCACCCATGCTGCCCCCGATGCCTATATATATCTTCCGGATGCCTAATGACTCCCGGAGGGGTTGATACGCCCTTATCATATCCCGGGTAGTCCACACCGGGAAATCGTGATAGTAGGGATGACCGCTGCCGTGATCGGTATCTTCCGGCCCGATGCTCCCATAACAGCTGCCCGGCATATTGGCACAGACGATGTAATACACCGAAGGGTCGAACAACCTGCCTGCGCCTACCAGCCCCGGCCACCATTCGGAAGCATCGCTGTTGGCTGTCAGCGCATGAAAGATCCATACGACATTATCGCCGGCCTCGTTCAACCTCCCCTGTGTCGTATACTCCAGGTGCCAGGCCGGAACCGTGAGGCCGGATTCCAGCCTCAACGGTTGATGATATGTGAATCTCATGGGACATCCGATCAGGCTACCAGCTCCCCCGCAAATACTTTTTCAAAAGCCTGTTCGAAATCCGCCTTGATATCTTCTATATGCTCGATGCCCACGCTGATCCTTATCTGATTGGGCTGTACGCCTGCGGCGATCTGCTCCGTTTCGCTCAATTGCTCGTGTGTAGTGCTGGCCGGATGGATGACGAGTGTCTTTGCATCTCCTACATTGGCCAGATGGCTGGCGAGCTTTACTGAGTCGATAAAGGCGCCGGCATTTTCTTTCCCGGTGCGGCTGTCCGTGCCTTTGATGCCGAAATTGAGAATGCCGCCAAATCCATTGGCCAGATACTTTTTAGCCAGGTTATGATAAGGGCTGCTCTTCAATCCTGGATATTCCACGAAATCCACCAGGGGATGCTGTTCCAGCCACTGAGCCAGCGCCAGCGCATTGTCCACATGACGCTGCACTCTCAATGATAATGTCTCCAGACCTTGCAGAAGCAGGAAGGAGTTAAAAGGGCTCTGGCATGCGCCAAAATCACGCAGTCCTTCTACTCTTGCGCGGATGGCGTAGGCGATATTGGG
>Ga0105239_10000749_pt1 | contig 46059 bp, 38 predicted proteins | sample KBSC44metaG_FD_92761 | JGI IMG/M metagenome (GOLD analysis project Ga0105239, IMG submission 92761) | Corn rhizosphere microbial communities from Kellogg Biological Station, Michigan, USA - KBS C4-4 metaG | ecosystem: Host-associated > Plants > Roots > Rhizosphere > Soil | place: Michigan, USA...
ATATCCCACCGAATTCTTCACCGAGAACAGTTGATGATCGCGCCCCTTGTACACCAGGGACAGCTGATAGTAGTCCCGGTCACTGCTATTGTGCTGGAAGAAGGGATGCAGGCTGTCCGTTCGGTGTTCGACGGCCCGGATGTCCCCGCCGCTGCGACTGTCGCCGGATACGTTGACACCCAGCCGCAAGACGGTGTTCTCGTCCGGATACCAGAAGAAGGTAGGGGCGATCGTCCCCTGGCGGACGCGGGGGAGATCGGTGAACCCGTCCTTGTTGACGTCTGACGGACTCTGTCGGCTGGCACTGCCCATGACCGTAATACCGGTCTTTCCAACCCGCCGACCATAAAAACCGCCAATGTCGGTGCCGCCGCGCTGGGTTTGGTTGGCGACCAGGTCCAGGTGCTGCGCCACGTCGGGCGTGCGCGAGATGAGATTGATGATCCCCGCGATGGCGTCGCCCCCATAGAGCGCCGAACCGGCGCCTTTGACGACCTCGACCTGCCGGAGGTCCAACGGCGGTATCTGCAGGATGCTGAGGCTGCCGGAGAAGCCGCCATACAGCGGAAATCCGTCCTTGAGCAGCTGGGTATATCTTCCGTCGAGTCCCTGCAGGCGGATGGCGACGTTCCCCGACGTCGGAGAGGTCTGCTGCATCTGTGTCCCTGACAGCTCAGTCAGCAGCTCGCGGATATTGGCAGGGGACGCCGCCGTCCCCTCGTCGATGTCTTCCCGGTCGATGACCTGGACGGTAATGGGCGTATTCTTAAGTAATTGATTGGTGCGCGTGGAAGAGATAATGATATCCTTTAGCGTATCGACCTTTAGCGTGTCGCGTGCTGAATTGTTATTTTGGGCCAGGGCAGCCTTGCCGCAGAGCAGCAGGACCAGCCCTATGAAATGCTTCATAATTGTATTTTACCGATGATCGAATGGAACCTTTCGCGGGCAGGCAGCTTGATATCGGGCACCAGCGGGATGCGGATCAGCGCCCTTCGAAAGGCGATCGAGTCTTCGGCAAGACCCGTGAACAGCAGAAAAAGACTGGACAACAGGTTGCCCGGACGCTGACGCCCGGGAAAGATCAGCTGTTGCATGAGCCGGCGACTCAGCCTCGCGAGGTTGAGGGCGAAGGCGCCGAGTACAGGTAAATATGGTCTCAGTTTTTTCAGGCCGTGTGTTTACGGCGTAAAGCTAAAAGTGGAATCTGGAGTTTTCCTGAACTGCAACCGGGTTTACGCGCTTATCTGGAAGTAAGTTATTAATTGATGTGGGTTACATGCAAAAAAAATTGAACCCTCCCACTAGGACCATGCCACCCGTTTCCTGTCTTATTTCCGAATCTCCGATTACCCAAACCCGTATGAAGATATAAACTGAAAAACCACCAAACCCTCACGCACAGTCTAACAAGTCCCCTACTGCTATCCGGTGAGCGCTCGAACTACGGAAATGCAAAGGGGCTTTTTTTTACAGATTGAATCTTTTTTCAAGCCTTTCAATCAGGTCGGGAAGACCGACGGTATGGCTTTTGCGGCATTTAGGGGTTGTTCACCTTAAATGCTTTTTTATGAATTACCATGATTATCAGAAATGTATCGACGCGTGCCTGCGCTGTGCGGCATTGTGTAATCACTGTGCATCTTCTTGTTTGCTGGAGAAGGATGTGAAAAAGATGACCTGGTGTATCCAGCTGGACATGGAGTGCGCCGCAGTCTGTTATAGCGCGGCACAGCTGATGAGCCTGGGCGGCAGACGGGCGGAGGAGCTATGCCGGATATGCGCCGAGCTGTGTCAGGAATGCGCCGCAGAATGCGGGAAGCATGACAATCAACACTGCCAGGAATGCGCCAGGGCCTGCCACGAGTGCGCGGAAGAGTGCATGCACATGGCCGCGGCGTAGTAGGGTGGGCCGATGGCGTGGGAAAAGTTGTTGTAAAACGAAAAAACCTCCAGGACTATCCGGAGGTTCTTCATTGATAATTGGATCATCGTTTTCATAGAGCCGTAAAAACGGGCTTGGGGTGTAGGGTACGTCTGAAATTTAATGGGTCGGACGTTGGCTTTCAGGATACTGGATCAGGGTACGGTTTGTTTGCTTTATGACCAGACAAAGATGCGGCGGATTTGATGGGCGGCAAAGGAATTTTCGCGTTTGTCGGGACCTTTGCTCGGTTAACTTACCGGGAGGTAGTGACAAACTCTTATATTTACGATCATGGCCAACAGCTCTACCCATATAAAGATCAGAACCAGCTGACAAGATGAACCGCGAGCTCGAAAACTACTACCTCAAACAGCCGGAACCCATCCGGAGCTGCCTGCTCGCTCTGAAGACCATCGTGCTCAATACCTCGCCAGAGATCACGCACGAACGGAAATTCCAGATCCCCTTTTTTCTATATAAAGGCAAAAAGCTCGCATTCCTGTGGGTCAACAGAAAACGGCTCCTCATGGGCTTTGTAAAGGACAGGAGCCTGCTGCCGATACCGGAGACCGGCCGGAGAAAGGACGAATTCGAGACCATGACCATCGACCCCGAAAAGGACATCCCGATCCGTCTCATAACGGCTCTTCTTCGGAAGTATAAGAAACTTTACGATTGAAACTTACTCTTTCTTTTTAATAAACGACCTCACCATACACCGGCCACCTGAATTCAGGACGAGAAAATAGGCGCCCGGCGCCAGCGTCCCAAGCGGAACAATAAAACTATTCAATCCGCTATGAAGCATGACCGGCCGAACGACCAGCGATTGCCCCAACGCGTTGGCGATCGTCAGGGACGCGTGACCCACGGTCGACGAACTAACACTAATGGTCACCTGATCAGTAGCCGGGTTTGGGAACAGCCTCATCGACCCCTCATCAGGACCAGGTATTCCCGGCACGACGACAATACGCGAAAAGGACCAATCCCCCGCCGCATTCTGCCAAGCCAGCCGATAGGCCAGCGCTTCGCGGGCGGGCGCTTCTCCGTCCGTATAGCCGTAGCCGATCACAGATGCTACGGAGTCGAAATGCGACATATCGGTCGACCGCTGGATAACAAAATTCTCACCCGCCGCAGGCGGCGCAAAGCTCCAGCTGAGGACGACACCCCGATCTGTACGTACACCATTGAAATTTTGTAAAGGCGACACGGCAAGCGTTGCACACACCGGCCCCGTGCCAACGGGAAGCACATAGCCGCTGAGGGCCTGCCCCGCGGATCCGCTGGTCGCGCTATTGGCGGACCCAACACAGGGTGCAGTCGTGCCATAGACGACTCCATTGGCTCCCCCGCTGACCACCGCGCTGACAGCAGCCGGAAAGACGGCCCCCGCCGCCCAGACCGTTCCCCCGCCACCACCGCCGCCGGGCCCCATACAGTCGCTGGTATGATTGCTGGAGTTCGAGCCCTGCGCGCCCTGGGCATTGGCCGTGATCGCTCCGCTGACAGTTGAGGCATTCAACACGATAGCACCGCCTGCACCGCCACCACCACCACCATCGCCTTCGGCCACGTAGGGATCGTGACCGGGGATGTCCAGGATATTATTACTGCCCTGAAGACCCTGGGCCAGCAGTCGCCCTCCACCTCCGATGATGGTTGGAGCCGAAAGAATAATGATCCCGCCGCCGTTGCCCCCGGGCGTGCTCACTCCGTCATTCTCCCACCCGCCGCCGCCTCCTCCGCCAAAGAAGATCCGGTTGGCCGCGACACTGTACCCATAGGATGCCAGGCTCACGCCACCGATGCCCGGGTTGGTGCCATGGCACTTCCCGGCAGTTTCATTCGTCCGCTTTCCCCCCGCGCCGCCCACACCGTAATTGGCGCCACCGCCACCGCCGGTCTCTGCATTGTTGCCGCCACCACCGCCATTGGCCAGCTTGCCCTTGCCGCATTCCTGATTGACAATAGTAGCGGCGACGCCTTCTCCCTTTCTTCCGCCCGTATAGTCGCCGGACCCGGCAAGCGAGTAGTAATAATCGCTGGCAGTAATATACCAGTCGCAGGAGTTATAATTCACCAGCGCTCCACCCTGGAAACCCAGACCGGAGACGTCAATGTCGGCATTGAGCGTAACGGAGCCCGTAGCCTCAAGCGCGACAATACCCCCCTTACCCGTAGCCGGATCCCAGGCCGCACCTGTGATGGTGGCCGAGACGGTGATCGAAGCGCCGGATAGAACAGTAACCAGCTGCACCTGCCCCGCGGGATCGTAAGGATTAACCATTTTGTTCAGCATCCAGACAGTATTGCCGCTGATCGAACAGATGGTATTGAACTCATAGCCACCGGCGTTGTTGATCGCCGTTAGGTTCCCGTAACTGGAGCTATTGCCTGACGAGACAGTCGCTCCTTTTACCTGATACAGCAACACCCGCTGACCGGCGGCAAGCCCCGTCGCGTCGTCGACCGTCACCGTGTTCGAGGGGATATCAACAGCCGTAATATGATAATAGGAATTGACCGTGCCGGAGATCGTTTGTCCGTTGGCGACACAGTAGTAGAAAAGAATACATATGAGGAACGCTATGATACGCCCTTGGTTTTTCATAATCTGTTGGATACCTGCCCAAAATACAATATTTATTTAGTTTATAAAATATGTATAAGGAGATTGATCTACGCGTTGAGACACTTCAGCGTAAACTCTCCATTGTCATCCAATTCAAACAACGTGATAGCCGAGTTCTCCTGAACAAGCCGCCGGTAGTTCTGCAGCGGCATCCCCAGCCGGTGCGCCATAAAGAGGCGGTTCACACCATTGTGCCCGACGACCAGGATCGTCTGCTCCGCATGCCTGACCAGCACTTCGTTAAAAAAATCATCCATCCTTCCCACCACGGCTGCGCCGCTCTCTCCGGTGTTGCCGGCCCGGCTGGATAAAGGATCCCGCGACCATGTTTCCCACGAAGAAGGATCTTCGGCGACAAACTCCTCCCTCGTCTTGTGTTCCCAGCCGCCAAAATCGACCTCGATCAGACGCTGGTCCGTCTGCACCATGTCCCAACCCGACGCCAGCTCCGCCGTCCGCCTGGCGCGCAGCAGCGGCGAAGAGTAGACCGCGTCCAGCGCGATGCCCTTCATCCTTGAATTGACAGCGAGCGCCTGCTGAATGCCTTTCTCTGTCAGTTCGATATCCGTACGGCCACAATAGCGGTTGCCGTCTGCATTGTAGGGCGTCTGCCCGTGTCTGAGCAAGTATACGCTAAGCATAGGTTTCTTCTTTTATATAACCCCTGTCGCGAAGGGCGTTGACAAAATCCCGGTATCCCTTTTCATAGGCTTCAACCAGGTGCCGTGCCGGCTCTATCGTTTTATCAGTCTCCACCATCCGCTGCACCGCGGTTATGACCGAATCGTACCAGGACGTCGACGCAGCCAGTATGGCCGCGCCCATCGCGCCGGAGACGTGCTTCATCTTGTGTATGGGCCTGTTCAGGACGGCGGCACGGATGGCCAGCCAGGCGCTGCTATTGCTCGCTCCCCCCGCAGTGAATACGGCCTTCACGGTCTCCCCCGAAAGTTGTTCGATCAGATCGTACGCATATCGCTCGATATAGGCTACTCCCTCCATGTTGGCCGTATAACGCAGCGCCCTGCTCAGTCCGTCCGGTGCAAAGCCACGCGCGGATGGCGAAACAAACGGAAACCGCTCCCCCTCCTGCCTCAGCGGCCACGCCACCAGGCCGGTCGGCATCAGCTGCAAAGCCGCCTGGTTCAGCGCGTCGAGCCCGTCCCCAAACTCACCGGTCACCCAGTCTGCCCCCGTATTGCTCGCCCCGCCCGGCATCCAGTAGCCCGCCGGATGGCGATGGCTATAGATCCGTCCGGAGGGATCGGCAATTTCGTTGCGCGTCACGCCTTTTATGACCATGGTCGTCCCGATGGTCGTATTCCACTGCCCGGGATCGATGGCCCCCGACGCGACCTGCGACGCACAGCCATCCGTAATGCCCGTCGTCACCGCCACAGCCGAAGGTAAGCCGAGCGACGAAGCCATTTCGGGCCGGAGTGATCCGATAACCGCTCCCGACGGCAGCACACCCGGCAGCCACTCTTTCTTTATCGGCAAATGCGTGTATATCCATTCCGGCCAGCAATAGTCGCTGATATCATAGCCCGACTTGAAGGCATTGGTATAGTCGGTGATGCCCCAAGCCCCGCAAAGCCGGCCGGTAATATAGTCGGCGGCGTGCAGCCAGCGGTGCAGCCTGGCCGCTTTCTCCGGATAGGTCTCTACGAACCAAACCATCTTCGCCAACCCGCTGGAGGAATTGAAGGTCGTATAGCCCTTGTTGTGATGCTTTAGCGCGGCGTCGGTACAGCGCAGCGCCTGCAGCGCGCTCCGCTTGTCGCTATACATCAGCGCATCGTGCAGCGGACGATGATCGGCATCTACCGGGATGACCGTTCCGGAGGTAGAGGTCACCGCGACGGCTTTTATAAAAGGCGCCGCGGCCTTCGCGCCGTCCTGCTGCATCAGCGAAAAGATCGACGCGACACAAGCCTCCCACCAACCTTCCGGCGACTGCTCCTCGCGCGACCGTTCGCTCAATTCAAAGACCTGTCCCGCAGAGCCCAGGATCACACCGTCTGCATCTACCAGAACGACCCGCGCACCCTGCGTGCCGATATCTATTCCTAAAAAATACGGTTTCATTTGCAAAAGATCTTTCTAAACGATAAGCGGTTCTTTTTCCATTCGGCATACCATTCGCCATAGCGTCCGTCGCCACCCGGCTGCACCATATCGGGCGCTCCGGGCAAACTACCCGCGCGCCCCAGCGCCTTGTTGCAGAGCATCGCGCCGCCCGCTGCAGACGACTGACGATAATTGCCGCGCATCAGCACTTTCTTTCCCGTGTGCCCCGCAATGAACTGCCTGAGGGTATGACTCTCCATGCCGCCGCCACAGGCCCACAGATAGTCCTTGTTATGCTCGCTCACGCCGCAGAGCGTCTTGTAATTTTCATGGATGCTGCAGGCGATATCCCATAGCGTCGCCCATACGAAGCCAGCGCGCGTCAGCTGGTGGGAGACAGGGGCATCGAAGATAAAGCCGCCCTTCGTAAGCGGCGTCCTTTCGTCGGCCAGCACAGAGCCTAAGGAAGCGATACACTGGAAATGATCCAGCGCCCCCAGTTCCTTTTCGATCGTGGCATAGTGCTCATTGGGATAAAATATTTCTTTGAGGCGCTGGTAATTGAGACCCGTCACGCCGGCATTCGCCTCGAACATATAGCTGTCCTCGTCGGTATGCCTTCCGGTCCAGGTACGTTGGCGTGCATCGGTCACATAGCTGTCAGTGAGCTTGATCACCGGTGTCGTAGTGCCGCTGACAATGACCACGTCGTCTGTAGCCGGGTCCGTGCTCATAATGGCCAGCTGGGTATCACCGCCACCCGCTACCACCGAAGCCCCGGACGAAACACCGAGCAACGCCGCTGCCTCCGGCCTTATCGTACCCAGTACCGTTCCCGCATCGACGAGCGAAGGCAATAACCCCGCTGATATCCGGTACAGCCCACACAGCTCCTCACTCCAGCACTTCCGCGCAACATCATACAGCAGTGTTTCAGACGCCTGCGAGTGTTCGTATCCCGCAATACCGCTCAGCTGAAAGCCGATCCAGTCGCTGATGCTCGTAAACCACGCGAGCCGATACCAAATGTCTTCCCGGCGCTCGCGTACGCCAACCAGTTTCATCGCAGAGAACAGCGAGCCAGGGTACCTGCCGGCCAGTCCATAGACCCGCGATGGATCGGCGATCATATCTTCCCATTCCCTGCCGCGATGATCGATATTCGGCAGTCCGATCAGCGCGTTTCCCGTCGCGTCTACAAGAACGATCCCTTCCCGCTGGCTGGTCGACGTTACCGCCAGGATGCTTACGTCACCTGCCGCTGCCACCGCGCCAGAGGCGATCCGGCATGCCTGTTCCCACAACTGAGAAGGATCGAAATAAAGCGCTTCGGGATAGCGCGGATCTTTATGATAGCCGATGTTCTCCCGCTGTATGCCCAGCAGCTCGCCGCCGGGCGACACGACCGCCGCCCTTGCGTTGCCGGTGCCGATGTCGATTATAAGGTACGCTTCTCTTGTTGTCATTGCCGCGAAATTACCCAATCCAGAATTTTTTTGTTCAGTATATCCACATGGTGATCCTCCACTTCGTGCGTCGCGCCGGCCGTATGCGGCGTGGCGAGCACCAGCGGACTGTTGATGAGCCGGTAGTCTTTCTCGTCGGGCGGCTCGAAATTGAAAACGTCCAGCACCGCTCCTCCGATCCTGCGTTCCTCGATGGCCTCCAGCAGGTGGTCACGATTGACGACGCTGGCCCTGGCAGTATTCACAAAGATGGCATCCGACTTCATCCTGTCGATAAGTCGCTTGTCGATCATCCCGACGGTCTCATCCGTCACGGGCAGATGGATGGATACGATATCGCTGTTCGCAAATACGTCTTCCAGCGTAGTTTTTCTGAAGCCGGCATCCGCAGACGAGATATAGGGGTCATAGTATTGAATGAAACAGGGGAAGCCTCTCACCATTTCAGCGATCCGCTGCGCGACCGCGCCAAAGCCCACCATGCCGATGGTCTTGCCGGCCAGCTCATTGCCCTTGAACTGCAGGTAGGAAGTATGGGCGCCCTCGTCCCAGTTGTGACCGGTGAGCCACTGCCAGCTGGGTATCGTCTTGCGCATCAGATTGATGACATTCGCCAGGAATAACTCTGCTACCGCCTGTGCGTTGCGCGCAGGAGTATGAAAGACTGGGATGCCGCGTTCATGAGCGGCCTTCAGGTCCACATTGGACGGCGTACCTCTGCATACGCCTATGAAACGGAGGTGCGGATGGGCATTGATCACCCCGGCTGTCACGTGGTCGTGCTCCGTGATCAGCGCGTCTGCCCCCGACCGGTCGAGCAGCTCGTTCAGCTCTTCTTCGTTATACGCCCTGCCATTCTGTTTCCATTCTTTGTAGATCACTTCGCCCAGCTGACTGGCGAGCTTTTCCCTGCCTTGTTCATTGTACGGCGCGGTTATCAAGATCTTCATGATATCGTGTGATGGTTTTTATGTTTTTTGTGGTAGAAATAAAAGAGGTCAGTATCGCGCCGACGACATAGAGCCCCGACAGGATCCAGATGACGCCGGTGCTGCCCACGGTCCCGATAAACAGGCCCACAATGGCCGGCCCGACAAATACGGCAAGTCCCGCACCCAGGTTCAGCACGGCCATCGCCGCGCCCTTGTCTGCATTCACGAGAGAAGGCGTCAGCGCTGACAATGGTACAAAGCCCGCCAGCAGCGCCCCCCAGAGACAGCCCGAAAGCAGCACGGCCCAGAAATTATCCGCGAAGAGGATAGGGGAATAGTAGAAGAGCAGCGAGCTCGCCGCGCATCCCACACAACCGAACCACAGCACCGTGCGCCGCCACCCGATGCTGTCTCCGACAAAGCCGAAGATGAGGTTGAACACGATATTGGCCGTAAAGATCGTCCCCCATATCTGCAGCCAGCTGGTGGTACCGATGCCGTGCTTCTCCATATAGATGGGCATGAACACGAGAAAAGCGAACTGGGAGGTAGTATTGATGACGCGAACGATGCCGCAGAGCAGCACGCCGGGCTCCTGACGCATGATCGTAAAGCCTTTCTTCAATTCATTCAGCTTGCCGGAGCCACCAGACGGAGCAATGGCGACGAACCTGTCGCGGTTCAGCATCAGCGCGCAGAACGCCCCCAGCGCCACCCAGAAGATCGACGTCCATAAGGTATCGAGATAGCCCAGCCGCTGAATGGCCCAGCTGGAATAATAGGCCCCGAAGACGTTGAGACCGCCCGTGAACACGAACCAAAACCAGCCGGCGGCCGTGCTTAACTTTTCCTTCGGACTCCGGTACATGATCCATACCAGGAAGGAATAGGCGAACAGCGGATAGCCAAACCCACGTACGGCATAAGTGGCGAGCATGACCGGAAAATTGACATGCGGCAGTCCCAGGCCGACGAAACCCGCCGTGCCCGCCACATACAGCAGTATCCCCGCGAACATGGTCTTGCGCGGCCCATAGCTGTCCGTCAATACACCGGAGAACCACGAGGCAATGGCGATCGTTACGCCGTAAACGGTAAATAGCGAAGCCGACTCCTCGATCGCCAGCCCCCGCCCGATCAGGTAGGGGCTGAGCCAGCCTTGTTCCACCCCGTCACCCATCATAAAGATCAATATGCCCAGATACCCCCAGAACAGCTGACTGGGAATACCCGCCTTGTCCAATAGTTTGCCGCGCGTGACCATATGGCTTTTTTTAGTTTACAAACCTTTTAAAAAATAGGATCGCTATGTCAACAAAATAACTAAATGAAATAAAATAAAACAAAATTTAATTAAACTAAGGGAGATAAAGCCTGAATGTCCCTTTAAATGCCCGCTCTCATTGAAAATAAATTTGTTATTTTTACTTCATATTTTTTTCCTTATCATGAACATCAACGAACGGCACCAGTATATCCTCGAAAAATTGAAAAAGGACGGCAAGGTCAACATCTTCGACCTGGTCGAGGAAATGGGCGTTTCCGGTGTCACCATCCGGAAAGATCTCAAATTATTAGAAGACAAGCATTTGATGTACAAGATCCGCGGAGGCGGCTCCATCAACAACCCCTACGCTGCCGACAGGCCCATCTATGAAAAAGAGCTGATCAACGCCGATGAGAAAAAACGGATCGCAAAAGCAGCCATCGAGCTCATCGCAGATACCGATAGCCTCATGATAGGGTCGGGAACTACTGTCTTCGAGGTGGCGAGGGCACTTTATCCACCCAAACACCTGACCGTCATCACACCCGCCCTGCGCGTTGGCCTCGAGCTGAGCAACCGCGCCAACGTCGAAGTGCTCCAGCTCGGCGGGCTTATCCGGCCCAATTCCTCCTCCGTCATGGGCGACTACGCGATGAGCATGCTGTCAGACATCTCCTGCGGCATCTTCTTCCTCGGCGTCGACGGCATCGACCTCAATTTTGGCATGTCCATCTCCAATCTCACAGAGGCGGCGCTGAACCAGAAAATGATCGAAACGGCGCAGACGGTCGTCGTCCTTGCCGACAGCACCAAATTCGACCGCCGTGGCCTCGGCCGCATCTGCGGTCTTGAACAGGTACACTATATCATCACCGACCGCAACGTCTCCGGCAATACCGTCAAGGCCCTGAAAGAACGGGACATTAAAGTGATCTTAGCGTAACCGGTCCCAGCAACCCCGAAGGCAGAAGCGGCGCGTCCTTCTTAAATTGAATATTTGTGTTCGTCAGCCTTTTCTCCGCCGGCAGCGCGGCATCACCGATCAGCCTGTTCGGCCAGAGGTTGATCACCTCGATCACCAGATCATTTGCGCCATCCTTCAACGCCGCAGTCAGCTCCACTTCCCACGGCGCCGTCCAAATGATACCCAGATCCTTTCCATTCAGGATGACCCGCGCTATATTTTTCACCACTCCAAGCCCAAGCCACACCGGGCCACTGGCACTGAAGTCGAATTGTTTGCGGTATACCGCCGATCCGGAATAATACCTTATCCGCTGGTCTTCGCTTGCGCTCCAGTCGACGAGCCGGTGAAATTTAACCCGTTCCGGCCCTCCCCAGCGTGCATCGAATAGCACATCCCATTCACCGGTCAGTTCTTGCACCATCCGACGCCCGGGAAAATTGGGACCCGGCGCCGCGGGCTTCAACCCGGTATTCTTCGGAAAGACCACAAACCAGGATTGAAAGGCCTCGAATCTTAGCGGCACGACCAGCCGGCCGCCGTCCAGCCTGTAGTTGATCTTCGACCTGATCGCACCACTTACGGGATCCCAAAGCTGCGGAGTATGATCGGTGATCCGAAAAGAGCAGTCCGATTCGACGGCCCGCCCATGCCGGTTGGTAATAAAATAGACCTCGGCTTCTGGCGTAGTACGATGTATAAAATCGAGCCAGCCGTCTCCGTCATATTCAAAGTCGGGCGGGATATTCTTCTTCGCCAACACTTCCCGGATGCTGACGCCGTCAGGAACCTTCCTTGTGTCCCAGAGCCGGGAAGACAATGACCTGACCTCCGCGTCACAGGCGGGATAGTTCAGCAGCCCCGAATCTTCAACAGGCCGCGGACCAATGATGGTCGCGCCGGCGTCGACAAGGCTGGCTATCTTCTGAAGCACCTTCAACGGCATACGTGTCGTCAAAGGGAGCACCAGCACGGCATAGCTCATGCCATCGGGCAAAACCAGTCTGCCACGAGAGCAGGATAGTCGCGTCACCAAAACCTCCTCGTTACAAACGTCATAGTCATAACCCTTACCAAGCGATGGATCGATATGCTTCTGCGCGACAAGATTGGGTGTAATATCCCCGTTATAAAAAAGCACGTCCGCGACAAAAAGTCCCGAACGCAACAGCCACTGACAGCGGCCTACATAGTCGAAGAAGGGTCCAGACATTTCCCACCATGTGACGTTCGGATTGAAATGCGTTCCTGCCCCATACTCATACCCCGGCTTGCCATCCTTCGGGCGGGTCGCCGTCGAGGTATGAATGGCAATGCGGTTGATCCCTTCACAGTAAGCCCTGTCCAGCGCCTGTTTCAGAGACCCGGGATAGTCCAGCCATTGGCGGAAACTAGTAAATGCCTCGGCGGAGATCACCCCATGCCCGTAAATATGCCCGGCCGAAGCCGCCATCTTGGTGACCTTGTTCTGTCCCTTGTCCAGCCGCGAGGTCCCGTAGGGCTTGTCATCGGTCAGCGTCGACTCGTCTTCGTGCTGCGGCCCCAGCCAGAACTCGCCCATCGGCAGATCGCTCCGCCCCTGGTTCTTCAGCCCGTCCATACACATCGTTCCCGAGCGGCTCGGACCAGCAGCTTCATTCTGAACCAGCATTCCCTGATCGTGACAGAGCTCCGCAAAGCGCTTATAGTGCTCGTCGGCCATGCAGTCGCCAAGCGTTTTTCGGTAATCGTTTAAAAAACGGTCCGAGACCCTGGCGCTCCCGATAATATAACCAGAAAGTACCGGCAAATAAGGCGTCGCATCATAGCCCCTGTATTTCCTGAACTGCTGTAAAATTTTGGAAGTCCAGTTGGGAAAACCGTCTTCGAAACTGTCGTCGCAGAAATACTTCGGCTTATTACCCACCTTTGCGGCCTCCTCGATAAATAGCCTACCCAAATGCTCGAACTGCATCTCGACTCCGCGGCGATCGTACCAGTCGACCGAAAGCCCGTCGCCCTCCGGCTGCGCGATCATCAATCGCGAGCCCGTCATCCGGTGGCCCGTGCGAATGATCGTCCATTTTCCCGCCGGTACCTGCCAGACCAGCCTGCCTTCCTTGTCCATTTTTCCGGTAAGGTCCACCACGTCCTGCACCCGCACCGGCTGGTCATCCGGCTCATCGGACCACTGCTGAAGCAGGGGCTTCGTCACGTCCACAGCCAGGATAAAATTGCTGGCGTCGCGGTGATTGGTCTTGGCGTCGAGCACCGTGGCCCGCTGGCCCATGACGCGGGACCCGCTAAAAGGCATAGCCACCACCGCCGTATCGCGGTAGTCGAGTACATCCAGCGGCAGATCGATATATTCTTTAACCCCCGGAGGATTGAACACCTTGTCATAACCCACTCTATTCCCCGGCAGCGGCAACGGCCCGGAGAACAGCTGCGGACCCTCCACCACCAGCTCAGACTGCAGATACCAGCGCCCCGAATCTTCCGGCTTTATCCATGGTCCACCCATACACCAGCCCGAAGATAAATTGATGCCCACGCCGATATCCAGCCGTTTGGCCTCGCTCATGGCATGGCGGTAGAGTGCCTTCCACTCTTCAGAAAGAAACCGCGCGCCCTGCGGAAAGGGAACGCCTCCGAGCCCGCCAGATGAATTGACGAGCAGCACTTCGCCCATCCCTTTTGCCCGGAATTCTTCCAGGTCGCGCGTAATACCTTCTTTGTCCACAAGCCCGTTGAACCACCACCAGTAGCACGAAGATCTGACACTTGCCGGCGGTGTGATGAAATTGCTCGCCAGGTCGGCAAGGCTCACCATGGCCACACCTTTCAATATAAAAGCCGCAGGTGCGGGCAACGCAGATACTAAGGCTGCAGCTGAACCGGCTTGTAAAAATTTGCGCCTGCTTAATTTCATGCCCATTAATTAAAATCGACGATAGCCACGGTGTGAGGTTTGAGTGTCACCTGGTTGCCGGTGACCGGCTTCGTCGCATAAGGATCATCCCCGGTGCTCTCATCGACATAGCTGATCTTTTGTGCGCCCTCGGGCAGCTTTAGCGTCGCCTCCTTGTCATATTTATTGATCAGCAGCAGCTGTCGCCCCTTCTTCGTCACGAACGCCTGCGCCACGACGGTCTCCGAGCCCAGGGACGTACCCTTCAGCTGATCGCCGGGACCCAGATTGTCATGCAGCAGTCGCAGCACCCAGTAGCGGGCATTGGGCTTGCTGTTGGTCCAGTTCATCATGCTCACGTCGGGGAACTGCGTCGGATAGCCGACCAGTTGCGACTCGCCAGCCACGTCGATGCCGATCTTCGTCAGTTCGAGATAGAGATATGCGTACATCGCTCCCGCTAAGTTCCAATACGTCGGCGGTATAGGCTCTTTGTAGTCCTGGTCCCTAAGGATATTGCCGATCTCATTGATCTGCGCCATCGTGCGCGGCGACAGGCGCTTCCGGATCGCTTCGATATATCGGACCCTGTCGAGAAAACCGTTCGCCTGGTCGAAGAACGAATACTGATAATTCCCGATCGGCAGCGTATTGACGCTCGGCCTGCCGTAGAAATGATAGGATATCGCATCCAGAGGGATCCCCGGCCGGTGGTTGGCCGGGTTTAGAAAATACTCGAACCAGGTTGGATTCGTTTCATAGGCGACCGATATGCCCGTAAACTTAGTCGCAGGAGATACCTTGTGCATCGCCGTTACAATGGCGTCGTATAGTCTTGTATACAGCTGCGGTGAGATATTGTGCTCCAGGTCCGGCTCGTTCAACACCTCCCAGTAGTCGATCTTGTAGTGATGACCCGACGAATGATATTTCCCCAGCTCGTCGGTAAATCCTCCCCGCGTATACCAGCTCAGTAGCCTGGCATAGTATTCCGCCACCTGCCGCCCCGTCGTATCGACAAGCTCCGTGCCCTGGTTGTAGCCCCAGTTGACGCGGTCGGGATCGCTGTCGACAGCCACAGGCTTCGCCGTCTTCCACATCCAGGCCGGCGTAGTGCTGAAATTGATAACGACCGACCGGCCTTCCTGCGCCTTCATCAGGGCCTCCATTGCCGGGTCGGCATAGGTGAAATCCCAGAAGGTCTGCTGGGCAGTCGGAGCCTTGAGCTCGACTACCGCCGCCTTCGGATACGGGAACCACGGCACGTAGCGGACATAGCTTGCGCCGAGGTCTTGCAGCGCCTGAAAGGTCCCCTTATAAATGGGCGAATTGTCCCTTAACATGGGATTGTACACCACCTGCAGGGTAGGGGTGGTTCGCGATATGCGTTGCGTCTTTTCCCATTGGATGGCAACCGTATTTTGTGCCGCAGCCTTGCCGGTGATGGCAAGGCTGATAGCGACACACAGGATGTTAAGTGTTCTCATTAGTATCCGGGGTTTTGGGTCAACTGTGTATTCAGACCGACTTCGGCCTGGGGCAGTGGATACAATAGTCTGTTATCCGTCACCACATACGAGCCGGTCGGAAGATAGCTGATCTGCGTCTTCAAGGTCGCGCCGAATGCATTCATCACGGCCACTGCATTACCCGAGCGCACCAGGTCATGCCATCTCTTGTCTTCGAAAGCCAGCTCGATCCGGCGTTCATGCAGTATCTCGGCGCGTAGCGTCGCCCGGTCCGTCGCCGTCAGATCGGCAAGACCGGCGCGTTCTCTCACGGCGTTCAGCGGCGCCAGCGGCGACTGTCCCTGTTCATTCAGGGCTTCGGCGAGCAACAGCAGCGCCTCGCTGTAACGGTATATCGGAAAGTCGTCGGAACTACCGCTGACCGCAGGTGTTGCGTGCTGGTATTTCTTGACGTAGGCGACGGCTACCTTGCCGGAAGGTGGAGTGGTATATCCGACCACGCTTTTCACGGCGGAATAGGTGAAATAGTCGCTGGCGTTATAGGTACCCTCTACGATGCCGATCGAGGCGTCGAGGCGCTTGTCTCCGGCCTCATAAGCGTCGATCAGGTCCTTGGTGGGGGTATTCCAACCGCCGGTGCTCTGGTTGTTGATGGCCAGCCCTGTCACGAGGGCCGTGCTGCTGCTGCGCGGCAGGAAGTAGTAGACCAGCGGGTTCGGCGTAGAGCCCGTGCCGGTCCCGCCCAGGAACTGTACCTCGAAAAGCGATTCCTTGCTGTTCTTGTTCGTCGGCTGGAAAGCGTCGGAATAGTTGGCGTTCAGCGTATATCCCATCGCGGGCAAGGTATTCAAAAGAGTGACAGCGTCGGCGTATTTTTTCAGATACACGTCGACGTCCGCGAGCAGTACAGTAGCGGCGCCCTTGGTGGCAGCTCCCGTTTGTGGAAAACCGGCGGGCGCCGGCAGCTCCTTTATCGCGTCGTTGGCGTCAGCCACGATCTGCGTATACACCTGGTCGACGGTGGACCGGGGCAGGAAAGCCTGCTCGGGGGTCTTCACTTCTTTCAGGAACAGCGGCACGCCGCCATAGAGGCGAACCAGCTTGAAATACATCAGCGCGCGCAGGAATTTGCACTGCCCGTCATAGTATTTCGCGGAATCGGCGTTGACAGTAGTCGCCGAGGGTAAACGTGATATGACAATATTGGCCCTCGAAATGACCTGGTAGCAATACTGCCACTCCGACGCATTGTAGGAATTGGTGGATGCATCCATGAACTCGCAGAGCGCCTCCCGGTCGGTATAGGCCGTACCCCGGTTGCTCAGTATGCTCTGGTAAATGGCGTTGTCCGCGCGCTGTTCGCTCATCAGGTAGTCGTTCACCACCACATCGCGCAGCGGAGCATAGGCGGCCGTCACCGCAGAGCCGAACTGCTGGGTGGTCTTGTAGTAGTTGGCGTCGGAGTAGGACGATTGGGGCGACAGGTCCGTAAAACTTTTTTTACAGGACGACGCGCACAGACTCAGCAACGCAAGAATAATATATAAATTTTTCATTGTTGATTATTTAAATGTTGCCGACAAACCAATTGAAATAGTACGGGGGATCGGATAGCCTTCCTCATCCACCTTGATACCCTGTGTAGGGTCCTGTCCGCTGAGGCTGATCTCGGGATTCATACCGCTGTATTTGGTAAGGACCAGCAGCTGCTGAACCGACGCATAGGCGCGCAGCTTGCGGAACATTGAGTTACCCTTCATATTGAGGCTATACCCCAGCGTTATATTCTTGATGGACAGGTAGGTCGCGCTCTCCAGCCACTGGGTATTGACCTCACGGCCGATGGCAGTTGTACCCGTTTTCGTGCGGGGATAGGCGCCGTTACCGGGATCCGCCAGCGACCTCCAGTGGTTCAGCGCAGCTGCCACCGGCACGCGCGAGCCGTCCATATTCGTCTGGTAGGCCCATTTCGCGGCATTCAGTATCTGGCCGCCGACGTCGAAAGCCGTGCTGATGCTGCAGTCGAAATTCTTATAGCTGAGATAGTTGGTAAAGCCGCCCGTAAAAGTAGGAGTGGGGTCGCCGATAAAAGTGCGGTCATTCACGTCGTCGATCACGCCGTCACCGTTGATATCCTTGACCTTGATCGTCCCGATATCGGAAACGCCATTGGGATTGGTCGCCGTGGCCAGGTATTTTGCAGACTTGGCCAGGTCGCCAGCGTCTTTATACAGTCCCTGGAAGACGAAGCCGTAGAAGACCCCCAGCGGGTGACCGACCTGCTGACGGAAATAGTCGGATGTCACAGTATTGTTCCTTCGGATATAGCCCGGGGAGACCAGCGCGGTGATCTTGTTGCGGTCGAAGGAAAGGTTCAGGCTGCTGGTCCATCTCAGCTTGCCGGTCGTATTGACGGTGTTGATGGTGACCTCGTGCCCCCATAGGCTGATCGCGCCGACATTGTCCAGAATGGAGCCGAAGCCGGAAGAGGTGGGCATCGGCCGGGTCATGATCAGGTGGTCTGTATTCTTATGATAGTAGTCGTAGGTCAGCGAGATGCGATCCTTCAGGATGCTCAGGTCGACCCCGATATCCAGCTGCTTGTTCCGCTCCCACTGCAGATTGGCGTTGCCCAGATTCCCGATGGTCGTGCCCTGCGTCACGACGTTGTTGAAGTCATAATAGTAGTTGGAGGTAGTGGATTGCGCGCTATAGTTGCCGGAGAAGGAATTGTTCCCGGTCACCCCATAGCTGGCGCGCAGCTTGAGGAAGCTGATCTTCCCGATCGACCGCATAAAGTCTTCGTCGCTCACGATCCAGCCTGCCGAGACGGAGGGGAAATCGCCGTAACGGGAAAGCGCACCGAACAGCGACGATCCATCATTCCGCAATGCCGCCTGCAGCAGGTACCTTCCCTTGTAGTTGTAGTTGACACGCCCTATCGCGGAGACCAGCGAATAGGCGGTATAGCCGCTGCTGCCGGTGACGCTGGTAGCGGCGCTCAGATAGGGGATATCGTCGTTGGGAAATCCGAGACCCGTCAGCGTATTGCTGGTAGAGCTGTACTTCTGTGCCGAATAGCCGCCGAGGACCTCGAGGTTATGATTCCCGAAAGACTTCTTATAGTCGAGATAGGCTTCGGCGGTATACGACCCGTTGTCAACGCTGCTGCTGGTGCCCGTCGGGTTATTGACCGTCGAGGTCACCTGGCCGGACTGATAGTAGTTGCGCGACTCCGCGCCCTTGTCCACACCTGTATTGATCTTCAATTGCAGCCCCTTCAGAAACTCGTAGTTGAAATAGCCGTTGGCGAGGATGCGGGTGGTCTTGTAGTCGTCGTTGGTGAGGTTGAAAATGGCCAGGGGATTGATATACGCCACCATGCCGGACGAGTAGACATTCCGCACATAGCTGCCGTCCGGATTGTAGGGGCTGATCAGCGGGCTGGCTTCGAACAGCCGCTCGAACAGGCCGCCCACGCCGTCGGTCGACAGCCGGTTGTTATGGTCTAGCCGGTAGCTGGGCGCGATGCTGAATCCCGCCTTTATCTTGCCATTGGTAGTGGTAAGGTCTTTATTGATACGGCCTGAGAATAGTTTCGTGCCGGTATTGATCAGCACACCCTGTTGTTCCTGGTAGCCGAAGATCGCTGTGGAAGACGAGTGATCGGTAGCCGACTGCAGCGTGATATCGTAGTTCTGTATCGGCGCGTTGCGCGTCAGCAGTTTGAACCAGTTCGTTCCCGCGCCATACTGCGACGGATTCTGGTATTCTGCAGGTATCGCGCCGGTAAAGCCTTCATAGGTCTTCATGTCCTGGTACCGTTCGTTCATAAAGGTGGCGAACTGGGACGCGTTCATCGGCTTGGGCACCTTATTGGAAGGAAGATGCTGTACGCCGTAGTTGGAATTGAACTCGACCTTTGCATCGCCCGCCTTTGCATGCCTGGTGGTGATCAGGATGACGCCGTTGGCCGCGCGGGAGCCGTAGAGCGCGGTAGCCGAGGCGTCCTTTAGCACGGTGAAGGTCTCGATCTCATCCGGGTTGATATTATTGATGCTGCCGGTGATCGGCAGTCCGTCGATCACGAACAGGGGCTGGTTGTTCAAATAGAAAGAGGCTGCGCCGCGGATGCGGAAGTCCACGCCGCGACCGGGCTGGCCGCTGCTCTCCATGACGCTGACGCCGGCGACCTTGCCTTCCATCTGCTGCGCGAACTGCATGACGGGCTGGTCCTGCAGCTTCTCGGTGCTGAGGGTAGCGATAGAGCCGGAGATCTCGCGCTGGCGCTGCTTGCCATAGCTGACCGTCACTTCATTCAGCTCGGTGGCGATCGCCTTTAGTACAACGGATGTGGTCTTTTCGGCGGACAGCTCCTCGGTCTTGTAACCGATGCTGCGGATTACGAGCGTTGCGCCCGGCGCCGCTGAGATGGTAAAAAAGCCCTCGGCATTGGTAGATACGCCCCTGGTGGTGCCTTTTAGCATGACGGCCGCGCCCGGGACCGGCTGGCCTTTATCGTCGACGACCCGGCCGGTAATGGTGGCCTGGGCCTGTGTCCTCAAGGCAAAAAACATAAGCAGTACCCAAACAAGAAAGAGCCTCCCAAGTGGTTGGTAGAATTGCTGTTTCATAATGGCAAACGAGTTGGTTTAGAAAGGTTGAAACTTCTTTGTTCGTGATCGGTGATCCTAAAATAGTTTAGAATCCTTAATAAACAATCCTGTACTGTCATGTTTTTTAACTTTTTGAAACAAATAGTAAATATTTTTTGGACTAAATTTTAAGCAAATTAAAGTGAAAGAAACATTATAAAATGACTTAAACGACTAAATCATTGAGAGTTAATATAAACTTAAGAATAGCTTAATGGTTATTTAGCACACCCGTATCACTTCCAATTGAAGCAAGCTGCCCAGCTTCTTTATTTTTGACGCCACATGCCCCACGCCGACTGCGCAGTGGTGCGCCGGTCCATGGCTGTTCCATTCGTTCACGAACCTCCTCGCGCCGCCGGGGAATTTATACCGGCTATTGGTGTTGCCGATCTGGAGTATCGGCCCGGCCACGGACTGCCCTTCGGCTACCAGCAGCATCAGCCTGCCTTTTTGCGGCTGCTCCACGACTGAGAGCAAAGTCACAGGCCCGTTTCTTACAGACATCTCTACCGACAGCCCGCGTCCCACTTTCCCGTGGTATACCTTCAGCGGCCGCACCTTGGTCTTGCCTTCCGCAATGCCGATATGGCCGGGGCCGTCGTGTCCCATCAGCACCACGTCGTCCCTGAAGTCCATCGCATAGTATTCCGTGAACGATCCCCCGGCACCAAATCCGTCCATGATCTTCATGGCCTGAGCGTTCTTGACCTCGTATTCGCCCGCCACCGGGATATGGCTGGCGGTCAGCAGGCTGGTGCCTAATATGATCGAGCTGATCGCGTCTTCATTGTCGGCATTCCCCGTTCCCTTATAATAATAGGCCATGCTGCCCAGCTGATATCTTCGGACCAGTTCGTCGAGCGCCACCGAGGTGCGGGCCGCCCTTTCGAGCTCGCTTTCGGCGCAGTCCGCCTGGACATCGAACTGGTTATGGAATAAATCGACCCTGTCTTTGATCTGGGCATCCGTCACGGTCTTCCGGATGTCGGCCAGCTCGTCCACCTCGAGCAGCTCGATATGACCGCCAAAGCTCGCATACTGCAGGGTCAGGTCGGAGTAGATATCGAGCATGCCGCTGTAATAATGTCCCATACAGCCAAGCCGGTTATAGGCCATTGTATGGGCAACCCTGGCGGCCTCCACCCATTCTTTTACTTCCTGCCATGCTTCCGGGTCATCGTGCAGCATGCCGGTGATCTGATGAAAGCGAACCCCGGTGCGGTTAAACACGTTGGCGATCTCCGGCACCGGGCAGGCTGAACACCAGGCCAGCCATTCCCCCGTCATCTTTGTCCGGTCGGTCATAGAATTAAATTGGTCATAGTCGATGGCCGCCCCCGGCGACAGGTTGAGTATAATGACAGGAACGTTCGCCCGCTGTACTACTGGCAATACCGTCGATGACAGGGCATAGGTGCTGACATAAAGGAAGATGAGATCGACGTCCTTTTTCCGGAACTCGGCGCCGGCATTGAAAGCCTTCCCGGCGGTATCGACCAATCCCAGATTCACCACCCCCGGATGGATCGACTGGAGTCGTTGTTCGACGATAGAAAGATACCCGGTGAGGCGTTCTTCGAGACCTTCAAATTGTTCCCAATAAGCATCGAGGCCTATGCCGAAGAGGCCGATCTTTAAGCTGTGTGCCATGTTTTAGCCTGGTTTTTGCGGCAAACATAGACGACGCCGTCCCTGACCGAATAGTCTTATTTGGCATTTCTGCTGCCGGATTTGATATTTGTAGTGCATGGAAGACTATTACCAGTATTTCCCGGTGAACGAAAAGGACACGGCCCGCGGGCTTACCCTGCTGAACACAGGCTCAACGCGGATCGATAAGAACAGCCAGTACCCACCCGTCGCCCATCCGGCTCACCATAATTTCAGCTGGCAGGACGGCAGGGTGCTCCAGGAGTATCAGCTGATCTATATCACCCGCGGCGGAGGCCTCTTCGAGTCGGAAAGCTGCCGTTCAGCCGTTGTCGAAGGATCGATCATCTTACTGCAGCCCGGGGAGCGGCATCGCTACCGGCCGCATTGGACCTCCGGCTGGGATGAGACATGGGTCGGCTTTAGGGGGAATATGGTCGACAATATCATTCGGGAGAACGGTTTCAGGCGGGAGAACGCGGTGTTCTCTCCCGGGCTTAACGAGACCATCGTCCGTCTCTTCAACGACATCAATCGTTTTTCGCGCCGGGGCGGGCCTGGCTATCAACCGGTGATCGCCGGCGCCGTCATATATTTGCTGGGACTGATCTCGGCCGAGTGTCGGGAGGCCGGGGTCGCCGATAGGAGGGAAGTGATGGTTAACAGGGCGCGCGCGATCTTCCGCGAAAGGGTCTGCGACAACATCTCCCCCGAGCAGGTGGCCGAAGAGCTGCGCGTCAGCTACTCCCTGTTCAGAAAGGCGTTCAAACAACACACCGGCCTCGCGCCCGGACAATACCTGCTGGGCCTGAAAATAGAGCTGGCCAAACAGCTGCTGGCCGACCCCAACAGGCTGATCAAGGAAATAGCCTACGAGCTGAACATGGACTCTCCCCTCTATTTTGGCAAGCTGTTCAAGGAAAAAGTGGGAGTAACGGCGGTGGAGTACAGGCGACAGGTGATCACCCAAAAGCTGTAAACTATATTCGATGGCTACTATATACCGAGAGTTTATTGTGAGTGCGTCTGCGACAGATGTCTGGGCCGCGATACGGGACTTCGGAGCCGTACATACGCGGCTCGCGGTTGGATTTGTTACCAGTGTCCGTCTGGAAGGCGATATCCGTGAAGTGACTTTTGCAAACGGCTTTGTGGTGAAAGAACAGCTAGTGGCATCGGACGACGGGCACATGCGAATGGCATATTCCGCTGTTGGCGGCCGTGCCAGTCATCACAATGCGTCTTTCCAGGTCTTCGCCGACGGCGACCGGCGTTGCCGTATCGTGTGGATCACCGACCTCCTTCCCGATGAGGTAGCGGCTCCCGTCGGGGCTATGGTTGACATGGGCGTCGCGGCCATGCAACGGACGCTGGAAGGTCGGGTTTGACCCCGGTGACGCCGTTCAGTAATTTCTTACCTTTATTACCCATGCCATATGTCCTCAGGAAAATTTTTGTCGGTCTTATTTTTATTTCTTCCGACAGCGGTTTTCGCACAGCGCCAGTTAGGGGAGATCGATATTACATTGCTGCCGGCGCAATACGCTCACTATGTGCCCGAATATACGTTCGACGCGCCGCTGAACCCACAGGCATGGACAAAACAGCGTGGCGGATTGCACGTGTCGTTTGTGTCGACCGATCATGCCTGGTTCAGGACGGAGGCGCCGGAATTACAAGAGTCCGATACATGGAAGGCCGCGGGCTGGAGAGGGCAGCGGCTAAATGCTGAGCTGCTGGTATGGTCTCCGGATACGCTGCAGCAGGTAGTCGTCATCCCGGCAGACCTGAAAAGCGCAAACGGGAGGACCATCAGCCATAACCACATCACGTTCGACCTTGTTCGCTATGTCCTTGGCAACTATCCCTATGGGTCAAAAGCGGCAGTATGCGACGTTTCACCGTATAAGGGCGGATACCTTATGCCGGACAGGTTCGAGCCGTTGGAGCCTTTCCAGCTGCCTGCCAGGACGGTGAGACCCGTCTGGCTGTCGTTGAATATCCCCGCCGATCAGGCGCCTGGCCTGTACGAAGGCGTCTTTACGGTGCGCACCGCGAGTATCCGCAGACAGCTGCGGGTAGCTATAGAAGTGCAATCCGAATTGCTGCCTCCGCCGCACGAATGGCGATTCAGACTGGACCTTTGGCAGAACCCCTGGGTCATCGCCTGGCGCAACCAACTGCGGCCCTGGTCGGAAGAACATCGGCTATTATTGAAAAAACACCTTCAGCTGTATGCTGACGCGGGAGGCAAATACATCACCACCTATGCGGTAAATTCACCCTGGGCGGACAATTCTTATATGACCGAAGGCGGCATGATCAACTGGATAAAAGAAAGGAATGGAAAATGGCGGTATGATTTTACGATCTTCGACACCTACGTCAACCTGGCCATGCAGGTGGGCATCGACAAGGCCATCACGGTATACACACCCGTTAGCTGGGGAGACCGTTTTCAATATACGGACGAATCCACCGGTAATGCTGTATACGCCACATGGGCCCCGGATTCATCCGTCTATATCGAGCGCTGGAATGACTTTCTTACAGCCCTGAAGGCACACCTGCAGCAAAAAGGCTGGTTTTCCAGGACCTATATCGGCATCAACGAAAGCGCGATGGATCAGACCATTGCCGCCATAAAGGTGGTCAGGAACCATTCAAAGGACTGGAAGATCACCTATGCCGGCAACTGGCACAAAGAGCTGGACGGGTTGCTGGACGACTACAGCTATTTATACGGCTATGAGCCCGGCCCTGCAGAGCAAAAGGCCCGTACGGCCCGGGGCGCCACTTCCACATATTATGTCTGTTGCAACCCCGCCAAGCCGAACACTTTCGTCTTTTCGCCACCGATAGAAGGCAGGTGGATCAGCTGGTATGCGGCGGCTGCCGGCTACAATGGCTTTCTGCGCTGGGCCTATGACGCCTGGCCCGAAGACCCCGTTCGTGATGCCCGCTTTGGCAGCTGGCCCGCGGGAGATTGTTTTCTGGTGTATCCCGGCGCCAACAGCTGTATCCGTTATGAAAAGCTGAGGGAAGGCATAGCCGACTACGAGAAGATACATATACTGAAGGGACTGGTGGCCCGTTCGGCCGACAAGCAGGCCCATGCCCTCTGGGAAAACCTCATACAGCACCTGAAAGTATTTACGGCAGAACACGATTTCAACGAAGAAAAGATCACGGGCGATATCGAGAAGGGTAGGGCCCTGGTCGATGAACTGAGCAGGCGGGTATCGGCGATCAAATAACTATTTCATACCATAGTTCTACCATCCCGCTCTTGTAGGCCGTTACGTCTTTCAGATGCAGCGAATGCTCCTGCCCGATATGATCAAAGAACGGTGTCCCGTCACCCAGTACGATGGGGAGTACCGTCATCCTGATCTCGTCCGCCAGGTTCCCGCGCATGAAACTCTTTACGAGCATCGCTCCCCCGACGACCCAAACATTCTTGTAGATTGGCTTCAGCCGATCATTCACCAGGCTATTCAAATCCCCGTGGTATAATTCAACATCCGGCCTTTCTACCGGCAGCTGCCTTCCCGTTACCACTATCGTCGGGATATTTCCGTAGGGCCATCCGTACGTTTTTGAGAGCTCGAACGCGTGTTCATAGGTGCGGGCCCCCATCACATAGCAGTCGATCGTTTTAATGAACGCTGCCATATCCGGCTCGGGAGCGCCTTTTGCATAATGGTCGGATGTCTCAAACCACGAAACACTGTTGTCGGGCCTGGCGATCATGCCGTCGAGGCTGGAGACCATATGTATGGTTACTGTAAATTCAGCGGGCATTGACCGAAGGTACGGCCGGCCGGGTATTAATTGTAAGACTGTGTAGAAAGAAAAGAATAGGGGTTGATGGAAGACCGGCCTTCCACGGCGACCGGGGCCTCGCTCAGATCGAGCTGCAGGAAAGAGTCCGTCGCTCTGACCCCCCAGAGATACAGATGGTTATCCCTGATCGCCTGGTCGAAGACCTCAGGAAGCAGCGACTGCAACAGACCATCCCAGCAGGCTTTCTCCAGCTGCTCGTTTTCAGATAAACCGCCGCCTTTGCCGGTATCGTCCTTCCCGCAGAGGTCCCGCGACAATAAAGTCGTTCCGGTGATCAGCAATACTTCCATTTGTGCATTTTGGGTGTCCATAACGGGTGGTTTTGAGTTTTTTAACAGCGGTTACCGGTACAAATATGGCCCCACCCGAAGGCTATTTCCAAGTTTGGAGCAGCCAAATCCTGGCAGGTTCAAAGTAAATACTACTAATACTAGTACCAATACCTTAGTCGTAAATGGTAGCCCCTAGGGAAGCAAGGTCGTTCGGTATCCTGATCCCGACGGGGATGGCTGTATGTCCGGTCGTTTTTTTGCATTATAATTGTAGTGTGATAACGCGATTTTCCCCCCTGATTGCCCTGATACTCCTGTCCTTTTCGCCTGCATTTTCCCAGGTGACCGCCGGATTTACCACCGTTAGCAGTACCTGTACCGGCGTTCCGGTGACGGTGCAAAATACCAGCATTGGCGCCTCTAGCTATTTCTGGAGCTTTTGTTCGGCTGATTTCAATAGTGTTCCGGAAGTGGTTAACCTGGGTACCGGTAATGGCCTTTTGGCCATACCCACCTATTCCGACTATGCGCTCGACGACAACGGCAACTACTATGGATTTGCCTCCACCTATGGTTTGGGCCACCTGATCCGGCTCAATTTTGGGACCAGCCTTCTCAATACTCCGACCCAGGAAGATATGGGAGGCTTTTCACAGGCTCTGCCATTGACAATGGAGGGCATCCAGTTACTAAGAGTGAATGGCAAATGGATCGTCATTCTCACCGGCGGCAACACCTATGGCGCCAATAACGAGTCGAGAGTGCTCAAGCTCGATTTTGGCAAAAGTCTTGCCAATACGCCCACTGTCACCAATTGGGGCAATATTGGCGGATTAAACTTTCCCGATGACATCTTTATCGCAAAGGATGGGGGCAATTATATCGGCTATACGATCAACGTCAATAACAGTACGCTGACGCGGTGGAACTTCGGTACCGACTTTTCAGGAGTTCCGACGGGGACCAACCTCGGCAATCCGGGCGGGGCCATCAATTGGCCCGTTGGGTCGGGGTATTTCAACTACAACGGCAATTGGTACGGCTTTGTAGCCAGCCGGAATTCCAATTCGTTGCTACGCCTTGATTTCGGCACTTCCTTGTCGAATAACCCCACCCCTGTGAACATCGGCAATCCGGGTGGTCTGTTGAGCTATCCCAGGGACTTTGCCATATTCGCTACCTGTGGCGAAATCTATGGATTTGTGCCTAATGAGGGAACGAATGCGCTCGTCAAGCTGGACTTCGGTTCAGACCCCACTAATCCCACCCCAGCAGCAACTTCGCTAGGTAATATCGGTAACCTGGACTATCCGCACTCGATAACGAGTCTTTTCAGGGCCGGCAACGACGTCTATGCTTTTATATGCAACTCGTACAGCAATTCGCTCTCCCGCATGCGGTTTGCCGGCTGTCAGGATATTCCCGGGTCCGCGGCATCCGCACCGGCGCCCATCACGTATAACACCGCCGGGACGTATATGATATCGCTGCAGGTGGACATTGGACTCCCGACCCAGACCTCATATTGCCAGAAGATCACAGTGATCCCTTCACCCCTGGGCGCGATCCGGGGAGATACGGTTTGCTTTGGCAGCAGTCCTGCCCTCAATTTTGTCGCTACAGGAACGGGACCATTCGACATCAGCTACAGTGACGGGAGCAAAACCTATACGCAGGGAGGACTCTCCTCGCAGTCTTCCGTTGCTTTGCCCTATCCACTGACGACTCCGGGCAGCACCCAATTCTTGCTACAAAAGGTGACCGACGCAACGGGGTGTTCGACGTCGTCGAATCAATCCACAAATATCCTTATTCATCCGGTGCCGCAGTCGGGTATTACAGGAACATCCAGCTGCGGATCGGATTCCGCGCAGATCGTTCTTCAGTCCAGTGCAGGTATCCCTCCTTTCGAGGTCCAGGTCAGCAACGGAAGCGCTTCGTTTGTAGTGGACGGCGTGAAGCCCGGAGTAGCTTTTCCCGTCGCGTTCCCCGGCATGACCGGCACGGCGGCTTTTTCTCTGATGAACGTGAAGGATAGCGTAGGCTGCCCGGAGACGAAAGGATTCAGTCCGGGTGCGACAGATGTAGTGCCGCTGCCCGCTCCCGCAGTGACCTTCTCACCATTGGGCGCGATATGCTATGACAAGGAACCTTTCGTCCTTGGCGCGGCCAGCGAGACGACCGGACTTGCCGGAACCGGCGCCTATAGCGGGCCGGGTACGGCTACCGATGGCACCTTTTCACCAGCAGCGGCAGGCCCCGGAGCGCACGAGATAAAATACACGTATGCCGCGGCCGACGGTTGCTCAGCAGCGGGCAGCAGCACGATCACTGTCAACGCCTTGCCTGCGGTCAACACCATTCCCCTGATCACCGCCTGCGCAGGAATTCCGGTGCAGCTGACGGCCAGCGGAGGTAAGATCTATCAGTGGGCGCCGCCCGGCGATCTGAACGACCCGACCAGCCGGACACCGGTGGCTACCGTAAATACAACTACGATGTATGTGGTGGAAGTGACGGACAGTAATGGATGTTCCGCATCCGACTCCACCCTGGTGAAAGCTTCGGTAAGTGCACGCACGGCCTTCCTTGTCCCCAGTGCGTTTACGCCCAATGGGGACGGGCACAACGATTGTTTTGGCATCCAGCACTGGGGCGACGTGACTATCGAACAGCTGGAAGTATTCAACCGGCAGGGAATGAAGGTCTTTGCTACAAAAAACCCTGCCGAATGCTGGGATGGCCGCTTCAATGGTCAGCTGCAGCCCGCCGGAGGATATGTTTATGCGATAAGAGCACGAACAGCCTGCGGCCTGATCACGCGTACAGGGACGATCGTGCTCATCCGGTGATCCGCAGCCCCCTCCGTGTAACGGTTTTGCATGGCACAGGAATTGCATCACCTATCTCAAGATCAACGTCCCCCGATCGGAAAGACACTTTCACCAGTCGCAACTTTCGAACCTTTTCTTGTGGATTCATTCGTGATCCAAAAATGTTTAGAGCCTTGATCCGGATTAATTATTGGCCGAAGGACGAAATTAACCGCAGGTGGAAAATCAATACTCTGAAATAATAAACTCTTCGCATTACTGGGACGAACGCTTTAATGCCGGCTGGAAAGAGAACAACGGCATCGAGCAGTCTCAATTTTTTTCCCGGATCGCCGTAGATAATTTCCCCGCCTGGTTCATTCGCTATGTTGAACAACATCAGCCTTCTTTTTGCGATTGGGGCTGCGCCCTGGGCGACGGTACGATGATCTTACATGAGCTATTATCGCTGGAGAATACAACCGGCATTGACTTCTCAACCGTCGCTATTCAACAGGCCCGGGTAAGCTATCCCACCCTTCGATTTATCGCTGCCGATATTTTAAACGATGAGAATTTTCCTCAGTTTGACATAATATTTTCTTCCAACACGCTGGAGCATTTTAAGAACCCCTGGAGGATCCTGGAAAAGCTGAGCCGTTCTGCAAGAAAATTCATGGTCGTCATGGTTCCATTTCAGGAATATGATCGGCATTTTGAACACTTCTACACTTTCGAGATGACTAATATTCCTTTGGCAATATGCGCTTCACATTATCTGACCTGCTTTTCAATTGTTGACGCTGCTCTGTATCCATCCAGCTATTGGAACGGGCGTCAGATATTATTGATCTATTCAGCTTACCCGGAACTTGCCAACCTTGGTCTCACCCTATCTGACCTCATAGAGAATAAAAATCCACCACTACCATGAAAAAAGTCCTATTCGTTTTCGGAACCAGGCCCGAAGCCATTAAAATGGCTCCGCTCATACTGAAGATAAAGAAAACATCAGCCTTTGAGGTCAGGGTTTGTGTAACCGGCCAGCACCGTACAATGCTGGACCAGGTGTTAAAGTTTTTTAATATCCTCCCGGACTTTGATCTTAACCTTATGAGGCCAGGTCAAACACTGGCTGATATTACCAGCGACTCGATCAAAGGCATCGCTTCAATTCTTTCAAAAGATTATGACCCTGACTTCGTCATTGTCCAGGGAGATACCACGACAGCCCTGGGCGGAGCCATAGGAGGGTTCTATTTTAAAAAGAAAGTAGTTCATATTGAAGCCGGGTTGAGAAGTCACAACAAATTCTCGCCATTCCCGGAAGAAATGAACCGGGTGCTGATCACAAAAATGACAGACATCCATTTTGCGCCAACGCGGCAGGCATATGACAATCTGCTGAGCGAAGGAGTTTGCCGGGATACAGTATTCAATGTCGGCAATACCGTGATAGATGCGTTGTTCCTTGGACTGGAAAACCTTAAGACAAATGGCCACTTGGATATTGGAAAAAAGTTTCCTTTTCTTTCCGAAGGCGGCCGTTCGATCCTCGTTACAGGACACCGCAGAGAAAATTTTGGTACCCCGTTCGAAAACATATGCTATGCCCTGAAGGAAATTGCGGAAAAGAACGAAGACGTACAAATCATCTATCCCGTTCATCTAAACCCCAATGTCATAGAGCCGGTCAGAAGGATCCTTGGCAACTCCGAGCGGATACATCTTACCGAACCCCTGGACTACCCATGCCTGATCTGGCTCCTCAATCGGTCTTATCTCGTAGTGACAGACTCGGGAGGGATACAGGAAGAAGCTCCTGCCCTCGGAAAGCCGGTAATCGTTATGAGAGATGTTACCGAGCGCATGGAAGGTGTGGACGCCGGAACAGCAGTCCTGGTCGGGACAAAAAAGGAAAAAATATTTTCCAAATGCCAGCAACTATTGACAGACAAATCAGAATACCAGAGAATGGCCAGATCGGTTAACCCTTATGGAGATGGAGATTCATGCCGCAGGATCACTTCGATACTCGAAACCCAATAGCTCGAACATAAAACCGGAACAATGTTTCATAAATTCAGATATCATTTCAAGGAAAGAGGGATAGTCGGTACTGCAAAAAGATTTGTCGACTGCTGGCGGATCAATGGGTTCCGATATACGTTCAGACAGATGTTCAGGCCATTTGACAGTAACCACCTTTTCTCGCACAATTTCGGAAAAGCGGCGATCTATGGAAAGATCGGTCAGCCCAAATTTGAAAATACTTATGTTAGCGACACAGAAGCACAGGACAGCTATTATACAAAATATAAGAAACATCCGGTCGAGAACAGAATGTCAGACCTGCTGAATATCCTGAAAAAGGAAAAGGGGTATAAAGGTGTTGTTCTTTATCCCCTCAGCTACGATATATCGATCAAGCAACGCCCCGAGCATCTACTGAAAGCCCTCGCCAACGAGGGTTATTTATGCCTCCTGATGCAAATAGCCGAATCGCATGAGCGATCCAAGATACAACAACTCTCTACCCGCCTGTATGTAGTAGATCTGTTTGAAGAATGTCTTACTTATTTTCAGGATAAAAAGCCGATCCTCTATATATCCTATCCTTTTTATAAGTATTTGACCAGGTATTTTGAAGACGCCTATATCATTTACGACGTCCTGGATAACCTGAAAATATTTTCCAACTACTGCGAGGCCATGGAGGAGGACAATGATTTCCTTCTCTGCTACTCAGACCTGATCCTCTACTCTTCCCAGACATTATACGACAATCGAAACACGTCCTCCCGAAACACCCTGCTGATCGAGAACGGCGTGTGGGTGCAGGATTTCGAGGTATTTCACGAGGATATTCCCGAACAGTTCAGGCTGAAGAGAAACCGGCCTGACGGTTTCGCGATCGGCTACCACGGCGCGATCAGTGAACTCCTTGATTTCAGTATAGTCGAAGGCATCCTGAAGCTGGACAATGCTGACGTGTTCATGATCGGCCCCATCGCCAGTTTCTCGCCCGCTAAAGAGTCAGAGCTCAGGTCAACTGTCAACAAGTTAAAAAAATACAGGAATTTTCACCTGCTGGGATTTGTCCAGTATAATCGTCTGAAATACTATTTACACCAGTTCGATTTCTGCATCATTCCGTTTAACGTCAACGAGGCGACGGATGCGGTAAGCCCTCTGAAGCTATTTGAATACTTCGCCTGCAGAAGGCCGGTCGTTGCTACACCGACAAAAACGCTCCTAAAATATAAGGATTCGATCAATCTGTACAGCAAAGATGAGTTTGTCCGTTTTTTTGCCGAATCCCCCCGGACGTTGATCGACCCATCAAAATACGAACAGCTTTCATTCAACAATCGATGGGAAACACTCGTTGCTCCCCTGATCTCAAAACTTAATGGTCGGATCGCTGCCTCACAAAAGACGCCGGCCATAATCAAAAAAAGGACGATCGACATCATCAACATGACCTTCTTCGACTGGGACGGCGAAGTTCTCTATAAGGGAGGGGCCGAGCGTTATGTGTATGACCTGGCAAAAATATGTGAGGCAAAGGGCTTGAATGTCAGGATCCTCCAAAAAGCAAGATCATTGTTTTTTAGGAACTTTAATGATATTCCGGTCATCGGGGTACCAGGAAAAGCGCGCCATGACATGGAAAAGATGTCCGAAAAATATGAATATTACTGCAAGCAGTCCGACCTGATCATTGCATCTCCGATGGATCTTGCCTGCAATCTGCACTATTCCCGCAGCAGCATTGGTATTAATCACGGGATATACTGGGATGACAAATTTACCCGGGTCGCTAATTACGACATTAATAAGTATGAAAGAATATTCAGAGCGGTAAAGAACTGTTCGAGATCCATTTGTGTCGACACGAATTTTATCAACTGGCTTAGGACCTATGACTGGGAATTAGCCTTAAAGTGTGAATATGTTCCGAATTATGTTGACGAAAGGCAGTTCCCGGCCGTCGACAAAGATTTTGATTCCGGTCTGACCGTTATATACCCGCGACGCCTTTATGAGGCAAGGGGTCTTTATATTACCATCGAGGCATTTACTTATCTGCTCCCCAAATACCCCGATCTGAATTTGCATTTCGTTGGACAGGCGAGCGGTGATGACATTGTAGCTACGCATGCATTTATTGACCGGTTCAAATCCCAGGTATCCTGGTATGAGCTGGATATGGAGAAGATGGCCCGGGCTTATCACCAGAGTCATATTGCAATTATTCCAACTGCTTTTGCCGAAGGAACCTCACTGGCCTGCCTCGAAGCCATGGCGACGAACAACGGGGTAATTGCAACCAATATCGGGGGATTGCCCAATCTGATCATGAATAACTTTAATGGCATGCTTATTAACCCGGAGGTCAATCAGCTGGTAAATGCAATTGAGTGTCTGATAGCCGACCGAAGACGTCTGAAAAAGCTCGCTTTCAACGCTCTCTTAACAGCCAATTCTTTCAGAAAGGACCAATGGGATCTTAAATGGAGCTCGATCATCGAGGACAATTTATGCAGCCTCTGATCTCAATCATACTGCCAAGCTACAACGGTTCCCGGTATTTGGAAAAGTCAATAGAAAGTTGTTTAGGGCAATCTTATACTAACATCGAGCTGATCCTGGTCAATGACTGCTCAACCGATGACACTGGTTCTATATTTGAGCACTATTCGGGACTGGACAGCCGGGTCAAAGTGATCCACAATGAGGTCAACATCAAGCTGCCTTCCTCCCTGAACAAAGGATTTGCTGTCGCAAATGGTGAGTATTTTACCTGGACCTCGGACGACAATTTCTTTGGGAAACATGCTTTGCAGGTATTGTTGGACAATATTGAAGCCGGAGGCTCCGATATCATTTACTCATCGTATCGCCTTATTAATGGATCCGGCAGTCGCCTGGAGACATTGGGAGGAGCTCCCGAAGAAATAATTTTCCAAAGTATAGTCGGCGCCTGCTTTCTTTACAAAAGGTCGGTACACGAAGAGCTGGGAGGATACGATGCAACTAAATTCAGGCTGGAAGACCTGGATTTTTGGCTGAGGGCATTCCCAAAATTCAGGATCAGTTATATCGATCATCCGGATCTTTACTCCTACCGGAAACACCAAAACTCCCTGACCTGGAGCATCCACTCTGATATCGATAAATTCAATGAATTCAGGAGAAGTCACTTTGAGTCTTACAAAAAATTCTTCAATGAAGGGCTGAAAGCCAATCTTTCCGACGAGGAGATTGACCTGCACCTGGAATTATATTTTGAAGATATCATAAAGAATAAGAACTGGGACTTTACGCTCGCAGATAAAGTACTTAAATATATAAAGTTTCTTGATAAATTAGTTGGTGTCAATTGGGGTTCGATCGGACTACGCACTGCCCTGGTTCGGAAAATAATTGAAGATAAAAGGGATAGGATGATCGGCCTCATTTTGAATGACCTGATATTTGCGAACAAATTATTGCTCAGGCAAAACCCGAAATTGGGCAAACACCTGAACGGACCTATCTCATGGTATTATAAGGAGTACGAAGTACTGCCTTTATGGTTCCAAAGACTCGGCCATGTCATAAAAATATTGCAGAAAAATCGAAGCTGGCGGTCAATATTCACCTCTATCTCACCACATAATTATAACAATCACTGATCAATACGGGCGTTGAGCTGACCGAGTCCACGACCTGGAAATGGATGTGAAAGGCCGTGCCTGCAGGGATCGCGGAAACATTCCGCCATAGAACAGCTTCTCCGGCGCCGTAGGCGTCTGTGTGAATGGACAGGGGATTCAATCCCGCTCCCAATTTCAACCAGGCCGTGCTCGAGCAGCCAGTCGTGTCGGCTATAGGGTTGACCGCCCGCTCGAGGATATAGGCGTGGTTGGCCTCGAGATGGGAAACCCGGGTATCGAGGGTTATGATACCGGGTGAGTCCGGATCCTGACGGAATTTGATAAAGCCGGCGCCGGGCGATTCTGCAGTTAGTCCGAGCAGGACAACGTCCAGATCATAATGGGGTTGCTTATTTATCGGGGTGCTGCTGCCAAACGGAAGGTTTTTGATGCAGCCAATAACAAGGCAGACCAGGCCAAAGGCCACAACCAATGCGATCCGACGGGATCGTGTGGATCTCTTTCTCATGACATATGTTTTAAGGTGAAAAATTGAATGCCCGCCTAAAACTATATCAGACGACAGCCGCGCGAACAGTCCAATGAGCGAACTGCGGAAATGAACTAGAGATTGGTGATCAATTTCAATAATTCTTCTTTCCTGGTTCGGGAGACGGGAACCAGCTCGTACCCGTGTATGGTCGGCAACGCGATCTTCCGGAAAGAAGAAGCATTATTTTGCCTGAGCCTTATTCAGCCTCCGGGTATCTTTTTTTGCCTGGTAGGCACAGCCAAGCCATAGATGGGCGAGGGGAAAGGCAGGATCCATTTTTCAGGGATCCTTTCAGCTCATAGATAGCCTGATCATAATTGCCGCCGTAGTAAAGGCTAAGGCCGATGTCGGTGCTTATCGGAACGGGCTGCGGATTGCCGTGTTGGTCGCGCTGCTGCCGGAGTAGGACCGCGGAATCGACAGCATTGTCCGGGTCTAAGCCAGGACTTCCCTTACCTCGATGTATGAGTTCATAAACATCAGCCAGTGCAATTTCCGGATGGCCTGTTTGCCGCATGTGCGCTCCATCTCTACAAAGCCCGCGCCTTTCGAAAGACCCTCGGGGCCGGAGCTCACGATCTTCGAAGAGATCACACGTCCGAATGGCAGGAACAGTTCAGCGAGCTGCTTTGCCGTGGTCATCATGTTCAAATTGCCAATATGTATTTGCATAATAAAAAATAAAGTGGAAGAAACAGCGAATGGTCGAAGGGATATATGAAAGATAACGATAATATGCCGATAAAACAAATGAAAAATTCCTATTCAGTCTAAAATGTTAATTAGATTTAATTTACAGAATTATTTGGGCCTTTCCGATTTTAAGGACTACCTTTAATCGTTATTGAGAAATACAGCATCAAGTATTCGATTCGCTTCTTTCTTCGCTGCATCGGTTCGTTTCCTTACTTTTTATTGCATGGCTCAGTTAAATTAAATTTTTTAAATCGTTTTTATGAATATGTACGTATCGAACCTGGGATTCCAGGTGACAGAGGAAGAGTTGAAGTCTATGTTTAGCAAATATGGGGAGGTAACTTCTGCAAAAGTGATCACCGATAGAGAAACCGGAAGGTCCAGGGGATTTGCATTTGTAGAAATGGCCGACAAGGCAGCCGAAGATGCGATGAAAGAGCTTGACGGAACGCAGGTAGGCGGAAGGTCGATATCTGTCACCAAAGCCAGACCTAAATCGGACAGCGGCTCATTCCAGCGCGACCGGGGCAACCGTTGGTAGCCAAAAAAATCCGGCAGGGAACGCAATATAAAGGCCTCTGAAACGACGTTCCGGAGGCCTTTTGAATTGAGGCCTTTTGAATTTTGGTCAGGCCTTTTTAATTTTGTTATTGCGAGATCGCTGTGTATTCTTCGTTCCGTTTGAATGCGTCGAAGGCTGCGTGCGTTTCCTGTAGGACATCGTCCGGTAACCCGTTGACTTTGAGCTGCTCCCAGGAAATAGATTCCGGGAGGAATTTTGTAAGACTTTGGTGATGATTTCTCAGGTGATCGTGTTCTTCAGACGGCCAACGCGCCTCCCCTTTTTTGAAAAAATCAATGAACTTTACTTCGACCTGGTCGAAGTTCTTTTTTAGTAATTCGATGCCCGTAACTTTTTTGATCATGTAAAATATTATTGTTAAAGATAGCTTAAGCAAATGACATACCGCGCTGCTCCTTTAACGCTTTATAGATATGTATCGTTCAATAATCATTGGTTCCGGCTCCTGTATTCCCGAAATTGTCGTACCTAACAGCGATTTCCTGTCGCACGAATTTTATCTTGACTTCAACGTCCGGGAAGCGAACACGTCGGCCAGGGTCATAGAGAAATTCGCAAAGATCACCGGTATCCTCGAACGGCGCTACGCCACGGAAGGTCTTTCAGCCTCGAATTTGGCTGCAAATGCAGCCGCAAAGGCCATTTCTGACAGCGGGATCGACAAGGAAACAATTGACCAGGTGATCGTGGCGCATAATTTCGGCGATACGAAGAACGGTCTGTCTTCCCCGGATATAGTTCCATCCCTGGCCTCTAAAATAAAAAGGCAGCTGGGGATATCCAACCCGTCATGCGTGCCCTATGACCTGATATTCGGCTGCCCTGGCTGGCTCCAGGGAATGATACATGCCGACGCCTTTTTCAAGGCGGGAATGGCGAGAACGGCATTGATCATCGGCACCGAGACCCTGTCCCGCGTCCTGGATCCGCACGATCGCGACAGCATGATATTTTCAGATGGGGCAGGGGCTATCGTGCTCCGCTATGAAGAGGTGAACGATCAGGCGCTGGGTCTGTTGTCTGCGAGCGTTCGTTCCGACTGCGGAGAGGAAACGGATTATATCTATATGGGAACTTCCCTGGATGCAGAAAAGGCCGGCGATGCACGATACCTGAAAATGAAAGGCCGTAAAGTATACGAATATGCGCTGCGCTACGTGCCCGAAGCAATGAAAGAGTGTATGGACAGGTCAGGCTATCCCATCGGACGCCTTAAGTTCATATTTATTCACCAGGCTAATGAAAAAATGGATGAGGCGATAGTAAAGGCCTTCTACGGCCTATACGGCATTGCCGAACCGCCGGAAAATATCATGCCCATGTGCATTCAGTGGTTAGGCAACAGTTCGGTCGCCACCATCCCTACATTGTTCGACCTCGTGAGGAGATCCTCGATGCCGGGATACGAATTAAAAAAAGGCGACCTGGTGCTGTTTGCCTCCGTAGGCGCCGGAATGAACATCAACGCGGTATGCTACGGCTACCGCTAAAAATGCACTCCTGTGATCGTCTCAGTACAGTTTCGAGGGTAGCTCGCTTACAGAGATGATCTTTCCGTCGAGGGTCGTCTTATCAAGAGAGACTATCGCCTGCCGGGCCTGCGTCGATACCGGCATGCAAACCTCTCCGCTCTTTAAAGACCTGCCATTCAATGTGTTCCTATGTACAATCGCATAATCGACGTTGCCATATTGGAAGAACAGTTTCCTTAGATCCGAGTCGGTTGTATCCAGGCTGATATTGGAGATCTTGATATTCATGAGAATTGTATTGACAATTCGCCCTTTTTTTTAACCTTTTGTAGAAAGCTTGACGAATTCCTGGCCATTAAAGATCCGGGACAGGTTGATGTCCTTCGATCTCTGGTATTCCTGCATCCGGTTTATGGACACGATACGCCAGAAATTCTTTTTCTTCAATTCCAAAAAGTCGGGCGCTTTGATAAATATGCCTTCTACTGTTCTAGCCTTGAGAAAGATCCTGGAGTAGGGGTCTGGCTCGGCGCCGATAAAACGTTCTATCTGCTCGATGGTCATATTGAAAGTTTAAGATCAGTAAATGTTCTGATTATAACTATTGGGCTTATTGTAATTCCTTTCTGACCGACCGCCAAACTTCGCTTCCGTCTTCGGTTTGGCTTCATTAACTTTTATAGGCCGGCCTCCAATTGTAGCGCCATTCAGCTCTGCGACGGCTTTCCCGCCGGCCGCATCATCGACCATCTCCACAAATCCGAAACCACGCGATCTGTTAGTCATCTTATCCATGATAATTCTGGCAGAACCTACTTCTCCATAGGGAACGAATAATTCTCTAAGGTCTTCGTCCTGCAGGTCGAAGCTCAAATTGGCAACATAAATATTCATAAGAAATAATTAAAGAAATAAAAAGTAGTGAGAGGGCAAGAAGCAGAGACTAACTAGCAGAAGGAAACTAACTGGATAATTAGTATATATACCAATGCGAACTCAAATAGTTCCGCAAATTACGCTTTATTTGGCGAACAGCAATTTATATCTTTTCGTATATTTAGATACTCTTTTCCAATCATTTGTATGCACCCAACCGCTGGCATACCCAAAATCTCTACCGCCATCGAAGGGCTTGACGAGGTCACAAATGGCGGATTTCCGAAAGGCTGGCTGGTCCTCATCTGGAGGAGCGCCGGATGCGGGAAAACGCTCATCAGGATCCAATTTCTCGTAAAAGGCATTGAGGAAAACAACGAACCGGGCGCTTTTGATGACGTCGACGACCAGCCGATCTTTCGCGAGATCGTAGAGGAGACAGACAATGGGCGCTGGAGCTCGGCGCCAGAGCAATCCTCACGAAGACGGCCGCTTACCATAGGGGGGTGTGGCATTTGGGCTTTGGTCGACCTGATCATGATCATTGTAGGAAGTTTTAAGGATGGACAAGGCCGGCCTCTCGTCAGGAAATAAGCTCGTTTTTGCTTTCTGGTTGCTCGTTCCCGTGCTGATATTTCAAATCAACTATTACAGCGGGAACGGGCACTTTACCTTTTGCCTGTTTAAAAACTTTACAGGAAGGGATTGTTATGGTTGCGGAGTATTAAGGGGCATATCGGCCTGTTTGCACCTGGATCTTTCGGCGGCTTACCGATTGAACCATCTGAACCTGCTGACAATACCGTTGCTTACATTTCTCTACGGAAAGGAGCTATGGTCATCCCGGCCGGCATTGTTCAGATCCCCGATATGGTCCTAGAGCGCGGAGCACCGCATCCTTTTTGACATAGATAAGGGTGGCGCTGTTGGGTACCCATTTCAGGTGGTCGAGGCCGGAAGGTGTGTTCGGGTCACATATGCTGAACGATCAGCACGTTTAAAAAAAGATTTGGGCAGCTGATTGGCTGCGCATATATTTGCAACCGAATTGTTGCAGATATAGTATTTTATAAATCAAAACTAACCTCCGCATGAAAAAACTCCTACTTGCCGGATTTTGCCTGCTCATGGCTTCCCGCGCCAGCTCCCAAACCTCCTTTTCCCCCGCAGTAAAAAAATACATCGATTACGACACATCTTCCATCACTTTCACCCATTGCAGACTCGCCGACGTCAAACATCTAAAGATGCTGGAAGACCAAACCGTGATCATCCGCAACGGAATAATAACTGCAATAGACGCCAGCAAAAAACTTCCCGTCCCTGCCGGTAGCACCGTCATTGACCTTACCGGGAAATCCTTGTTACCCGGCTTCGTTCTCCTGCACGAACATATGTACTATGCGGCCTACTCCGCCGACTTCAGCTATCTGCACGTCAAAGAACTGCCATTCACGTTTCCAAAACTATATCTGGCTTGCGGTGCAACGATGATTCGTACAGCCGGAAGCGTTGAGCCCTATTCCGATCTGAACCTCAAACGGGACATCGATCAGGGCAAGATCCTAGGGCCGGAAATGGACGTCACCGCGCCCTACCTGGAAGGAAAAGGCAGCATCTTCCCCGGGATGCATGAATTGAGTGGACCCGCAGAGGCGAAAGCCTTTGTCGATTTCTGGGCCAGCCAGGGCTGCACCTCCTTCAAGGGATATATGTTCCTGGATAAGACAACGCTAAAGGCCGCAATTGACGAGGCCCACACCAAAGGACTAAAAGTGACGGGCCATTTATGTTCTGTTACTTACCGTGAGGCGGCGGAAATGGGAATTGACCACCTGGAACATGGCTTTTCTGTGTCCACGGATCTTGTTGCCGATAAAAAGGAGAATGCCTGTCCATTGGGTGCGGCGCCCATTGCATCCGCGGATTCGCCGAAAGTAAAAGACCTGATCCGCCTCCTCGTTGATAAAAAAGTGACCGTGACATCCACTTTGGCCGTCATCTACAACATGACTACCCTGGATACCACTATCCGTCCCGAAGTACTGGAGGCGATGGCGCCCGATACCCGAAATATGTTCCTCAGCGTCTACAATAAAATGCGCAGTCCGCTCGGCAACAAGGCTATGCTGGAGGAAATGAAAATGGAAAAGATGTTCTCGGACGCTGGCGGTCTGTTGACCGTGGGTACTGATCCTACCGGCGATGGCGCCACCCTGGCGGGCTATGGCTCACAGCAGTCGATCGAATTGTTGACTAACGCGGGATTCAGTCCCATAGAGGCCATACGGATCGCCACGTACAACGGCGCGAAGGCCCTCGGACTGGAAGATAAGATCGGCTCCATCGAAGTTGGAAAAACCGCCGACCTCGTGGTCATCGATGGTAATATTGGCCAGGATATCCGCAACATCAGGAACATCATCTGGGTGTTTAAGCACGGGGTAGGCTTCAATTCCCAAAAGATCTTCAGTTCCGTGAAAGGAGAGGTCGGAAAATACTAATCCGCACAAACGGTGTATCGATTGCGGACATCGGAAGGTCGCAACACTCTTGCAATTGATTGATCCTTAATTTTTTCAATAACCGGCATTCTTTTCGAGGCTGGCAGGTATGCTTATCACCTTCTTCAAGACCGCCTGGCGTAATATTGTCCGCGGCAAGATCTACAGCTTATTGAATTTACTGGGGCTGGCGACGGGGATGGCTGTCGCGTTACTAATTGGGCTTTGGGTGCATTACCAGCTGTCCTATGACCGATTTTTTCCCGGCCATGAACAGGCCTACCAGGTGCGATTCAACTACAGTGATAACGGCGTCATCCGGAACCAGGCCGAGGTCTGTCTGCCGCTGGGCGACGCGTTGAAGAAGGATATCCCGGAGGTGGAGCATGTGGCGCAGGCTTTCAATATCGGGCAGCAGGTGATGGTCGTGAATGACAAGCGTATCTATGGCGATGTCCAATATGTCGGGGAGGATTTTTTGCAGGTGTTCCCGTTGCAGCTGGTGGGGGGTGATGCTGCTACGGCGCTGAAAGAGGCAGGCCCTTCGGTGGTGATCACCGAGTCGATGGCGAAGGGTCTGTTCGGGACAGAAGATGCGCTGAACGAGACGGTTCGTTTCGGCAGCGATTTTTTGAAAGTAACAGCCGTCGTGCGGGATCTGCCTCGTAACAGCAGCTTCCATTTCGACTACCTGCTGCCGTTCAGCGATTTTGCCCGGGACCCCGGGATTCGACAGGCGTTGACCAATTGGAATGACGCCTACTTCCAGCTTTACATGTCGCTGCGGCGGGGTACCGATGCTGCCAGGGCTGAAGCCAAGGCCAGACAGCTGGTGCGGCAGTATGCGCCGCAATCTTATACGACATTCCACCGCGAGGCCATGTTCTTCCCGCTGAAGGACTGGCACCTGTATTCGGACTTCAAAGACGGCCAGCCGCAAGGAGGATTGATCGATTATGTACGGATGTTCAGTTTCGTTGGGATACTTGTGCTGCTGATCGCCTGTATCAATTTTATGAACCTGTCGACGGCGCGGAGTGAGCGGCGGGCCAGGGAGGTAGGGGTGAGAAAAGTGATGGGATCGCTGCGCTGGCAGCTGATCCTGCAGTTCCTGGTGGAGTCGTTGCTGATGACGGCGATGGCTTTCCTGCTCTCGATCGCCCTGGTGCAGGCGGTGCTGCCCGCGTTCAATGCGCTCACCGGAGACGCCGTCCGGGTGCCCTATGAAAACAGCTTGTTCTGGTTGATCATGCTTTCGGTTGTGTTGCTGACCGGGCTGCTCGCAGGGAGCCGGCCGGCCTTCTTTCTTTCTTCCTTCCAGCCGGTGAAAGTCCTAAAAGGGGTTATGCGTATCGGCCGCGCGGCATCCCTGCCCAGGAAAGTGTTGGTGGTGTTGCAGTTCACGTGCAGCATCGCCCTGATCATCAGTACCATCATCGTCTACCAGCAGATACAATATGCTAAGGATCGGCCGAGAGGATATGACCCGAGTCGGCTGATCCTGACGCGAGCCCATTCGGATGCGTTTGCGGCTTTCAAGCAGGAGGCCTTGGCGTCCGGGGTGGTCAGCAACGTAACGCGTTCGGCAGACCCACAGACGGACAGGAACGAACAGTTGACGATCGACAACTGGCCGGGGCGCCTGCCGAATGAGCCTTTGTCGCTGGCGGTGAATGCCGTTGGCGATTCCGACTATTTCCGGACGCTGGGTATAGGCTTTGTAATGGGAGATGATTTCAAGGGCAACGAAGCCGCGGATTCGAGCAGTGTCATTCTCAACGAGACGGCTGTACGGCGGATGCGGTTGCGACAGCCACTGAACCAATACCTGGACTGCTCGTTCCATGGCGCCCCTCACCGGCTAAGGATCGTTGGCGTGGTCAAGGACGCCCTGACGCAAAATCCCTTTGGCGCGGCGGCACCCGGGATGTTTCTTTATCAGCCCGGCTGGTCATGGCAATACACGATACGGTTAGCGCCCACGGTATCCACGTCTACGGCATTGGCAAAACTGAAACCCATTTGCGAGAAATATGGTCCCGATAATCCCTTTGCTTATTCTTTCGTCGACGAGACCTATGCCTCGAAGTTCGCCACGGAAATGCTGATCGGACGGCTGGCCGGGATCTTCGCGGCCCTGGCGATCTTTATCTCCTGTCTCGGGCTCTTCGGGCTAACAGCCTATACGGCCGAGCAGCGTACCCGGGAGATCGGCATCCGCAAGGTGCTGGGTGCGTCTGTGCGCCAGGTGCTGTTGCTATTGTCGGGCGATTTTATCCTGCTGGTGGGGATCAGCTGCCTGATCGCGGCGCCCGTGGCATATTATTTTCTGCATCAGTGGCTGGCGGGATATTATTACCGGATCACGATCAGCCCGCTGGTATTTGTTGCGGCGGCTCTGGCTGCGCTCGTCATTACGGCGATCACGGTCGGTTTCCAGTCGGTGAAGACCGCGTTGAGGAACCCGGTCAGCAGCCTGCGGAGCGAGTGAGCCGGTTCATGAGAGCCTGTCGCAAATCATTCCACCCGCAAACTTTTCACCGGATTGACCCTTGCTGCGCGGATGGTCTGTAAGCTGACGGTGAGCAATGCGATTACCGTCGCCGTAACACCAGCCAGCACAAACAGCCACCAGGGCATTGACGTACGATAGGCGAAGTTCTGCAACCATTGATGCATGCCCCAGCCCGCCAAAGGCGCGGCAATGACTGTCGAAAGCCCTACCAAAAGGATGAATTCCTTCGAAAGCATGGACACCAGCTCGGGAACGCCTGCCCCCAGCACTTTGCGGATGCCGATCTCGCGCTTCCGCTGATTGGCGGTGAAGGTCGCAAGGCCAAAAAGACCCATACACGAGATGAAGATGGCGATGCCCATGGCGATGTACAGGATCTGCGACGTCTGCCGTTCCTGCTTATACAGCTGTTCCAGCGATTCGTCAAAGAACCGGGACTGGAATGCGGTGCCCGGATATACTTTTTTAAAGACCGATTCCATGTTTGTCATCAGCGACTTCACTTTCCCGGCGGATGAGCCGGCGCTGGAAAGCTTTACGCTCAGCTGAAATCCCCAACCGGCGCCGAACGAGAATACAAAGGGCCGTATTTTCGTGTGCATGTCATCCGAATGGAAATCCTTCACTACACCGATGATAGAAGCCGGCGTCATGTCGTTCGGGTTGGTGATCACCTGGTGACCGATGGCATCGGCGGGCCGCCGGAAACCCAGGTCCCTTGCCGCTGTTTCATTCAGGATAATGGCCTGGTAGCCGGGTTGCGCCGGGGCGGCCCCTGAAGCCGGAACGCTTTTCCGCGTTGTGTCCGAAGGATAGAAATTTCTCCCGGCGACGAGTGTCAGTCCGTATAGGGATATATAGCCGGTGTCTATAGCATCAGCTTCCGGAGTGATTTTTACGTCCGCGGCTCCCTTATATTCAAGATAAGTGCCGAGCATAAGATGACTTTGCGATTCGGGGTCGGCTGTGTTCAGGCTGACCTGTTGCACACCGGAGAGATCGCGGATCCCGGCGGCCAGGACGTCTTTGCGGTTGTTTGGCTGGTCCCGGGGAATATCGATCGCGACAATTGCGTCTTTATTAAATCCCAGGTCGGTATTGAGCATATAACGGATCTGCCGGCCTACCATCATGGTGCCGATGATAAAGACCAGACTCACTGTAAACTGGAAAACGATCAGGCTCTTGCGGAGATAGCTTTTGGAATTAAGCTGCCGGACACCCTGTCCTTTAAGGCTGACTGCCGGCAGGAAAGACGAGAGTGCCCGCCCGGGATACCCGCCGGCGATCAGACAGGTGACCACGGTCATAGTTCCTATAAAGAGCAAGGTGCCCGGGTTTGTGATACGCAGCCGGACTCCTTCAGGAATAAAACCATGCAGGGCTGCAATTGCGGGATTGGCCAGCAAAAGTGCGATTGCCATAGCGGCAACGACGACGATGCTTGTCTCAGCGAGGAACTGCCGGACAATGCCGCCAGCGCTGCTGCCCATTACTTTTCGTATGCCTACCTCTTTTGCGCGCAGGATCGACTGAGCCGTGGAGAGGTTGATAAAGTTGATAGCAGCGATGATCAGGATGAAGAGAGCAATGCCGGCCAGCGCAAACAGCGTAGGCTTATGCGCCCGGCGACCATATGTGTCACTATAAGTCGCATTGAAATGAATGTCAGCCAGCGGTTGTAGCGACATACTCCCCTTCACGCCCGGAGAGAAATGCACGTGCCGATAATAGAAGGCGTCCAATTGTTGTTGCGCCTGGGCGGCTGTAATTCCCGGTCTCAGTTTAACGTAGACATTTTTGTCGCTTCCCCACCTGTTCCAGCCCTGGGTGTAGCTCTTGAGAAAGCTGTTTTCAAGGCTGTTGTAGGAGATGAGGTCTTTGAATCCAAAGTCTGTATTCTGGTCCCGGTCTCTCACGATCCCTGTTACGGCGACCGTCAGCGAATCTTCATACACGACGGAACGGCCCATCCAGTCATTAGGCGCTCCGCCCTGGAAGTAGCGCTTTGCCTCCGATTCGGTCAGTACCACGGAGAAAGGCTTCTGCAGGGCCGTTGCAGGATTGCCTGCCAACCACTGGTAATGGAAGATATTCAGGTAGTCCGAGTCTGCAAAGCAGATGTGATACGGTTGGTCACCGCTGATCCCGGGTATGACCCTGGCTGGCTGCCCCGCCATCGGGATGAGCACCCGGGTGTCATCCGTAAAGAGAGTGGTAACAGCACTGAAGCCTGAATTCGAAAGTCACATACAGGTAGATCACAACGCAGGAAAGAATGCCGATCGTTAGACCAAGGATGTTGATGCCTGTAGTTAGCCTATTCCGGCCAAGCCGTCGCAGGGCAAAAAGCAGC
>Ga0105239_10000752_pt1 | contig 45944 bp, 66 predicted proteins | sample KBSC44metaG_FD_92761 | JGI IMG/M metagenome (GOLD analysis project Ga0105239, IMG submission 92761) | Corn rhizosphere microbial communities from Kellogg Biological Station, Michigan, USA - KBS C4-4 metaG | ecosystem: Host-associated > Plants > Roots > Rhizosphere > Soil | place: Michigan, USA...
GCCTTCACCTTCGACCGGGGCGACGAGACCATGATCTTCCCGGCCGACGAGAACTGCCAGGTCACCGACTGGGGAGAGGTCTACGCCGGTTACGGCGAGGACCACAAGACCGCGATCGAGAACTGGCTGGACGAGAGCTGACACTGCCTTTGCTACGCGGCCTCCGGGCCGCGTGGCTTAGAGTGTGCCAGGTCGGTACACTGGAGAGGATGACATGAACAAGAAGCGCATGGCTGCACTGGCTGTGTTGCTGGTCGCCATGATCGGGTCTTCGGCTGCCTCGTGTGACAGCAAGTACACGGAGCCGTTCAAGGACGCTCCGCGCAGCGGCAACGACAACAACGCGCCCATGAACGTGATCAACATGAGCGACGGCTTCAGCAACCTGGGGTTCAAGTGCATCGGTGTGGACGGCATCTACGACGCCTACCACGGTGACCACCCGTACGGCTCTATCTTTGTCGTGCCGAACGATCCGAACTGCCCACGCTAGTGTGCTACCTGGTGCTCAGGATTCCTGAGCACTGGATAGTGTGCCAGACTGGCATACTAGAGAGGAGAGATCATGACTCCCGAAGAAGCTGATGAGGAGTACTTCCCAGACGACGAGTACCCGTGGAGTGATGAGGAGGTTAACGAGATCCCCATGGGACCCCTTGATCCCTTCTCTGACTTCCCCGAGTACGAACGCGACTGGTACGTGGACGGAGCTGATTGCGACTAATGGAAGATACCGCACCCTACACAGTAACCCTCAAGGCTGGTCCTGGCTACGATGCTCCTTGGATCATCGTTAAGGCTGACACTGCGGACCGGCTCATCGCTCGCTTGAACGAGCTGGAGAACAAGTACGTTCCCCAGACTGCTAGCAGGGTCTCTATGAACCTGCAAGGCGCCTTCAAGCACGAACAGAACCGGGCACGCTGATGGAGCCCCAAGTCTCGAAGGTCATTGCTGAAGTCAACCTGTCCCGACAGCACAAGTATCGGAACGGGTGGAACAAGGCTGATCAGCGAGACGAGAACCGTTGGACCATTCACGACAACGAGCACGCTAAGCAATACGGATATCGTTACGCTACTTGCCCGCTTTGCTTCCCTAAGGAGGATTGTGTCGATATCGACGGAGAAGACAGCTAACGGCTACCGCTGGCGCTGTTCCTGCGGACAGGTCGGCAACGAGTACGGCACCGAGGACTACGCCAGGATGATCGGCGAAGCCCATCTGAAGTACATGCATCCCTGAGGAGACAGGTATGTGGGATTTTCTTGACAGCTTGTTGGGATTCGTCTTCCTGGCCTTCTTCTGGTGGCTGATCCTGCGAAACTAACGAGAGAATGACGAGAGCCCCCTCGCGAGAGGGGGCTCCGTCTATGTAACAGCTGGCACTAAGCCTAGCGGCTTACTGCTTGTGTGATGGTACTGACCACAATCACACGGGCCGTATGTCTCTAGTCCGTGCACGAACCTACCCTTGTTGTGGCTCTTGAGCCACTTGCGAGCCTTCTCGGCCGCCTGGTAGGTCGGGTAACCGGGCTTACCGGTTATCGGGCAGATAAAGCCCTGAGGGCTTCTGTAGCGAGGCATACTGTTCCCAGCCTTCCGTGAGAGCGAATGATAGCTCTACCAGGTTAGCATACTGTGTCAAGAGGCGAGGAACGTAAGTGATGATCGCCTCAGCTTCAGGTCGGAAGGACATCATGTCCGTTCCGATGTCACAGTGATCGGGGTCACACGCTGTGTGCCCATCAAGAATTTCCTTGAGTTCTAGAACAGCTGCCTCAAGCTCTGTCCAGTCGTTGACAAACTCAAGATCAGTAGTCTGGGTCATCGTACGCACATCCCTCATCCTGAGCTGCAAGCTCCTCGAACTGATCCCAGACCTCTGGGAGTCGCCACGAGCTGATCTCATGGCTCATCTGTGTGTAAATGCCATGATGACAGGTGATGTAGGCGTGAACCATCCATCGATCATCGCGAGTGTACTCGCTGTAACATCCGCACTCCCACTCATGACCAGGGATGCCGTACACGCGAGGAGAACAGTTCAGCAGGTGCTCAAGCGTGGCACCCTTGATGAAGTATGCCATCTCATAGAGCTTGTCAATGAACAGATTCGGCTTGTAGCGGTTGTGCTCTTCTAGCTGCTTCTGGAGCCAAGGCTTGGCTTCCTTGTTAGCCCAATCCAGCAGTAGCTGATCATAATCCACTAGCCTTCTCCGTCCCATTGGTTGCGAGTCATAGCCTGGCTCGCAGCGTTGCTAAGGCTCCTACGTCGCGGAGCGGGGTTCTCCCCTCCCAGACCCTCTCGGATCTTGTCCAGGAGCCTGCTAACCCGCATGGAGGCTGCGCCTTCACTGATACCGAGCTTGAGAGCCACGGTGTCATCATCACCTTCGAAGGCCCAGCGGATGATCTGTAGCTCAGAGGCTGTCAGTCCGCGTAGTGCGCGGTCTATATCGACCCACATTGCACGGTCACTGTACTCGAATTCATACAGGTCACCGCTGTCCCATGATTCAAGGATCACAGGGATCAGCTCACGGAGCGCCTTCTTGCTGTAGAAGAACAAATCCTCAGGGCGATAGCCCAGCGCGGCAGCCTTCTGCTTGTGCGCGTACTGCGTGCACTTGCGATTGAATTCCTGCCACACGCCCGTGTAGTTTCCTGCCTCAGCCAGCCGGGCAAACTTCTGAGGGGTTTCAAGGAGCGCCAGCTCCGCTACCTGCATGAGATCTTCCCACTCGGCATATCCGTAGAACTTGTTACGGACTGAGCGCACCGCGCTCTGCTTAGCCTTCAGAATATCATCATCGGTTAGCGGAACTGGTTCCAGTTCATCGAACGGTTGATCCATCTATCCTCTTGACATCTCTAAACCAGCCGAAGCAACTCTGACACTGGTATTGGTTGTAGATGCCCGTCGCGAGCTGTCGCGTTCCACGCGACTGATAGTGGGAACTACCGCACTTGGGACAGGCCCTCAGGCCTGGATTCTCATCATACAGTAGCACATTGGGATGATTTGGAATCCAGCCCTTGACGTAGTCATACAGCTCTTCTGTAATCACCACGTCTTCTCGGTTGTACTCTTCCATCTTGGCCCATGCCTCAAGGTCGCCCATCATACAGGCTACCCACAGGTCATGTCCCTGATGACTCACCTTACCGTGCCCGAGTAGTCGGTTAGTGAGATAGTCGAGCTTGTTGCTCGGGTTTCCGAATTCCTTCTTGAACACCTGGTACAAGTCGATCTGGGTGTACGGCCTAGGTGGATTAAATCCAGCCTCAAGAAACGCGGTGTTCAGTCGCGGAATATCAAACTTCTTACCGTTGAAGGTTACAACGGCGTCGGCTAGATCGACAGCCTCATACAGCGCGTCTAGCGGAAACTTATCCGGCATGAGATCGTGGTAGGCAGGTGCCACACAGAACTGTGTCCTGGAGTCGTCATACCACTTCCACGCCGCGCACATCATCTCTTGTGGCTGCACCAGCTGACTGAGAGCTGTGCTATCATTGCCGTAGAGCTGCCACCTGTGGACGATGTTCGGCGCCATCTCGATGTCGAGGGTTAGGATCTTCACAGACCCGTCACCTTTCTTGGGGTGGGCTTGGGCTCTAGAGGACTGTCGTCTTCAACCCAAACCGTTGTGATACCCGCCTTTTCGGCCGCTTCACCGCAATGCGTGGTTCCTGCGCTCCCGTTCCTTCGGAAAGCCAGGCAGATATCAGCTCCGGAGTCAACCATCTGCTGATTCCTGATGAATCCCGCAGCCTTACCGTGTGTCCGCCAGTTGGCGGGGTGCCTCTCAACCTTCCAGCCCCAAGCTGTTGCTAGATCTTCAGCGATTTTGTCTGCCCCTGTAGGGCAGGCACCCACAACCAGCGTAATGTCATTGACATCCACATAGCTCTGACGGCTGTAGGTGAAGGCCATAAGCATGGAGACAATCTTCGCTGAGTCATCCCAGTCTCGGGAGCCTGTTACGAGGATTCTCATCCGAACACCAGCTGAGCTGTCATACAGAGCAGCACTCCGAAGATGAATCCCCAGGCGAGCTTGCTATACCACTTCATAGGTCCCACAACAGGCCTCCGAAGGTCAGAATGAGTCCGCCGAACAGGTTGAACAGGGCCGGGATAGTGAACCATGGGTTCTGCGCGTGTCCTGTAACCAATAGGCAGATCAGCATGAGCGGAAAGAACGAGATTGCCATTGCGATCCCGATCTTAGTTGCCAGGGGCAACGGAGGTGGCTTACCACCCCCGCCACCCGCAGGTGGCATGGGGATGATGATTACCATCAGATCTCACCAGCGTCATAGTCCGGAAGCATCGCGACGTAGGCAGGCTCATCGTCATCGTCGTTGTCCCACCACTTCGCACCGATGCTCTTAGAAGCCGCTAGGCGAGCCTGAGCGGCCCTGGACTCCTCTTCGGTCTGCTGGTGCTGCGCACCCTCTACGGCAGCCATGAAGGCGCTCTGAGCGGCTGCCAGCTGGGCTTCCCATCGGTCCTGGGCATCCTGCCCACCACGGACCTCCTCGTAGACCGGAGTCAAACGAGCTGTGTGCTCGTAATCGTCAACGGCCACCGCGACCTCATTGAAGATCTGATACAGCGTCTCTAGGTTCGTGCTCTTGCGGATCTTCCACTCTGTGGTCTTGCTGTCCTTAGTAACCCTAAGGACCAGGGAGGCCTTATCAGCCTCCCAGGTGAACTTAGTCATCTTCCGGGTACGTCCAATCGTAGACCATGTCCTGTAGAATGCCCTGGATAGTGTCGTACTCTCGCTCACACTCGCGGATACGCTCGTACAGCTCGTTCGAGACTTCAATAGGACCATAAACGTCTGCATAGTGAGGCTTGTCGTCCCACATGTAGAACTCGTCCGTGTCGTAGTTACGACTGATCCAGACTTCAATCCCCATCGAGGTCATTCTCCTTGACGTACTTCACGAGATCCCACGCACCATCAGCAGTGCGCCGGTTGTCTTCCAGGAAGTAGTGACGGCAGACCCAATCCATGAAGTCTTCCTTGTATTCGAAGAATTCGTAGGCCTGCTCCGCTATCCTCTCCCAATATTCTAGCTTATCCGTCTCCATGATGTCCAGTCGGCTAGGATTGAACTCAGGGAAGAACGGATAGTCACCGTAGGTAACGGTCAAAGTAGTCTCCACCTTCTAGGAGGAACATGCTGTTCACGTCCTCCTCTTCAGGAAGCTGAACACCTTCCGCCGACTGCGGGAACTGGTCCTGGAACTTTCGGATGAAACGAATTCCAGCGGCATCCCCGTCTCCGAAGACCACCACTCGCTGAAAGTCCTCAAAGAGTCGGTGCCAATGTCGCTTCCAAGATTCTGCTCCTGGGAGTCCGACTGCGGGGTGTCCAAGCTGGCGTAGAATGAGCCTGTCCAGCTCTCCTTCAGTAACCGCGATTGTGTCCCCGGCGGAAACCAAATCGTCAACGCCGTATATCCTAAGAGTCGAGCCAGGTCGTCCAAGGTACTTGGGACAGCCCACCTCACCACAGTCGTGCGACCGGATGCATCGGTAGCGGAGATCGACAACTCCACTCCGCGTGATGTAGGGTATGCTGAGACGCTGAAAGGCTGCTTCGGGATCTCCATGGATCTCGTCATCTACCACTCCTAGCCGTGCCCATACGGCTGTGTCCTCTGTAATCCCGCGTGCCTCCAGGTACTCGGCCGCGACGTAGAGGTTGCTCTGGTACCGACTCGTCTGGCTTTCCAGCAAGACCCTCTGCTCTTGTGTAAGCGTCACGCCAGCTCATCCCCTCTCCCTGGTCGTGTAGGAGCCTCACAGCGTCCCCTTGGACGCCACAGGCTAGGCACTTGAAGTACTCCCGAGACTCGGGGATGTAGCCAGAGGCATTCTGGTCATCGTGAAACGGACAGTTGATCTTAGAAGAACGGGGCGTGATAGACGCCCCGAACTCCTCAAGGATCGGTTCGATCCTAAAGCGTGCTGTCATCTACAAAGTCCTCAAGGTACATGACCACAAAGGCCTTGCCAATGGACTTGCGTGGATTCTTGATCAGTAGTAGAGGTACGGGGGAACGTTCGAGAGAACGCGCCTTGGCGTACTGAAGGGCTTGCTTTCTGGCGGATTCGAGACGAGATCCCAGTGAAGCTGAGGTGTTGGCGTCCCGGTTGGCCTTGAGCTGGAGGATGAACTCCGCATCTCCAAGAACAACGTCTCCTTCATCAGGGACAGTTCGTGCAATGCGGCTCGCAACCTGGTTTCGGCCTCTGAGATAATCAACAGTGTCTGTCTCAAAGCCGCTTCCGTACTGCTTGTTTGCATTAGCCATCGAGCCTATACCACTGTGTCTGTGTCTCTTCGATGTACCCCGTGTTGGGTACCTCACGGTTACGGTTCCACCAGCTGTTCAGCTCGTTGGTCAGAACGCCCTTGGCGGTCTTCAGCTGGCTATACGGACCGTAATATGTCTTGTGGTCCGATACGTGGTTTTCGATCACCACACGATACATCGGACCCTCATGATGCTTGAGCCACCGGCTCATTCTAGCTCCTTGAATGTTGCGATGGACGGATCTACTTCAAACATGACAAATGTCTCACCGGATGGGTCAGACTTGCCGTTTCGCAGTTTCACAGGAGCCGCGTAGAAGAACCCATCGATGAAGGCTGTCGTGATGATGGTGACCGCGAACTTATCCACCTTGTAAAGGATGGACTTCTTCGAAGGACAGGGCTTACCGGGCTCATTCTCACTCGCGTGGTGAATCATGACGATGCATGCACCGGTTTCGCGAGCCAGCTTGTCCAGGTAGCGGGCGATGGACTCTAGCGAGCCACCACCCTCTTCATAGTAGTCCACCTTCATCAGAATGTCAACGATCACCAGGTGAGGGTTGTCCCCCCACAGTTCCTCGAACGCTGTGATCTCCTCCTCGATGTCCTCAAGGGACGGAGAAGGGTCGAAGGACCAGCGCACCCAGTCCTGGTCGGACAAGACCTCAGCAGCCCACTCAGGGCGCTTCAGGGCCTTCTCACGCATGATCTCAGAGTCCTGCTTGGTGCGCCGTGCGAGGTACCTTGCCACCTGGTCTAGCTCGTTGGTATCATTGCTGATGTAGAGGGTCGGGACCTTCATACGGTCCACCATCTCACCGACAAACATGGTCTTCAGAGAACCAGAAGAGCCCACGAACAGGGCTGTGGTGCCCCGATAGAACCGAATCCCTCGATCCTTGAAGGATCGGAACACATCCGGAAGGGGCTCACCGTTCGTGAGCCCCCGCCTAACAGCGCGAGCGAGCTTGAAACTCAACTAGCAGCACCCTGCGTCCGGAAAGATGAACACTTCCTTCGGAATGTACTGGTGGGTCGGGAAGGTTCGAACATGCTTCCAGTCTTCCTCGTCCAGCCGCACCTCAGTAGGCTCTAGCAGAGCCTTCACTTCCCCATCGGTTGCGGCAATGACCAGAACAGACCCACTGGAGTGGTAGTTGTAGTCACTGACATGGACATCCTGGAATAGGTAGATCTTCAAAGGTTAGCCCTTCGGAGTACCGACCTGTGTCTGGTCGGTGTTGCTGATCAGCGGAATACCATTCGCGCCGGTCGGGATATACACCACCGTGTTGTTCTTGCCACTCTCAGCGATGGTCTTCAGAGCGTCAACCATCTCGAACTGGACGTACAGCGGAGTCAGGGTCTTGGAGACCTCATCCTGCGCCTCACGGATACCCACAGCGTCAGCCAGACGGATCTGAGCTTGCTTCTGGTGAATCTGGATCTGCTGGTCAGCAGAGTTGATCAGAAGCTGATTGACCTGAGCCTGGTTGGCCGCGTCGATACGCGCCGTCTGAGCCTTGTTCTTCGCCTCCTGAACCTTGCTCCAGCGACCGTAGGCACCAAGGCCTACGGACAGACCGAAGAAGAACAGGATGATGGCCAGCAAGCTGGCCACCACAGCGGTAGCGATACGCCCAATCCGAAGATTGTCGTTCTTGTCAATGAACACTGACACTATTACTGCTCCTTGCGGGTCCAGGAACCATCAGGCTCCTGCCAGTAGGTGAGCTTGCGGCAGTTCGGAACCGGGCACGCTACGCGAGCCGAGATGGTCTTACCGGTCTTCGGGTTGGTGAAACCCTCAACGTGGACCAGCGGACAGTTGTGAGCCGGGCAGTTGTCCTCAGGAAGGTCCGTAGACCCACCGGAAGCCACAGGCTTCTTGTAGCCACTGCTAGCACCCACCGCAGGCTTAGCGACCACCGGAGCGCCACCGAAAGCACGCGCCAGTTCCTTCGCCTTGCGAGCAGTCAGGTCCATCAGCTCATCAAGCTGCTCGTGCTGAAGGAACTCCAGAGCCTCTTCAACACTGTTGGCGTGAGCCACCAGCCAGGGAGCGTCATAGCCTCCGCCAGCCTTCAGGGTCACAGTCAGAAAGTCCCGCTCGTTCGGGAACTCGATCACAGGAGCCTCAGTAGAGAAGCCCTGCTCCACGCCCCACGGGTCTTCCGTGGTGCTAGGGGGTGTTTCCTTCTTGGTAACCATGCTACCCTTCATAGTTGGGGTTGAGCTTGTCATAGCTTCGTGTATCAACTGTATCGCCTGAGGCGAGGAAGCAAGCTCTTGCAACGCCACAAGTTCCGCACTGCTTGCCACGGTTGGGGAGGAAAACGCCGGAGCTGATACCATTGTACCATTCCTTTGCTATCTCGTCAACAGTTTCTAGTGTCCAGTTAGACACGTCCATCTCGTAGAACTCATCGTCCTTGAACATGTAGTTGTAGGCACCGTGAAGTTGATGACCCACACGCATGTCTGGTACAGTGTACTTCGTGTCCTGGTTCAGCTTGTGCAAGGTAAGCACGGAGTAGATGCCCAGCTGCTGGTCAGAGTCAGGACGTGTAGATCCCGTCTTGAGGTCGATGACATCGACCCCTTCAGGTGAGACCTCTACACGGTCCACATAAGCCTTGATCTTGATCCCAGAAGGCAGCGTGGTAGAAACATCGTACTCGACTTCACTGAACAAGGCACCGTGGCTGGCCCACTGCTTAACGTACCGTGGACCCTGCTCCAACCAGTGCTCGTAGCCTTGGGCACGAGCACCGTAGCCTGCCTTGCGCCATTCATTACGATCTGGGAACGACTGCTCTGTCCGTATGATCTCGTCGTAGAAGGCCTTGTGAAAGGCCATCTCGGGAGCATCGTCCCACTCGCCCTTATCGATCCATTCCGTGGCCTTGTGCACTGCACTGCCACCCAGGAGCCACCACGCGGGCGACTCCTGCACTCCGAGCTTCCCAAGCTCGTAAGCCTTTCCACAGCGCAGATAGTTGTTGATCGCTGAATGGCTTACGTGCTTAGGTACTTCAAACTCTATCATCCAGTTCCTCGATCTTGTGGAGGTCACTACTGTTCCTCGGGTGGAAGCGGTACACACCACCCCAGATCCCCACAGACTCCGAGTCACGGCCTGCACTCAGGCAGGTATCTCGTACAGGACACTGTGGGCAATACTCACGCCACTCGGCGTCCTTGCGCTGGTAGGCCAGCTTAGGCTGGTTGCCATCATGAAAGAAGATCAAAGGATCTGCATCCCGGCAAGCTGCGTCATGCTGCCACTTGCGTGGCTGCTCAGCTTCCCAGCCATCATAGGCTACAGGCTCCTGAACCACCTTGTCAACTCGGGGTGGTTGTCGCAGGTAGGCAACCTGTGACTCCTGTAGGCCATCCCAGAACCACTCACGGTACTTGCCCTCTTCCAACAGTGTGCTATCATAGTCGAACTGGTAGTCAGAGGCAAAGGTGGCCTGCTGGTAGTTCGCGATACGTGCGCTCTTGCGCACCCTCTTGGCAACGTCGGACTTGATGCTCATGTCTACAAGACTAGCACACCCTGTCAAGCCCCTGTGACCAGGGGCTATGTAGCTGGGTTGACAGCCACCATGATCCAGGTCTAGACTACGAACACCAGCAGTTAAGGAAGAGACTAGCTAGGAGCTAGCTTGAGAGTACTTGCTAACGGTAGCATCTACGTGCCTGAGAGGCACGAGGACCTGACCGTGATGTGGGAGTGGATGGAGCGCCAGCATACACTGGCGCTGGACACAGAGACTACGGGTCTGGACATCTACTCCGATGGGCACAAGCTTCGCTTGATTGCCCTTGCTACGCCTACACAGGCGTTCGTGTTCCCCGTAGAAACGTACTGGAACATGCTGCCGACGCTCCTTGAGCGTCTACGTGGCAAGCGCCTGATCATGCACAACGCATCGTATGACATTCAGGTGCTCGTACGACACGCTCCGTACATGAGCGTGGAGGCTCTGTTTGCGCAGACTCGGGATACCAAGATTCTGGCGCACCAGGTGGATCCACGCGGTATGGAGGAAGGCGGCATCGGCCAGACCCTGGACGAGTTGCTGAAGTACTACGTCCCAGACTGCTTCAAGCTCAAGAAGGAACTGAAGGACGAGTACCTGCGCCTGCGCAGGGAGAAGCTGCTCCCCAAGGGAGCAGGTACCTCTGATGGTGACATGTATCGGTACATGCCCATTGACAACGAGGTGTACCTGATGTATGCTGGTACCGATGCAATCGGTACCGCTCGCCTGTTCCTGATCCTGTCTAAGCAGGTTGATACGAACAGTGAACTGACTAGGAATGACCACAAGGTGGCTATGATCGCGGCCCTCATGGACGCGAAGGGCTTCCTGCTGGACTTCGACTACACACAGCAGCTTGCGGATGACCTCTATGATGAGGAATGCCACCACAAGGCTACCGCGTTGGAGTACGGTCTGGAGAACATCAACTCCAACGATCAGGTGTACCACGCGCTTCTCAAGCGCGGCATCAAGGTCAGCGAGTTGACAGCAAAGGGTAATCCAAAGGTTGACAAGAACTTGTTCGCAGCCAACATGGATGACCCGCTGGTGCGGGCTATTGTAGCAGGTAAGAAGGCTGGTAAGTGGAGGAAGACTTGGGTAGAGAAGTTCCTGGACGCAGCCGATTCTTCTGGTCGGGTACACCCTTCAACGAATACCCTCCGTGCTCGGACTGCAAGGTTCTCTATTACTGGGATTCCAGCACAAACCCTGCCGTCTGGCGACAGTCTGGTGCGTTCCTGCTTTGTGGCAGACACGAACGAACTGATTGTGGGTGTAGACTACAGCAATCAGGAGCTGCGGTTCGCCGCAGCTAAGGCTCCCGATGCCCGCATGATCCAGGCTTTCCGGAATGGGGAGAACCTGCACATGATCACGGCTGGCGTGGCCTTCCCTGGTAAGGATGTGTCCAAGGGCACACCCTACTATGACCTGGGCAAGATGGGTAACTTTGCTGTAGGGTATGGTGCTGGTGTCAGTGGTCTTGTCCGCCAGGGCATGACCCGAGAACAGGCCGTTGCCGTCCGCAACGGTATCAAGACAGCGTACAGGGGCATGACTGGGCTCTCTGACCGCCTTCAGCGGTTCGCCAAGGAGCACGGCTACGTTGAGACCTGGACGGGTCGTAGGTTGCCTGTGGACGAGGGTCACGAGTACGCGGCCTTCAACTACTACATCCAGTCCGGTTGCCGGGACTTGACAGCCCATGCTATGATTAGACTGTACGATGCTGGGTACGTGGGCAACATGAGGTTGCCCATCCACGACGAGGTACTGTTCAGCCTGCCGAACGACTTGACAATCGTCAGGGATGTGGTAGACTTGATGAGTACAAGGGTTGGTCCGCTGGATATCCCGGCGGAGTACAAGATCGGATCTAAGAGTTGGGGATCACTCTATGAGTGAGATCTATTCCAAGGAAGACATCGTTGCCAAGCTTGAGTGGGAAGGCATCGATGAGGGCATTACTTGGTTCGAACCAGCTGAGGTTCCTGAGGAGATCCGTGAGGCCTGGGCGCTTGCCTTGACCTACAAGGAGTTCTTCGATGGCTATCTCAACGAGATTCAGGAGTGGGCAGATAGTGAGTAGATTCGAACGTACCGGTTACGACTACATCCCCTCGCCAGGCGAGGACTATCACCCGCAGGGTAAGCCTGTTGAGGCCCCAAAGGGGCGGGTGGTTGCTTCGGGCACGGACAGTGATCTGGTTCAGCAGGAGGACGGTACAACCGTCCTGACCAACAAGAGTGGACAGCGGAGGTCCCGGTGACTCCTGAGGAGATCGAGGCCGAGATCGCTCGGCAGGTGGCTGAAGAGGCTGCTCGCAAGGTGTACGATGAGGCCAACAAGGCAGCCCTGCCTGACAAGATGCCCAAGCGCGAGGACATTGAGTAGTTGCTGGGTTGACAAGCTAGAGATCTTGTGGTAAAGTAGTTCCCAGAGCTGGGAAACCAGCTCGTAGCGGAGTGGACTGGAGTTAGGTTCCAGCGCGGTTTCATATGCCGTACGACGTGGGTTCGAATCCCATCTCCGCCACGCGAACCCTAGACGGACACCTGCGGGTGGGTTGCCTGATTCAAGATCCGTCAATACCTCTGTAGCTTAACGGACAGAGCGGGTGCCTACGAAGCATTCAGATGGGGGTTCGATTCCCTCCAGGGGTACGTTGGATTGGTGTAAAGGTAGCATGTCAGATTCTCAATCTGACGGTAGGGGTTCAATTCCCCTATCCAATACTCGGGTCCTAGCTTAGTGGGAAAGCACCTGGTTGAAGCCCAGGTATGACCAGGTTCGATTCCTGGGGATCCGGCTTGCTGTGAGCTAACCTGGAGAGGTCTGGGAGCCGTCTGCAAAACGGCCAGCAATGGGTTCGACCCCCACACAGCTTCTGCTCCTATAACTCAACTGGTTCAGAGTACCAGGCTCTTACCCTGGGAATCGGGGTTCGAATCCCTGTGGGAGTACGTAAGAACATGCCTTACTGGTCTAATGGCCTATGACGTCTGTCTTCCAAACAGAAGATGGGAGTTCGATTCTCCCGTGAGGTACGCATGGATTGATGGCAGAGTGGTAATGCAGCGGCCTGCTAAGCCGTAACACCTTCGGGTGTCGTAGGTTCGAATCCTACTCTTTCCGCTGGCCTAACGGCCGAAGAGGTCTGACCCGTAGACTGGAAAACGGGCGAGTTGGCAGACTCACCAACACTGCCTCAATGGATTCCAGGCCAATGGTGGCAAGCTGTCTAGAAAACAGTCAAAGGGTAACACCTTACGGGGTTCGATTCCTCGGGTTTCCGCTTCGTGTTCGTATAGCTCAAAGGACAGAGCATCCGTCTCCTAAACGGCTGATCTAGGTTCGAGTCCTGGTACGAACACTCTGCTCCTCTAGCCCAATTGGTAGGAGGCACCAGACTTAGAATCTGGGCAGTGTCAGTTCGAATCTGACGGGGAGTACGCAGTACAACAATCGGGTGTAGGGAAGTGGTTTAACCCGCCTGCCTTGGGAGCAGGAGAACGTCGGTTCGAATCCGACCATCCGGACGAGAGGGTAATACCGGTTAGATTCCGGGAGGGGCAGAAGCCCAACTTAGGATAATGTTAATCCGCCCTCGTTGCTCGGTTCGTCCAATGGGAGGGCCGCTGTTTTACACGCAGCTAACGGGAGTTCGATTCTCTCACCGAGTACATCGTGTTGGTGTAATGGTAGCACAAGAGATTCCAAACCTCTTAGCGTGGGTTCGATTCCTACACACTTTGCCATGGCGTATAGCTTAACTGGAAAAGCGGGTGACTGTTAATCACCAAGATGCAGGTTCGAATCCTGCTATGTCAGCGTTGGTTATGAGGAGTGTCCTAGGCAACATCGCTTCGCTGCGCAAAGGGCCTACCCTGCGACGGCAGGGAAAGTTAGATCGAAGCAAGCCACTCAGTATGGCTAAACGGGAGTGGTCTCCTCATAACAAACTCAACGGGCGTTAGCTTAGTGGCTAGAGCGCTACCCTGTCAAGGTAGTAGGCGCGGGTTCGAATCCCGTACGTCTGACTCTGTGGGTATGGGAGTACCCATTGTTCCCTGTTCGTTCAACCGGCAGGATTCCTGGCTCTGAACCAGGCGATCGAGGTTCGAATCCTCGGCGGGGAGCACAATGCGTGGGCGCTGGTTGCGCAAGGGAGTCTGTAAAACTCTCGCTTCGGCATGCTGGGTTCGATTCCCAGACACGTAACGCCACCATGTGCTAACATGGTAAAGCAGCCGGATTCAAAATGCGGTGGATGAAGGTTCGAATCCTTCTGGTGGCACTGTGGTCGTAGCTCAATGGAAGAGCTGGTGACTGTGACTCATCAGATGGCGGTTCAACTCCGCCCGATCACCCCTGGGACGTAGCTCAGCTGGTTAGAGCACTCGTCTGATACACGAGAGATCGTGGGTTCAAGTCCCACCGTTCCGACGCATAACCTAGGTGGTTTGACCGAAAGCCAGTTGCCGCTGGCTTTCATGCCCTGTTAGCTCAGTGGTAGAGCTGGTGTCTTGTAAACATCTGACCGGAGTTCGATTCTTCGACGGGGATCTATGGATAAGAAGTACTACTGCGGATGCGGTTGCATCTGGTGCAAGGTGTTCATCCACTGCCATCGACGCAAGTGAGGATGTGACGCTTAATGGCTAAGCATGCAAAGGAATGCGACCCTAATGAGTGTAGCTGCTCCGGTTGCAAGCACGGTACTCACGGAACGGTCGAGGGTATCAAGCAACACTGCTTCAACCATGATGATGGTTGCCACTACGGTTGCCGCTAAGTGCTTGCTTGGTGGATACTGTTGGTGCACCGGTCGAGGCTGTTGTCCCCAAAATCACTGTAATCAGCACAACAACACATGCCATCTAGACTGCTAAAACAAAGGAAGCCCCCTCCAATTGGAGGGGGCTTTCTCTATTGCTTAACTAGCTGCAAAGCCTAGGAACCAGTTGGTTCCGTCGCACTCACAGAAGGCCACGCCGATCTTAGACGCAGTCATGGCCACGCCGGTTCCAGCAGCAGCACCGTTGATAGTACCACCACCAGTCTTCACGGTGACAGCGTTGGTAGTAGAGGCGTTCTGGACAATCATGTATACACGACCAGCCAGGGCTGCGGAGGCAGCCGGTAGAGTCACAGCAAAGGCACCACCAGTGGCGTCCACATGAACGACATAGTCATTCGCTGTGATAGTGTAGGCAGCAGTCTTGGCAGTGCTACCAGTGTCGGTTAGGTTGACGTCATCGAAGCCGCTCATACAGAGGCTCCCTTTCCCAGATAGGTGTGAACCACTGCACTAGCACCAGCGATGGCAGCGGATACTAGAAGGTTGGTGGTCAGCGGACCACCCTTGAGTACAGTACCGACGAAAGCCATCAGGAAGACAACCCCCGCAGTCTGTAGATCGTGAACGGTGAACTTCGGCAGGAATCGCTTCATTAGAGGCGAGCCTTCAGCTCGGCCAGAGTCTCAGCAGCGTTCTGCTGAGCAGTCGGCGCACCGGTTACAGTTCCGCCAGCCTTGAGCGCAGCTACCTCGGCCTGTAGATCCCTAACCAGGTTCAGGGTCTCAGCCACACGAGCGGCGGTCCATAGCCACACAGTCCCGATGGTAGTGCTTCCACCGAAACCCTCAGCCGCTAGGTCAGGCATCTGCTGGTCAACAGCAGGCGAGAAGGTTACGACATCAGTTAGATTCACTTCTGCTCCAGAAGGTGTGGGACCACCGGTCCCGTTGATGATGGCAGCCAGCTCAGCTGGCGTACCTCGGAATGCGTTCATGTCGATTGGGGTGCTGGTGTACTGCCAACACGTAGGCGTGGCCCCACCGTAGCTGTTCCAGCCCGGACCGTTGTCCGAGTAGCTGGTGTAGTTGCTGGAAACCAGAACGGCTCCAGAGGCTCCCAGACGGCTCAGATCCCCGCCGACCTGTCCCCAGTACCACTGAGGGAAGTAGACGCCCCAGACACGCCCGCCAAGGGCGCTCAGAGCCTCAATGAAGGAGACTACCTCATCCACAGTGGGAGTGCTGGACCCCTCAGTCTCTACGTCGAGCATGCACGGAGTGTTGCCCGCGAAGTCGTGGTAGTACCTTGCCTGAACGGCAGGGTCGATGTTAGACTTGAGGAAGTGGTAGCCAGAGAAGACTGCACCAATCCTGGCAGCCTGGTCCTTGTACCAGCTGTAGTCCAGGTCCTGGTAGTAGTTACCCTCCGTGGCCTTAGCCACGACAGCAGGGGTTCCTACAGGCACCGGAGTGTTGCCCTGGAAGGAGCTGTAGTCGGGATAGAAGATAGTCATTGTCGGTGAGATTCCCTCGATGCGCTTGCTTAGCTTTGTGTGGTGCCACCAGAACGCGATAGGTAGAGTGGTAGCAGCTGCGATATAGTTACCATAGGCCGCTAGCCACAGCTGCCACAACCACCTAAGCATCATTCATCCCCAGCATAGCTAGGGACTGTTCGTAGCTGATCGAACGTCCTGGAAGCGCTCGAACCATCCCATCGGACCCAATCCGTTCCGCTTCCCGAATATCGTCGGCTAGCTGCTTCTGGGTCGGCGACCCAATGAAGTTCTCCGAGTGTTCGAGCTGTGTTTGCGTCAACCACGCCCGTGGCCGGGAGTCCATGGAGTTTCTGCCATCCCCTGATGGCCCGTAGTGTGTCCTCATTAAGGCTTCCTGTTCGTGGTACCCTTAGGAGTAGTTGAACGGTTTCGACTTCGTGCCCCACTGCTCCCAGCGAGATATCCCGCACGAACCAGCTCGGAGTATCCATCGATTGTTTCCTCCAGAGCGCAAATGCGCTCATCCTTCTCTGTGCTATCCTGGCGAAGCTGAATATTCTCCAGCTTCAATCGATTGATAGTCTGCTCATGGGCCATTACTAGTGCTTGGAGATCGGAGATAACCTGCTTTTTGATGTTAGACCGCCCTACTACAACCACAGCTGCGAGGGAACAGACCAGCGTTAGGATCTCTAGGAAGTCCTTTGCACTCATTGGTCCTCCTATGTAATCACGCGGCACTGTAGGATGATGTATCCACCGTGTGCGTTAGAGTCCTGGTTACCTGCACTTGATGTCTTGGCTAGTTCTGGAGACTGCTGTTCAAACTTGTAGTCATCCACGATGACCAGATTGCTAATACCATAGTTAAGGTCCTGAAGCAGGACGATGTTTCCAGAAGCAATCAGATTCTCCAGCGCCATAACGCGCTGGAAGGCGTACCCATCATATCCGCTGAGAACACCATAACGGTCAGTCTCGTGGTCCATGCACAGTAGCGGAATCTCGATCATAACCTGTCGGCTTACACCGGGTAGTCCTCGAAGCTGGTAGCCATTGAAGGTGTTTCCATGAGGAACAATCTTGAACTGGAACCACTCCTGTGCATTACCAACGTCCTGGATAAAGAACGGGCTAGACGCACCAAGGGTGCTGGATCCAGTAACGTTCTTAGCCAATAGCTGTAGTCCAGAATTCGGGTTCTGTCCGTAGAGGTCAATACCCGTCACGGTCGCCGCGATGTCTGGATGACGAAGGTACACATACTTGAAGTGCTTAGGCTCAAGTGTGTTGAATCGGATCTTCGGGGTGTAAAGGAACCCAGAACCTGTAGGGTTTCCAAAGTTGCTAGAGGCGTAAACGTTCGGTCCAACGGACCACATCATGAGACCTGTGATAGGGGTTTGCGGAGTTGGAGAAGTTCGGTTGTTGCCCACGTTGATAATGCTATTGACCGGGTGTCCGTCAGGAGCAATACCTGGCAGGTAGACATCGTTGGCGAACGGCTGGCTGTTGGTGCTAGTCAGCTGACTCATGTCCACACGGATAAGCATGTCACTGGTGGAGGCTTCCTTTGGATTCACCCAGCCCTGCTGGGGGATCATACTGTTCCCCTGGTTACCAATGAACATGAACCTGTCATACCCACTGATAGCCTGAACACCTACCAGCTTGGGATCCTGGACCACAAGTGGTCCGTATGTTAGGTTACCGCTGGTGTCAGCAACTCCCACACGGAATCCCTTGTTGGTTCCGATTCCCACGAAGTAGCCGATGTAGGCATACATCGATAGAATATACTCACCGTATGGCATAGTGGCTGCCACGATACCAGAGGTAAGCACCGGCATTGCCCCACCAGTATCAAGTGTAAACTTGTGAATCTCACTGATGGAGGTGTTAGCATGGCCACTCACCAGGATAGCAGTTCCCGTCTCGCTGATATCAGTGAAGACATATCCGCTGTTCTGGTGAGTGAACTTGGGTGTTGGCAGAGTAGGCGGAGTTCCACCCACAAGCTCATAGACACTGTTGTCCAGGCCCGCTACAAGGCGGCCCTTCACCCAAGCAATTACGTAATGGCCAGATGTGCTAGGTACATTCCACAGCTTGGTAGCAGCCACAGCAGGAGTAGCAATTGCTCCCTTGTAGATACCAGTCTTATCTGCGAAGTAGTAGTTCGTACCGTCATCGGTGAACGTGTTAGCCAGCCCAGTAAGGCCACCTGGCATAGTATAGGAGGTTACCGAGTAACCACTAGCGCTGTTGTCAATAGCCTGGAGGGTCTTAGCACCAATGTCCAGAACAAGTGCACCATCGATAGTGCTGGGTGCAATGGTAGATGGTAGGGTACGGAGCTTGATAGGTCCCGTTCCAACAAAGGCCGAGTTGGTCTGGTATAGCGGACCAATCTGCCCAGGGGTGCTAAGGGTATCAAGTCCCTCAGAGTAGAAATAACGCTTACCCAATGTGGCATCCTGTGTGGTATCCAGGAACTGGAGACCAGCACCAAGGGAGAAGTCGCTCTGGCTCCTCAGCCACCAGCCCCAAATAGACTGCTCTCCAGGAGTCTGCTGATTGTCAAACTGATCCTTGCGGATAGGAGAGAAGGTGCGCTCGTACACACGACGGAAGTAGGATCCACGAAGGGACTCTCCACCAATGAAGGGAATACCACCAATGGCGTAGTCATAGGCAATATCGGACCTAGTAAAGTGTGTGGAGAATGGACCAAGAAGTGTAGTGATACCAGCTGGAGACGGCTGGAGAATGCCATTGGTATTCTGCTGAAAAGCTGTCAGTGGCATTATTTACTCCATTAAGCGACCATCAGGAAAGGAAGGAATCCAGTAGCACCGAAGCTGGATAGTGTAATAGTTGCGGGTAGTGTGGTCTGCCCAGCAAGAGACCCAAATCGGAATGGGGCTGTTAGCGGGCCAATGTTCTGAAGAACATTGTCTCCACCGTTGAGGTGAGGAACGGTAGTTCCGTTGCTTAGGAACGCAAGGTAGTAAACTCCTGGCTCTAGCGCACCAGTCATAGTCAGTGCTGCGGTCTTGCTACCAGTAGTGCCCCATGCAGAAGTTTGGTCCGCAGAGATTCCCACACGATTACCGTTGGCATCATACATACCCACCAGGTTCTGACCAGCGGTCAGACCAGATCCGGCAGCCTGCACATTTAGATACAGGTTGGTGATAGTGGCCTTGTAGTTGACAAAGACCCTAGATAGGGAAAGAGATCCGTTACCAGGTGTATTCGCAACAGTAGCTCGAACGGGATCCATGGACCATGCTACAGCGCCATTGAGGATAGGGCCATCCAAAGGTGGCTGAAGGCTGACATTCACATTGCTATTGTCATAGACAGTGAAGACACCGTTGTTGTAGTAGAAGCCCATCTGCGTGCTAGTCAAGCCACCAGCATTGGTGTTGCCGATAACTGGTGAATTGATGATAGGCGCCGACAGCGTCTTGTTGGAAAGAGTCTGTGCGTCCTGTGTTCCGACTACAGACGAGAGTACGCCGATGCCGTGGACGTTGTGTCCACTGGCGTCAGTTCCACCAGAGGCGTCAATGTGAGAACGAGCCTCACGGAAGTCACGGCCAATGTCCGCGTGGGTGATAGTCTGGTTGATAGGCTGGTTCTGCGCCAGCGTACCATCAATACCACGGGTCACAGTCCAGGTGTTACCAGAGACGTTGGTAACGTCGAAAGCTTCCTGCGTGGAAGTGCCGATACCAAACACCGCAGTGAACGGAGTAGCTGGCCAGCTCGTAGAGCTGTTGACGGTGAACGAAGTAGTGGTGGATCCAATAGCGGTAGTCAGGAAGGTCTGTGGTACGTTCGTAGCGTACTGCTGGCCAGTAGGCATAGGAGATCCTAGAAGTCGAAGTGGGAAGGAATCTGGAAACGGTCACGCTGCTTCGCAGCCTCCTGCTCCAGACGCTGTAGGTACAGCTGTCCGAAGTACTGGGACACCTTGCTAGCAGAACCGGGCTGGACGTACTGAGCACGCTCAGAGGCTTCCACAGAGCTGATAGAGAGACGAGGACCCTCAAGCTGGGGAGAGAGCTTCATACAGGCGCCATACACGATGACATCGTGTGAGGTGGCCGGAAGGCCAGTCACGGTAGTAAAGTCATCTGTAAGGTTCACAAGCTCAGTTGGCTCCTTACGGTAGGTTACAAAGATCTGCCTACCAGGCACGATATCATCACCAATGTAGAGAGCCTTACCGGTAGAGCCTAGCTCTCCGGTCGCGATGTTGGCCTGGCCCTGGAAGCGCCACTGCTGTGCTGGTCGCCAGACGTGCGAGGGACCGATGAGCTGGTACTGGACCGAGATGATCTCCTCCGCATCGGCGGGGAGTCCATATTCATAGACCACGGAGATCTTAGAGATGCTTGTGGTGTTCGTTGCCCAGAGTTGCGGGTAGACGCTCCTGATGGAGTCATTGATTGCCTCGATGATGCGGATTGTGGGCCAGATCGGAGAGTTCTCAATCTTGACTCCGGACAGGTGGGAATTGGCCGTGGTTGATCCATAACCACGGCCGAAGGGAGAGATTGTAATTGTATTGGTGTTGATGTTCACCGACTGAACAAGCATCAGCTCCTGGTTGTCAACCTCGATAGTACCGCGCGACACCTGCGTGGCGTCGCTAACGATGAAAGAGGTCTGGGAGTTCGTGATGTTCTGGTTCAGCGCAGTAAACTGCTGCTGGTTCTGACTGAAGCCAGAAAGCTCCTGACGAACACGGTCAACCAGGTTCTGAAGAGTTGGCATTTAGGCTCCGGAGACGAGAACAGTTACGGTAGCACCACCCGTAACCGGAGTGGTAATGTTGGCACGCGCATAGCGAATAGCAGCACCCACGGTACCCAGATCGAACAGGGCAGTGGTGTTGGTCACTAGCGTATACGGATTGGCCTGGGTAGCGGCAGAGAAGTTCTGAATCACAGCCGTAGGAGGACGTGACCACGTCACACCATCTAGAGAAACCTCCATGGCCACTGCACCAGCGGTGACAGTTCCAGTCGCCGTAATTTGAAACATGAGGGTGGTCTGCGGCGTGTTGAAGTCGATGACGTTACCGGTACCAGAGGTGGCGTTAACCTGAGCTGCGTAAGTACCTGCCATTAGATAATTCCCTTCGCGGTGTCGCGAATAGTCTGCATGTCGGAAGACTGGTCAACCATAGCAGTCACCTGCTTGACAGTCTCATTCGATACGGCGTCATAGCCGCCCTTGCCGTTCGGCGCAACCTGGAAATCACGACCGTATGCCATGCCTGTCTCGGCGGACATCTTTTCGGCGAACTTGAGCTTAGCCATTCCTGTACCATCAGGCTGGATACCCTGGGCTCGTAGCTCACGGTAAAGAGTCAGCTCCCGTTCATGCAGCTTGTCTCGTGTCTTGTCCGCGCCATAGGCGCTGCGGGCGAAGCCAACCATCTGCCTCTTGCTTCGCATACATTCACCGTAGGACCTGTGGTCCTGGGTGGGGCAACCACTGGAGCATGCCATTAGTCAAACGCACCATGTGTCTGTGCGGGAGCCCAGCCATTGTCACTAGTCTCAGAAGTGTTTGGGTCTGCCCACTCACACTCAACAGCATAGATGGTGTTGGTCAGAACCTTGCGCTCGTCCATCTGGACGATTGTGGTTGTACCACTCATGTAACCATCATGGTTGCACATGTAGTTGGCCTGGTGCTCAACGTCTTCGTTATCGTGACCCGGATCCGCACCTCGTGTAGTTCCCATAGCGCGAGACTTCTGAGCAGGGTTATACAGGAAGTGGGTCTCAGTCCACTTGTTGCCGTTCTTTGGCAAAGTCATTACAGAGCTGCCATCAGCAGCTGTCTTAGTAGGCGTCTGATCGGCATTGATACCGAAGCGCGGAGTGCCTGGAGTTCCAGCCATCTTAGAAGACTCCCGATCCGATTGGGCCAGGTCCCTGGAAAGGAATCGACTGGCTACCTGGTCGTGGTGTAGGACCCATACGGGTCATGTCCTTGCCAGCAGTGGCTGGCTTCTTCCCCTTGGTTGGCGGGGATACCGTGCGCTTAGGCGCCTTCTTAGCAGCAGTCTTCTTGACAGCAGGCACAGCCTTCTTGACCTGTGTGATCTGCTTCGCAGACTTGACTGCCTTCTTCTTAGTGGCAGCCATTACTTACCCTTCGCAGCGTCAGCGCGACCCTTAGCGGATAGCTGACCCATCTTCTTAGCGCCATACTTCTTGCGGCCTACAGAGGCCGCGATAGCCGCTCCCTTGGCTCCGCCACCAGCTGCCTTCTTGACAGCAGCGAAGCGACCACCCTGACCGAGAGGTGCCTTTGCGTTTGGCTTAGCAGCCATTATGATACCGCCCTGAAATCTCCCCCAACACCAGAGTTGAGGAGGTTGGTCCGATCAGTACTGGTGATCGGCTGATTGTTAACGAATACCTGCGAGGCAGCTGCAATCTGATCTGTAGACTGATAGCGCTGCGCGCTGAAGGTTCCGCTGTTGTTGAGAACCGTGAAGTAGCGGTTCATACGATAACGCGCCATGAGCGCGTTCATGCCCATCGGGGCTTCCTCAATGTATGGAGGATTGTATAGCTGGGGCTGGTTATCACTTACGGATACCGCAAGACCCACGAGGGTACGAATGTCTGCAAACTCAATAAGTGTTAGCTTGGTTTGGTACCCTGCTGGAATGTTTGGCTTGGACCACACAGACATAGTAAGGCCAACACCAGCATTTAGTGTTGCCTGCTGAACTAGCGTTGCGCCTGCATCGCTATTAGTCCATGTTCCCAGAGAGTTGTTTGAAGCACCACACTCTAGGTTGAAAGATGCAGCCTTCTTCATGGGAGAAGAAGGAATGACTAGGACATTGGAGTCAAAGCCTAGATCAGAAGAGGTACTTTCCAGGAGTGCAGTGGAACTAGCCCCATTGAAGACAACAGCAATAGCAAGAGCGTTGGTGCTGGGGAGATCCTTATCGCCAATACCAAGGGTGGGTGCGGGTACGAAAGTGAAAACAGCGGAGGTTCCGCTATCGCTTGCGTTCCAGGTATGATACCAACCGGTAAGGGTTGAAGTGTCAGGGGCTCGAATACCATCGAGCTTAAACCATGGATTCGGCGTAGCCGTAAACTCGCTGGCCCACCCTGGCTGGTGAGTAACGATCTCATTGTCCGTAAGGAGGAAGACCACAACCAAGTCCCCCACTGCCGGGGTACCACCGAAGGCCACGGTGATTGATGTTGCGGCAGGGGCAGAGCTGGCGGAGGAGAACTTGATTGTGGACATACGCTACCTTACGTGTTGTGGATGCTCGAAGTAGTACGGACCTGGTACAGGGCCGCCTGACGGTAGATGCTCCAACCGGCCACACCGTACCAGCCGATCGGACGTGCACGCATCAGCTTGTCAACCACGGGACCGATCACAACGTGGAACTCCTCGGAGCACGCCTCAGCTAGCGCCTGCTGTCCTGCGAACAGGGTGTAGAAGACACGAGTTGCAGTGGAACCAGTGGTGTCCTGGAAAGCACGCGGAGTCTCCACGAAGAAGGCACCCTCGTACTCACCAATCTCACCGGCCCACACAGAGCCAGGCGCAGAGTAGACGTGCGGTGCACGCCAACCCGCGATAGTTCCGGACTCGGAGCGTAGGTCATAGGAGACCTCGGGGTGGATCGCAGCCCAGTAGAGGCTACCCTTGCGGGGCAGAGCCTTACCAGTACGCAGCTTGGTAACAGCTGCGCGAACGTCACGAGACTGAATGATGTCAGTTCCAGTGATGGAGCCGTTGGCACCACCAGAGAGGACCATAGATCCACCCTGCTCACGGATGACGTTAGTTCCACCGATCAGGACGTTCAGCACCACAGCGTCAATGGAGTCAACCATGTTGAACGCTACGATGTTGGCAATCGCAGGATCGATGTCAGAGAAGCTGAAGAGGTTCAGCAGACGAGTGCGAAGCACGGCGTTACCGTACTCGGCAAGGGTCACAGAAACAGTGGATGGGTTACCGATCGCAACAGCGTCGGGATCCACAGTCTCAGTCAGAGTGCTGGTAGCTGTAGCTAGATCGTTGTACAGACTGAAGACAACGGAAGAACCCGGCTTGTCCTGCTGTGCAGGGCGCTTGTCAGCAATCTCACGGTGGAGAGGCTGGGCACGTAGCTGGAATTCGACCAGTCGGTCATATGCAGTCTGGACAAGCGCAGCCACCGCACTGGTGGATGTATACGCATTAGCCATTTTGGCTTAGTCCTTTTACATAGAAGCTAGGTTAACCCCGTTCTGCTTCAGAAGATCTAGGAGCTGCTGCTCCGCCTTCTGAGGATCAGTGGGGTCATACTTGATCTGGTCCATCTGGGACTTAAAGTCCTGAACAGTTCGAGCGTCGTAGGCTTCCATATCCTGGAAGATCTGGTAACCACGCTGCTCTGTCTCGGACAGAGTAGAACCACGATCACTAGAAGTGCTGTTTCCGGGCTCGCGAGTCCCGAAGACATCCTTGTTCTCGTTGTACCACTTGTCCACGGACTCATCGTCCGTACCTAGGTCAGCTGGGTAGAACTTAGCTACCTTCGCGTCTAGGCCACGACTGGTTAGGGCCTGTGCGATCACAGCACCACGGTTCTGGGTAGTGAACTGAGCAATCATCTCAGCCTGCTCCTTTAGAAGCTTACCCTGTTCCTTGATCTGCTTGCGCATCGCCTTGATGCCCTCAGACTCGTTAGGGTCTTCCCACTCGTTAGTCATTCCTTGCTACTCCCATTTTAAGCCGCGCCACACCGGGGAATGTGACGGATACTTTGTTATATGTGGTCTCAGACTGTCGTACACAACCACGCTGCTGAGTTAAGCGTGTCGGAGTGGACCATCAGGGAATCGAACCCTGTCCCCCTGCTTGCAAGGCAGGGATGCTTCCATTATCACCAAAAGCCCATGTGGCAATGACGTAATGATTACGTCATTGCCCAGTATTACGTCATTAGAATCCAGGTGCTCCAGTAGTTTGCTGCTGGAACGAGTGCTGCTGGACTCCGGACTGCCCACTGAATGCGGCAGTTTCCTGCTGGCCAAGGCGCTCAGCGGCAAGCTGTGCGGTACCACTAGCACCAAGATACTGTGCCTCAAGAGTCTGCTGGTTAACCTGAGCCTGACCCTTGTAGATCTCAGACAGCTTCTGAGCTGTCGGTAGAATGTCAGCGATACGCTGGTAGGCGCTCTGCGCCTGCTGGTATGTGACACCCATCTGTGCGTACTTCTGAGAGTCTGCCGCACTGATGTTAAGGTTGTTCTGGAGCGCCGCTCCACCGATCTGCGCCTGGTTCAGCTTCAGCTGAAGTGCAGGGGTTGGATTCTGATCGTTGAGGAAGTACGCTGCGAGATCACCGGTTCCAATGCCCAGCTGATTGAAATACTGGGTGACCTGTGGCGGTGCCTGTGTGGTGGCCTGAACAGCCATGTTCACACGGTCCTGGAGTTCGGTGGGAGAGACATCCTTTCCAATCCATTCGGCAAAGTTGTTCTCATTGTCGAAGTGGTCAGAAAGCCCGTTCTGCCTAAGTAGCTGCTTGTAGGAAGCCTCAGTGCTAAGATATTCAGCAGGTGTAAGAACTTGTAGTCCGTTGGCAATTCGCTGCTGGTTGCCTGCAAAGCGCTTCTTGTACTCGTCAGTCTGCTGTAGCAGAATGGTGATTGTGTCACTACCGTATCCGTTCTGTAGGTAGCTGAGGATCTTCGGTGCAAGAGAGCCTAGACCATACGAGTTGAACAGCGTAGTCAGCGCCGCGTATGCGTCGCGCTCCTGGCCTGGAAGACCAGCTAGCTGCTGTTCAAACGTCAGTGGCCCAGAGGGTGTAGAGCCACCCTGGCTACCTGGATAGAACAGATGTCCATTGGACAGTGGCATGGTAGCTGTTAGCGGAACCATCTTGCCATTGTGTTCGATCTGAGGATTAGACTTCAGAAGAGTGGCTAGAGGAATTCCCAGCTTCGCAGCAATAGTCTGAGCAGTATCACCAGGCTTGATCACGTATGACTGTAGCGAGGATGTCTGCCTAGACACCCCAGGTGTCGAAAGGTTCTGTCCCGGAATACGCTGACCAGGAGGTGCCATATCACCAGGTGGTAGGGCCATGTGATCTCCTAGTACTCAAATCCGAAGTTGACCAGCACCTGGTGGGCGTTGGACATGAATGCATCCTGCGCGTTGTCGGTGGACAACCACCGTGGATCCTGGCGGACCTGCTTCTCAAAGTCGTACATTGGCATGGCGGTGGGGTTGCCATCCTGTGTGTACTGAAGAGCATTCTTGATCATGGGGGTCTGGATATTGACAGATCCAGGTCCCATCTCCAGCAGCTGCTGTGCACGCTGCATGTAGGGAGAAGCAATGTCAGATAGGTTCATACCATTGTTGATCTGAGTAGCATATGCCGGATACATAGAGGCCGACTGAGTACGAAGCTGCGCCTCGACTCCCTGAACGGACTGCTTTCCAGCCACGATCTGCTGAATCTGATTGTCAAGCTGAGACTCAGGCATGAACACACCAAGGTCCATCATGTGCTGACGGATCTGATCCTCGTAGGATCCAGCCTGACCACCGAAGTGGTTGCCTGAAGCAGGCTTCAGGAAGGCTGCCATCTTCTGATCGAGCACCGCAGTGTTCTGGTCGTATCCATTGGTGATCGCGTCAATAGCGATCTGCTGGGCCTGCTGAGGAGTCAGTGTTACACCAAGCTGCGCAGCTGTGGCCGTCATCGACGCCTGTAGGTTGTTGATGTTCTGGTTCCAGGTAGCAGGATCAGCCTTCATGGTAGCGAAAGCCTGTCGAGCTGTGGCGCTAGTTTGCGCCCACCAGGTACTATTCTGCACCATGGCGATGAACCTATCTGTGGACCATGTCCCAGACACAGCCTGGTTGTAGATGTTCTGAAGTTCAGGAACCGAAGTAATCAGAGCAGCCACGGTAGGGTACTCAGATCGAAGCTGGTCTAGGCTTAGGACCGGCTGATTTCCTGTGATATACTGAGCCACATTGCTGTTGCTCAGGCTGATTCCGGAGTTATCCGTGTTGGGTGCAGACCAGTCAGGAAGACCGGCTGCATCAAGGATAGTTCGGGCATAGCCCGCCTGTCCAGAGGTATCACCGTTGTAGGCACTCAGGGCCAGATATACATTGCCCTTGTTCTGCTCCAGTAGCTTGCGCATGTAGCCAACGTAGGCACTTAGCTCTGCGTTGAGATCAGTCTGACTACCACCAGACCAATCAGACCAGGTGGATGGGAGGAACTGAACGATTCCCTTCTCACCGAACTGACCAACTTCATTGTTGTTGAAGCCGCTCTCATGGTCAATCTGTGCAGCCACAATCACGGCAGGAATGCCAAGCTCCTGCGCAGCAGTGGCAACCCACTGCTGGTACTGTGGAGGAACATTAACCATTACGCCGCCTGGAAGCTAGTATCGGGAGCTAGTTGGCTCGCCTGAGGAGCCTGAGTTGGGGTCTGCTGGTCTGCCTGCTGACCCTGTAGCGTTGGGAAGTTAGTGCTTCCACTCAGACCACCCATGTTAGCTCGGGTGTTGTCTGTGACCTGCTGGGGGCTTGTCTGAGGTGCTGCCCCAAGTGACTGGGATGTGAGCCCCATGTCAGAGAGAACCTGGCTAGCTGTAGCCGACATGCTCTCACGGGCGTTGTTCGTAGACAGCCACTTAGCATTGCTGCGTAGCTGCTTCTCAAAGTCATACAGTGGAAGCTGGGCAGGAATGGTATCCTGTCCCTGTGCAGTGGTGTGCTGTAGCGCACCACGTAGGGTGGGATCAAAGAGGTCAATCTTGTTGGGATCAGTTTCCCAAAGCTTAGCCTGAGCCGCAAGGTACGGGGCTGCAATCTGACCTACAGTCATTCCCTCATTGATCATCTTAGCGTACGCAGGAAACGTCTGCTCAGCAATGGTCTGGATATGCGCTCGACGGGCCTGTAGACTGTCTGTTCCAGCCACAATACCAGAGACTGCGCGTTCCACGTAATCGTCCGTGAGAGGGACGCCCATCTCGCGAGCATACTCACGTACTCCAAGTTCCACCTGTCCCGCATAGCCACTGAAGTGGCCCTGCTTAGATAGTTCAAGGTACTTCGATAGATAGCCATTGATCTGAGCATCGTTCATGTTGGTAACGAGAGCCAGATCTGCCAGGCTGCTCATCCCAGTTGCGCTAAGGTGAACACCCAGCTTGCTAGCCAGATCAGTCAGTTCCAGAGTCTTGTTCTGGATATCCTGCTGATACTGAGCAGGATCAGAGTGCTTTAGTTCCAGCATCTTGCGAGCGCTGTCGCTATTGGTCTTCCACCACTCAGTGTTCTGTAGTGCAGCCTGGAAACGGTCAGTAGACCAAGTACCGGCTACCGCCTCACTATAGAGGTTAGCCAGTTCCGGATCCGATTCCATGAAACTAGCAGCCAGACCATAGTTCTCGTTGAGCTGACTGGAGTTCGGGGACTGAAGACCCAGAGCCCCGAATAGGTCGTAAGTAGGCCTAGCGCTAGGCAGGAGAGCACTATAGTCAGCTCCATTCACTCCTGTGAATCCGGATGTTCCGGCATGGAGTAGACCACCATCAGTCATGTTGGTATTCATGATACCGGCTGCTCGACCCACACCAGTGATTCGTGCCTCACTAGAGACAGACACCACATGAATGGGCTGGCTTGGGTTGTCAGCCACCAGAACCATACCATTACCCGCGTACATACCAACGTGGTCACTACGACCGTTGTTGTCACTGTCAAAGAAGACCAGATCACCAACCTGGGCCTCACCAATGTTGATGGAGCGCAGGGCCGCGATCTGAGCATTCGATGTACGGGGGATGTTGATACCGAAGTGCTGCATGCCATACCACATAAGACCAGAGCAGTCAAACCCACCTGGAGCCTGCCCACCCCACACATAGGGCTGTCCAACAAACTGCATCAGATAGTCGAGGACATCCTGACCTGTTACGGTCGCCATTCGCTTAGACTCCTCATGTGTTGGCTTGGGTGATGGCGCCACCGGCTTAGTCACCATGGGTGGCGCCACGCGCTTTGTTTCCTTCGCCTCTACACGGATAGTCGTGGGGCTATGGGACGGTGATGGTAGGGCCGGATGCTTCCATTCCAGAAGCGGGTCCCTGGAGAGCCTTGATGAAGGCATTGAAGTAAGTTGTAGCTGCCTGGTAGGCACCCTCTTCGGGATCGGCGAGGGCCTGCTGTCCAGCCATGAACTGGAGACCGCGAGTACCAATGCCGCGCTGAGAGACAACATTCGTCTGCGTAGATGTACCACCTGTAGTTCCAGACTGGTCCACCGGCATACCTGTTGTAGGATCGACAGCTGTTCCCGTGTTCGGACCCTTTTGAGTGGTCTCGAACTTGCCGGTGTTCTCCTGCTCCTGATAGCCATACACAGAGTTCAGGAACGCCTGGTATTCACCTTGCGTCGGGTTTCGACCCATCAGACGGAAATACGAGTCTGCGAGGGTACCCATAGCAGTAGCGGGATCAACGTACGACTTGTAGACAGTCTCAGACTGAGAGGATGTATCTGGAGAGTTGTTCGGGTTACCATTACCAGCAACCTGTGCGTCTCCTGGAGACTGCTTGAAGTTGGCAGCATTCCAGCCCTTTTCAGCTGCCTTGGACAACACCTGATCAGGGGAGAACAGATGAATATCACCGTTGGGGTCCTGGATCTGAAGAGCAGATTCCTGAACAACTAGCGCCCACGCGCGAGTAACCTCTTCAGCAGAAGGAGACTTCTTAGAGGAAATCAGTCCCGCTGCGTACATCTCATCGATGTACTTCTGTCGAGTGGACGAGTTCTGGTACCAGTTGGTGATCGAGTTCAGAGCAGAAGTGAAGTTCCACTTCCTAGCCTGCTCGGCAGTCATAGTGCCGGGACCAACTGGTCCAATCGGTAGTGCTCCCCGAATGTTGGAATTCAGGGTGATGGTGATCAGCTTACCATTGACCTCAATCGTAGCGGTCGGAAGGCCGCTGTTATTTGGGTCACTGTCAATGATAGTGCCACTCTGAGGAACCTGTGGTGTTGGGTTGGCTGGGGCGTTAGGATTACCCGCATCCGCCGGAAGCGGTGGTGTGTTACCAGCACCAGTCAGGCTTTGAGCAGTGTTAGCTGGGGGAGTGGTGGGGGCCGTCTGGCCCCCTCCATTGATGAACTGATCGCGATTCGCGTTCGGATCGCTGGATGGGTCCGTTGTCTGCGGAGGCATTATAGCGGTTCCTTCCAATCATCCTTGCGTAGGAATCGGTCATATAGCTGTGCGAACTTGCTGTCATCCTGCATCAGACCGGCTACATAGTCGTCAAACTCCTGTGCCAGGTCCGCATTGCTAGATGCGTTCAGCGTCTTGTTACGACGCTGCTGTAGAGCAGCGAACACGGTGTCTCGCTTCTGAATGTACTTGTTGAGCGAGGTGATGTCACTGCGCAGAGGGTTGGCCAGCAGGGCTGGATCCTGAGCAATCTTGGCTAGTGCCTGGATACGTGACATGTACTTGTTGGGATCGTACGCACCGTAGTCGTTATAGAAATCAGGGTTGTAGTTGTCGTGATCGTTAGGATCACCAGTGGATGCCACGTAGTTGGAAAGCATGGCCTTGATGTCACGAGCCTGCGGACTGTTGATTGATGTAATCCCTCGGGCTTCCATCATAGTCTGCGCCTGCGCGTAGATCTTACCGTACTTCGCCCAACCAATGTTGACGTTGGCCTGGGTTGCTGCTTCCTGGGGAGAAAGCTTCTTACGAAGCCCCCTAGCTACCTGCCAGTCATAAGCCATCTGATCGAAGTTACCATTGCCCTCTGGGCCCACAATAGCCGCACCAAGCTCTGGGTGAGCTGCAAGCAGATCAGAGTACCTGGAAACCGCCTTAGAGGCTCCCACAGTGGCAGCGATGCCAGTAGGGTCAGTAGACAGTGACTGGGTGAACATCATACCGGCAGGCCCGTGGGCCTGGTAGAAGTTCTGTGTGGCATTCTTAGGATCAGCTGCCTGCATGCGCCTATACTCATCAATGAGATAAGCATGTGACCCAGCGGGCTTGAATCCAAGAGGCATCAGCCTATTGGCTAGGAGATCCACGACAGTCAGGTACTTGGCCTGGGATTCAACAGCACCCCAGTCAGGCTTAGCCTGACGCTGACCATTCAGATAGTCGTACATCTGCTCCTGGTAGATCGACCATACGTTGTTGGCGTACTGCTGAGAGCTATCAGGGCTACCAACCAGTAGGTTGGTAAGCGAGACCATGTCATTTACACCCGTTGGTAGAAGCTGCTGCATACTGTTCTTGTCCACCATGTTGTTGAGCATGGAGCGAACAATAGCATCATTCATCAGAGATGGATGATCCTTGACGATCTGGTTGACCGGGACGGATACCAGCGGACCAAAGCCAGGGTTACCAATCGCATCCACATAAGTGGGAGAGATCAGCGTCTTGGCATCAATCGGGATATTGCCCATGCCAGTCATGAACGTAGCCTTGCCAAGATCCTTGACTGTCTCGCTTCCAATGAAGCGATCGGCTGCCCACTTAGGCATATGCATAACGAACGAGGTCTGGTCCCATGGGGTCGTCGCATCTGCCTGCTTACCCGTGCGGGTGTCAACAGCAAACGGGGAATTCCACAGTGCTCGCTTAGCCTGGTAACTGTGTCCGATAAGACCAGGGTTCTCAATGATTAGCCTAGACCATGTGGACATGGCGTTGAACCAAGCGTTGAAGAACGGGCTGATGAAGCGAAGCGTGTGGCCCATGTCGTTGAACCGAGAGGTGTCGTACACCAGGTTCTGGAGATCCTTGCGTGCGGCTGCATGCGCACCCTGTGTAAGAAGGTCCAGGATCGGCAGATCCTGAATATCATGCCCCGTCTGGTTGATGTACGACTGAACGTCGCTAGTCAGGTGAGACTTGTACAGAGTGTTGTAGAGTGGGTGTCGGACAAGGATATCATCCGGCATAGTTCCCGTCATCTGCATGAGCCAGTCAGAAGACTTCTTCAGGATGTTAGTAGCACCATCACCGCCGTGAACAAGTGCCGCCACATTGGCGTTGATATCAGGACGATCAGCAGCGTCAGGCAGGTAGTCAAAGATCGTGCGAGCGTTGAACCGACCGGAGATAGCCGCATCACGCATACCATCCTTCGGAAGGTAGGTCTTGACCATCGTAGCCAGCTCATTGACCTTAACATCCGGATCACCAACATGTAGCGCCTTCATATAGGCACGCCCCTGCGGGGTGTCAGTCATCCACTTGGATACATTCTCCAGCGGAACACCACGAACGATCTGGCTTGCGGCCGGATCGGGCATTAGCTGGTTGCGAATGTAGTGAACATAGGCAGCAGTATGCTGATCTACATTGTCCACAGCCTTGATAGTGGCAAAGCCACCACCACGGATCGCCATCTGAGTAGCATGAGTCATCTTCGCAGCACCATCCACCGTAGACATGAATGTCGGGTGGGAAGAAGTGATGTAGCGCTGCCAGTCTCCGTTAGGTCCGCCGAATGCCTCATCATAGGTAAGGTTGGATCCAGGGATCTTGAAGGTACCCTCACCCATCTTGTGGTAAGTTGGGATGAAGTTTAGATCGACATCCTTGAGGGCCTGCCAGTACTGCTTCTTCTCCAGAAGCATAGACGGAGTAATCAGAGCCCCAGAGGGGATCTGTGTCTTCCAGGCCTTCTGAGTCTTGAACTGGTTTACCAGTCCCTCATACTCAGCCTTGGCAATCTCTACAGCCTGCTGGTGGTAGGCAACTGTATTGCCGATCACCTTAATGTTGTTGAGACGAGCATTGGTGTTGTAGTAAAAGTCCGCTAGGCCACGGCCTAGGTTCTTGAGAGAAGCAACCGCACCGATCTTGGCTACTCCGCGTAGGAAGTCATCACCAACGTGGTTGAACACGCGGTGGCCGGTCATCATAGTAGTTGGCTTCCAGACACCATAGACGTTCTCTAGGATGCTAGCTAGTGTATCACGAGAGGTGGCGTAAGCATTCTTCAGAGGTGCAAGCACACCCGTGTCCTGCATACGCTCCAGCGCGTTCTCCAGCTGCTTCAGGTTGGCTAGAGGCATAGCCCCCTGCTCAAGCTGAGTAATCAGCTGCGGATGTAGGATAACATCCTCATCATCAGTGGGCAGAATGCCCTGAGAAGAACCATCGTTGAACTTCAGGTCACCGTAGGCTCGCGTCTTTGCGGCCATGTAGATGGTCTGACCCTTCTTACGCGTGGTAGTCAGGATCTTGTTCATCTGATCAGATGGAAGACCAAAGCGTTCACCGACATGCTTGTAGACACTATTCTCAATGTCATTCCAAGTACGCTGACGATCTGCCACGGTAGCTAGCGCATAGCGCTGAGCATACTCTACCTTCTGATCTGGTGTCAGAGTGGAGGACTTGTTCAGCCAAGTACGCGCGGACTCAACAGCCCCATCGGAGTTGTGGTTGATCATACCCGGTACGCGGTCTGTGAGAGACTGGTAAATGCGAATCGGGAAGGCAAACGGTGCGTTGTGCACCATCTTCAGGATCGGAACATCACGAGTGTTCGCGTACTTCAGGTTTCCACGAAGCTCTGCCAGACGCTCAGAGATAGCGCTCACCTTAGTGATATCACGCTGTCGTCCGAATAGCTTGGCAATACGGGCCGCTGTATCAGGGTCGATATCTAGGCTAGCCTGGGCTGCATCAGCCTTGACCTTAGCGATCTTAGCTAGCCATGCACCCTTATCTTCCTCGGAACCATAGTCCAGAGCAGCCTTCTCAGTAACCTCAAGAGGCATGATTGCGTTAGAAACCTGTGCTGCAAGAGCCGGGTTCTGCTGAGCTAGATTGTCCAGAGCCTTAGGAGACGAAGCAGCACCAGCTGCTTCATCAACAAGCTCACCCTCAGTTGGGCCGAAGTGCGGGATACCCGCGAGCACCATGTGGATCAGCTTGGCCTGGTCCGCACTCTTGGCATCAGAGAGAAGGGCGGCAGTCTCATACCTGTATGGGTTAGGTGCCGAAGAGGATCCCTTAACCATCGGGTGCTCAGACAGAGTAGCAAAGTCCATCTCTGGAACCTTGTTATAGTAGGCCTCTGCCTGAGGAGTACTTAGCTTAGAAACACGCTCAGCGATACTATCCGTGTTCAGAATAGGAGCATTCTTGAACGCCTTGATTCCGGCAGACAGCTTGGTGATGTGATTAGACGGATCACCATACCAGTCTACCGCTGCGTCAGCAGCACCAGAGGCGAACTTGTTACCAGCACTGTTCGAAATGAACTGGTGGACCGCAGTGGTATCCTGCGGGTTTACGCGCTGAGGATCCTTCCAGGTGATGCCCTGCTGATCCTGCATAGCTACAAGTGTGGCCTGGCCTGGAGAAACGTTTGCCGAATCCTTCCAAGCCTGAGCCCACTGGGAGCCCTTCCACCAAGACCAGTTAGCATTTCCCTGAGAAGCATCGTACTCGTTCTTAGCACTGTACAGTGTAGCAGCGGTGTACGGACGCTTGATTAGGTTAGTAACCGCCCAGTTGATACCCTTGAATACGTAGGATACCGAGTGGGACTCAACATCGTGCCAGATCTGGCCGATGTCCTGGAATGGGTTTAGAGACCATCCCTTGGATGGGTCATGCTGCTTGCTCTGATCCTGTTGTGCCTGCTGTTCCTGAGCGGCAGTGATAGCCGCTAGGTTCTGCTGCTGTGCCTGATACTGCTGAGTATCAGCTGCGCCAAGGGTACCGGTCTGTCCAAGCGCACCAGTCTGGCCTAGGGCGCCATTAGCCCCCTGGGCTCCCTGCTGAAACGGCTGGAGACTCATTGACGGTTTCCCCTAGTTGGTAGTGCGGTACATTTGAGAACTGGTCGATCGGAGTGTTCTTGAGCACATCGAAAGCTGCGCCCACTGCTAGGTCTGGGTGTTGTGCACCCTTCGGGTCAGACAGGATGCTCTGTAGGGCATTGCCCAGAAAGTTCATCGAAGTCGTGATAGCAGTAGACATTAGGACATTCCCTTGACCATGTTCACTAGTAGTCGAGTAGATGGATTAGCATCAGGCATGTTGGCCATCATCTCAAAGAACGGTAGAGACTGGCTAAGCTTGCCGATATCCTGCTGAGCTACTTGAGCAGGCTGGCCACTGATAGCAGAAACGCCAGGACCAGGACCAAGGGCTGCTCCAGCTGTGACAGGTTCATTGGGCCTAGCTGAAGGCGCAGAGAGAGGTGTGACTTGCCCAGCCGCTGGATTCGGTGGAAGAGATCCCACATCGAGTGGCTGAGACTGCCCCTGAGGGCTTGGACTCGCAGAGAGAGATGCGCCCTGCTGAAGAGCCTGGAACTGAGAGTTCTCACCATACTTGGCATCGGGTAGGTCCTTTAGCGCCTGGGCTGGGCCACCATCGGTACGCTTACTCAGCGCTCCCGGACCCGACACCCCTGCTGGGTTCTGTGGAGGTGGCATCATACTTCCCTGATACTAGCATCTCGATTTCACGAGATGCCTGTTCGGCAAAAGCCTGGCGGTTACGCTCGGCTCGATACTTAGCTAGAGACTCTTCAGTCAGAGAGTCGAAAAAATTGGTGAAGGCCTTGAAGAGATCCCCGATCAGTTCAAAGAACGCTCCGAGGATCAGCCACTTCGTTCCCTTCTTGGGGGAACCTGGTGGTGTTGCAAGAACCGGTACCTCGTCTTCGTCGTCATCATCGAACGGGGATCGCATCAGGATTAGCCTCCGTAACCTGCACTGCTGCGCTCGGTTCCACGGTCACCTGGTCCAGATCCCTGGCCAGGGTTGTAAGTTCCACCAACTGGTGCAGAGCGGAATCCACGGATTCCCTCACCCATACCCTTGTTTGCAACGCCAGTTCCACCAGCCATAGCAGTGAAGTCCATAGCGTGACCATCTAGACCGTCACTGTCAATCAGGCCAGTGTAACTGGACTCGATAGCACCAGTATTCGCTGGGGCCTGCCCAGACTCGAACGTGTGCTCATCAACATAGTGAACCGGTCCCATGTCACCCTGGCGAGGGGGAGTTGGGGGAGTTGCATCGCCGTAGTCGGCGCGGGGCATCTGGCGCCCACCTGGGTTAGCCATACTATCCTACCTTCTGGCCGCAGCAAGCGGTCTTCATGTGTTCTGGTGTCTTGCCCTTGGCAGGAACTACATTCGCTACCTTGGTACGCGCCCCACACAGTTCACAACCGGCAGGGTTTTCATAGAGACGGAACGCTCGTACAAAGCGCTCATCCTCGATGTTGATGTCCTGGGACACCATAATCTTCTTTAGTCGTTCTAGGTCCGCGTTCACGCTGGAATCGTCCTCTTCACGTTAGCTTGTAGATTCGGGTTGCCACTCCCACCAGATAGGCCACTAAGCATCTGCATAATATCCTGCTGCTGCGGAGCCTGAGGCGGAGCGCCTGGAGGCCCCTGTGGGGCTCCTGGAGGACCCGGAGGTCCACCCATACCAGGAGGACCCTGCTGGGCCGTCTGGTCCTGTCCTGGAGGCGCTGGAGGTGGCGCCCAAGCCTTGAGGATCGCCTCATGTAGAGGAACCCCGCGCTCGCGCTCTGTCATAACCTTAGCGAGCTTAGTGATCGTGTCTGTAGGATCCGCTCCCTGCGCAGCCATCGCCGGGATCGCCATAGCGGTCTGGGCTAGCATCTGCTTCAAAGAATCAGTCATCTCTTCAGTATCGATCTGTTCCATGACCTGGTCTACGTTGACATCGAACGGCAGCTGTCGCAGTGCGAAGTCACGACTAATGAGCTTGTCGCCTCGGGCCTGGAGTAGGAATACAAGGGCCCGGTTGGGGTCCATTCCCGCTGCCATCCCATACGTAACATCAACCTGATAGACGCCTGCAATATCACGCGACGGAACATAGGTCTCCTCGAACTGCTGACCGTTAACCTGAACACGGATGAAGCGACGCTTCTCTGGCCAGAACTTCTCATCCATTTCGAATGCAGCACCAATAGCGCGGCGTAGCGCGTCACCAAGAATCAGCTGATAAGTGCGAACCTTGGAGTCGATGGTACCCATCAGCTCTTCCATACCACGACCAGTAACGATCGAGCCTGGAGACTTTCCGGTTGCACCCTCAGGGAAACGAGCACCGACAGTGATGTCCTGATTCAGGATCTCCCCCTGCTGCCACGCCGCTGGAGGCATGTCAGCGATAGGGTAGTGAATCTTCTCACCGTTGTTAGTGCGAATGACACGGTCGGGTCCGAATGGAATCTGGACCACGTCGCTCGGTACAACGAGCGGCGAGTTAACAGCCTTCTTGGCCGCTCGCATACCCATCTGGGCGAAGACGGCGCGGGCGATCTGAATCCAGATCACATCATCATACGCGCCGCGATTCTCGTCGTCAAACTTCGGCGCCTCAGCGACGAACACCGGACAACGCCCGAACTTGTTCTCCATGCGCAGAAGTTCTAGGTTGTCCCTGGAAGGGACGAACCAGATCATGGTCTCATCATCCATGTAGTTGACAAGCTCTAGCTTCTGGTTACTCTCGGCGTGAGTACCCGCGCGTAGCGCGTTAGCGAGATGTGGAAACTTCGCACAGAGCGAGTCCACGTCGGAGTCGTACACCTTGAAGAAGTAGCGCGTACGGGCGTATACATCTAGTTCGTAGTAGCAGCCCAGCGGATTCTCAAAGCGTAGTCGGGGACCCGCGTCAGCGTACGCATCACCAAAGTGAGGCTCTAGTACGATTGGCAGGAAGCTGTAGGTATTGAGCCAATCTGCTGCTTCCACCAGATTGACCTTGATGCGGCTGTTCTCCAGGTAGTTGTGCGCAATCAGCGTGCGACGCTGAGCGTACTTCTTCTGACGGTCACTGACCATCACACCTGTAGTACAAGATACAGTGGGCATAACTCCGATTTGTTCGGAGCTATACTGAGCCGCGACATTGATGATGTTGGAGACGATGGGCTTCGGGAAGTCATCGGCTAGTAGCCCTGGGGCTACGCGGTCAAGCTCGGATGCGCGAACAGCGCGAACCTCGTTCATACGGAGGTCACGCAGATAGTAGCGTAGGCGAGTCGCTGCTACCTTCTTAGCGATCTCGTAAACTGTGGCCATTAACCCTCCCACCAGCGGGCGTCATTAACGATAGTCGGCTCTGGTAGGTCGGGCATACTTGAGAAGCCCTGCGAGGCCTGGTACCAGTCGATGTTGATTACTACTTGCTCTTCACGTTCGCGCTCGGAAAGCCAACCTGCGTCCCAGTGTGCGGAGCCATCCTGGAAGTCGAGAAGTTCGCGGCAGCGAATCTCGCAGAACCACAGAGCCATCACGCAGTCCTGGACAGGTGCCTTGTTCATGGTAGGCGTAGGGTACCATGCAACCAGCTGCTCGACAAGGGCTTGGATTCCAGCGTGGTTCCTTCGGGACGGAAGCTCGATGGCGTTGTGTCCCTGTTCGTGTCCCTTGAACAGGTTGGCCATCGTAGCCACACCCCACTGTGTATCCCACTTGTTCTTTCCTGTCGTGTGTGCGGACATACGGACACCCCTGGATGCCATCCAGGTTCTCAGGTCCTCGTCCTGGAGGATACTAGCCTGGTAGGCGTTGGATTCGATGCGCCATTCATTCACTCCGTAACGTCGAGTCCATTCCTTCATAACCGCCGCTGTTTGGGCGGGAAGGGCTCCGTGCTGATTCCAAACATCTAGAACATAACGACGACCGGTAGAGAGATCTGCTCCCACGACAACCATAGCTGTGTAGTTGGTGGCTGCCGGGTCAAGCCCTGCAACCACATAAAGCCCCGCCATTCCTTCTGGACGGACACCAGGGAAACCAGGGACAATAACACCGGGAAGTCGTCCGCCATTGGTGCACCCATCAATCTCTGCCTGTGTGAACGTAGTGGACTGGCTGATCTGGGCCTGCATGTAAACGCGGGACCAAGTCTCCGCGCTCATCTGGTTGCGCTTCTCGGCAAGAGCCGGCCCGTTCCACATTGGATATAGGCCCTGCTCATCAGGCTCGACCTTATCAAGTCCCATGGGCTCAACGTTGGTCTTCGGCCACAGAGTTACCCAGTCCTCAGGGTCATCATGCATCTCCAGCACAGCGGGCTGGGACAGATAAGTGAAAGGGGATTCCCCGGTGACATACCACTCTGGCTTTCGGATCTCGGAGTACAGATCCTGGGCGGCGAGTCGGGTGCCAACGATGATAAGCTTACCTGTTCCCGGCTCAAGGCGGGAACCGATGATGGACTGAATCCACTCGATCTGCTTCGGGAACTCATGAGCGTTGTCAAGGTCGGCACAGTCATCAAGAATAATGAGGTCGGCACGGGCACCATAGATCTTCTTACGAATACCTAGAGCCTGCACCGTAGGGTGCCCCGATACATTGCGGGGACGGATGTCCGGGTTCACAAGGATCATGTCAGCCTGCCACCTGGCACCATTGCCATTGTAGCCTTCAGCAGGAGCGAAGTCATCCTTCAGCTGCTTGTAGACCAGCATGTCCTTGTCGAGGCGGTTCTTAATTCCATCCAAGTTCTTCTTGGCACGGTCCGCACTAGCGGACACCAGAAGGACACGGATGTTAGGATCCTGGACGATACGCCATGTCACGTAGTTCTGGCAGAACATCTCACTCTTGGCATGGTGAGGCGGCGTGTTGATCAGGAGAAGATTCTTACGTCCGGGGATGTATGTCTGTGACGGGTGGAGGTTGCGAGGATCACGGCCCTCAAGCAAATCCAGCCACTGCTGATGATGGTCGAACAGACGGTTACCCATGTACACCTTCGAGAAGGTCTCGAAGTCAGGCACTTCGGAGAAGTGCTCCCCAGACTGCTTGGAGCGGATGCGTTCTGCTGCATCGCGGAACTGCTGAGCATTCATAGCGCCACCGGCTCCCTTGGAGCCACTGCGCCAATACTCATATGTCTTTACAGAAATGCCAACGAATTCACAAGCACGCTCCACAGACCAGCCAGCTGCGAGCTTTTCAAGCAGGATCCTCTGCTTGTCCGCAGTAGACCATTCAATCTTTGGAGGCATGCAATTATCCTATGGTGTCAGTGGGGGTCCTTTGGGGGAACCATTTAAGGAGGGGGCTAAGCCCCTCCTAGACGAACACCAGTGATGGTGTGAGTCTCTAAGAAGCTTCTATAGGCAGCCCCCTAAGGGCTGCCTTACTAGGTTGGAGTCGAGCCTGGGGGCTCTCTCCGTGAGGAGTCTCGCTAGCCCGCTCGACTCCTATACTTACCCTTCATTATATATAAGTACGTGATAACAGGGCCTCTCACGGTCGTATCTCAAACCGTTACCAAACTGTTACCATAGAGCTGTCAGTGTGTCCTAGTGTGTCCAGCTAACGCATACTATCGTTGTGACCTAGCCGTTACTTGGTTTAGCAAATATTTTGAAGGTTGCAGCACGACCGAACGTGGCTGTGGCTTAACATGCCGGGGTTGACAATAGGCTGATACAGGCCTTGACAAGCACCGATGATTGTAAGCGGCGCAGCCTGGCCTTGGGCCTTACATGCTCAAGCACTTGACATGCTCGTGATGTACATGGATGGGCATGCATGTTGACAAGCGCTTGACATCCACCTGGTATTCGTGCATTGCACAGGCATTGACACATGTATGACGCGCTATTGCGCCTGTATGCAGCCGTTGAATGACCATTGTCAAGTGTTTAACAAGGTTGCTACATCCCACGTGCCCACGCGCGTGCGCGCGAGAGGATTGTTCATGTGATGAACTGTCATTGTTGTGGACCATTGCACAATGCAATGATCATCGCACGAGCTGGAAGGGATCACACACATGCGCGCGCGGTATATGTGCTCGCTCGCGTGGGGCGCTCGCTCGCACCGTCCGGACAGGCACCGAGACAGGGCCTAGGAGCCACGCTGAGAGCCTGCCAGCGGGCAGGCATAGAACCAGGTCTGACCTGGGATTACAGGGCTCTTGTGGAGCCCTGAGAGCGTGCCCCAAAACCATGATCCACGGGGAGCTGGCACGGGCGAAGGTAAAGAGATGGCAAAGAACCCATTCATGTGTTGATGGCTCTGACCTGGGCAGAGCCTGCAATGTCCCAGTTCATGAATAACCAAGCAAGTGCTTGGTTGGGAGCATCAAGGTGTGAACAAGGTGTGATGTTGATCAATCTCTTTTTGATAACGAAATGGCCTGTGACCTGGGAAAACAATCGTTACCAACTCGTGACTTGACGACGAGGGCCAACAGGAGGAGTGTTCTCGGTGTCAGGCCAGCCCAGCGGGATCGGGGGGGCCGGGCGACGCTAGTAGTACCGAGCGTCTTGCCTGTAGAGTGCGCCATGATCCACTTGTGGGGAGCGCACCGGTTGCGACCGGGGCAAGTCTAGTACGGCTGCTAGTGCAATAGCGATCCGCTGAGGGGCGACCCTGAGAAGCGGTGAAGGTGGGAATGCCGCCTAGCTAAGACCTGGGGTGCAAGAATTGCCCCTTGACCCTGACTAGGACAGCGCCTGTGGAACCCCAGACTCCATGGCAACTGGGATAATGATCATTCTCTCTCCTTGAAGAATGATCGGCAGGGTGGCGACTCAGTCGCCTGCTCTCCCTGTCGGTTGTTCTACGTGCATCGTAGTGGTGCACGTTGAGAGGAGAGCATGATGATGAACTGCTACCGAGTGACGTTCTACAACGGTCACATCGTTCGTAAGGTCCTGGGCCACTACAAAGTGGACAGCACGACCCTGTGGGTCGAGGCCAACAACGACCACCACGCCGTAGCTGAAGCCACCATGCTTGCCATGGCTGGTACCGGCAACGAAAACGCACAGGAGATCGGCCGATGGCTGGTCGCCGGTGAAGTGACCAACGTGTATGCCGTCATCGAGACTAACTGACGGGTTTCGAGTGGCCACCTATGGTGGCTGCTAGTGACCAATCAGAACTGGTCTGGTTGGTAGAGAGGAGAGATTGACATGTGCAGCAACTGCGGGATCAACCACGAGACCAACGAGCTGGAGAACCAGGAGGCGTTCGACGCCTTCCTGAGCCGCCTGTTCGACGGTTTCGGCCCGGTCGAGCCCACGGACTACTTCGCCGAGTACCGGACCGAGTCCGAGTACGACGTGACCGGCACCGACGAGGTCGGTGACTGGAAGATCTCCGTGGCCAAGGTCGGCGGCGGGACGGTGGGCAAGGTGTACCCGACCGGCGAGCAGTGGCTGTTCCACGCCTACCGCAACGGTGAGCTGACGGACAGCATGCTGGGCACCGCTCCGGAGCCCATGACCCACGTCAAGGCGGCCGAGGACGGCGCGCTGGGCTTCTTCGGGGTCACGCTGTAGTAACCTACTGTTACTCGTGAGGATGGTCATGCCCTTCGGGGCATGACCTTCTTCATGTATGCCAGTCGGTATACAAAACCCATTCAGGGAGAGTGATCAGCATGACGTACTACATCGAGGGTTGCCCGTGCGACTCCTGCAAGCTCGGCCAGAAGGCCGAAGAGGAGCGTAAGGCCGCCCTCGCGGAGGCCGCCAAGATCCCCACCAGCCGCGTGCTGACCAGGGACATGGTCCTCCGCAACCGTCCGTGCTCCGAGTACCGGCACCGCTTCATGGACCGGTTCCCCGTGTCCGTCGAGGTCACGAAGGAGCTGGCCGTGGGCCAGGCTCAGGACTGGGACTGGTGGTGGGCCGCTGAGCAGTTGCTCAGCTACGGCGCCTACAAGCAGTTCGGCGAGCGGGTCAACGTGATCGACAACGAGTACGACGCCGCGACGGCTCCGTACTACAAGCTCGTGAACGACGCCCGTGACGTGCTGTACCAGCGGCAGGACGCCGCCACCGACGCCAACCCGCAGCTCAGCTACCCCGAGCGGGTGGAACTGCGCGAGAAGATCCGCAGGGAGCTGATGGAGGCACCGATCGCGGCGCGTGACGCCGCTACTCCGATCCTGGCCAAGCGTCGGGTGGAGAAGATCGCCACCGTCTGGGCGGAACTGTTCCTCGCCGATGAGGCGGCCTACAACGAGCAGCACCAGCACGACGTGCCGTTCGTGGAGGGTCGCGACGGCCAGTGGGCCGAGGACGACGACGAGGAGCCGGAGGAGGACTGGTACAACGACTACGAGGAGGACGAAGACTACTGATCGGTAGCGAGTGGTGCACGGGCTTTCCCGTGCACTGCCCAGATCCTATCAGTGGATCTAGAAAGGAGAGGATGATGCAAGTGCATGAGTCCGTCGTGATCCTGGACAGCGATGCGCAAGACGTGTTTCAAAACCTGGTGGACAACTCGTCCCTTCAGGACATTGTTACACTCTTGAACGAGCTGGGCGTGGACAACGACAAGCTCAAGGGTGCCGTGTACGGTTGGGCGCTCAACGAGGCAGGGTTGTACTGATGTCCTACCCTGTCAAGATCTGTACGTGCTGCTTGTTCGCAGCGGCGTATGGTGAGCCTTGCACCTGCTGTGAGCTTGATGAGCAGGGCGAGGAGCATCCGGCTGGCCTTCTGGGCAAGCTGGAACCCAACGAGTACATCATCCCTGGTGACGACGAGGAGGACTTCTCCCGGACGCCTTGTGCGGCCTGTGGGCAGACTCTTCACGGAACCAGGCACACCGCAACCATCGAGGAGATGTAACATGTCCATGTCTCGCAAGCAATACCGTGACATGGCGGCCGTGATCAAGGAGGTGGGCGACTACAACCTGGACAGTGCGGAAGCCGCACTGGAGGCCATCGCGAGCGGTCTAGCAACCGTGTTCGTGATTGACAATCCGCGCTTTGACAGGGCGCGATTCTTGGAGGCGTGCGGCATCGAACAGCAGTAGCCTGTGTTCGTAGTGATCACTCCGTCACGGGGCGGAGTGGTCGCCATGTTCGCAGGGTGCGAACAGAGGGGAGAATGATGTTCGACAACCAGGACGCCTTGCCTGCATGTGCTGACGTTGAGGTGGACACCCACATGTACCGCGTGGTGTGCACCATGACTGACGGCACGGTGGCCGCTGACCTGTCGATCATGGCCGGAAGCATCGCTCACGCGGCGTTCCTGGCTGGCATCGCGGTGATGGCCGAAGCCCTCCGCACGGTGGAGGACCCGCAACAGGGTGAGCTGTTCATGCACAACATCTCGCGACACATGAACACTTCGGTAACGCTGACTCTCTGACCAGCGTGGTTGCGCACATCGCAAGATGTGTGCTTCCATGTTTGCCAGAAGGCAAGCAACTAGCGAAGGAGAGATGATCATGTCCAACGTCTATCGCGTGTCGATCACCATGGACGGCACCGAGGACTCGACCGAGATCGAGGCGGAAAACCCGCTCCGGGCCGTGTTCCTGGCTGGTGCCACCCTGGGCGGCGTGACCGCCGTGGGCAGCAAGATCGCCCGCATCGTGTTCGACACCATGGGACCGGAGGCGATCATGAGCAACATCGCCCAGGTCATCGGCGAGGAGGTCACCGACCTCCGCGTGGAAGAGCTGTAACCTACGCTCTTGTTGCTGTACGGTTTTACCGTACAGCTTCATGTCCGTAAGTTGCGGGCAAGGATAGGAGAGAATGTCATGCGTAGCTTTGAGGTCAAGATGACTTCGCCCAACGGTGGTGAGAACACCATCGTGGTCAACGCACCCACTCAGAACCATGCGGTGGGTGCTGCGGTGCTGCGGGAAGCCCAGCAAACCGGTGAGCTGGCCCGATTCATGGGCCTGCCCGAGAACGCGGGGATCCGGGGCATGATCGTCTGCATGTCGGACGGTTCGGTCACGATCGACGTGCGTGAGCTGTAATGGCTCAAGCACCCAACACCGACGAAGGTGTGATCACCCATCTGGAGCGCCTGAACAACAGCGTGAATGGCAATCCGGCATGGCGTGTTCACCTGGACAACGGCAACGTCTACCGTACACAGAGCGATAGCTCTGTCTCGTACGAGATCGACAACGGCACCTATCGCGGTGTCACCGTGCGTCTGCTCTTGACCAAGGCGCATCGAATCTGGGATATCAGCGTGATCTGACCTCCCTAGTGGTGTCCGTGGAAACGCGGGCATTGCTAAGCTGGCCAGATAGGCGAGCATTAAGGAGAGAATGAAATGTCCGCGTACACGATCACCGATCGGAACAGCGTGACCACCATGACCGGTGGCACGGCCGAGCGCGTGAGCTTCATCGCGAACGGGCAGGAGTACATCGCCTCCCGGACCACGAAGGTCACCGATGGGGTGGACGAAACGATGGTCTTCCCCGCCCGCAACGGCGAGATCGACCTGCCCATGGTGCTGTTCAGCGGCATCGAGCCGGGCAAGTACACCAACGTGACGCACGAGGAGGCCATCGAGCTGTTCCTCAGCGAGCGCTGATCCGCCCTATGATCTACGGGCTTCGGCCCGTAGGTCTTGGAGTGTATCAGGGTGATACACTAGATAGGAGAGAACCGTCATGCGTGAGTACAAGGTGATTGACGACACGATCCGCTGGAACGGTGACGTGTGGCACATCGAGGTGGACGGCAAGTACTACGCCGTTTCCCGTGCCTTCACCTTCGACCGGGGCGACGAGACCATGATCTTCCCGGCCGACGAGAACTGCCAGGTCACCGACTGGGGAGAGGTCTACGCCGGTTACGGCGAGGACCACAAGACCGCGATCGAGAAC